>Ga0208670_100040_pt1 | contig 56855 bp, 45 predicted proteins | sample 24BtaG_FD_184098 | JGI IMG/M metagenome (GOLD analysis project Ga0208670, IMG submission 184098) | Marine viral communities from Cariaco Basin, Caribbean Sea - 24B_WHOI_OMZ_CsCl (SPAdes) (version 2) | ecosystem: Environmental > Aquatic > Marine > Oceanic | place: Caribbean Sea: Cariaco Basin...
AGTATAGTTCGGTTAGGTTGTCCATGTAAGAAGTCCTTGTTGTGAAGTTTGTCTTGGTAAACTCACTTTAACAACTTCGGACTTCTTTTTTTATCTTTTTTTTGAGCCCTTATCCCGAACTGGGGTTTAGTAGGTTATAAATGCTACTAAAATGATACCGATAAAATAAACCTCCTTAATAAAAAACTCATAAAAAAAGGCACGCTAAATGATTAGCGTGCCTTTTTTGTTCTACTGCTAGCTTTTACTGTTGATCTTTATTTTTGCTTAGGCGCGTGAACAAAGTCAACGACGTTCAACTCAAACCCTGACAAGGCATAAAACTTCATCGGTGATGACAGTAAGCGCATATCACGAACCCCTAAATGGCGTAAAATCTGTGCGCCAACCCCAATGCTGCGATACGGCTGCTGAGCAATGGTTGAGATTGATTGATTTTCAGCGGCTTTATCAAGCGCTTCTCCTAAATCAATCGGTTGATGGTTGCCAATCCAAACCAGCACGCCGCGTTCTGACTCTTGTATTTCTTCTAGTGCTGAGCGTACGCTCCAGCCGCTACGACCAGTGGTGTCATTTTTCGCGGCAAACAAGTCGCGTAATGGATGGAAGCCATGGACACGAACGGTACTCACGCCTTCGCTCACATCGCCTTTTACCAAGGCTAAATGGGTTTCGTCAGCGCCAAATTCGCGGAAACGATGTAAGGTAAAGGTACCGTATTCGGTCTCAAACGGATGTGACTCAATCTCTTCGACCGTTTGCTCATTGGCAATGCGATAGTTAATTAAGTCTGCAATCGTACCGATTTTAATACCATGTTCTTTGGCAAATATCTCAAGATCATCACGGCGCGCCATCGTCCCATCATCATTGATGATTTCAACGATAACCGCTGCTGGCTCCAACCCCGCTAGGCGCGCCAAATCACAACCGGCTTCGGTATGACCGGCACGATGCAGGACGCCACCGTTTTGAGCCATAATTGGGAATATATGCCCAGGCTGGACAATATCTTCTGGTTTTGCTGAAGAGGAAACCGCTGCTTGAATGGTGCGCGCACGGTCAGCGGCAGAAATACCCGTCGTAACGCCTTCAGCGGCTTCAATAGACACGGTAAAGTTGGTGCTAAATTTTGCCTCATTGCGGTCTGACATCAGTGGCAGTGCCAACTGTTTACAGCGTGCTTCTGATAAGGTCAAACAAACCAAACCGCGCGCATGGGTAATCATAAAGTTAATGTCATCAGGGCGCACATGGGTCGCTGCCATAATGATATCGCCTTCGTTTTCGCGATCTTCGTCATCCATTAAGATGACCATTTTTCCGGCACGAATATCTTCGATAATCTCAGGAATCGTATTTAAACTCATAGGAAGTCTCAATATTTTGTTATTTATAGATAGGTTTAATTAGGGATATACATCATTATCTGCCTATTGTAGCAGTAGACTGACAAAAACACTGTTGCGGTAAAGCAAATCATGCCTTGATAAGAGCCACATAAATAGAAGCAATGTGCTATAAAAGTTTCCGATCAACTGGTTTGTATATATCATTATGAGGACATTTTAACGCTTTTCACCCCAGCGTGCTGCGTCATCTTGCCAATATGTCAGTTAATAGGTTAAAAATAATCATAAGTATTATCAATGATGCAAACGCATAGCCTTTATTCGTTACTGGCTGCTTGACCCTTTAGCCAGTCCATAAACTGCTTACTGTGTTGCTCGCGCTGATTGTCAGCAAATTCATAAAAACGTGTCCCGACTAAATTATCGGGCAAATAGCTTTGCGGATAATAGTGGTTGAGATAATCGTGCGGATAAGCGTAGCCTTGACCATAACCTTGATTGCGCATCAATTTGGTCACGCCATTACGCAGATGTAGTGGTACGGGCGAGGCGTCTTTTTCTGCCAAGGCCATCGCCGCATTAATGGCTTTATAAGTGCTATTACTTTTGGCGCTGGTCGCAAGATACACCACCACTTGCCCTAAGATAATACGTGCTTCTGGCATACCGATGGATTGCACGCTACGCAAAGCGGCATCCGCAAGAAGTAGGGCATTAGGATTGGCATTACCGATATCTTCGCTGGCCAAAATTACCAAGCGCCGCGCGATAAAATCGGCAGGCTCGCCGCCAACCAACATCCGCGCCATCCAATATAGCGCCGCATCAGGGTCGGATCCGCGTACGGATTTTATCATGGCAGATATAATATCGTAATGCTGCTCGCCATCTTTATCGTAGCGCACGAGCGCAGTCTGGGCGACACGGGCGACCAACTCATCATCAATGACAAGCGGCGACTGCTTAGCATCTGCCGTTTGAATAGCAAGCTCTAATAAATTGAGCGCTTTTCTAGCATCACCATGCGCCAACTGGCTTATCGTTTGTTGCGCCTGCAGATCGACGGTTAAATTTTTGAGAATGTTATCTTCTAAAAGTGCGCGCTGTAATACGGCACTGATTTGTTCAGGCGTCAGCGGCTCTAGACGATAAACTTGGCAGCGCGATAACAGCGCATTATTAACGCTGAATGACGGATTTTCGGTTGTCGCCCCAATCAAAGTAATATCACCTGACTCTACTGCGCCAAGTAACGCATCTTGCTGGGCTTTATTAAAACGATGAATCTCATCGATAAATACCACCGGTGATTCAAAGCTTAGTGAATCCTTGGTATCTAATACTTCACGTAATTGCTTAACGCCGGTATTCAATGCTGATAACGCATGAAAGGGTCGCCCAACGGCATCAGCCAACAGCATCGCGATGGTGGTTTTACCGATGCCCGCTTCGCCATGAAGAATAATCGATGGCAAATGTCCTTGTTCGACCAAGCGCCGTAACGGTGCACCCGCTGCTAACAGATGCTCTTGACCGATAATAGCATCAAGGGTTGCAGGGCGCATACGCTGAGCAAGGGGCGTATCAGCATGAAAATTAGGTGGCATAAAGGTCTCTATTATCAATTAAATATTTTCAATTCTTATTAGGGTGTGTCTTCATTTTAAGCTTAACGCTAAAAACAATGACTCATGTTTTTCTAGCTAGGCTAACGCAGATTTACGTTAATAAAAGTCAGCTAAGTGTACAGCTTATGTCTTATAGGCTTTATTTTTTAGGTTTTTAGCCCTATTAAAGGCTTATAGCTCTATAAAAATCGTACTTATAAAATAGTATCTATAAATGCTTAATTTTTGAATATAAGGTAAGACACTAATGATGTCGCAGTCGACTTTCAAGCGCTTATTTAAGCCCTCTATAGCTGCTAAAGGCTCAAAGCAACAGTCACGCCAGCTGACTGAGGGAGAGCTAGCGTTGGCACGCTCAGTGTTCGGTGACAGTCTTAAGCTTGATGGTGTGCAGCTTAAAACCGCGTGGTGGGTACTAAAGCATTATGCTGTCAGTCCTAATGGCAATATTTATTTCCATCCGGCCGACTGGGTTACGGATTTTAGCCAGTGTTCCTTGGCTAAGCAGAGCTGGCTTATCCATGAATTGACCCACGTTTGGCAATTGCAGCAAGGTCTTAAAGTCGTACGCGGCGCTATCATCAATCGCCGTTATGATTATGTACTTGAAGCAGGTAAGTCCTTTTTTAACTATGGAATCGAACAACAGGCACGTATGGTGCAAGACTATTTTGTCCGTCGTCATCGTGGTCATGACTGTCGTGATTTCCAAGCTTGTATTCCATTTTTAAAGGAGCAAACGCTTGATAGCGAGCATGACAGTCACAGCTCGTTGAAAGTTTAATCTTTCTATTATGCTGGAATATTTATATGATGGCTTAAGCTTTCTCTTATTATAGACAGTTAATATCTCAACAAAATAAGTAGAGAGGCTAGGCATTAGCAACAGGAATTATAATAAAAAACATGGTAATAAAAAGCTCGAGGCTTTATCACTCAATTGACTCAATAGCGCTTCTAAAAATACCATCAGTCATGGACGGTGTTATCACGTTGGCTTTTACTCTTTCTGCTTTTAATAAGGATATGAATTCGGATGTTTAAACTTTTACCAGTAAAACCTGACATTGACACTGATACCCGTCGTCGCTCTATTAATAAAACGATGATTCGCCCTTATAAAGCACCGACATTGCTTGCGGCAGCATTGACTGGCGTATTGTTAGTGAGCGGCTGTCAGCAGCAAGCAGAAAAACCAGTACCTGATAGCAGTCAAACCCAAGAGAAAACCAGCGCAGAGGACAGTCAGCCTATGCGTAAAAGCGATTCGGCTGCTGCCCGTATAGAGCAGTTCCAGCCTTTGTATCTTGCGCAAGCGAAAGGACTGCAACAGCGTTTGCAAGCAGAGTATGAATCGCTACAAGCGGCAGATGCGTCAGACAGTGGCAATGATTTGTTAGCTGATAGTACAAATGCTGTGTCAGTAGACAATGCTAAGCCGTCTAATACCGCTAATCCAGTTGCAAATAATACAGATTCTGAGCAAATAGCCAAACCAGCCACCACGGATTCAGCAGCAGTTGCCACGGCGAATAATAATAGTGAGTCTAATGCTAATAGTAACGCTGATATCGATGCTACTGCAGAGACTGATATCAATACCAGTACCGAGGTTGGCGAGCGCGATTTAACCGTGCTTAAGCGTATTAGCCTTGAGCCGCGCAAACCGGTAATGTTGACAGATGAGCAGGTTATAGAAAGCTATCAGCAAGCGATGGAAACCCTTTATCAACCTGTGACCACGCCGCTTAGTGCGGAAGATGTTGATACTTTAATCAATATCGCGACATTGGTGCCGCAGGTCTTTGAACATGCAGAAATCGCCGGTAGACTTAGTGCAAAAAGCCCAGCGCTGGCGCGTTTGATTATTCAGCATCAAGTTTGGGAGCAAATAGAAGCTCAGCAAGTCATTGATATGCAGCAGATGAAAATTACCCAGCAGCAAGAGTTTGAAACGCTGATGGCGAAATTTAACGAAACCATTAAAGGCTATGACGAACAAATTGCCAAATACGAGCAAACGCTAAAAGAATTTCAGTAAAGTGTTATAAGTTTAGAGTATTAAAGCTGTTTTGCTTAATGCCTCTTATTAAAGGCAAACCATAAAAAATCCCGCTATGATAGCGGGATTTTTATCTGTCTAACTTTTATACTTTTAAAACAAAAGACTGACTACTTACGGTCTTCGACTTTAACGAATTCGCGTTTTGTCTCACCAGTATATAACTGACGTGGACGACCGATTTTGAACGGTGCGCTGTGCATCTCTAACCAATGGCTGATCCAACCAGAAGTACGGGCTAGTGAGAAGATAACAGTAAACATTGACGTTGGGATACCGATGGCTTTAAGGATAATGCCAGAGTAAAAATCAACGTTTGGATACAGGTTACGCTCAACGAAGAACGGGTCTTCTAAAGCAATTTTCTCAAGTGCCATGGCAAGCTCAAGCTTAGGATCATTGATACCCAATGCGCCTAGTACTTCGTCACAAGTCTCTTTCATCACTTGTGCGCGTGGGTCAAAGTTTTTGTAAACACGGTGACCAAAGCCCATCAATTTCACTTCACGGCTTTTCACTTTTTCCATGAATGCTGGTACGTTTTCAACTGTACCAATTTCATCTAACATAGTGAGTACGGCTTCATTGGCGCCGCCATGCGATGGTCCCCAAAGGGCGGCAATACCAGCAGCGATACAAGCGTAAGGATTCGCGCCCGTAGAACCTGCTAGACGTACGGTAGACGTTGAAGCATTTTGTTCGTGATCAGCATGCAAGGTAAAGATTTTGTCCATTGCACGGGTGATAACGTCATTGGTTTTGTAGTCAACATCAGCAGGCGTTGCAAACATCATGTATAAGAAGTTTTCCGCATAATTGAAATCATTACGTGGATACATGAACGGTTCGCCCTGTGAGTATTTATAACTCATGGCCGCAAGCGTTGGCATTTTAGCGATTAGGCGAATAGCGGTGATTTCACGATGCTCTTCATTGCTCACATCTAGATTTTCATGATAGAAAGCTGATAAAGCACCAACGACACCAACCATAATAGCCATAGGATGGGCATCACGGCGGAAGCCTTCAAAGAATTTGCGTAATTGGTCATGAACGCCAGTATGCTTACGGATTTTTTCATAGAAATCCGCTTTTTGCTCAGCGTTTGGTAAATCACCATGAATCAGCGCATACGCCACTTCTAAGTATTCAGCATTATTTGCAAGTTCATCGATAGGATAGCCGCGATGCAACAGCTCGCCTTTACCGCCATCAATGAAGGTGATTTTTGACTCAACAGGCGCAGTTGCCATAAAACCTGGATCGTAGGTCCAGTAGCCCGCTTTTTGAAAAGCAGCAACTTCGATAACTGACGGCCCTAAAGTACCTTCAATAATAGGAAGTTCGTATTCTTCACCATTTACGGTTAGTTTGGCATTGTTGTCAGCCATAAATTGCTCTCCATTTTTTAACTTGTTAGAATAAAAATATATCGACGCACACCCTCGCGTCATCACTAATCAAACGGTAAAACAGCCAAATGGTCAAATAAATTTAACCCATTTAAGATGCAGGCTATATTAGCAGTTATTAGCTAAGTTTTGAAAAGACTTTTAGCAGTAATGTCTGTAATAGGGGTGCTGTAGTCGTCATTAGCGACTGTAAACTTTGTATCAAAATATGTCTGCTTAGTAATTTGGCTGTAAAGCATCATGCTAATACTAAAGTAATGATTATCATTAACCTTATAATATTACAGTGTTTTTGCTAAGATAAGCCATTTTAATCTGTAAGGCGCTATACTATAAAACAGACAGAGTATGCGTAACCGACAAATTGGCTTAATGCGACGAATTATTTTGATTGAGTAATACTAATGAATTCATCTTACTAATAGCTAGCTTTTTGTTATTTAATCTCTAATAACCACTATTTAGGGGATAAATTTGTAATTAGCGGCCAGTCATTTTATAATTAGAGGGATTTAACTGGCACTAGCTTTGCGCAAATTGATAGATCAACGTAATTAAGTCGCTGATAAAGCCTAGCTTTACTGCTGCTTTTTTATGATTGGACGTTCGCTTTATAGACCAGAACCCAGCTTATCGCTTAAATATTCTTGTTAACTGTTCTATTTTTAGATATCTAACAGTGAAGTTTACCTTAATAAAAAATGATAATATAGAGATGACACCCTGGCGTTATCTTTTTTTGTTGATGGCAAGCAGTAAAAATAGACTAGTTAATCGATTTATCCCATGCTGCGTGCTTACTATTATAAAACACGCAGACAGCTTGTTATTGGTAGGGATTATCTGTTCCACAAGCGAGGTTGAGCCGTCTATAGAGTCCTTATAGGAATCTATAGAAGCCTTATAGAAAAAGGTCTCATAGAAACGATATATAGAGAGCGTGTTTTCTATATAAAATCTATCTATCAAATTTAGCGCAAATGAAATAACGTCAGCTAGCCCTTCCTTACCTTATTCATCTCATGTGTTGCTCGCCGCTTATAGAAGTGTATTTGTACCAAGCGTTGATAGCAGATACAGGAGTATAACCGCAAAAAGGATGCCCGCTGTGAAAAGCAACCGACCTATTGATCTGCCCTTAAGCCAAGTGATTAGCGTTAATCGCTCACCGATTGCGATAGCTTCAATCTTGCATCGTATCTCTGGCATTATTTTATTTCTACTTATTCCTGTCATGTTATGGATATTACAGAATTCTTTGGCGTCGCCTGAGAGTTTTGAAGCCATATTTGACAATGTCCTTGTTCGCTTTTTGGCGTGGATTTTTGTCGCCGCCATCGCTTATCACTTTGTGATGGGTATCAAGCATTTATTTGCTGATATGGGCATGAATGAGGAGCTAAAATCTGGCCGTGCCGCTTCTATGATTAGCTTTGTAATTGCAGCAATCTTAATTGTCGCGTCATTTGTATGGGTGATGTTCTAATGAAAAATGATTCAGGAATCAAAAGCGCTACTGGTCTAACCGGCTCAGGTTCACGTGATTGGATTATCCAGCGTATCAGTGGTGTGGTTTTAGCCGTATACAGTGTGGTATTACTGGGCTTCTTCTTAACTCATGGCAATGTAAGCTTCGTTGAATGGTCAGAATTTATGACCAGTTTACCGATGCGTCTGTTCAGCTTATTGGCCGTCTTGGCGTTGGCTGGTCATGCTTGGGTTGGTATGTGGACGGTATTTACTGACTATATTACCACTGGCAAACTGGGCTCAAGCGCAGCAGGTCTACGTTTAGTGCTACAGTCATTAATGATTATCGCTATTTTAGTTTTCCTATTTTGGGGCATTATGATTTTTTGGGGTAACGGCTTCGGTGTTGTTGCGGTTTAACCATTAATCATAGGTTTAGATATTGATTTATTTAATTTTTATAAATTGAATATCTAACCATAACAACGGACGAACCTGACATCATTGGTGATGATTCGCTTATTTTAAAGCGTTTATTTTAAATAACGTACTTTAAAGTGCTCAGGCGATAAGAAATCCGTTAGTAGCCAAAATAGTCATAGCTAATCATAGCGTTGGGCGCACACTGAATTCATGATTACTGATACGGTAAATGACGCTTATTTAATAGATAAAAGCTGTGAAAAAGTGAGCAAGCCCAATATAACGATAGATATGCAAATTAAGTGGTTGAAGGCTGTCTGTATTGTATTTTGATTATTGTCAGTAGCGTTGCAGCAAAAGCTTGCTAGCGTTAGCGCACAATAAGATGCAGACCACCCTTTTTATTTACTTCTAAGCATTAACAGGCATTAGGAAAACCGTAATGGCAACTAGACAAGATAATACCATTAGTAATATTAAAACCCTGAACTACGACGCGGTCATCGTTGGTGGCGGCGGCTCAGGTATGCGTGCTTCATTGCATTTAGCGGAAGCGGGCATGAAGGTTGCAGTCTTGACCAAAGTATTCCCAACCCGTTCGCATACCGTTGCTGCTCAAGGTGGTATCGGTGCAAGTTTGGGTAACATGAGCAATGATAACTGGCACTTTCACTTTTATGACACCGTTAAAGGGTCAGATTGGTTAGGTGACCAAGACGCCATTGAATACATGTGTCGTGAAGCGCCAAAAGTAGTGTATGAGCTTGAGCACATGGGTATGCCGTTTGACCGTAACGAAGATGGCACGATTTATCAGCGCCCATTCGGTGGTCATACCTCAAACTATGGCGAAAAAGCCGTACAGCGTGCTTGTGCTGCTGCTGACCGTACCGGTCACGCGCTACTGCATACGCTATATCAAAAAAACCTACAGCAAGGTACTGAGTTCTTTATCGAGTGGATTGCCCTTGATTTGATCAAAGACGACGCTGGTAACATCAATGGCGTCATCGCTATTGAGCAAGAAACGGGTACTGTTGCGGTATTCCAGTCGCCAATCACTGTATTAGCGACAGGCGGCGCAGGTCGTATCTTTGCCGCATCTACCAACGCTTATATCAATACTGGTGACGGTATTGGCATGGCGGTTCGCGCAGGCATTCCACTACAAGATATGGAATTCTGGCAGTTCCACCCAACCGGCGTTCATGGTGCCGGTGTACTATTGACTGAAGGTTGCCGCGGTGAAGGCGCTATCTTACGTAATAAAGATGGCGAAGCCTTTATGGAGCGTTATGCCCCAACCGTAAAAGACTTGGCACCACGTGATTTAGTATCACGCTCTATGGACCAAGAAATCAAAGAAGGCCGTGGTTGTGGTCCAAATGCTGACCATATCGTAATGGATATGACGCATTTAGGTGTTGAAACCATCATGAAGCGTCTACCATCAGTATTCGAGATTGGTAAGAACTTCGCCAACGTTGATATCACTAAAGAGCCAATTCCAGTTATCCCAACCATTCACTACATGATGGGTGGTATTCCAACCACGATTCATGGTCAAGTAATTGTTCCGGATCTAGAAGCGGGTACTGATGAAGACGGTTTATATGCTAAAGGCAACGTTGTTAAAGGTCTTTATGCTATCGGTGAATGTGCTTGTGTGAGTGTCCACGGTGCCAACCGTTTAGGTACCAACTCACTACTTGATTTATTAGTCTTTGGTCGCGCTGCTGGTAAGCATATCGTTGATGAATTCCATCATGCTGACCACAACTATAAGCCATTAGACCCACGTGTTCTTGATTTTACCGTGCGTCGTTTAGACAAACTGCAACAATCAACCTCGGGCTATAATGCGCAAGACGTCGCTGACGAGATTCGTGCAACCATGCAAACGCATGCCAGCGTATTCCGTACGCAAGCGATGATGGACGAAGGCGTTGAGAAAATCCTAGCCCTAGGTGAAAAAATCGACCAAATCCATTTGGCGGATAAATCACAAGTCTTTAACACCGCGCGTATTGAAGCGTTCGAAGTTGCTAACTTGTATGAAGTGGCAAAAGCAACGATGATATCAGCGGCTAAGCGTCACGAAAGTCGCGGCGCGCACAGTGTGTCTGACTATGATCGTCCAGAAGATGATGAATACGCACCAAACGGCCGTAACGATAGAGAATGGATGAAGCATACCTTATGGTATTCTGAAGGCAATAAGATTATCTATAAGCCGGTTCGTAAAGTGCCATTGACCGTCGATTATATCGAGCCAAAAGTCCGCGTCTATTAATTCTAGACTGGGTGCGCATAATTTTTACGCACTGTAAAAAACGTTTTATTCCTTATTAATTTATTAAAAAGGTGACCGCCAGCAACAGGCCGCTATCAGCGCTGAGATTTAGACATACCAGCGCTGATAGTTTACAGTCTTTAGATTGTAAGGTTTGTCAGCCCGCCATCATCTACGTGTGGAGTTTAGCATTATGAGCCGAGGTACTCGCACCATCGAAATCTATCGCTACGATCCTGATGTGGACGCAGCGCCGCGCATGCAAACTTATACGGTTGAGTTGTTAGACTCAGATCGTATGTTGCTTGACGTGTTATTACGCCTAAAAAAGGAAGATGAAACACTTACCTTCCGTCGCTCATGCCGTGAAGGTATTTGCGGTTCTGACGGCATGAACATTAATGGTAAAAATGGTCTTGCATGTCTAATCAACATGAATACCTTGCCTGAAAAAGTAACGGTTCGTCCATTACCAGGTCTACCGGTTGTTCGTGATTTGGTTGTCGATATGAACCAATTTTACGAGCAGTACGAAAAAGTTCATCCGTTCTTAATCAATGACCAGCCAGCGCCAGCAACAGAGCGTTTGCAGTCACCTGAGCAACGCGAAAAATTGAACGGTTTGTATGAGTGTATCTTATGTGCATGCTGTTCAACCAGCTGCCCATCGTTCTGGTGGAACCCTGATAAGTTCTTGGGTCCAGCAGCACTATTGAATGCCAACCGTTTCGTTTCTGACAGCCGTGATACTGACACTCGTGCGCGTTTAGCACGTTTAGACGATCCGTTCAGCTTGTTCCGTTGCCGCGGTATTATGAACTGTGTTTCAGTTTGTCCAAAAGGTTTGAATCCAACCAAAGCCATTGGTCATCTACGTAATTTACTGCTTGATCATGCAGGTTAGTCTACCTTTTATGTTCAATTAGCTTTATAATAGCGCCATCAAAAACACCACCTATCATTAGGTGGTGTTTTTTATTAAAAAATATTAGCATTTAGCTATTTTTTTAAGCGATAAGCCATTGTTTTTCTTATTGACGCGACCAATATTGATATCGTGAGCGGTATTGTTGAGGGCCAGTGGCAAATCCGTGAGGGTAAGTAAGGCTGTATTAACAATACGTTGCTTGTATGTAAGAAGACATGCTATATCGCGCGTCTCCCTATATAATTGGATATGGTAATATTGTTTAGTGTTACAGAGGCCTATTATTGGTAAGACAAAGGCTAAGCAATTTTAAGAACAAAGTTGCGAAAAATGATAATAGATATTCATTACGTAAATACCTAGTATTGAACAAACAAACTATGGCCCATAGGGTAGGCATGTTACTCTATACGGCAATGTATGTTTGGCGGAATATACGCCAATTTTCTACCATAGGAAGACGTTTCAGTAAAAATAGCCAATTGATAGGCTAACTGAAAGAAAAATGCTGGGCTAAAAACCTTATCATTAACAATTTGGTTATAGCTGACAGCATTATATATAAATTAATGTTGTGAAACGAGACGATTAAGAAAACCGGCCGTTCACAAATAATTATAATTGTAAGATTGGTATTGCAATCAGGCTTTTTTATCGTTAGATAGCTTTTAGTGTCAACGCTTTAGTTTTAAAAACTAATAGAGAGTATTAAAAACTGATGGTAAATATCGCCAATCTACAATGCATGACACAATAATAAGCACGATTCCATTCATTTATCTATCAAATAGACGATTATTATGAATAGTATAATTAAAGAAGCAGTGAGCGTAGATCATACTGAGCTGGCCGCTGATAATGCCAGTTACATCGAAGCGCTCTATGAGCAATATCTAGAAGATCCTAGTAGCGTTGATGGTGATTGGCAAGCGTATTTTGAACAATACAAATCACCAAACGATGCCGCGCATAATGCGATTAAAGACCAGTTCTTATTGTTAGCACGTAATCAGACTGCTAATAAAGTGAGTACTGATACGTCTGGCGCAACCGCTAACGATCCAGGTAACTGTGCTGACCCGAAACAAATGGGCGTGCAGCAGCTGATTTCAGCGTACCGTCGCCGTGGTCATCGCCGCGCTAAGCTTGATCCCTTAGAACTACATCCACGTGCAGAAGTGGAAGATTTAACCCTTGCTTATCACAACCTGTCAGAAGCTGACCTTGATACGGTATTCCCAACCAACGATTTAAATATTGGTAAGGATGAAGCGACGTTACGTGAAATTATCGAAATCATGGAGCGCGTTTACTGTCGTTACATGGGTGTCGAGTATATGCACGTGACCACCAGCACAGAAAAACGCTGGATGGAAAAATATCTAGAAACCAACTTAGGTTACATCGAGTTTGATAAAGAAAAACGTTTATCAATTCTTGAGCGTCTGACTGCTGCTGAAGGCTTAGAGAAATACTTGGCTCGTAAATATACGGGCGTTAAGCGTTTTGGTCTAGAAGGCGGCGAGAGCTTTATCCCTGCTATCAATGAAATCATCCAACGTGCTGGCGGTTATGGCACTAAAGAGATGGTCATTGGTATGGCTCACCGTGGACGCTTGAACCTACTGGTTAATATCTTGGGTAAAAACCCTGCCGATTTGTTCGATGAATTCGATGGTAAAGTACAGCCAGAAAAAGGCTCAGGCGACGTTAAATACCACAACGGTTTTTCATCGAACGTGATGACGCCAGGTGGCGAGGTGCATTTAGCATTGGCGTTTAACCCATCGCATCTCGAGATTGTGGCACCTGTACTGCAAGGGTCGGTACGCGCACGTCAAGTTCGTCGTAACGATCAGCCATTACAAGACAATAAAACTGGTAATTCAGTATTGCCAATCGTTATCCATGGTGACGCTGCTTTTGCTGGTCAAGGTGTGGTACAAGAAACCTTCCAGATGTCACAGACTCGTGCTTATACCACGGGCGGTACGGTTCATATTGTTATCAATAACCAAGTTGGTTTCACCACCAGCCGTCAAGAAGATGCGCGTTCAACGGAATATTGTACTGACGTGGCAAAAATGGTGCATGCACCTATCTTACACGTAAACGGTGATGATCCTGAGTCAGTGGTATTTGCCGCTCAATTGGCATTAGATTATCGTCATGAGTTTGATAAAGACATTATCATTGACTTGTTCTGCTATCGCCGTAATGGTCATAACGAAGCCGATGAGCCATCTGCAACTCAGCCATTAATGTATGCCGTTATTAAGAAGCTACCAACGACGCGTACTATCTATGCGCAAAAGCTGATTGAAGAAGGTCTGCTTAACCAAGAAGATGAAAAACGCTACGAAGATGAATATCGTGAATCCTTAGACCGTGGTGATTATGTTGCCAACTCTTTAGTTAGCCAGCCTAACGAAGAGCTGTTTGTCGATTGGAAACCTTATTTGGGTCATGACTTGGTTGATGACTGGGATACCAGTGTCGATATCGAAATACTAAAAGGTTATGGTCGCCGTATGGCCGAGATGCCAGAAGGCTACAAGCTGCAACGCCAAGTACAAAAAATGGTCGAGCAGCGCTTAGCCATGCAAACCGGTGAAGAGCCTCTTAACTGGGGCGCAGCTGAAACCTTGGCTTATGCATCATTGGTTGATCATGATGAGGTATTGGTTCGTATTACCGGTGAAGACGTTGGCCGTGGTACGTTCTCGCATCGCCATAGTGAAATCTATAACGTTAATAATGGCAGCATGTATGTGCCACTGTCACACGTCAGTGAAAAACAAGCGCGTTTTGCCACTTATAACTCATTATTGTCAGAAGAAGCGGTATTGGCCTTTGAATATGGCTACGCAACGACTGTGCCAAACGCCCTAATCGTTTGGGAAGCGCAGTTCGGTGACTTCGTCAACGGCGCACAAGTGGTTATTGACCAGTTTATCTCAAGTGGAGAGACCAAATGGCAGCGTGTTTGTGGTCTAACCATGTTGTTACCACACGGCTATGAAGGTCAAGGTCCTGAGCATTCATCTGCTCGTCTTGAGCGTTTCTTACAGCTATGTGCTGAAGACAACATGCAAGTCATTACGCCAACGACACCAGCGCAAATCTATCATGCGCTACGCCGTCAAGCGGTACGTCCGATTCGTAAGCCGTTGATCGTTATGTCACCGAAGAGTTTGCTACGTCATAAGCTTGCGACGTCAAACCTTGAAGAGTTGGCAAACGGTAAGTTTGAAACGGTATTGCCAGAGATGGATCAGCAAAATCCGGACAACGTGACTCGTATGGTGCTATGTGGCGGTAAAGTTTATTATGACTTGCTAGAGCAGCGCCGTGCGCTAGGTCTTGACCATGTTGCGATTGTGCGTATTGAGCAGCTTTATCCATTGCCAGAGAAACGTTTGATTGCTGAAATTGAGAAATATAGCAATTTGGCTGAGATTGTTTGGACGCAAGAAGAGCCATTGAACCAAGGTGCTTGGTATTATTTAGCGCCGCACATGTTCCGCATTGTCGTGCCGCACCCAACCAAGGCGAAAGTCATGGAGCCAGTTGCGCGTCCTGCTAGTGCAGCACCAGCGACAGGTTCGGCAAAACTGCATGTCAAGCAGCAACAAGATTTGATTGCTGGTAGCCTTGGCATCAGTGTGGATGAGCTGTCTAAATAGCGACTCGTTTACGTAACAGATTATTCAAGATACATGAATCAGGCGATAACAGTCAGTACTCGGTATGACCATTTCAGCAAGACAATTTAAAACGGTACTGACTGCTTATCACGACTTAATAATAAATAGTAATATCAACATCTAAGGAGTATATCGATGGCTGAAATTAAAGCCCCCGTGTTTCCAGAATCGGTTGCCGACGGCACCATCGTGGAATGGCATGTCACTGAAGGTCAAGAAGTTAGCCGTGATGATTTATTGGCTGAAATCGAAACTGATAAAGTGGTATTAGAAGTTGTTGCACCTGATAACGGTGTTGTAACTAAAATCGTTAAGCAAGTTGACGATACTGTTTTGTCTGACGAGTTAATCGCAGAATTTGAAGCAGGTGCCAGCGGTAGTACAGATAGTGGTAGCGCTGATAAAGGTGATGCTCCTGCAGTTGATCCAGACCAGCCAGCAGCGCCAGTACAAGCAAAGCAAGGTACTGATGGCGGCGAGCCAGTGCAAGCGACAGATAAAAAAGACGAAGCTGATCATAAAGATCAAAGCCCTGCAGTACGTAAAGCGGCGAAAGAGTCTGGCGTTGACCCTAAAGACGTCGAAGGCAGTGGCCGCGGCGGTCGTGTGACTAAAACCGATATGGCGAATCCAACGCTAAAAGCTGACAGCTCTATCAAATCCGATAGCGGTCGTCCGGTAGCTGAGTCAACAGGTGAGCGTACTGAAAAACGCGTACCAATGACACGCCTACGTAAAACAGTTGCCAATCGTCTGTTAGCTGCTTCGCAAGAAACGGCGATGCTAACCACGTTTAACGAAGTCAACATGAAACCGTTGATGGACATGCGTGCTAAGTATAAAGAGCAGTTTGAAAAGCGTCACGGCGTACGTTTAGGCTTTATGTCATTGTTCGTCAAAGCGGCGACTGAAGCATTGAAACGCTTCCCAGCGGTTAACGCCTCACTAGATGGCGATGATATCGTTTATCATGGCTACTATGATATCGGTGTTGCCGTATCTTCAGATCGTGGTTTGGTTGTTCCTGTACTACGTGATGCCGATCGCATGAGCATGGCTGATGTCGAAGCTAAGATTCGTGAATTGGGTGGTAAAGCACAAAAAGGTAAGCTTGGTCTAGATGAGATGACTGGTGGTACATTCACTATCTCAAACGGCGGCGTATTTGGTTCACTCATGTCAACGCCAATCTTGAATCCACCGCAAACCGCTATCTTAGGTATGCATGCTATCAATGATCGTCCGATGGCAGTCGATGGTAAAGTTGAGATTTTACCAATGATGTACCTAGCACTTTCTTATGACCACCGTATGATTGATGGTAAAGAGGCAGTGCAGTTCTTAGTAACTATCAAAGAGTTGGTCGAAGATCCAACCATGTTGCTATTAGACCTTTAAGCCTATGAGCTTGTATCGGTAACCACTGATACAAGCTTTTTAACTTTGGAATAGGTGATTGTGGTTTATTGATAAATGCTGGATAAACCTTTGTTCTTAGCGTGTATTAACGACAGAATAAAATGTGCCTTTATTTATCATGAGCTTAATTAATCATTCAAATCCTAACTGAAATTAGAATTAGAAATAGGAACGTACTATGAAAGACAATTATGATCTAGTCGTCATCGGCGGCGGTCCTGGTGGTTATGAAGCCGCTATTCGTGCAGGCCAACTGGGCATGAGCGTTGCTTGTATCGAAAAACGCGTTTATAAAGGTGAGCCAGCACTAGGCGGTACTTGCTTAAACGTCGGTTGTATCCCATCAAAAGCCTTGCTTGATTCATCACACCGTTATGAAGCGACAAAGCATGACCTTGCTGAACATGGTATCAGCACCGGCGACGTTGCTATCGATATCGAGCAAATGATTGCCCGTAAAGAAGGCATCGTTAAGCAATTGACCGGCGGCGTTGCGGCGTTGTTAAAAGGTAATGGCGTTGACTGGCTACAAGGCTGGGGCACGTTGGAAGATGGTAAAGGCGCGGACAAAAAAGTTAAATTTACCGCCCTTGCTGACGAAGCAGAAACCATTATCACGGCTAAAAACGTGATTCTTGCAGCAGGTTCTGTTCCTATCGATATTCCTGTGGCAAAAACTGATGGCGATCGCATCGTTGATTCTACGGGCGCGCTTGATTTCACTGAAGTACCTAAGCGTTTAGGCGTGATTGGTGCCGGTGTTATCGGTCTAGAGCTTGGCTCAGTATGGCGTCGTTTGGGCTCAGAAGTGGTGGTTTATGAAGCGCTACCAAGTTTCTTAGCCGCCGCTGACAAAGACATTGCTAAAGAAGCGGGCAAAATGCTGAAGAAGCAAGGCCTTGATATCCGTGTCGATACCAAAGTAACCAATGCGGAAGTGAAAGGCGAGCAAGTTGTCGTTACTAGCGAAGCTAAAGGCGAGTCGAGCGAGGAAAGCTTTGATAAGCTAATCGTTTGTGTTGGCCGCCGTGCCTACTCTGAAAAACTATTGGGCGCAGACAGCGGTATCACCTTGACTGAACGCGGTCTAATCGATGTCGATGACCAATGTAAAACCAACCTTGATGGCGTTTACGCTATCGGTGACTTGGTCCGCGGCCCTATGCTTGCGCATAAAGCAATGGAAGAAGGCATGATGGCGGTTGAGCGCATTCATGGCGAAAAAGCACAAGTTAACTATGACACGATTATTAACGTCATTTATACTCATCCAGAAATCGCATGGGTTGGTTTGACTGAGCAAGCAGCGACTGAAGCGGGTTATGAGGTAAAAACGGGTTCATTTAACCTAGCAGCTAACGGCCGTGCGCTTGCCCAAAGTGAAGCACAAGGCTCTATCAAAGTCGTTGCTGATGCTAAAACAGACCGTCTACTAGGTATGCATGCTATCTCTGCTGGTGCTGGTGATATCGTCCATCAAGGTATGATTGCGATGGAATTTGTTTCTAGTATCGAAGACTTGCAGTTAATGACCTTTGCGCATCCAACCATTTCTGAAGCGGTTCACGAAGCGGCTCTTTCTGCAGATGGTCGCGCGATTCACGCCATCCAGCGTAAAAAGCGTAAGTAGCTTTTAAAGTTAAGATGATTAAAGCTAAAACGATTAAAGCTAAGACAATTTAAGTAAATATCAAGTTTAACCGGATGAGGCGACCGCTATCATTATTGAGATACTGGTCGCTACCATCGTAAGTGCTCAGATATATTCTTCTACGCACTTGATTTCACTTTTTATTAATTGTAAAAAATAAAGGATACAATCAATGAATTTACATGAGTATCAAGCAAAAGAGCTATTAAAAAGCTACGGTTTGCCCATTCAAGAAGGCATCATCGCCTATAACGGCGACGAAGCCGCTGCGGCTTTTGATAAAACGCCTACAGACATTGCGGTTATCAAAGCGCAAGTACATGCTGGCGGCCGTGGTAAAGCGGGCGGTGTTAAATTGGTTAAGACTCGTGAAGAAGCTAAGCAAGTTGCTGAAGCGCTTATCGGTACCAATCTGGTTACATTCCAGACTGACGCTGATGGCCAACCAGTAAACTTTGTATTGGTTGCAGAAGATATGTACCCAGTACAAACTGAGCTATATCTTGGCGCGGTTGTTGACCGTTCTACACGTCGCGTGACTTTTATGGCATCAACCGAAGGCGGCGTTGATATCGAAGAAGTAGCAAGCGAAACCCCAGAAAAAATCTTTAAAGTAAGCGTTGATCCATTAGTCGGTCTAATGCCTTACCAAGCACGCGAAGTGGCATTTAAACTGGGTCTTGAAGGCAAGCAAATCAACCAGTTTGTAAAATTGATGAGCGGTGCTTATCAAGCATTCATTGACAATGATTTTGCTTTACTAGAGATTAACCCATTAGCGGTTCGCGAAAATGGCGAAATCGTTTGTGTTGATGGCAAAATTGGTATCGACTCAAACGCCCTATATCGTTTGCCTAAAATCGCTGCGCTACAAGACAAAACGCAAGAAAATGAGCGTGAGCTTAAAGCGGCTGAATTTGACCTAAACTATGTTGCCCTAGAAGGTAACATCGGTTGTATGGTGAACGGTGCTGGTCTTGCAATGGCGACCATGGACATCATCAAACTGTATGGCGGCAAACCTGCTAACTTTTTGGACGTTGGCGGCGGTGCAACCAAAGATCGCGTTGTTGAAGCGTTCAAAATCATTCTAGAAGACAGCAGTGTTGAAGGTGTTCTAATCAACATCTTTGGCGGTATCGTACGTTGTGACATGATTGCAGAAGCCATTATCGCTGCGGTTAAAGAAGTCGACGTAAAAGTACCTGTCGTTGTACGTCTAGAAGGTAACAACGCTGAATTGGGCTTACAGATTCTAGAAGAATCTGGTCTGAAATTGACTTCAGCCCAAGGCCTAGCAGACGCGGCGCAAAAAATTGTCGATGCGGTTAAAGCGTAAGTCTTTAATATAAGTCGTTAAAATAGGTGCTATTTTATTAATAGGCGCCTAAAAAACGATTAAGCATTATAGTCAAAGCGTGATGGCAGTTTTTTAGTATGAATATCAATCGTTAACATTTAACGGCAGATGAGCTAGTAAACTGCTATTGCAAGACAACCGAATAAGGAAAAAATAATGAGTGTATTAATTGATAAAGATACCAAAGTATTGGTACAAGGTTTTACCGGTAAGAACGGTACATTCCACTCTGAACAAGCGATTGAATACGGCACTAAAGTTGTTGGCGGCGTAACCCCAGGTAAAGGCGGTCAAACGCACTTAGGTCTGCCAGTATTTAACACCATGGCGGAAGCGATGGAAGCGACCCAAGCTGACGCGTCAGTTATCTATGTACCAGCACCATTTGTACTAGACTCTATCGTTGAAGCGGTTGATGCTGGCGTAAAATTGATCGTTGTGATCACTGAAGGCGTACCGACTATCGATATGCTAAAAGCTAAGCGTTATATCGAAGAAGCAGACGGCGTACGTATGGTCGGTCCAAACTGCCCAGGCGTTATCACTCCAGGTCAGTGCAAAATTGGTATCATGCCAGGTCATATCCATTTGCCAGGTAAAGTGGGTATCATCTCACGCTCTGGTACCTTGACTTATGAAGCGGTTGCACAGACCACTAAGCTTGGTTTTGGTCAGTCAACTTGTATCGGTATCGGTGGCGATCCTATCCCTGGTATGAATCAGATTGACGCGCTAAAACTGTTCCAAGACGATCCACAAACTGAAGCTATCATCCTAATCGGTGAAATCGGTGGTACTGCTGAAGAAGAAGCAGCTGCTTATATCAAAGAGCACGTGACTAAGCCAGTTGTTGGTTATATTGCTGGTGTTACCGCACCTGCTGGTAAGCGTATGGGTCATGCTGGTGCCATTATCTCTGGTGGTCAAGGTACTGCTGAAGAGAAATTTAAAGCCTTTGAAGACGCTGGTATTGCTTATACTCGCGATCCATCAAAAATCGGTGACAAGCTAAAAGAAGTTACTGGTTGGTAATTTAGGTATTAATCGATAATCTAATACCGAAACATCGTTGAAAAAAATACAAGGCACCCCTACAATGGGGTGTCTTTTTTTATTCTAAAAATAACTTTTCTTCGACTAAAATGTAGCAATTATGAAAAACAAGATATTGGTTACCGGCGGCGCTGGATATATCGGCTCACACACTTGTATAGCGTTGCATCAAGCAGGTTATGATGTCGTGGTATATGACAATCTATCCAATAGTAGCCGTGAAGCGATCAATCGCGTCTCTAGTCTGATTGATCAGCCTATTGAATTTATCGAAGGCGATATTCGCGATACTGATTTACTTAAACAGGTATTTGCAGAGCATCAGTTTTTTGGTGTGATTCATTTTGCGGGGTTAAAGGCCGTTGGTGAATCCGTTGCCAAACCATTACTGTATTATAATAATAATGTCAGCGGCAGCATTACTTTATTGGAAGCCATGGCTGAAGCAAACGTTAAAAACCTCGTTTTTTCATCGTCTGCGACTGTTTACGGTGATCCTGAAGTACTGCCTATTGATGAGACATCGCCACGTTCTTGTACCAATCCTTATGGACAAAATAAGCTTACGGTCGAGCATATTTTAGAAGACTTAGCTGCAACCAATGAGGGCTGGAATCTTATTCCGCTTAGATACTTTAATCCCGTAGGCGCGCATCCATCAGGGCAGATTGGTGAAGACCCAAATGATATTCCTAATAATTTGATGCCTTATATTTCCCAAGTTGCAGTCGGTAAGCTTGAAAAGCTTAGTATTTTTGGTAATGACTATCCTACCGTCGATGGTACGGGGGTACGAGACTTTATCCATGTTACTGACCTTGCCCAAGGGCATGTTGCTGCGCTTAATTATTTGCAGAAACGAGTAGACTTAAAGCAAACAAGCTCAGATAAATACAGCTCAATAGGTTTTTTACCCATTAATCTAGGAACAGGTAAAGGAACGTCTGTTTTAGAATTGGTCACGGCTTTTTCTGAAGTATCAGAACAAAACATTCCTTATCAGTTTTCTGCTCGCCGTGCAGGAGATATTGCCAGCTGCTATGCCAGTGCTGATAAAGCGAAAGAATTATTAGGCTGGGAAGCCAAGCTGTCTATCACTGAGATGTGCCAAGATACATGGCGTTGGCAGAGTATGAATCCGAATGGTTATAACATTGCTTAGATTGCATAAAGGCTATCTTTAAAGCTACCTTTTATCTTACACCTTTTAATACAGTTTAAAAACTATGAAAAAAGTTACCCATGCCGTTATCCCCGTCGCAGGCTTTGGCACCCGTATGTTGCCATTATCTAAATCCGTACCAAAAGAGCTATTGCCATTAGGCAATCGTCCTGCCATTCATTATGTCGTTGAAGAAGCAATCGCAGCTGGTATCAAGCATATTGTATTGGTTGGTCATGCGCAAAAAAGTGCCATTGAAAATTACTTCGATATCAATGCTGAGCTGGATAATCAGCTTAGAGCGAAAGGTAAAAATGAGCTAGCCGATAGCTTAAATTGGCTACCAGATGATGTAACGGTATCAATGATACGCCAAGGTAAACCGTTAGGTTTAGGGCATGCGGTACTTGCAGCGCGGCCTATCATCGGCGCGAATGACTTTGTGGTGATGCTACCCGATGTGGTGCTTGATCCCTTTACCACCGATATGACTGCTGACAATTTAGCCTTTATGATTGAGTCCTTTGCTAAAGACAAGCACTCACAGATATTGGTTGATACTGTCGCCGATGAAGATGTGCATAAATACGGTATCGCTCAGTTAAGTGAATCTGATAACGGTGCGGGCGATGTAGATAATAAAGCAGATACGAATACGAGCTTTAAGGTTGCCGGTTTTGTAGAAAAACCGAATTTAGCAGATGCACCTTCAAAATTGGCCGTCGTTGGGCGCTATGTCTTTAGCAACCATATTTTTGATTATTTGGCGAATACCAAGGCATCAGTTGGCGGTGAGATTCAACTGACTGATGCTATCGATGCCTTGATTAGTCGATATGGCGTCAATGTCACGACGATGCGCGGTGCCAGTTATGATGCCGGTGATATGCGCTCTTATATGCAGGCGTTTATTTATTTCGCTCAGCAGCAATTAGCAGATGAAGAGTAATGCATGAACGATATAAAAGGCAATAATCGCTATAGCAGCGCGCGTAGCTCTAAGTACTGGCAGCAGTTACAGGAGTTGGCGGCACAGCCGTGGTCGCTGAATAAACTATTTGCGCAAGATACTAAACGTACGAGCCGTTTTAGCACGCAAGCTGGCGCGCTATATATGGATTATAGCAAGCAGTGTATTAATGATGCTGTGCTAGAAAATTTATTAAATTTGGCGGATAGTTGTGAATTGTCAAGCCGTATTAAATCATTGTTACAAGGCGCGATGGTCAATACCAGTGAAGAACGCGCTGCTTTGCATACGGCGCTGCGCTTGCCAGAGACAGCAAAACTGCAAGTTGGTACGCAAGATGTTGTGGCTGATGTACATCAGAGCTTGGCGCGCGTTGCCAGATTATCCGAGCGTGTACGCAGTGGTACATGGCGCGGATTTTCCGGCAAGGCAATTACCGATGTGGTTAATATCGGCGTTGGTGGTTCTGATTTAGGGCCGCTGATGGCGACCACTGCGCTTGATGAGTGGGCAGATACTGCTATTGAAGTACATTTTGTCTCCAATATGGACGGCACCCAGCTTGATAATTTGCTGAAGCACTTAAATCCTGAAACTACCTTATTTATTATCTCCTCTAAATCTTTTGGTACCGTTGATACGCTGTCTAATGCCAAAACCGCGCTTTCATGGCTGCTTGCAACTGCAAAACTGCGGGCGGGTACGGAAGACAGTGTATTATGTCGCCATTTTATCGGTATTTCAGCCAACGGCGAGAAAATGAGCGCGTGGGGTATTCATCCTGAGCACCAATTGCAGCTTTGGGAATGGGTTGGCGGCCGTTTTTCTTTATGGTCAGCGATTGGATTGGCTATTGCCATTCGTATCGGTATCGATGGCTTTAAAGCGTTATTGGCCGGCGCTCATAGTATGGATGAGCACTTCGCGCAAGCGGATTTTGCAGAAAATTTACCGGTATTATTAGGTTTGCTTGCCGTTTGGAACAGTACCTTTTTACAGGTAAATGCTCATACGGTGCTACCTTATGATGGGCGTTTAGAGTATTTGCCAAGCTACTTGACCCAGCTTGAAATGGAAAGTAATGGTAAGTCGGTGACGCTGCATGGTGAGCGCCTAGATTATGATACGTGTCCGATTTTGTGGGGTGAGATTGGCTCAAACGCGCAGCATGCTTTTTATCAGCTCTTGCATCAAGGGACGCAGCAAGTCTCTTGTGATTTTATCGCCTGTGTGCGTCGTTATAGTGATAAAGCCACCAATGCCTCGCTACAGCAGCAGCATGAATTGTCTTTAGCTAACTGTCTAGCACAAAGTCGGGTACTGGCTTTTGGTAATGCGGCGATTGCTGCTGCCGATATGCAAATCGCTTCTGATGCTGATAAGTATAAATACTACCGCGGTAATCAGCCGTCAACGACTTTACTGATTGACGAGCTGACCCCGCATAGCTTGGGGGCATTAATCGCGCTTTATGAGCATAAGGTTTATGTGATGGCCAGCATTTGGGATATCAATCCGTTTGACCAGTGGGGTGTCGAGATGGGTAAGCAAATGGCAGAGTCAGTGCATGCCGCTATGCAGCAAGAGGTTGGTGAGCAGTTCGACAGCTCTACCAATCAGCTATTACAGCATATTAAGCTGTTCTCTTAAGAGTGCCTGCTGTTAATTTATTAATGCTGCTAATTCACCAATAATGAAAGGTAAACTCATGAGCGCTGATGCCATAAATACACATAAGCATAAACCTGCACCCAATACGTTTCATAATACGGCTATAAATAATAACGTTTGTGTCCTTGTCGGTCATAGTATTGAAGCGATTACCAGTGCCGTGGTGCTGGCAAGTCTCGGTCATGCGGTTCACCTCTATGCCGATAAAGATATATTGACGCAGCAGTTACAACAATATGGCTTTGAGCATCATTTGCAAGCGCTTTGGCAGATGTATGATCAGCAGCAACAGATTATGAGCTATGCGCTACCAAAGAGTGCTGATGAGCTTATACAGCGTTATGAAGTGGCGAATGATAATGATGAGAGAAAATCAGTAGGGCTATATTGGCTATTTTTAGATAGTATTAGCTCAGTATGGCTAGAGGACAGCTGGATTACTGCTTTTAATCATAGTCATGAGCAAGCATTGCCGCTCATCATGAGTGGTATTAAACAGTTGGGAGCGGTTGCCGCATTATCCAAGCTTTTGCAGCGCGCTTGGGTATATTATCTACCCTTCGTATTTTTAAAAGACGGTGATGCCTATAGCTCGATGTTGAATCCGTCGTTATGGTTACTCGGTGAAAAAACGCCAAACAGCAGCTATCATCTACATATGCTCCAACCATTAATGCAGCATGCGCGTGCAACGCATCATGCCGATATTGCGACGATAGAATTTGCCCGTAGTAGCATCATGGCGATGCTGGCAACGCGGGTTAGCTTTATGAATGAGATGTCGCGCTTGGCTGATAGTCATCAGGTTGATATCCAGCAGGTCAGCCACATTATGGGACTCGATGCGCGCGTGGGCAGTAGCTACTTGCAAGCGGGTTGGGGGTTTGGTGGTAACACGCTACCGACGGAATTGCTTCAGCTGCAGCAGTCAAGTGAGGCGCAGAGCCTAGCCATGCCGCTATTGCAATCGGTTATCCATATTAATGAAGACCAAAAAGAGCTTATCTTCCGTAAGTTTTGGCAATATTTTGACGGTTTTATCGATAATAAAACGGTCATGATTTGGGGCGGTAGTTATAAAGCAGGCTCGGGACGGACGGCAGAGTCAGCGATTCATCCTTTATTGGCATTATTATGGTCTTATAATATTCGTACGCTGGTTTATAGTGATAAAGCGCAAACGGAGCTTGCTGCCCTTTATAAGCAGCAGCCATTACTTGAATTGATAAACAATCCCTATCAACAGCTTAATGAGGCACAGGCAATCTTTATTATCAGCTGGTTGTCAGAGAATCGACTAGATATTGCTAAGCTTAATGAGCAAGCGATGCCCGTATTTGATGCGCAAAATGCCTTGTCACGAACGCAGGTTGATGGTCTAGTCGGTGACTATATGGGGATTGGTCGTGCCAAGTAAGGGTTTCTATCAGGTATAAAATAAGCTCAGTAGACAAACAATTATTAGACTAAAGCCAAACAAAAGCGCCGGTTAATTTTTATATTAATCGGCGCTTTTTTTATTCTTATAAGTTCAGAATGTCTCTATTCAGCACAGCAGCTATTTAAGCAGGTACCGCACCTTGACTGGCAAGCCATTGTTGAATGGCTTGGGTTTTGGTCTGTAGTAAATCCTTATCACCGCGACTTTCAATATTTAACCGAATTAATGGCTCAGTATTTGAGGCGCGTAAGTTAAAACGCCATTCGCCAAAGTTTAAACTCAAACCATCTAGCATCGATTTGGTTGGCTTGTCGGCACTAAACTTTTCTTCGATTGCCTTAATAATCGTCTGCGCATCATGCGTGGTCAGATGAAAGTTCAGCTCGCCTGAGCTTGGATAGGCTGCAATATAACCGCTGACCAATTCTGACAAGGTTTTACCGGTAATTGATAATAGCTCAATGGTCAAAAGCCAAGGAATCATGCCGCTATCGCAGTAGAAAAAGTCGCGAAAGTAATGATGCGCTGACATCTCGCCACCATAAACCGCGCCAGAATCACGCATGACTTGCTTGATAAATGAGTGCCCAGATTTACTAATAACCGCCTTACCATTATGCTCATGGATGACGGCTTCGGTGTTATAAATCACCCGTGGATCATAAACAATCGACTCGCCCGCATACTTATTTAAAAATGCTTGCGCCAGCATCCCAACGACATAGCTACCATCGATAAATTCGCCGTATTCATCGAATAAAAAGCAGCGGTCAAAATCGCCATCAAAGGCAATGCCAAGGTCGGCTTTATTTTCTAACACCGCTTGCTGGGTGGCGGCTCTATTAGCCAAAATCATCGGGTTAGGGATGCCATTTGGAAAACTACCATCAGGCTCATGATGCAGTTTGATGACTTCAATCGGTGCGCCAGCTTGTGCTAACTTATCGATTAATAAATCAACCACGGGACCGGCGCTGCCATTTCCTGAATTAATAACCAGTTTAAGTGGTTTTAATTTGTCAGTATCAATAAAAGTCATTACATGATTGATATAGGCGCTTTTATCCGTCAGTAATTGTAGGTTGCCTAACGTGTTAGCAGTGGTAAATTGTCCCGATTCTGCCAATGCTTGAATTTCTGCCAAACCATCATCAGCGCTAATCGGTTTGGAATACTCTTTGACCAATTTTAAGCCATTATAATTAATCGGATTATGACTGGCAGTGACTTCGATACCGCCCAACGCTTGATAGTAGCTGGTGGCAAAATACACCTCTTCTGTACCTGTCATTCCCAAATCAATCACATCGACGCCAGCATCTAGCATACCTTTGATAGTCGCTTGTTTTAACTGTTCACTTGAATGACGGATATCGCTACCAATAACGATAGCTGGTTTTAAGTTTTTCAGTTCAGCGGTAGCATCATTATCGGCACTGTTATAACGCTCGAATAAAATTTGGGCAAAGGCACGGCCGATACGGTAAGCGATAGCTTCATCGAGATTGACACCAAGCTCGCCGCGGATATCGTAAGCTTTAAATGAATCAATTTTAATCGGTGCGAACTGGGTTTGAGTCGCATAGCTGGCATTATTGGTATCGGATGTGGGCATAACGATAAAATCCTTGCGTTTAAGCAGTGAGATGATAATTAAGTAAGTCACCCAATTATAAGCTAATCAGTGTTCAATGCTACACTAACGACAAAATCGTTATAAACTTAATAGGGTTCTATTTAATAACCAATAAAAATATAAGAGTGTTTTTTATGAATAGCTTAGAAAATAAAATAACAGCGCCTACACCGGTACCAGGAACGCCAGAAGCAAGTGGCGAGTTGGCGGATTTATTATCCTTAATGGCACGGCTGCGAGCAGATTGTCCATGGGATAAAAAACAAAGCAACCATAGTCTCATTCCTTATGCGATTGAAGAAGCCTATGAGCTCGGCGAGGCGGTACAAGGTGATGATGATGAAGACATCAAAGGTGAGCTTGGTGATGTATTGTTGCAAGTGGTGTTTCATTGTCAGATGTACGCTGAACAAGGGCGCTTTGATATGAGTGATGTGATTACCACTTTGCAAGAAAAGCTGATTCGCCGGCACCCGCATGTATTTGAAGCAGAAACGCTACAAGATGAAGCCGCGGTAAAAGAACGTTGGGATGAGATTAAGGCGGAGGAGCAACAAGCCCGCGCTGCACGTGGTAAACCACAGCGCCGTTTGGACAATACCAAAGCAGGCAGCGCGCTCATGCAAGCGCAGGATGTACAAAAGCAGGCGTCAAAATTGGGTTTTGATTGGGAAGGCGTCAGCGGCGCATTTGATAAGCTCGATGAAGAAATTGCCGAGCTAAAGGCTGAGATTTTAGATAAGCCCCAAGTTGAAATCAAAGCCAATATCAGAGAGATTGAAAAGGAGCTTGGCGATTGCATGTTTGCGCTGGTCAATGTCGCCCGTAAACTAAACCTCGACGCAGAAACTGCAACTTTAACCTGTGTGCATAAATTCAAATCACGCTTTGGCTATATTGAAGACCAGTTAGCTGCCGCTGGCAAGCGTTTAGAAGACAGCGATATCAATGAGATGGATGCGTTATGGGAAGCGGCTAAACAACATGAACGCGACTAATAAAAGCTTACTTACTAAATACTCATTTATTAAATGGCAGCATGCTAATTTATTTAAAGACTTAGCCATTTTTTTAGTAGGCATAGTTTCTATCATGGCTATGCTGTCTCATCCTGTCTTTGCCGCGCCTTGTTTTGATAACGCGCAAAGTGCTTATAATTATCTATTAACGCAAGAAACAGCGCAAAGCCAAGCGCGTACGCAGACCAGTATTAATATCAATCGGGCGACCGAAGCCGAGCTGGTGGCATTAGATGGTATCGGCAGCAGTAAAGCGCAGGCGGTTATTTTATATCGTGAGATGTTTGGCGGCTTTAAGAGTGTTGATGAATTAACCAAGGTCAAAGGCATCGGTGCAAAAACCGTTGAGAAGAATCGCAGACGTTTAAGCGTGCAGGATTAATCATGGTATTAATCAGGATATTTTGTATTAATTAACCCCAATATTGACAAAATAGCATGTAAGTAAATGTCATAACACACCCACCATGGCCAAAATTTGTTAAACTAGCAGGTACATCCGCCTGATAGACGCTGTGTTCGTCAGGGGTGGTTAAGAATAAAGGCGAGGAGTAGATGCATGGCCGAGCGTGCCGCCAAGCAGTTAGAACTGAATAAATCTGAATTACCAAATTCCATTACCGAAGTGATTGCAACCCTAACCCGAGCTGGGTTTGATGCCTATATCGTCGGTGGCGGCGTGCGCGACACCTTGCTAGGCCTGCGTCCAAAAGACTTCGACGCGGTCACTGATGCTAAGCCCCATGAGATTAAAGACGTCTTTGGCAAGCGCTGCCGTATTATCGGTCGCCGTTTTCAATTGGCGCATGTCTACTCTGGGCGCGAGCTTATCGAAGTGGCCACTTTCCGTGGACCACCGCTTAATGATTCCAATACCAATCAAGATGGTATGATTTTGCGCGACAATGTCTGGGGCGATATCAAACAAGACTTTGCCCGTCGCGACTTTTCTATCAATGCCCTTTATTATCAGCCGCTTAAAGGCGTGGTGCATGATTTTTGCGGTGCACTTGAAGATATTGATAATAAAATTATTCGCCTGTTAGGTAATGCGCCGACTCGTATCGAAGAAGATCCGGTCAGATTGCTGCGTGCCTTACGTTTTAAAGCCAAGTTGGGCTTTGATTTTGATAGCGAACTAGCCGCACAGTTCCATGATGGTAATTGGGCGCTACTTGAGCAAATCTCTCCGCATCGTCTGTATGATGAAACGCAAAAGATGTTTACTGGTGGCTATTTAGTGCCATTATTGCCGCTATTGTTTGAGTCGGGTGCGATTGATAGTTTAATCATTTACCCACCTGCTGAACCAAGTGCTTTAGTGAAACAAGTCGCTATTAATACCGACAAACGTATCGGCGCTGGCAAAAGCATTAACCCTGCCTTCTTTTACGCCGCGTTGCTGTGGGAAAACTATCTACATCAATTAGAAAAAGCCAAAAAGCGCAATATGCCTTTTGCGGATGCACAAATGCATGCAGCGGGCAAAGTCATCGACCGTCAGCGTATCAAAACTGCTATTCCAAAATTCGCTGAACAGTTTATTCGTGATATCTGGATATTGCAGCCAAAATTGGCCGCCCCACGTAGTAAACAAATTGTCCAGCTGTCTGAGCACCCACGTTTCCGCGCCGGTTTTGATTTCTTGTTATTGCGCGAGCAGTGCGGCGATGCCGAACATCCGCTATCAGAATCGACCAATGGTATGGGCGAGTGGTGGCACAACTATCAAACCTTGACCGAACAGCAGCAGCAACAAGCGATTGATGACTTTGATGAAAATATTCGTCGCGGTGCTTATAAGCAAGCGCAGCGCGGTCGCGGACGTAATCGTCAAAAACAGCAAACCTCGAACGATAATGGCAAGGTGAATCACATAGAAAACGATCAGCAAGATAAAGTAAACGGCAATGGTCATACCAAGCAAGCGGTTAATGATGCCTCAAACGTGCCATCACGTCGCCGCCGCGCTGCCAGTCAGTCGGCTCAGCATGCTAATAACAGTGTCAGTAATAGTAGCAGCAATGTCGGTCGTAATGAGAATGGTCGTAATAATAGCTATGATAAGCAGCAAGCGACACAAGATAATAATGAGCTTGCCCAATTGCAGCAGTTATCACTTGCTAACATAGGTCATCAAGCGGCAAATAAACGCCACAATGCCAAGCCTGCACCGTTGTTTGTCATAGAGCATGAGAAGGTTGTACCGCCATTACGCAAGCAATTGCCAAGTGATGCACAGTCGCAATCGTCATCTAAGTCGCCTTCTAAATCTAAACCGGCTAGCCAAGCGTTTGTAGAAAAAAACACCGTTACTGACAACGCAGCGCCTAAAGAGCAGTCTGGCAATCAAGCAGCAAAGCATCATACAAAACCAAAGCAAGCTGATGTCAATGTTAGTACTGACTCAGCTTCTGCTAAAGCGCATACGACAGAGTATGCTACGCGCACGGTAGCCAGAACGCCGGCGCTTGTCAGTATGAATAACGAGCCGATACCGCATAAGCGTCGCCGCCGTCAGCCTACTGTTGTAGAAAATGACAATGGAAATAGCTCAGCTAATAGCAATAGCGTAGAGGCTAAAGCAGTCGATAACAAAGCGCAAAAAGCGGCGAGATACGCAAAAAAAGCGCCGAAGTTAGCGACTGAAGCTGTTAGTAAAACTGAAACTAGTGACGTTGAAAGTAAGGCTAAGAAGGCAACTAAAGCTACAGCAGCAAAACCTACTAAAACCAGTCAAGATACTAAGAGCCAGACCAGTCAAAGTCAGTTAGCTAAGCATCAGACAGCTGCTAGTAAAATGAATGAGCAAAAAGGCCCTGTACCATCGAAGCGTCGCCGCCGTCAGCCAAGCGTTAATAACGTTTAAGCTTATGAGCGGACAATAGAGTAAAGCGATAACTATGAATACGCACTTTGATGCTAGCGCTGACAATGAGAGCCATGGCGATGTAACTTGGGTTACCTGCTATGTGGGCTTAGGTAGCAATCTGTCCAATGAGCTAGGTTCGCCTGTCGAGCATTTGCAGCAAGCCGTTGCAGCTATGCAAAAGCACGAGCAGATACGCGCGGTACGGGTGTCTTCCTGCTATGCTTCAGCGCCGATGGGACCGCAAGACCAACCTGATTTTATCAATGCGGTCGCAGGTTTTGAGACCACCTTGACTGCGTTTGAGCTGCTTAATTTTTGCCAAGCGCTAGAGCAGCAAGCCAAACGAGCCCGTCTGCGCCGTTGGGGTGAGCGTAGCCTTGATGTCGATATCTTATTATATGGTGACGCGCAAATAGCAGAGCCGCAATTAACCATACCGCATGCTGGCTTGCCTGAACGTAATTTTGTTTTGATACCGCTGCGAGAGCTAGCGCCAGAGTTGATTATTAAAGGTAAACCTATAAAGGATTATCCGCTGAGTAATGATTGGGCAGGGTTAAAGTTGCTATCAAATGATGGATGTATGAACCGTTAAATATATTTATTAACTACTAAAAAGTAGCAGCAAATTGGCATTTAGCAGCATTTCCAGTCATTGATTGTTAAACGTATTGATGATTGAAAGCATTGAGGATGATGTAACGATATGACGACGTTATCGACTTTAAATAAATTTAAAAAAGACGGCACAAAATTTACCTGTCTGACCTGCTATGACGCGATGTTTGCGCGCATGATGGATAAAGCACAAATCGATACGATACTGATTGGTGATAGTCTGGGCATGGTGGTACAAGGTCATGATTCAACCTTACCGGTCAGCGTCGATGATATGGCTTATCATACGGCCAATATTGCCCGTAGTAATAAGCATGCGCTAATTTTAGCCGACTTGCCGTTTATGAGTTATGTGACGCTCCCAGAAGCGGTTGCCAATAGCCGTAAGCTGATGCAGGCGGGCGCGCATGTGATTAAGATTGAAGGCGGCAGTGAGCTTTGCGATTTAGTCACGACATTGGCGCAAGCAGGTACGCCCACTTGCGTACATCTTGGCTTAACCCCGCAATCAGTCAATGTCTTTGGCGGTTATAAAATCCAAGGGCGCGGTGATGCAGCGGCGGATAAGCTGCTTGCTGATGCCAAAGCGGTGGTTGCTGCCGGTGCGGCACTTTTAGTATTAGAGTGCGTACCTGCTGAACTTGCAAAAGCTGTAACCCAAGCGGTTGCCGTACCGGTAATTGGTATTGGTGCTGGTGCCGATACTGATGGTCAAGTCTTAGTCATGCATGACATGCTTGGTATGGTGCATGGTCGTGTGCCTCGCTTTGTCCATGACTTTTTAACCGATGAGCGTAATAGTGAGCGTAGTATTGAAGGCGCATTTGCCTTGTATCAACAAGCGGTACGCGACGGCAGCTTTCCCACTGAGCAGCACCAATTCAGCTAGTGGTCTTTAATTTAAAACTTTGAATTTGGTGCTTAGTATTTAGCACTTTAAATTTAATGCTTTGACGATTATCAGTAGAAAAAGCTATCAGGATAAGAGTATTTACCATGCCAATTATTCATCATCATATCGCAACCCTGCGCGCCGCCTTAAACCCTTATCGTGGTCAGCAAGATAGCCAGCAGCGTATTGCTTTAGTACCAACCATGGGCAATCTACATGACGGTCATCTTGAGCTGGTAAAGCTTGCCAAGCAGCATGCTGATATTGTCGTGGTGAGTATCTTTGTCAATCCTACCCAATTCGGCGTCGGTGAAGATTTTGACAGTTATCCACGTACCTTAGAGGCAGATGTCGCCAAGCTTACTACCGTTGGCGCCGATTATGTATTTGCCCCAAGTATTGATGAGATGTATCCAGTCTTACCGCCACCAACGTCAGTCCGAGCGGGAGAAATTACCACCCAGCTATGTGGTCAATCGCGCCCCAATCACTTTGATGGCGTCGGCATCGTTGTCTCTAAGCTATTTAATATCGTCCAGCCTGAGGTGGCCGTATTTGGCCAAAAAGACTATCAGCAATTGGCAATTATCCAGCAAATTGTGCGTGATTTAAGCTATCCAATTGAAATTATAGGTGCGCCTATTGTACGTGCTGCTGATGGTTTAGCATTATCTTCGCGCAATCAGTATCTAACTGAAGCTGAGCGTAATGTTGCTCCTGTGCTGCATAAAGAATTGCTCCGCTTAGCTGAGCAGTTAATGCAGGGTCAGCATCTCGAACAAGGTCTTGCGCCTTTATTAACAGAAACACGGGCACGCATCACTGAGGCGGGCTTTAAGATTGATTATTTAGAAGTTAAAACGGCTCAGCTCGATTCTTTAGAGACAGAGGCTGCATCTGCAATTTTCAATGCAAATCAGCAGGATTTGGTGATTTTGGTTGCGGCTTGGTTGGGCCGTGCACGTTTATTAGACAATCAGTTAGTGACGGTCAAGCTGCCGTGCTGACAGAGTAATTCGCCAGACGCAATTATTAGGATGACGGATCATGAGTGCAAGTAAGGATGATAAGCAAGCACAGGCAAATGACAATTTAGCAAAGCCTATAAACGCGAAAGTAGAAAATAAAGATAGACTAAGTATCTTGGTAGTATCAGGGCGCTCAGGCTCGGGTAAAACTTCAGTACTCAATATCTTAGAAGATTTGAGCTATTATTCTATTGATAATTTGCCTTTGTCATTGGTTTCTGAAGCGGCGCAAAAATTGGTCTGCGATAGTGGGATTAAACGCATCGCGCTGGGTGTCGATATTCGTACACCACGTGCGGATTTGTCCAATTTTGCTGAAACTCATGATGCGTTAAAGCAAAGATATGGCGAAGAGGCGGTCACCGTGGTATATGTGACGGCGCAAGAAGAAACGTTGGTGGCGCGCTTTAATGCTACCCGCCGCATTCATCCGCTGATGGTGCAAGATACTAAAGGCATAGAAAATACCACTTATAATCTACCAGCAGCGATTGAAAGAGAAATTCAGCTTTTGCAGCCGATATTTAAGCATGCGGATGTCAAAATCGATACCACTATGCTGAATATCCATCAGTTAAAAGAGCGCTTGCGTGATTATGTTGGGGTTGATAATCAAATAGTGATTAACCTGCTATCGTTTGGCTTTAAATACGGCAGCCCAATTGATGCAGATTTTGTTTTTGACGTGCGCATTTTGCCCAATCCGCATTGGAACCCAACGCTACGAGCTGCGACCGGTCTTGATATTGAGGTTGCTGAATTTTTTGCCGATTATCCAGAAGTGTCTGAGATGACTGAAGATATCGCAAAATTTCTTAATCGTTGGTTGCCTGATTTTTTACATAACAATCGCCATACGGTCACGGTCGCTATCGGCTGCACCGGCGGCAAACATCGCTCGGTATTTATCACCAAGCATTTGCAAGATAAGCTGACCGCTGGCCTGCCTGAAGGTTTGACCGTTGTTGCTAAACACCGCGAAAAGAACCGTTGGTGATGCTTTCTTTGTAGCTAAAACTTATAAGCTGCAAGGTATAAATGGCAAAAATACATTAACTTTATTATTTACTATCTATTATTTATTATCTCGAAAAATGGAAAGCTTTTATGATTGACTGGTCAGAACATGATATGCGCGTCTCGCGCACAGAGCTCAAAAAAGCTCATGAGCGCTTGCAAGCATTGTCGATACCGCTTGCCAGCTTATCGAAAAAACAGCTCAAAAACCTGCCAGCAAGTGATTATTTTATGGCAGAGCTGATGGCGCTTGCTGATATTACCAGTGCTAATGCGCGCAATCGCCAAACCAAGCGTGTCGGTAAACTTATCAGTGAAGAAAACCGCCATGAATTGGTCAAAGCCTTGTTTGATGCCTTTTTCCCAAAAGAGCAGGTTTCTAAAATCGAGAGTTGGTTTGAGCGCTTAAATATCAATGATGAAGGCACGCTTAAGCAGTTTGTTAAACAATATAAAGCCTCTGAGCGCAATAGTATGTATCAGCTGCTGCTTTGGATTGAGTACGCCAAGCATATGCAAGACGATGAGCTGATGGCAGAGTCTAAAGAGGATTTGGCCAGTTATATTCGGGAAGTAGCGATATTGTCACAGCTAAAAATGTAGCCAATTATACTGGCTATAAAGCGGCATTGCCGTTCATAATAACGACCCATAAAAAAGCCAATCAGTGATGATTGGCTTTTTATATTTTTCTATAAACTAATACTGGTTAATCAATTGTGCAGACTGACTTATTTTTTCTCTGCACGTACTTTATCGACCAGATAATCAACTACTTTAGGGACGGTAGCGCTTTCGCCGGTCACCACATATTTACCATGGACAACAACCGCTGGGACACCTGAAAGCTGGTAACGCTTGGCACCTGCTTGTGAGCGACCAATTTTTGTTCCAACCGCAAATGAGTTATATAGGCTGTTAAATTTCTTTTCGTTGACGCCTTGTGATGCATACCATTTGCTCAATGACGCTTGGTCAAATAATTGCTTGCCGTCTTTATGTACCGCATCAAATAGCGCATCATGGGTCTTGTTTTCATAGCCTAGTAATTGCGCGGCATAAAAACCACGGGCACTGGCTTCCCAAACTGGGTTAAGCGCTGCTGGGGTTTTAAAGAAGGCCACGTCTTTATCTTTAGTTTTTGCCCATTTTTCCATGTGCGGATTTAGGACATTACAATGCGGGCAGCCATACCAGAAAAATTCACGCACAATGATAGCATCACCGCTGATTTTTTCTGGATTGTCTAGCACACGGTAATCTTTTCCTGCGACATAATTGGCGGCTTGTGCGCCCATATTGGCCAGCCCAATAGCACAAGCCAGACCAGTCAATGCGATGATACGTTTCATACTTGTTCCTTGAGGTGTCAAAATTTAAAATGTTTGGTGCAAATTTTCAGATCAAAAGTTGCTTAGCGCATTTATATAGGTTTGAAAGTAGATAAACGACAATGCATTATCTAAATTGTCTTCGCTAAATCGACCTATAATAGAGTACGGACTATAATAGCGTAAAATGCCCGCACTTGTGAACCCGATTCTTAACTAACGGTTGTAAAGCTGTGAGCTATTATTTAAGGTATCTTACTTATCATTTTTAAGCTGCTAGTTTTAAGCTGACAGCTATTAAGAATATTCAAAGTTATAAAACAGTTTCATATTTTTAGCTTGTATAAAAGTCTGCTGCTTAATAATAATCATAGCGCGTAAGTGTTTATTAAAATTTAAGTATTTACTGCCGCGATTCACAATCGGTGACGATGTACTCACGACAAAGTCGCCGCTCTCATGCTAATATTGGGCATACTGCTATTGAGCATGTCAGCATGCCTATAAACGATAATAACTATAATACCCATAAAGGAAAAACCCTATGAGCCAAGCTTTCTCTTCTGCACAGCCTGTGAATAATCCGTCAAACAACGATTCAAACGATTACGCAAATAACGAGCCAGCCACCAATACTGCTACTAGTGACTTTAACCAAAATACTGCTATCAATGTCGATGCCAGCGAAGTGGAAAAATTCAATAACTTGGCAAGCGAGTGGTGGAATAAAACTGGCGCTTTTGCTACTTTGCACGAAATCAATCCACTACGCCTTAACTGGATAGAAGAAAACGTGAAGCGCGGCTTTATGAGTGCTGATAGCAGTAAAACGGCAGAGATGGGCTTGGCGGGTAAAAAAGTCCTTGATGTCGGTTGCGGCGGTGGTATCTTGGCAGAATCAATGGCACGCCGCGGCGCTGATGTGACCGGTATCGACCTCGGTACCGAAAACCTAAAAGCGGCAGCCTTACATGCTGAACAAAGCAACTTAAATGATACCTTGCGTTATCAGCATATTCCGATTGAGCAGTTAGCGGCTACCCATGCTGGTCAGTTCGATGTCGTGACGTGTATGGAGATGCTTGAGCATGTGCCAGACCCAGCTGCCATTGTCGAGGCGTGCTTTACGCTATTGGCACCGGGCGGCGTTTGCGTGCTATCGACGATTAACCGCAATCCTAAATCGTACCTGTTTGCCATCGTTGGGGCAGAGTATGTATTGCGCTTGCTTGATCGCGGCACCCATGATTACGCCAAATTTATCACCCCAGCTGAGTTGGATAAAATGGCGATAACGGCAGGCTTTACCCGTCAAGACATCATTGGACTGCATTATAATCCATTGACCAAGCATTATTGGTTGGCACAAAACGTCGATGTTAATTATATGATGGCGGTACAAAAGCCACTGGCGTAAATCGCCTTTTATAAGCATTCCTTTTTGACCACTTTTTAAATCAATGTTTTAAATTAATATTAAGAGCGCCTGTTATGAGCCAATTTGTAAAAGCTGTCTTGTTTGACCTTGATGGCACATTAATCGATACTGCCGCTGACTTCGTACGCATTATTGGTAAAATGAGCGGCGAAAATGATTGGCAAGCGCCACCTGAAGCCGAAATTCGTGAGCAAGTCTCTGCCGGTGCCTCGGCGATGGTACAGTTGATGCTGCGTCATAACGACCAACTTGAGGTCAGCGAATCTGAGTTGCTGGAGTTTCGTCAGCAGTTCTTAGACGATTATGAAGCGGAAATATGTGTCGATAGTTGTGTTTTTGATGAGCTTGAAGAAGTGCTGCGCGCATTAGAAGAAAAAAGCGTGCCATGGGGTATTGTGACCAATAAGCCGCGTTATCTCGCTGAGCAGTTATTAGAAAAAATGCAGTTAAATGAGCGCTGTTCGGTACTGGTGTGTCCAGATGATGTATCGCGCTCTAAACCCGATCCAGAGCCTATGTATGCAGCATTAGAAAGACTCTCTATCCCGCGCGGTGCCGCTGAAAGCGTGCTTTATGTCGGCGATCATATACGCGACATCGAAGCTGGCAAGGCTGCGGGTATGCCGACTATCTTAGCCGCTTACGGTTATATTCCACCTGAAGATCAAAAAAACCTTAAAAAATGGGGTGCAGATTATATTACCGAAACCCCTTCAGACTTGAATAAGTTATTGCTTTCTTCTGGCAAGTTTGACTATTTATAAAGCAAATAAGCCTTATAAAGCAAATACACCATTTAACGAAATAGCTACTAAGCACCCTACCTATTAAATAATAAGCAGTGAGTAATGCCATGAGTGACAATACTAATCAGCCTACTAGCCAACAACAGCTGCCATCAGCGGCGCAAGCTTCTGTACCAGCTGTATCGCACGACGATATTCGTAATTTCATACCGCCTGATGACTGTTTAGATGGTAAAACTATCTTGGTAACGGGTGCCGGTGATGGTATCGGGCGTATCGCCGCCTTAACCTATGCGCGCTATGGTGCGACGGTATTATTGTTGGGGCGTACTAGCAGTAAGCTTGAATACGTTTATGATGAAATCGAGAGCTTTGGTGGCAAACAGCCAGCCATGCTACCGATGAATCTAGAGGGCGCAACCTATGCTGAGATGCAAAAGTTAGAGAACTTGATTGCTAAAGAAGTCGGTCAGCTTGATGGCATCTTGCATAATGCGGGCATGCTTGGGGCTTTGACGCCACTTGAGATGTACGATGTCGATATGTTTGCCCAAGTGATGAAGGTCAACTTTACGTCTACATTTATGCTCACGCAAGCGCTGCTGCCTTTACTTAAGGACGCAGCCCATGGGTCTATCGTCTTTACCTCTAGTAGCGTTGGCACTCACCCTCGCGCGTTTTGGGGCGCGTACGCGCTGTCCAAGCAAGCGGTAGAAGGCATGAGCGATATCTTTACCCAAGAAACGCAGAATACCACTAACTTGCGCTTTAACTGTATCAATCCTGGTGGCACCCGTACCAATATGCGCGCTCATGCTTTTCCGGGTGAAAATCCGATGAGCCTTAAAACCCCGGAAGATATTATGGGCGGTTATGTGTTTTTGATGAGTGATGAGAGCATCGGTGTGCGCGGTCAAGTGGTTGAGCTCCAACCAAAAGACTAATAATCACCTATAATCCTATTGCTTAGAATTTTTATAACTATTAATAGTATTTATAAAATTGCGTATTTATTGAAATAAGCGACTTATAACCCCATCTATTTGTTATTAAAGACTTTTATAAATTATGATTTAAATATCGTTAATAAAAAATAGGATGGGATTATGGCAGGTGGCTGGTCAAGAGATGGGGCAGAGCATGAGCAAATGGATGCGACTGTCAACGATGCGTTAGAGCGGGCACGGCGTGCGCTGCCAACGGGTACAAGTGCTGAGTTCTGTGATGAATGCGGCAATCCCATTCCAGAAGCGCGGCGTATTGCCGTGCCGGGTGTGCAGCACTGCGTTGGCTGTCAAACAGAGCTTGAACAAGAAGCAAAGGCGACTGAGCTATTTAATCGCCGCGGTAGTAAAGACAGCCAATTGCGTTAATAAAAAATTCCCCATTATGTTGATAGTGGGGGATTTTTTTATCGGTTTTATCTTTATCAGCATTATCATTACTGTCAATTATTATCAATAATCTGTCTATTACTGCCGATAGCTGGCTATGCAATCAATACCTATAACTATCTATAACATCAATGCCATCAGCTCAAGGTCATACACTTCCCAATCTACCTTAACCGCTGTCGCATCTTCTTGCTCAGTACTTGCTTGCAAAATAATCTCTAGTCGATTATCTGCTTGTGCGATCACTGTCTTTGTGGACAAGCTATCAGGAGTAAAATTGATTTGTAGCCAGCCATGAGAGGTATGCACAACGCCTTTGATACGTTGCCAATTTGGCAGCGTTAACAGCCAATCCTGTAACTTATCGGCATTGAATACATATTCTGCTGGTAGTCGCCACCCTGCCAGTAGAATATCTCGCTGTTGCTCATGATAACGATAGGGCAGCTCTACACTTGTATCAGGCTTATTATCGTCATTGCTTTCAGGATTGTGGAAGGTATTCGCTGTTAAAGAATGACTCAGCGGCTTTAAGCCCACAACAGCTCTGTATGGCTCAGCGATATTGACTTTTTGCTGCTTTGAGATGACAAAACTGGGTTTGAAAAGCTGTGCACTTAATGCTGCTGAATAGCCTGTTGATGTATTTATCTTATGAGTGGTTGTCTGGCTGTCAGATTCTGCCCAAATAATAGAAATCTGTGTATTGAGCTTGGCTACCCATGCTTGTAACGCTTGTTTTTCGTCAGTGCTTAATTGAGTATAGCGATTAATGACCAAAACATCGGCATCGCGAATATGCGCCTGAAAACCCTCATGAGTACGATACTTTTCTTGTTGCCATTGCAGCGCGCTAAGCACCGTGATGACCGCTTGCATCTTTAAAGCCGTTTGCCAATGCGGCGCGCTCAGCTGTTGGATAAGCTCACGCGGATGGGCAAGCCCTGTTGGCTCGATAAGCAGACGCTTTGGATGATGGTCACTGAGCAGGCGACTCAGAGCGATTTGTAGTGGCAACTGACTGGTACAACAAATGCAGCCGCCGCTCACTTCACGAATGGCGATGTCATGTGTCGTATGGCTATCTTGTGAGCTGGCTAGTAGTGCGCCATCGATCCCGATACGACCAAACTCATTAATCAATAACGCCCAGCGTTCACCTATTGGTTTGGTCGCAATTAATTGATTAATGAGCGTGGTTTTGCCAGAACCCAAAAACCCTGTCACCAAGGTGCAGGGTATGTTTTGAAGCATAATAGGTGATTTCAATGTTGCGCCCGTGACATTAATAGGATTAGATATTAACCATCTGAGGTATCAATAGCCGCAAGCAGCATTTATGAGTTTATAACGACTCATTTTTGGCCGCTTCAACTTCTGCTTCGTCTGGTACGAACACATAACCTACGCCCCAAACGGTTTGAATATAACGCGCTTGTGAAGGATTGTCTTCAATCAGACGGCGCAAACGTGATACTTGTACGTCGATAGAACGCTCCATCGCGCCCCATTCACGACCACGGGCAAGGTTCATCAATTTATCACGCGTTAATGGCTCACGTGGATGTTGTACCAAGGCCTTTAATACTGAAAATTCACCGGTCGTCAAAGTGACCACATTGCCATCACGTTTAAGGGTACGGGTCGATAAATCAAGCGTCCATGGTCCAAACTCAACCACTTCAAGCTGATGACTTGGCGCACCTGGTAGCTCACGATTTTGACGACGCAGCACTGCTTTGATACGGGCCAATAGCTCTTTTGGGTTAAATGGCTTTGGCAGATAGTCATCAGCGCCAGCTTCAAGGCCAGCGATACGATCGGCATCGCCACCTTTAGCAGTAAGCATGATAATCGGGATATCACCATTGTCTTCACGCAAGCGCTTACAAATACTAATACCGTCTTCGCCTGGCAGCATCAAATCTAAAACCACCAATGAGAACAGCTCACGTTGCATCAATTTGTCCATCTGATTTCCATCATGTGCCGTACGGACGACAAAACCATCGTCTTCTAGAAAGCGTTGTAATAAAGAGCGCAAGCGTGCATCGTCATCAACGACCAAAATGCGCTGGTTTAAGGTGTCAGGGCTGTTGTTATCTGTCATACAGTCATCCTCTTATAAAAATTATTATTAGTAGCAGTTTTTAGGAAAAAACGTTTATAAAATTTTATTAAAAACGCGGGTAAAAATCTTATTATTATTTAATGATCATTCCGTTGATAAGTAAATCATGATTAGCAAACCATTAGTTGTCATAAAAAATATAGTCGTCGAAAAAACCTATAAAAATAAAGACTTTTGTTCAATATGGCAGGGCTTAGCCATATTTGTGCCCTTGATACTTTAGTGTATAAGATTGCAGGCGCAATTGCATCACTGATACGGATAAATGCTGTATGCGTTTGTTTAACAAGGCGTTAGAAAGAACGATATCAGACGATTTTTGCCATAAAACAGGCGATAAATAACGAAAAGATAAAAAGGATTTTTATTCATGCAGCTTTTGCTATAATGCAAAACTACATTTCTCAACGATTGATACGTCTATGAGTAGCACTGATACCTTAACGCCATCTCAAACCTCGACAAATGCACAGGTTTTGGATGCAACCACACACGCGAATATTCACGACAAGCTTGCTCGCGCGCTTGGCATTAAGACTGCTCAAGTCAATGCGTTTGTCAAACTTTACGATGAAGGCGCGACCGTTCCGTTTATTGCCCGTTACCGTAAAGAAAAGACGCAGAATCTTGACGATGCGCAGCTGCGAGCTTTAGAGAAGTCGCTCAATTATGAGCGTGATATGGCAACCCGTCGCCTCAAAATTACTGAGCTGCTGAGCACGCAGGGCAATTTGACTGACGAGCTGCAGACGCGCATTGATAATGCGACGTCGAAACTTGAGCTTGAAGACATCTACTTGCCATATCGTCCACGTCGCCGTTCGCCGGCTGCTAAAGCACGTGCAGCCGGTCTTGATGTGGCAGCACAAGCGGTCTTAACGCAAGAGATTACGCCGACAGAGGCGCTGGCCGACTATCAAGTACAATCTAGCATTACCGATGATAGTGGTAATGAGATTGAAGTCGACTTCAGCGATATTGACAAGCAATTGGCAGGCGTACAAGCCATCATCGTTGATGAATGGACGCAAGCGTTAGACTTACTCGATAATCTGCGCAGTGGCTTTGCTAAAACGGCCAGTATCATATCGAGCGTTGCTAGTGAAGAAAAACGTGAAGTTGGCGAAAAATTCAAAGATTACTTTGAACATAGTGAAAGCTTGGCGCGTCTGCCAAATCATCGCCTATTAGCCATGCTGCGTGGTCGCCAAGAAAACGTTTTAGGTCTTAAAATCGAAGGCGAAGACGCTCCATTTATCGAAAAAATTATTAAGCATTTTGAAATTGATGCCAAAGCGCCAGCAGAACGTCAAGAATTTTTAGTGGAGGCGGCGACCAGTTTATGGAAAGAAAAATGGCGTCCGCATATCGAGCATCGTTTATTGACTGAAAAACGTCTGACCGCTGAAGCCGATGCGATTGATGTATTTGCCAATAACTTACAGCATTTACTCATGTCAGCGCCTGCCGGCCGTAGAGTGATTTTGGGTGTCGATCCGGGTATCCGTCATGGCGTTAAAATGGCGATTGTCGATGCTCAAGGCCATGTCATGCTAGATAGCGAAGACAAACCTGTTGTTGCAACCGTTTATCCATTCGCCCCTGATAATAAGATGGATGAAGCCAAAAAAGTCATCGATGAATTATTAAGCACTTATAACGTTGATTTGGTGGCTATCGGCAACGGTACGGCGAGCCGCGAAACAGATGCGATGATTAAAGAGATTTTGGCCGCCAACGCTGAGTTAAAAGCCAAAGCCGTTATCGTTAATGAATCAGGCGCGTCCGTTTATTCTGCCAGTGAGCTTGCCAGTGACGAGCTTGCTAATTTAGATGTCTCTGTACGCGGTGCGGTTTCTATCGCTCGTCGCTTGCAAGATCCGCTATCAGAGTTGGTTAAGGTTGATCCAAAAGCGATTGGCGTTGGTCAATATCAGCATGATGTCAATCAAACCCAGTTGGCAGATAGTCTAGATAAAGTCACCCAAGACAGCGTGAACGCGGTTGGTGTTGATGTAAATACGGCAAGTCCTGCTATCTTGGCGCATATTGCTGGTCTGAATAAAAACGTCGCCCAGCAAATCGTCACCTATCGTAAAGAGCATGGTGCCTTTGATAGCCGTGAAGCATTAAAGAACGTCCCACGCTTAGGGGTAAAAACCTTTGAGCAAGCCGCAGGTTTCTTACGTGTCCATGGTGGTAGCAATCCCCTTGATGCGACAGGCGTGCATCCAGAAAGCTATGCGCTGGTTGACAGCTTACTTGAGCAAACCGGTAAAACGTTGCCAGAAGTCATCGGTAACGATGGTGTATTAAACAGTATCGATACCACTGCGCTTGCTGCTAACGATGACAATATCAGTGTCAAAGCCATCATTGAAGAGCTTGCCAAGCCTGCACGCGACCCACGTCCTGAGTTTAAAACGGCTAACTTCCGTGAAGACGTTAATAGTATTAAAGACTTGAGCGAAGGTATGCAGCTTGAAGGTGTCGTTACCAACGTCACAGCCTTTGGTTGCTTCGTTGATGTCGGTGTTCATCAAGATGGTCTGGTCCATATCTCACAGATGGCCAACGACTTCGTCGCTGACCCGATGAACCGCGTTAAGCCAGGCGATATCGTCTCGGTACGTGTGATTTCTATCGATGAAAAACGCGGCCGTATCGGCTTTAGTATGAAGCCTGAGTCTGAAAAACCAGTACGCCCAGCTGCGAAGTCGACTGCAGAAGGTACGGGTAATGAGGATAAAACCAGTCGTCCACGCAGCAACCGTCCAAGTAATAGCCGTCCAGCGGCTGATAAGCGTGCAACAAAACCGCGTGGCAATCGTCAAGATAAAGACAGCGCCAATAACCGCAGTAAAGCGCCAAGAGCTGAGAAAGCAGAAGCACCTAGTAAAATGGGTACGCTTGGGGCATTATTACAAGAAGCTGGCGTGACCAAAGCTAAAAAGTAGTGTCTGTTTAAAGTAATGACTGTTTATGGTTATAAGGGTTTTATTTAACGATAAACAACTAAAAAAGGCAGCCATCGATGGCTGCCTTTTTTATTGGGAATATATTGGAGGAGTCCCTTTAGGAGTGGTTTGGCTTGTTGTAATAGCTTTGTTGGTAATAAAGAACTTTAAGGTTTTATCTACTCATACAAGCGTTTGAGCCATAATTTATAAATCTTCCGTTACTTCTACGTCTTCTTCTGTCTCTAATGACTCTTCTTCTAATACAGCTTCTTCTTCTAGCATTTCATCTTGTGCTTGTGGCTGCAGCGTATCTTCTGGATTTTGCATAGCCGCTTTTTGCATAGCCGCTTGCTCGGCTTGTAGCTCAGTCGTCATCGGCTGTTGGCTAGCGCTATTGTTAACACTGACCTTTGATCTTGAGATGGTTTGAGTTTCGCTAATTTGAATTGGATTAGCTTGATTGGCTACTGACTTACTACTGGTGTTTTCGCTTGCAGGCTCAAGTGTGGTTGCAGCAACCGCCGTTTGCTTTTCTGCTGCTGCTTTATCAGCAGGTGCTGCCATAGCCAAACTTGGGATAGTGAGTGCAGCGCCAATGAGTAGCGATAAAGATAAAGTACTTTTTTTCATGAATTAATTCCTTAATTTACAGTCTTATCATGTCAGTTTAAAGCATTTCAAACTTGACGCTTATTTTGCGTGCTGTATATAACAGAGGTATATAACAGCCAAATATCGAGGTTTATTTAATATTTTGAATCTATATATTTAATATAACTAACATCTAATCTATAGGAAAAATAAAATCATGATAACCAGTAAGCGATTATCATGATCGATTTAGATAAAGAGTCTTATAAGCCAAATTAAAGCCGTTATAAAAATCTAGAGGGGAGAATACCAACTAAACAAGCGTTGATTCAGTAGTACATAAATTAAAAGTCTAACAGATAGATGTTTATAGGTGATTTTGTGCAACTACTGTATGGTTATTGTCAGATAAAAAATAAGCCGAAAAAAGATATGCAATAAAAAACCACCTCTTATTTCCAAGAGGCGGTCATTACTATATTAGCTAAAATCACATTACCTTGGTTTTAATCATGAATGTTATTAAGCATCGACGACTTCAAAGCTAAGACCAGCGTGCGCTTCTAAACGCGTTAATAAGCTATCGCCCATGGCGGAGGCGGGCGTCCAAAAACCGCCACCAACCTCTTCTTTACTTATATCCTGTGCTAAGCACAATGCTGCTTGGGCCAACATGCGCGAGGTGCTGCCATAACCAGGATCTTTGTCACCAGTGACTTTGGTATTGATGCTATCTTTATCGGCGGTCTGCCCAAATAGACGAATATCAAAATAGCCATTTTCTTGCTCTTCTTTAGAAGGACCCGAGCCTGATTTAGGCAGTACGTGCTTAGATAAAAGCTCGCGGCTTGGCGTAATCATCATGGCAGTGGCAAAACCTAATAAGCCTGCACTCATTGCATAGCTTGATAGCTTGCCTTTAAGGCCATCTTTCATCCACATTGCTTCGTCATACTTAAAGTCGCGACCATATTCATAGCCTAGCAATTGGTTACTGCGATGCACGATGCGAGTATTAATGCTTGCCATCACAAAGGGTGCTAACCAGCGTTTATGCTCGTCATCGTATTCTGGCTTACTGACATTGGCTTGGCGCACGTTTGGCGCATCTTTATCATCATTAAGTAAATAAGGATTTGCTACTTGCTTACGGCGGGATTTATCTTGGCCAACTTCTTCAAAGATAGTTGCCATCGAGGCAATCGTGCCACCCGATAAGCCGCCTTTTGCTGCTTTGACGCGCATATGGATAACATCACAGGTGCTGCCAAATTTTTCTTCTGCTTGCTGCTGGGTAAAGTAAACGCCCAAGTCAGATGGGATAGAATCAAAACCACATGAGTTGACGATACGCGCGCCGCTTTGCTTTGCCGTATCCTGATACTTATCCATCATGTCTTTAATAAAGATAGCTTCACCGGTCAAATCGACATAATCGGTACCGTTTTCCGCGCAAGATTTAATCAAAGGCTCACCATATTTTAGATAAGGACCAACGGTTGAGATAATAACTTGGGTCTGCTTGGTCATTTTATCGAGGCTCGCCGCATCGTCGCTATTCGCAATAATAATATCGACTTTACTAGCAAGTTTAGACTGTAGCTCATTGAGTTTTTCTTCAGCACGACCGGCTATCGCCCAAGTAATGTTTGCGCCATTTTTGTCTTTAGCATTTGATAAAAATTCTGTTAGATAGTGTGCTGTAATCTGTCCAACAAAGCTGGTTGCTCCATAAAGAACCACTGCATAAGGGCGTTTGTCGCCAGAAGTTGATGGCTTATCATTTGCTGCATTGCTAGGGTTTGAAGTATCCGTATTCATATTTATCTTCCTTATTAGGTCGTTGTTGTTAGATGTTGTCTATTAAATGCTTATTATGAAACACTTGTTCTAAAAAATACGAAGTAGGTCATTGAGGTTGAAAATTACTGCCAATTTTCTCATAAAAAAAGCTGAGTGTAAACAAACGTTCACTATCTCTACACATAAGTCTTCAAAAGCCAAGTAAAAACTGCAAAATGGTAAGATTTGCTACAAAGTTTACATAACCTATCGACATTATTACCAAAATGAACGTTTTCTACAGCCAATCATTGCTAATCTATATTCGTAAGCCGTTCAGTATTAAAACAAAAAGTAAAATATTGGATGATGAAGACTATTAAGGTAAGACGATTTAACTGATAAAGGGATTGTTGGTGTTTACCAAAGCGGTCTTAGTATTTCGTTTTTAAACTATTATTTGAGGAGAATTATTATGTTTCGTTGGGCTATTATTTTTGCCGTAATCGCGTTAATTGCAAGTTTCCTAGGATTCGGCGGTGTTGCTGGCCTATCTGCAAACTTTGCCTACATTCTACTAGCTATTGCTGTGATTCTATTCATTGTCGCATTTGTTAGTCGCCGTATGTAATAGAGAACAGTGACTGCTTAGATTTTAAGTATTCATGCTCATAAAAAAAGTCCTCAATAGAGGACTTTTTTTATGGTTAAAATTTAAGTACTTTCAAAATTTAAGTACTTTCAAAAGTTAGATGTTTTCAAATGCTGTATGCGCTCTGGACTATATTGTTAAATGCTAAAAGGTTTTAGGCTGGATGATATGTTCCATTCGTTTTGCCAAACGAACATCATGGCTAGTAATGCCGCCGGTATCACCAGTAGTTAGGCGAACTTCGACCACATTATAGATATTACTCCATTCAGGATGATGCTCTAATGCTTCAGCATGAAAAGATGCTTGATTCATAAAGCTCATGGCTTCAACAAAATCGCCAAAGTGGTAGGTTTTTACGATAGCATTACCATCGCGCTGCCAGCCTGGCAGTTCTTCCAACTGCAAATCAACTTGTTGATTAGATAAACTACTCATGGTGATATCCTTTATTATTATAGTAGAGGGTTTGATGACAAGATTGCTGTCTAGGAACTGTTTTATCCTAATTACTTTATGCCAGTTACTTTATGATAGCCGTCTTATGTTAACGACGGATAACTGATATAAGTAGTAAACAATATCAGCTATCAATAATATAAGCAGTATAGGGCAAAAAACCCACCTATTTCTAATCTCTTATTATATATTTGTAGGCAAAAATATAATAAAGAACATCAGATAAATAGGAGGGTAGTAATAGATTATTAATGCTTAAAATATCGTAAGGTTGTAGCGATAAATAACAAGCGCTTTTAACGCTCAATTTTATAGCATCGCTCTAATCATAAAGCCTTAGTGATGGACTTAACTTACTCATCTTAGATTAAAGCAAGTCCTGATATTCAGGGTGCTTATCAATATATGAAGCAACAAAAGAGCATTGTGGCACGACTTTTTTATTATTATCACGTGCATAATTTAAGGCGTGTTTGACCAAGGCTGAACCGACACCGCGACCGCCCAATTCTTGCGGAACGATAGTATGGTCGTAGACCAATTTATCATCACGTTCTTGATAGCTGATATATCCGGTATGACCATCGATTGAGGTCTCAAAACGCTTTGCTTGCTCGTCATGGGTGATATCTACTGGTTTGCTATTATCATTACTCATAAAAAATCTCCGTTATTAATATTTATAATTGTTCGTAGCTAGTGCTTTTACGCTTATTAATTTAATGGTAGTTATTAAACTGTGCTTATTAAACTTGCACCTGCTAATTTGTATGACTAAGCTATTTTTTATCAAGTCAGCTCTTATCATTAGTAGCTTACTCTGTTTATTGTGGGCTTTTTTAAGCAAAGTTTCTAGTCATCAACCGTAAGGCTAGATAGGGTAAATGTTAATAGATTTACTTTACCTTAAACATTGCTGCAAGGGTTTGTAATGAATGATTTTTTAATAAAGGTTTTAGCGTAGATAATTAATAAAACGGGCTGCTATCAGCAAAAAGACCGTAAAAAAAGTTAAAACGCGCAAAACGACAGGTAAAACAGCCTGTTAGCTTGCAGGGGTTGCGCCACAATGCGATAATGGCAGACAATTTATAACCCTGATTTTTGAGGCGCAGTCCATTTGGCATTATTGCTGAATAGGGTTTGCCAGCCTCGTCTATGCAGTCTATCGGAGTGTTAATGGCTCAATATATTTACACGATGAACAACGTGTCAAAACTTGTTCCACCTAAGCGTGAAATCTTAAAGAACATCAACCTATCGTTTTTCCCTGGTGCCAAAATCGGTGTCCTAGGTATCAACGGTTCAGGTAAATCAACCTTGCTACGCATTATGGCGGGCGTGGATACGGAATTTAGTGGTGAAGCGCGTGCGCAAACTGGCACCAAAATTGGTTATTTGCCGCAGGAACCACAGCTTGACGACAGCAAGGACGTCCGTGGTAACGTCGAAGATGGTATGCGTGAAGCGTTAGATGCGCTTGCTCGTTTAGATGCCATTTATGCTGAATACGCGGAGCCTGATGCAGACTTTGATAAGCTTGCTGAAGAACAGGGCAAGATGGAAGACATCATTCAAGCATGGGATGCGCATAACTTAAATACCCAGCTAGAAAAAGCGGCCGATGCCTTGCGTCTGCCACCATGGGATGCTGATGTCAGCAAACTATCAGGTGGTGAAAAACGCCGTGTGGCACTATGCCGCCTGCTATTGTCACGTCCGGATATGCTATTACTAGACGAACCAACTAACCATTTGGACGCCGAATCTGTTGCATGGTTAGAGCAGTTCTTGCAGAACTATAGCGGTACTATCGTTGCCATTACCCATGACCGTTATTTCTTGGATAACGTTGCTCAGTGGATTTTGGAGCTTGACCGTGGCCATGGCTATCCGTACGAAGGCAACTATACTGAGTGGCTAGAGCAAAAGAACACTCGTTTAGAGCAACAGAATAAGCAAGAAGAATCCTTTGCTAAAGCACTGAAAAAAGAGCTTGATTGGATTCGTAAAAACCAAAAAGGCCAACAAGCCAAGTCTAAATCTCGTGTCCAGCGTTTTGAAGAATTGAACTCGCAAGAGTTCCAAAAACGTAACGAGACCTCTGAGATTTATATTCCACCTGGTCCTCGTTTGGGTAATAAAGTCATCGAAGTCAACGATATCTCTAAATCGTTTGGCGATCGTTTGCTTTATGAAAACCTTAGCTTTAACGTCCCAGCGGGCGCTATCGTCGGTATTATCGGTCCAAATGGTGCGGGTAAAACCACGCTATTTAACATGATTACCGAACGTGATACGCCAGATACTGGTTCAGTCGAATTGGGTGAAAGTGTCAAAGTCGCTTATGTTGGGCAGGTACGTGACAACTTAGATGACAGCAAAACCGTTTGGGAAGAAGTATCTGACGGCCTAGATATCATCACGGTTGGCGACTATACAACGCCAAGTCGCGCTTATATCGGCCGCTTTAACTTTAAAGGCTCAGACCAGCAAAAGCACGTTGGTCAATTATCAGGTGGTGAGCGTAACCGCTTGCAGCTTGCTAAGACGCTAAAGCAGGGCGCCAACGTCTTGCTCCTTGATGAACCATCAAACGATTTGGATATTGAAACCTTACGTGCGCTAGAGGATGCGATTCAAGTCTTCCCAGGTACCGTTATGGTCGTGTCGCATGATCGCTGGTTCCTTGACCGTATCGCAACCCATATCTTGGCATTCGAAGATGAAGGCCCAGTTTGGTTCGATGGTAACTATTCTGAGTTTGAAACCTATCGCAAAAAGACCATGGGTGATGACGCCAGTCCTAAGCGTATGAAGTATAAAAAGATTAGTACCTAGAACATCTAACTAAGATAGCTGTTAGATAGCTATCTAACAGCTGATAAAAAATTGGCTGTTTAGAAGTTTAAAATTGATATAAAAAAGACCTCTAATTGATTAGAGGTCTTTTTTTTGCTAAATGATTGAGTGTTGCGAGATATAACTTAACGCTTACGACCAAATTTACGCTGCTTCTTATTACTAATCTCAGTAATGGCGTGGGCAATCTCTTCTTCATTGAGGCTGGCAACTTGCTGTAAAATTTGCATCATATCAGGACTTAATACGTATTTTGCATGATGGGCAATAAGGTCGATACGCTGATCAAAGGTTAAGATGCCCGTTTCTTCGTCTTTCTGCAAGTAGTCAAGACGAGTCAAGGCACTGATAAAGCTGGTAAATAAAGCACGGTCAAAAAAGTCAGGAATATCATCGGCATACAGTACTGACAAACGCTGTCCAAGCAGATGACAGAGGTCAACGACTTCGTTTTCGGTCAGATTGCCTGAGCCTTGCTGGGCAAGTAGAGCAAGGGTCATAAAGTAGCGCTCAAGGCTTTGTTCGACAGGGGTCGCCAGCACTTGTAGCTGCTGATAGCATTTACTATTTGTCTCAGGGACGCTCAGCATGCCATCGCTCAATTCTACAATCAGGCCATTTGCCAGCAGGCTATCGACTTTTTTATTGAGCGTTTCTGTCAGACCGTGGGCTGGATAGTATAAGAACAGCTCACTTTGAAGGAACGGATATAATTGTTCGGCAATGCTATTTAGACGACTGCGTTCGATGCGACCATTACGTGCTACTAAGGCGGATAGGAATGATAATAAAATAAAGACATGCAGGATATTGTTACGGAAATAGCTGAGCAGAGCAGCTTGCTTACCGGCAATCTGAATAATATCACCCAAGATATGCTGTCTACGCTCGATAAGCTTCAGCTTAATACCGTAATCGATGATTTGCTGCGGCGACATATCGGTGATGACGGTATCAGCTGAGTAAGGTAGCTGCTGAGCCAGACCTTGATATAGGGCAATTTGCTCGCGGCAAATATCTTCGTCAAGGGCCGATTTCGGTGCGGATAATAATACCAACGACAATAGCGACACAGGGGTGATAACCGCTGCTTTATTGATATGCTGCATGACTTTGACGCCGATATTATCGACCATGGCGCTGGCTTTATCATCAAGCGGGGTATCGGTGCGATCGGCAGGCAAGCTATTGGCTGGTACGTCAAACTTTTGCATAAAGTCGCTAAGATGCAGCGGTGTGCCAAAGCTTAGATGTACATTGCCAAAGATACGCTCAATCTTACGCCCAACTTTCAATAAGCCTATTAATGATTCAGACTCTTTTGGTTTGCCTTTTAGCTCACCGACATAGGTGCCGCCTTCCATGATGCGCTCGTAACCAATATAAGTCGGTATAAATACCACCGGCTTCTCAGAGTGACGTAATTGGCTATGGACAGTCATCGCCAGCATACCCATTTTTGGCGGTAATAGGCGTCCTGAACGCGAGCGTCCACCCTCGATAAAGTACTCAATCGGCGTGTTACGGGTAATCAGCGTGTGCATATATTCACGGAGTACCGCGGTATAAAGCGCATTGCCACGGAAGCTACGACGAATATAAAAGGCAACCGCGCCGCGCAATAACGGCCCTAATACTGGCACATCTAAATTGTCACCAGCGGCGACATAAGGAATACTCAGGCCGCGCTTATAGATGACATAAGACAGCAGCAGGTAGTCGACATGGCTACGGTGACAAGGTACATAAACCAGCTCGTAATCTGCTGCCAGCTCGCGTACACGCTCAAAATGATGTACTTCGACGCCATCATAAAGTTGCGTCCATAGCCAAGTAAGGAACTTATAAAAACCGCGCACAATAGAGTGCGAATAGTCATTAACCATCTCATTGGCATAGCCTTTTGCCAAGGCACGGGCTTCACGGACGCTGATACCAGAAGCTTCTGCTTCGGCTTCTATGGCGTTTTTAATAGCTGGTGAATATACCAACTTGTCGACCAAGTTACGTCTGTCTGACAAATCAGGGCCAAGCATACTGGCACGCTGCTTGTCTAAATAGATATTAAGCTGTTGTTGCAACGAGCGCACCAATTCACGGTTGCCATCCGCTGCGGCAACCATGGCATAGCTTGGCGCTTCGTCGACTTCATTTGTGATACTGTTGCTATTCTTTGCAGCGCTGTCATTTAGAATATTAGCTGTTAATTCGCTATCTTCTAAAGCACTTTCTTTTAATAAAGTGTCTTTTAATAAACGGTCTTTTAATAAAGTATCTTGTGCAAGACTGTCTTTTAAATCGCTGGCTACTGAATCAAAGACAGAGAATCCTTCGCCATCGTCTTTAAGACTATCATTAATAAGGGTACGCAAATCTTGCGGTGGATGGAATTGAACAAAGGTATCGCGTCCCATCACGCCGATATTAAATAGCTGCTTGGTGATACTGGGGTCTTGCCAGTTATCAGCAGTCAAAAGCTTAAATAACGAGTCTTCTTTTTCTGGCGCGCGCCCCCACAGGATGGAGACTGGCACCAAACGCACCTTTAATTCTGGATGCTGTAAAACGGCAGAGAGTAAGCGCGATAGGCGAGGTGACAGTTGGCTGTCTTTGGCATGCGGATGATGTAAAAATATAATCGCCGCATTTTCTTTAATATCGTGGGCAATATCTTGTACCCCGACTAACGCTGGTGGCAGATTATGCTCTTGTGTTTGCAGGTCAATCAAAATACTGTTGGAGCGCGAATAGTCTTGCAGCACATAAAATCTGAGAATGTTGTCGTCGTCATCAAACTCAGGCAACTCGCCCAATAGCTTTGGCTTGACGGCAACATCAAGCATCTGCCCCGAGAGCTTACGATATAGCTGATTAATCGGGGCATTAGAATAAGGCTTTGGCACGACTGGGCTGATAGCGCTGTCTAAGTCTTTAGTAGTTGCCGTATCGCCAGTCGTTACGGGCGCTTTAAAAATCCGTTTTTTTAAGAACTTCGGTATCATAATGAGTATCAAAATTAGTCAAATGTGTTGCGCTTATGATGCCATAAAAGCCATCAAAGCGATATATGGTGTCTGTATATACTGTTAATATTAACAATATCACCAGAGAATTTATCAGCTAAGATAGCTATTGAGAGGCGCAATTACTTGAAGTCGTAGGTAGAAATATCAGCCATTTCGCGCAATACTATATCTGCTAAACTAGCGATAAGATTAAGCCAGAATTAAAATGAAATCGTACATTGTTGTTCAAATCTTTTTAAAATTTATTCTCTACCCTTTCTTTATCGAAGCTAAAATATTATGACGCCTGCTATCAAACTTGCCAAACAACATCACCTTGATTATAAATTACACGAATATACTCACGACAGTAATGCTGCGTCTTTTGGTTTGGAAGCCGCTGAAAAACTGGCCATTGCTGCCGAGCGTGTGTTTAAAACCTTGGTGGTCACAACCGATACTGGCGTGCTGGCGGTGGCTATTTTACCCGTGGATAAAACTTTAAATTTCAAAAAAATGGCCAAGGCGCTATCTGCTCATAAAATGCTGCCCTGCAAAAAAGTGCAGATGGCCGACCCCAAGCAAGTCGAACGAACTACCGGCTATGTGCTCGGCGGTGTCAGTCCTTTAGGTCAAAAAAAGCGCTTAGCGACTCTCATACATGCCTCGGCGCAAGAGCAAAGTAGTATCTATGTCAGTGGCGGTCGCCGAGGTTTGGAGATTGAACTGCCGCCTGAGCAATTGGCAACCACCCTTGCGGCGCGCTTTGCAGATATTGTCGATGATTAGTGTTTAACAAGTTTTGCTACTTTTTTAAGGATTTTACCGATGCCGCATTTAACCATTCAAGTAACGCCAAATGTCACGATTGCTCATGAAGCGTCATTTCTTAGAGCATTAAATCAAGCATTATGGGACAGTGGGCATTTTGCTAAGCCCGCTGATATCAAAGCGCGTATCGTACCGATTGAGACATTTTTGGTTGGTATTGCAGACGATGAGCAAGTTAATGGCTTTGTTTATGCGTATCTAAAGATAATGAGCGGCCGTGACGAGGTCATACGCCATCAGCTCGCCGAGTTATTAACGGCTGCTATAGAAGAGGCATTAGATGCCGAGCAATCAGGGCGCATAGGCATACAAATCTGTGTTGAGGTGGAAGAAATCAGCGCGATTTATCATAAGAAAATGCTTGATGACTAATGGCTGCTTATGAGTGCTTACGAGTATTTACTACGCGCTTTTCCGCCGTTAGTATGTCGCTATTATTTTGATAAACTTATAAAAACTCGCATAAGGATTCACTGGCATATTTAGGTAATATCATCACCTCAACCTTATAACCTGCCGTTTTACCATGAGTGGCCATTAGATTACGGGCGATACGTAAGCGATATTCTCCGGTTGCAGGTAAGCAGCCGTGATAAATGATACCGCCTTTGGTGCCATCTTGCGTACCGTTTGGCATATGCAATACGCCGACATTGGCCGTCTCAGGCGTGCCCGCAAGTGGCGCAATATTAATAATGGTATATTGCCAACTGTTGGCATCAAAGCGATACCAGCGTTCGTTTTCATTAGGTCTTAATTTACCAGTCACCGTACTACTAATAGCGCCTTTCGCAAAATGAATAGGACTGTCGCTACTTTTAGCCAACGCACTATTTGCACTAACGCCTATCAATGTGGCACTAAGCAACAGCGTTTTTACCACTCGGGTGGTTGATGAGTTGGTTTTGGTATTAGTGGCAAACATCATCTTCTCCTAACTAAGTTTATTCGCTGTAGTCTATTCGATGTAAAACCTATGCAAAATGCTGGTGGGATAAATTTTTTGTAGCCTCTGTCACGCTTGCGAACAGCAAGCAAGAAAAATTTATCCTGATAGCACGAGGATAATAACGTATTGACTGTATTTTGAATTGACTGTATTTCTAGCTTTAGTATTTCCAGTTCTAGGATTTTCGGTGTAATGGACAAAATTCATGCTAAAAAGTAGAAGGTAGTCGCTAATGGACATAATTCATGCTATTTGAGAGACTTTGACCCTAAAAAGTCTTTAATAAACCGCAACTTACGCTGCTCACTTAGACCGTGATGACTGTGTAATTGTCGCTTTAACTCACTGAATAATCCTTCAAGAGAATTGGTGGTATTTGGTATGTCTAAGTGCTCATATTCTTGATAAGTGAATAGCCAATCGCTATTGGTTCTGAGGCTGCGATAAGCACTTCTAAGACGTTTGTGAGTGTACCAACTTCTACCAGTATCTTTATTGGTACTACGCTCACTCAGATAGTCTTCATGAGTTAACAACCAATAATCTAAGTGCTCTATGAAGTCAGCTTTATTAAGCTGTGTTAAGTTTAAAGTGAGCCGTCTAAGCTCAATACTTGCGATATTCTTAGGTCGACGAGTGA
>Ga0208670_100042_pt1 | contig 54476 bp, 47 predicted proteins | sample 24BtaG_FD_184098 | JGI IMG/M metagenome (GOLD analysis project Ga0208670, IMG submission 184098) | Marine viral communities from Cariaco Basin, Caribbean Sea - 24B_WHOI_OMZ_CsCl (SPAdes) (version 2) | ecosystem: Environmental > Aquatic > Marine > Oceanic | place: Caribbean Sea: Cariaco Basin...
ACCTGGCCCGCCCTTCTGAGACTGCTTGATGCCAGGTCTCCTGGCTACAACGTTTGAGCCCTTCATCAATCCACTATCAGGAAGGTCCTATGATTACTGTTGATATTAATGAACTGGCAGCCTATCAGGGCATGCTGATTGGCCACAGCCCCTGGGTAACCGTGAGCCAGGCCATGATAAACGCCTTTGCCGAAACCACCGGCGACCATCAGTGGATCCATGTGGATGTCGACCGGGCCAGCCGGGAGTCACCCTGGAAGAGCCCGGTAGCCCATGGCTACCTGACGGCATCACTGATCCCCAAGCTCAACAGCGAGGTCATCAAGGTGACCGGTACTTCAGCCACCATCAACTATGGCCTGAACAAGCTGCGTTTTCCGGCGGCGGTGAAGGCTGGCTCGGATATCCGGTCCCGGGTTGAGCTGGCATCCCTGAAGCAGGTGGATGATCACCGCCTGCTGGCCACCTACCAGACCGTGGTGGAAATAAGGAACGAAGACAAGCCAGCCTGCGTACTGGAAAATCTGGCCATGTACGTGGTCTGAGCCTTCCGGTCAGTGCAAAAAGGCGGCAAGCCCTGAGAGTGGGGGGGGAGCCGCCTTCCTAACTTCCAGTGTTGTGCAGGCTACTTCTGCCACTCCTGTTCCTGGAGTGCCCGCCACATCAGCTTTCCGGTCGGTGATTTTGGTAACTCATCAACAAATTCAATGATGGTTGGTACCTTGTAGGCCGCCATTTGCTCCTTACACCAACTGATGATGTCATCCTTGGTTGTTGTGTTTTCAGCCTCAGGCGTTAGTACAATACAAGCCTTGACCGTTTCACCACGCTTGGGGTCCGGGGCAGAAATAATGCAGACTTCGTGGATGGATGGGTGACGGTACATCAACCCTTCCACTTCCGATGGCCAGACCTTGAAGCCAGAGGCGTTGATCATGCGCTTGACCCGATCCACCATGAAGAAATAGCCGTCTTCGTCGTAGTAACCCAGGTCGCCGGTACGGAAGAAACGCTTGCCATCGATTTCGACGAATGAAGCCTCGGTATCCACCGGGCGATTCCAGTAGCCCAGCGTGACCTGAGGCCCGCAGGACACGATCTCTCCGGTTTCTCCGACAGCTTTCTCTTCAAGCGTATCCACGTCGATAATCCGGCTGTCGACATCAAACACCGGGATCCCCAGACACTGGGGCTTGGGGCTTTTGGTTGGATTGATATGGGTCGCTGCCATGGTTTCAGACAGACCGTAGCCTTCGATGTAATCAAGGCCCGTCAGCTTTTTGAGCTTCTCGGCGACCGCAACCGGCATGGCGGCACCACCACCACCAATCATGTTCAGGCTGCTGATGTCGTACTTGCCCAGATCCGGATTCGACAGGAAGTCCACCGCCATGGTGACGATGTTGGTCCAGCCGGTAACCTTGTAACGCTCAATCAAACGTGCCGCTGTGGTTCTGTCCCAACGGGTCATGATGACAGAAGTGGCACCGCAGAATATGGGACCGTTCATGGAGCCAGTCATGCCGGTTACGTGGAAGAACGGCAGCGTGGATAGCTGAACACTATCCGGAGTGGACAGATTCCAGAATACCCGGTGCACGGCTGTCGCCATCACCGACCGGTGAGTGTGCATGCAGCCCTTGGGTGCCCCGGTGGTACCGGAGCTGTACGGAATAACGGCAAGGTCATCCGGGCCGGCAGTATGTTCACCGGGCTTGTGTCCGGCTTCCAGGGCCGCCTCCCAGGTAACCACTCCCGGTATATCTCTGGACCACGCGGGCGCAGCAACTTCAGCCGGCAACGTCAGGTCGGTTTCCGGGTTAATGTAGGTGTTGTAAGACGCAACAATCACTTGTTCCAGGTTGGTCTCACCAATCAACGGCGCGATGAAGCCCGCCAGTTCCTGGCCCGCCATGCACACCGTGGAGCCAGTATCCGAAATATAGTGCTCAAGCTCCGCCGCGCGGTTCATGGGATTCACAGGAATAACCACGGCGTCGGCCCGCAGGATGGCATAGTAGGAGATCACATACTGCGGGGAGTTCTGCATATAAAGCAGAACCCGATCACCCTTCTTGACCCCCTGGGCCTGCAGGTAACCCGCCATAGTATCGACTTCTTGCTTAAGCCGGGCATAGGTCATGGGCGCATCGTAGAAAACGATGGCATTGTGGTCCGGGTAGCGCAGTGCCGAGACTTCCAGGTTAGTGTACAGACTGGTTTTCGGCAGGGTCATGGTTTTGGGCAGATCTTTTGGCCAAACCTTGTAGTGGCGTGTAAACATATTCTTGTTCTCCCCCTGGGTTAATTCAGTCAACCGCTTGAGCGGACAAATCAAAATAATCAACAGCCCCGGGCAAGGGCTCGTCATGGCGTAACGGTGAAATGGCAACGGCTTTTTCACGAAGTACGGTCACATCCGCATCCGGCGCCACAATGTGGCGTGAGCTCCGGTCAAAACCAAGCCACCAGTAAGGCAGGCTGCGCGCATCACGACCAGCGACCAGTGTTGGCTTCTGGATAGAGCCGTTGGACTGCCGACACCATCGGGCTGCGGTAATATCGGCCGCTTCACAGGCTGGAAAGTTCACATTCCACGCCAGAACCTGGCCGGGGCGGTAAAGTCTGCGAATGACAGCTTCAGCAAAGGTTTCCACCGGCGACCAGCGGACGTCGTCCCGGTTAAGGTAAGCCTGGCTCAGCGCAATGGCCGGAATGTTCATGTGGTGTGCACTCAGTACCGCGCCAACGGTACCGGAGTACTGGACCGAATCACTGATGTTCGCACCGCAGTTTACGCCGGAAAGCACCAGATCTGGCGGTGTTTCCCCGAACCACTCGGCCAGGGAATACAACACGCAATCGGCCGGTGTGCCAGACACCGAATAACGATTAGCCCCAACCTGATAAACCCGTAACGGACTGTGAATGGATATGCTCTGGCCAGCTCCGCTGCGATCATGTTCCGGAGCCACAACCCAAACCTCATCGGCCAACCGCCGGGCAATGGTTTCAAGGATCGCGATACCCGGCGCATTGATGCCGTCATCGTTGGTAATCAGAATTCGATTGGCAATCTTGCCCTGCATAATCACTTCTCCGCTCATGGCTTCCGGCCTTCACAAGCGATTTGCCAGCCAATATCCGCCAGCAGGCTGGCACGCTTGCCAACTTCCAGCGCATTGGCGTTGGCAGCATTGCCATCCAGGGCCCGCTTGTACACACCCTGAAGAATGGCTGCCAGCCGGAATAACGAAAACGACAGGAATACGTGCCAGTCATCAATGCCGTCTCTGCCGGTTTGCGCGCAGTACCGGGCAACGGTTTCCTGCTCGCTTGGTATACCAAGCTCCTGCAGATCTTCGCCATTCAGGCCACGCATACCGGGCATATCAGCAGGCAGGTGGTATGGCAGGCAGTAATAGGCAAGGTCTGCCAGCGGATGCCCGAGAGTCGACAGTTCCCAATCCAGGATCGCGATTACTTCCGGGCGATCCGGTGCCAGCATCAGGTTGCCAAACCGGTAGTCACCGTGGGCAATCGAAGTCTCGTCCCTGGCCGGGAGGTTCTCCGGCAACCAGGACATCAGTTTGTCCATGGCCGGCAGGTCATCCGTCCGGGATGCGAGATATTGCTTGCTCCAGCGAGCCACCTGACGGGACACATAACCCTCCGGGCGGCCGTAATCTGCCAGGCCAATAGCGTTGACATCCACAGAGTGCAAAGCTGCCAGCGTGTCGATGGCTGAGTGATGAGCCCTCATTCGCTCTTCACGCTCCAGCTCTTTGAGTGCTGAATGGGAGTGAATCCTGCCTTCCAGAAAATCCATCACGTAGAAGGGAGTGCCAATGACCTCACTGTCTTCACACAGTACGCGAGCATTGGGTACCGGAACGGACGTGTGTTCAGCGAGCGCGCGCATAACGAGGTATTCCCGCTCCACCATGTGAGCCGAAGGCAGCGTCTTTCCCGGGGGCTTCTTCCGCAGTACATAACGCCTGTTGCCGGTATCCAGCAGAAAGGTGGGATTGGATTGCCCGCCCTGAAACTGCTTCACGTCCATCTGGTTACCGAATTCCGGCAATGCCTGCTGAAGCCAGTTGAGCAGGCGGGCTTCATCGAATTTGTGGGCTGGCAGAACCGCTACCAGCTCTGGAGTCATGCTCATGATTATCTCTTGTCGTTATGTTCTGACTACCCCTGGCGCCAGACAGGTGCCCGGCGGCAGGGGTGTTCCGGCTTCCCGGTATCAGCAGATGGTTTCACCACCGTCGGCAACAATCACCTGCCCGGTAATGTAGGCACTGGCCGGGGTCGCCAGGAAAACGGCCAGGCCGGCAATATCGATCGGATCACCGATGCGCCGAAGCGGGGTTTTGTCTTCTGCCCGCTTTACGCGAACCGGGTCTTCCCAAAGCGCCTTGGCAAAATCGGTCTTGATCAGGCCCGGCGCAATGCTGTTCACACGGATACCCTTCGGCCCCCACTCAACGGCCAGGTTGCGTGCCAGGGCAGCTTCTGCCGCCTTGGACACACCGTAAGTGCCGATAGTGGTGTTGCCGCGAATACCGGCAATACTGGACAGCAGCACCACAGAACCTGAGCCTTTTTCGGCCATCTGTGGCAGCACCATATTGGTGAGCCAGAAGGTTCCCTTGACGTTGGTGTCCATGATCTTGTCCCAGGCATCGTCGGTCATTTCCGCGGTCGGACCATACACCGGGTTGGTCGCGGCGTTGCAAACCAGAACGTCGATGGTGCCCCAGGCTTCGTTGGTTTTGTCGACCAGGTTTTGCAGGTCTTCCTTCTTGCCGACGTGGCAAGCGATGGCCATGGCATCAAAGCCCTGGGCCCGCATTTCACTGGCAACCTGCTCACAAGCTTCAGCCTTACGGCTGGAGATCACAACCCGGGCGCCACAGCGGGCCATTTCTTCGGCAATGGCCCGGCCAATGCCCTTGGTGGAGCCTGTGATAACAGCCACTTTCCCGGTCATATCAAATAATGGATTAGTCATTTCCGAATCCTTATTACTCTGGGTAACAGCTGTTTCAGCGGTACTGACGCAATTCAAGTTTGGCGACGGAATCCAGGTGAACCTCATCCGGGCCGTCTGCCAGGCGCAGGGTACGGACTTTCGCCCAGGCCGACGCCAGGAAGGTGTCCTGGCTCACGCCAGCACCACCGTGCACCTGTATTGCGCGGTCGATGACCTTCAGGGCCATGCTCGGGGCAATCACCTTGATCATGGCAATTTCCTGACGGGCCACTTTGTTGCCTACGGTATCCATCATATGGGCAGCCTTAAGGGTCATCAGGCGAGCTTGCTCGATGTCGATGCGACTACGGGCAATGTCTTTCCGGATAGAATCAAATTCGGACAGCGGGCGGCCAAAGGCCTCACGGGCATTCGCGCGCTTGCACATCAGCTCCAGCGCACGCTCGGCGACACCGATGGTGCGCATGCAATGGTGGATACGGCCCGGCCCGAGGCGCCCTTGGGCGATTTCAAAGCCGCGACCTTCACCCAGCAGGATATTACTGACCGGTACACGCACGTTGTCGTAGTGAATCTCGGCGTGGCCGTGCGGCGCATGGTCATAACCGAATACCGTCAGCGGGCGAATCATTTTCACCCCGGGTGCATCCAGTGGCACCAGAATCATCGACTGCTGCTGGTGCTTGGGAGCGGTGGGATCGGTTTTGCCCATAACGATGGCAATCTTGCTGGTGGTGGTCATGGCACCTGAAGACCACCACTTACGACCGTTGATAACGTACTCGTCACCGTCCCGACGGATCTCGCAAGCAATGTTGGTTGCGTCAGAGGAAGCGACGTCCGGCTCGGTCATGGAAAAGCAGGATCGGATTTTTCCATCCAGAAGTGGCTTCAGCCACTGCTCCTGCTGCTCCTCGTTACCGTAACGGGCAATGGTTTCCATGTTGCCTGTGTCCGGCGCGGAGCAGTTGAATACCTCGGGAGCCATCTCGGAACGGCCCATAATCTCGCACAAATGTGCGTACTCGAAGTTTGTCAGGCCGGCCCCCAGGTCACTTTCTGGCAGGAACAGGTTCCACAGCCCGGCAGCCTTCGCTTTTTCTTTCAGCTCTTCAATGATCGGAACCGGTGCCCAACGGTTCTCCGCGGTTGCCACCTGATGGTGATGCTTTTCTTCATTCGGGTAGATATAGGCATTCATGAACTCGGTTAATTCGGCCTGCAGTTTCTTGGCCTTGTCAGACAGCTCGAACATATCCGCTTCCTCTCTGTTCAGTTATTTGCGACTGCTACTAACGCCGGCAATCGCGTTAGCAGGCATTCAGACGGGAACGCCTTCAGGTTTCTCACTACCAGAACGTATCCGGAAAGTGCCCTCACCGATTGCAAGCAGATTGCCCTGCTCGTCGTGAACTTCACCGGTACTGTTAAAAATCCTGCTTCCACCCGCGCGCTTACGACCGGTCACCCGGATTACGCCCCCGGTGCACTGCCCGGTAAACGTGGTGGTCAGCGAAAGCGTAATGGCTTTGCGCATGCGCCCGGGGTAGGGGCAGTAGGTGCCGGCTTCGGCCATGACAATATCCAGCAGGGAGGTCAGTACTCCACCATGGATAACACCACCCAGATTCAGGTGATCCGCCTGGATTTCCAGCTCGATCACGGCCTCGTCCTCTTCCCACGACACCTGCCGGTAGCCCAGCATGTTGTGAAAACCCGGCAAGTCTTTGCCTCCGGTAATGTGCAGACTACTGTTGCTCATCAGACTTTCATTCCAGGCAGGTTGAGGGACGCGGTGTTGCCGCCATCAACGGCCAGGGCCTGGCCGGTAATGTAACTTGCGTCGTCACTGGCGAGAAAAAGGATGGCGGCAGCAATTTCTGCAGGGTCGCCATAACGGCGGAGTTCACAACGGGAGCCAAGTTTGTGGGCTTTTTCGTGTGCCCGGGCATAGTCAAAGACTTTCTGGGTCATACCGGTTTCAACCAGCCCGGGACAAACTGCGTTTACCCGCACGTTGTCCATCCCCAGGTCACAGGCTGCGGTCATGGTCAGGTTGATCACGCCGGCCTTTGATGCGCTGTAGGCATTGCCTCCAGCCCCCGAACGAATACCGGCAACCGATGCAGTATTGACAATGCTGCCCTTCTTGCGGGCCTGCATGTGAGGTGCAACGTGCTTTATCGTCAGCATGGTTCCCAGCAGGTTTACAGCGAGCACTTTCTCCCACTCGTCACGACTGTTCTCGGTGACCGGCGGATGGGCTCCGGAAATACTGGCGATACCGGCGATATTGCACAGCACATCAATCTGGCCAAAGGTCTTCATGGTTTCGGCTACCAGGGCAGTTACCGCAGCCTCATCAGCAACATCTGCCACCCGACGCAGCACAGATACACCATCAGCCATCTGATTCTCGGTTTCGAGCAAGCCGCCCTCGGCGACATCAACAAGCACAACGGATGCCCCTTCGCGACCCAGCCTGAGTGCGGTTGCCCGCCCGATACCACTTCCGGCCCCGGTGACGATTACCACTCGCTGATCAAATCGCCCCATGAAATTCTCCCCGCTAACATGATTTATTTTTGTGTGTTCTATTTTGCTTTCCAGATAATTTGTCACGCGCAACGGTTATGAGTCAATATAATTGGAAGTTAATTTCATCTAGCAAAACTACAACATCAAAGGATGACAAAATGAAAACGCGATTTGACGAAATGCCCGTATACGCTCCTACTGACTCCGGCGAAGCCATGGAGGCCATCGGTTTTCGTATTCAGGCCTTTGCCAGCGGACAAGGCGACAAGACCGCAATCATCGACGAAAAGGGAGCACTCAGCTGGGCCGGCCTGCTGCATGAGGTCAACCGCATTGCCAACAGGCTGCGACAGGCCGGCCTTAAAAAAGGCGACTGCGTTGCGGCCTTGTCGGAAAACAGCAGGGAAATGGTGGCCCTATATCTGGGAACCCTGGTGGCGGGTGGTTGCATGGTACCGCTTTCCGGTATGGCCAGCGGCGAATCCCTGGCTCTGATGATTCGTGACTGCGGCTCCAGGTTCCTGTTCGTTTCCCGTAAAAACCTCGATATCTGGGCCGAAGCCAGCCCCCGGGCCGGCCTGAATGACGATGAGGTGATCGGGCTGGACAACGATGATGCCGGACAGCATTTAAAGGACTGGCTGGGCTCGATTCCCGCCGAGCCAGACCCGGCGCCGGTAACGCTGAACGATCCGTTCAACATCATTTACAGTTCAGGCACGACCGGAACTCCCAAGGGCATACTCCACGACTACCGCTTCCGCCAGCGACAAATGGTCAGGATGAGCCGGTTCGGGCTCAACGGTGAAGCCATTAACCTTGTATCGACACCAATGTACTCCAACACCACCCTGGTATCGGTGCTACCGACCATTTTCTATGGCGGCACCCTCGTGCTGATGGCCAAGTTTGATGGCCGTCGCTTCCTTGAACTGGCAGAACAGCACAAAGTCACCCACGCCATGCTGGTGCCCGTGCAGTTTGAGCGCATATTGGCGGATCCGGACTTCGACCAGTTTGACCTTTCAAGCTTCAAGCTCAAGCTCTGTACCAGTGCACCGCTACGGGCCCATGTGATCGCCGAAACCATGAAACGCTGGCCAGGCAATATCCGGGAGGTTTATGGCCTCACAGAAGGCGGGATTTCCACCAGCCTCGACTGCGCTGCCTACCCGGACAAATGGGATACCGTCGGATTGCCCACCGAAGGGGCTGAAGTAAGGGTGATCAGCGAGGATGGAAAGGAGCTGCCCCAGGGTGAGATCGGCGAGATTGTCGGGCGCGCGATTTCCATGATGCGAGGTTACGTAAACCGCCCGGAGCAGACCAGGGAGATGCTGTGGCAAAGCCCCGACGGACTTGCCTTTTATCGCAGCGGCGATATGGGCCGCATTGACGAAGACGGCTTTGTCCATATCCTCGACCGCAGGAAAGACATGATTATTTCCGGCGGTTTCAACATCTACGCTGTAGACCTGGAAAAAGTCGTCCTCAGCCATCCTGCGGTAACCGATGCTGCGGTTATCGGCATACCCAGCAGCCAATGGGGCGAAACTCCCCTCGCTCTGGTGGTAAAGAAATCCGGATGCCAGGAAACAGAAGAGGAAATCCGGGACTGGGCCAACCAGCATCTGGGCAAGACCCAGCGCCTGAGTGCCGTAGAGTTCCGACAGGAACTGCCTCGCTCTACCATTGGCAAGGTCTTGAAGCGGGAGCTAAGAACGCCTTACTGGGAAAACAGCGCCGGTTAACGGCGCTGCATACGATTCAGGGCATCACGGCAGTCATCGGAACGCAAGCGCTCACTGAACACACCGCGCTCCCGCTCCAATGCCTGCTGCACCTGGTCGCGCCATGGAGCCTTCATTAAACGCTTGCTGGCCCGCAATGCCTCTCGGGGCTTTTCTCCCAGCCTGCCCGCCAGGGCCAGGGCCGAATCCACAGCCTGCCCATCATCTACCACCCGGCTTACCAGGCCACACTCACCGGCCTGGGTGCCATCCAGGGTTTCACCAAGCAACAGCAATTCAGCAGCCATACGAGAGCCAAGGTGCAATGGCATGGTCACAGTTGAAGCAGCCTCCGGCACCAATCCCAAATCGACAAAGGCAGTTTTGAACCTGGCCGAGCGCCCCGCAAATACGCTGTCGCAATGGAGCAACATAGTGGTGCCAATACCAATCGCCAACCCTTCCACCGCCGCTATCACCGGAGTATCACAAGCCATCAATTCTTCAATGAAAGCAAGGCCGGCAGAGGGTTTCGGGTTTTCGTCCGTAGCCCGCGCCCGAAAATCATCAAGATCGTTACCGGCGGTAAACACACCTTCAGCACCCGAGATGACGACGGCATGCACGTTCTGGTCAGAACTTGCCTCCCGCACATAACCTGCCAGCTGCTCATACATGCTTCGGTTCAGGGCGTTCTTTTTATTCGGACGATCTATGACAAGATGGATCGTTTTTTCTTGGCTATATTTCTTGATCATGTACATCTCCTGGGAGTCGCCCTCCCCCTCTGAAACAGGAGAAAAACGTCCTATTGCAAATGGCAAATCTTGTGATAAAGTCGAACAACAACAGTTCACGGTGCAGTCTTATATTCTGCACTGCGAAACAAGAGCAATGCAACTATAACAAGTACTGGAGCAAACCTATGAGCTTCCTTGCCACATTCAGAAAAAACCTTACTACCTATGCATCCGCGTTAACACTGGGTGTATCCGCTGTTATCGCCAGCGCACCTGTATACGCTGAAAAAACCTACACCTGGAAGGTTCAGTCCCACTGGCCAGGCTCCAGCAGCTCCTACCAGGACAGCCTTGGTCGACTGAAGGATGTGATCGAAGAACGCTCTGAAGGCCGCATCAAGCTCCAGCTGTTTGAAGCAGGCGCTATGTTCAAGGCCACAGAAACCTTCAATGCCGTGAGTCGTGGCATTCTGGAAATGGGTACGATTTCTCCCGGTTATGCCCAGGACAAGATGACTCTGGCCGGCATTGCTTCTGGCCTGCCCTTCGCATTCCGAAACGTTTGGGAAGCCGCCTACTTCCACCAGAACATGGGCTTCGAACAAATGCTGCGGGATGAAGCCGCCAAGTCTGGCGTTTACTGGGCAACCGACAAGGTTTACCCGACCGAAATGGTTACCAGCAAACCCATCAACAGCTGGGAAGACTTCACGGGGCTGAAAATCCGTTCCTCCGGTGCGCTTCAGAAGTTCCTGACCGAAGCCGGTGCTTCCGCTTCCTATATCCCGGGCAGTGAACTGTACACCGCACTGGATTCCGGCATTGTAGACGGCGCCCACTGGGGTGCTGCCCAGGGTGCTGCGAGCATGGGCCTGTATGATGTTGCCAAATACCACGTTCAGCCTGCGCTGAACATCGCCGGCACTGATGTCATCATCGTCAGCCAGAAGGCCTTGGACAAACTTCCGGAAGACCTGCAGCAGGTGGTGAAACAGGCCCTGGATGAGCAATTCTGGATCCGCACCAACCAGTATCTGTACAAAGAGCGTATCGCCCTGGCCAAAGCCGTTGCTGATCAAGGTGTTGAAGTAAACGTGATGCCTGAAGATGTTCAGCAGAAGCTTGCCCAGACCGCCCAAGGCATGTGGGATGAAGAAGCCAAGCGCAGCGATGAGGCCAAGAAGGCTCTGAGCCTGCTCAAGCAGTTCCTTGGCGAACTTGGCTACCTCTGATCTTAAACGCAACACCACAGGCCCCGATTAACCCCCGGGGCCTGTTTTCTCAGTTCACACCCAAGTCCCCCGGAGAGTGCCATGAGCGTAGTCAGCGCATTCATGAAAGGCGTCACCAGGCTCAACGAGTACGTTGGCCGATGTATAGCCCTGATCGTCTTTCCCATGTTTGTCTTTCTGATAATTGAAGTAGCTCTGCGCTATTTTTTCAATTCACCTTCGGTGTGGACAAATGAACTGACACAGCTGCTGTTCGGTGTATACGCAGTAATGTCTGGCGGATACATCATGGCCCACCGCGGGCACGTGAATGTCGATCTGCTGCACTCGACGCTGAAGCTGAGAGCCCAGGGCTTTGTCGACATTTTCACCTCCATTCTGTTTTTCATTTTCATGCTGGCGCTGGTCTGGTTCAGCTTTGACATGGCATCTGAGTCATTCGAAAGCCGGGAAACCTCCTTTTCTGCCTGGAACCCGCCTATCTGGCCAGCCAAGGGAGCCATCTTTGTTGCCTCTGTTTTGATGCTGCTGCAAGGCATTGTGAGGTTGCTGGAGGATATCGCCATCGCATTTAACCTGAGCTATTACGACCCCGCCGAGCGGAAAAGCCATTCTGAAGAAGGAGAAGCATAATGAGCATTGAAGTCATGACGCTTCTTTTCTTTGGTTCGCTGCTGTTTTTCCTGTTACTTGGCCTGCCACTGGCATTCGTGCTGGGTGGTGTGTCTGTTGTTTTTCTTTATTTCACCTGGGGCTTTGACTCCTTCTACATGGTGGTTTCCCAGATCTGGGGCACCATGGAAAGCTTTACATTGGTGGCCATACCACTGTTTGTATTCATGGCGATGATTCTCGAACGCACAGGTGTTGCGCGAGACTTGTACCGCATGATGTATCTCTGGTTCGGCGGCCTCCGGGGCGGCCTGGCCATCGGTACTCTGGGTATTTGTGCGGTATTTGCAGCCATGGTGGGCATCAGCGGTGCGGCAGTGGTCGCTATGGGTGCGATCGCACTCCCCTCCATGCTCTCCCGGGGTTACGACAAGCAGATGGCACTCGGGGTTATCAATACCGGTGGCGGCTGGGGCGTTCTGATTCCGCCAAGTATCCTGATGATTCTGTATGCCCTGATTACGGGTGTATCCGTAGGCAAGATGTTTGCTGCAGGTGTTATGCCCGGCATTATGCTGATGGTACTCACCACCCTCTATATTGTTGTCCGCTGCGCCCTGCAGCCAGACCTGGCACCAGCGCTTCCTAAAGAAGACCGGGCATCCTGGCCTGAAAAGTTCCGCGCCCTACGCTCTGTTCTCCTGCCGATCAGTGTGGTGGGAATGGTACTGGGCTCCATCATGGGCGGACTCACTACACCCACAGAAGCCGCAGCCATGGGTGTCCTCGGTGCGCTGATTTCAGCAGCGGTCTACGGCGAGTTCAAATGGTCAGTACTGAATGAAGCCGCGATCCGCACCCTCAAGCTGACTGGCTTGACCATGTGGATCCTGTTTTCGGCCCACGCATTCAGCTCTGCCTATCAAAGCATGGGAGCCCAGGCCCTGATTGAAAGCATTATGGCCATGATCCCGGGTGGAGCCTGGGGCACCATTATTGCGATGATGGTCATCATCTTCTTCCTGGGGATGGTTCTGGACCCTGTCGGCATTATGATGATCACTCTGCCGGTATTTATTCCGATTATCACGGCATTAGGGTTTGACCCAATCTGGTTCGGCATTCTGTTCGTGATCAACATGGAGATCGGTTACAAGACACCACCCTTTGGTTTCAACCTGTTCTACCTGAAAGGTGTAGTGCCTCCGTCGGTCACAATGAACGATATCTACAAGTCGATCATTCCGTTTGTACTGGTAGAAATCGTTGGGATCATCCTGATCATGATCTTCCCGGAGATCGCAACCTGGTTGCCGGAATTACTCTTCTGAGATAGCAAAAAGGCCTGAGGTTTCTCAGGCCTTTTTGTTGGTCAAACAAGTACCGGGCTATGCTTTAAAGCCGATCAAAGGTATCTGCATTCGGACAAAATTCCCGACACTGCTCAGCAGACTCCCCGCCACGCAGCGCCTGCCAGCAGCGGGCCGGTGTCCGGGAAATTGATTGGGTGTGCACTATATGCACCACCAGGACTAGTTCTGGTGTTTCAAAACTGCATTCACGGTGAAAGTGTAAGGTGCTTCCACGCCTAGTTTCTCACATCGCCGCAATACCGCCCCGGCAATGCTATCCAGCTCCAGCGGCCGGCCTTTCTCCTGATCCACCAGCATGGAGGTTTTGATGGCGTTAAAGCTGCTGATCAGCTCAAACATGTCATCGAGATCCCGCTGCGTCAGGTTCACACCATCGGCTCTGGAGGCCTCTACAGTCTCAGCCATCATCCCGTAGACCATCTTGCCGAATTCCGGATGATGGGTCAGGCTTCGGGTGTCCATAAGAGTGAGCGCAGACAGCGGATTAACACCGTTATTAATCACCAGTTTGCGCCAAAGCTCATAACGGATGTTTTCGGTTACGGTGGCAGGAATACCCGCCTCATTAAAGGCAGCCTCCAGCCTCTTCAGCAAAGCCACCCGTGGGTCATCAGGCTGTTGCTCCGGCCAGGCCCCCACCACTATCTGGGCAACACCTTCGGCGAACACTTTGCCCGGCTCGGTAATATGGCCGCCAATACGCACCGCAAGGCCACCCAAGACACGGCCCTCTCCGACCACTTCTGAAATGAGGGGTTCGTTATCTACGCCGTTTTGAAGAGACAGTACCGGAACCGAACCAGCCCTCAGCCATTCAGAAAGCTCCGTCATCACTGTACTGGTGGCTGTCGATTTAAGGGCTATAACGATCAGGTCAAAATCATCCGCCTGATAGTCGCGAACAAGGTCTTGGTGGTGGCAAGCCGGGAGTGAATGGTGGAAAACCTGCCCTTCATAATCAACGGTCAGGCCGTTCGCTTGTAGGGCCGCGAGGTGATCTCCACGGGCGGTCAGTACAACCTGGTGGCCGGCTTCAGCCAACCTTGCGGCGTAATAGCCGCCGATGCCGCCGGCACCGAGCATCAAAACACTTAAAGCAGACAAGGCAACCTCGGTCTCTCAGAAAGTTCGTCGGGCTGTTATTCAGGAACAAGAACCAAGTATATCAGGCCCGAAGCCCAGACAACGCTCAACGGACTGACCAATCAGCAGCAACCGTTCCTCTTGCCAGGGGCCCTTTAACAATTGCAAACCAACTGGCATCCCTGCGTTGTCTTTCCCTACCGGCAGAGTTAAACCACATAGTCCCAGATAGTTACCCATCGCCGTGTTACGTAAGGCCTGCATATTTGCAGCGGCATAGGCGCCCGGCTCATTAAGACTATCTACGTCTGGCGGGGTCAGTGTAACGGTGGGCGTAAGCAGGGCATCGACACCCTCCAGTTCCATGCCGGCAATGCTGGAAAGACGCTTGATAAGCTCCAGCCTGTGGATATATTCCCAAGCCGGCAGCTCCTCTGCGGTGCGCAACCGTGCCACCACGTTCGGATCCAGGTCCGGAACAATGTCCGGCAATTCCTTCCGGATAAAGGCAGCCAATTCTGGGGCTGCCACGCCTCCCTTCAGGAACACCTCAAAGATCTCGTCCAGGCCAGACAAGTCAAAACGCACCAGCCTCGCGCCTGCTTTTTCGAGCGATCTCAAAGCCCTTTCTACCGCTTCGGCAATGCCTGGGCTGCAATTCTCCCAAAAGAAACCGGAGGGTACACCAAAGGTAAGATATTCCAGGTCCGGAATCGCCGCCAGCCGTTTGCTGTGTTTGCCAATAACCGGATCCAGCGCACTGAAGGCAAAGGCGAGATCGTCAACACGATGGGCCAGCAGTCCGGGCGTATCCAGAGTGCTCGAGAGGGGGACAATCTGCGAGGTCGGCCATCTACCGGCTGTCAGTTTCAGGCCGGCGACACCGGTCATCGCCGCCGGAACACGCACCGAACCGGCTGTATCCGTGCCGAGCGCTAACGCCGCGGTTCCATCAACAAGAGAAATCCCGGCACCGGAACTGGAGCCACCAGGAACCCGGTGAACGTGGGCATCCCGGGGATTTCTTGGTGTTCCCCAGTGGGGATTAGTGCCCAGCCCACCGAAGGCAAGCTCCACACAGTGGGTTTTACCTACCACTGGAGCCAACTGGGACTGCAGGGCCTGTATCACGGGCCCCGCTACCTGCCAGTGCTCCGGAAGAGGTTGGGCACAACCGGCAAAGGTGGGAAAGCCCGGCACACCAAACATGTCTTTAACCGATACGGGGATGCCCATCAATGGCCCGGTATTGCCCCCTGCAGCTCTTACCTTATCTCCAGCACGGGCAAACTCGAGCGCACGCTGCGGCTGCCAACTAAGATAAGCGCTGTTTCCGCCCGATTCGTAAGCCTCTACGGAGGCTGCAACCAATGCTTCTCCGGTCAGGGTTCCGGCCTCTAGCTCTCGTGCCAGTTGCCTAAGCGGTGTTGCTAGGAGCATGGTTGCTATTTCATCCAGCCAAATCCAGAGAGTGTTTGTTCGGCATTATTCATCCCACTGCTGAACATCCTTTGCGGAAACTGAGAACCACCAAGCGTAAATGCAGCGTTGAGAAGACAAACTGTCGGGTCATCCAACCGCGCAATTTGCTGAGAACGTTCCGAGGCTCCTTTGAAGGACATAACAGCCCCCCACTTTTGATCCTGCTCCCAACCGCTAAGCATTTCTCGCAGGCGGCGATCATGCAGCGATACACCAACCTTGTCTTTATGGTTCGCCTTGTCGTCCAGACAAATCACGAGTACATCCTGCTCCCGCAGCACCTCAAGGCAAAGACCTACCTGCCGGTACTCATGCTCACTCATGCCCGTATTGAGGATGAGCTCTGTCACCTCATGCGGTTCTTCAGCCAATAACGCTTCAAGTAGCCTAGCCCGATCAGATGAGCTCGTTGAACCAATCTCCGGTGTGAACCCCTGCCCTGAAAGCAGAGCCTGTATCTTGCCAGCGGTTGTTCCTTTGCCCTTCAAGATGTGTAGTTCCGGGCCAGCCTGGGCAGATCGAGTGCTCATCACTACAACACTTTTAAACCGCTTGCCCCAGATCATTCTCGCAGGGCCTGAGCAACCCCCGGATTGGGTCTGGATATTTTCAGCATTACAGGACACAAATAACACCGGAAGTTTTGTCACTTCTCTTCTCCATCAATCATCTCGGGGGTTCGGGGGCTCAACGCCCCCGTTGTTTCGCCGATTGCCCAGCAATACCAAAGTGCTGCTTGGGCATTTCGTTGATAATCACCCGCACGCTTTCAACCGGCGCATCCAGTGAACGAACAATCGCGTCTGTCACCTCGTGGATCAGCGCTTCCTTTTGCTCGTCGGTTCGACCTTCCAGAATGTTGATCTGTGCAATCGGCATAAAACCTCCTTATTCAAAGCGGGCGGTTACGGTGCCCAGCCCCTGGTAACGAACGCTGATGTTGTCGCCGGCCTCCACTGCGATCGCAGCAGTAATACCGCCAGTCATGATGAAGGTGCCCGCCGGGATGTGCTCGCCGCGCTCGGCCAACAGGTTAGCCAGCATGGCCACGCTGGAAGCCGGGTGGCCCAAGACCGCAGCACCGGCACCTACATCTACGATTTCTCCGTTCTTCTCAACCACAACGCCCAGGGTTTTCAGGTCCAGGTCGGCAATATTCGACATGGTTCCGCCGGTGATAAACCGGCTGGAGGAGGCGTTGTCAGCCACCACACTCACCAGGTCGAACTTGAAGTTCTCGTAGCGGGAGTCGATCACTTCCACCGCCGGGATCACGAAGTCGGTGGCGGCCAGGACGTCACCGATATGGCAACCGGGGCCATGCAGGGGCGCCTTGGTCACGAAGGCGATTTCGGCTTCGATTTTCGGATGAATCAGTTCCTTGGTATTGACCACACCGCCGTCCGGCACGCTGAAGTAATCTGCCAGGAAGCCGTAGATCGGGGTTTCCACGCCCATCTGGGCCATCTTGGCCCAGGAGGTCAGGCCCATTTTCATGCCCACAACCTTGTTTCCACGCGCTTCCTTGCGACGACGGATTTCCCACTGCACGTCGTAGGCGTCTTCAAAGGTCATGTCCGGATAATCATTGGTGACCTTGGTGATATCGCGGGCGTTCAATTCGGCGTTTTCTACGTGCTCGGCCAGGGCCAACATCTGGTCATTGTTTAGTGTCTTACTCATGCTTTTTGCTCCTCTTGCGCCTTCAGCAGATCCAGCGCCACGTCCACGATCATGTCTTCCTGGCCACCCACCATCCGGCGTTTGCCCAATTCAACGAGAATATCCACAGTCTTCAGGCCATACTTCTGCGCCGCCACTTCGGAATGGCGCAGGAAGCTGGAGTACACACCGGCATAGCCCAGCGCCAGGGTTTCGCGGTCTACACGCACCGGGCGGTCCTGCAGCGGGCGCACGATGTCGTCAGCCGCGTCCATCAGGGCGTACACGTCGGTGCCGTGGTCCCAGCCCATCTTGTCGAAAGCGGCAATGCACACTTCCAGCGGGGCGTTACCGGCGCCGGCGCCCATGCCGGAGAGGCTGGCGTCGATGCGATCACAGCCTTCTTCCACTGCGACGATGGAGTTGGCCACCCCCAGCGCCAGGTTGTGGTGGGCGTGGATGCCCGTTTTGGTTTCCGGTTTCAGAACATCCTTCAGGGCCCGGAAGCGGTCCCGGATGTCGTTCATGTTCATGGCACCGCCGGAGTCCACCACGTACAGGCAGGTAGCACCGTAGTCTTCCATCAGTTTGGCTTGTTCTGCGAGGCCCTGTGGGGTCTGCATGTGGCTCATCATCAGGAAGCCCACGGTGTCCATGCCCAGCTTTCTTGCGTGCTCGATGTGCTGTTTGGAGACATCGGCTTCGGTGCAGTGGGTGGCCACACGTACGATGCGGGCACCGGCTTTGTAGGCGTTGTCCAGGTCGTGGACGGTACCGATACCGGGCAGCAGCAAGGTGGCAATCTGGGCGTGCTCCACCACTTCGGCCACGGCTTCGATCCACTCCAGGTCGGTGTGGGCGCCAAAGCCGTAGTTAAAGCTGGAGCCTTGCAGGCCGTCGCCGTGGGCGACTTCAATGCTGTCAACTTTCGCCTTGTCCAGGGCCCGTGCGATGTCCTGCACGTTCTTGATGGAGTACTGGTGACGAATGGCGTGGCTGCCGTCTCGCAGGGTCACGTCGGAGATGTAGAGTTTTTTACCGGGATTAAAGGTCATGGTTCGGTCCTCCTCAGTTGACCAGCGATTCGGCGATGCGCTCGGCGGTACCGAGGGCGGCGGAGGTCATGATGTCCAGGTTGCCGGCGTACGCGGGCAGGTAATGGGCTGCGCCTTCCACTTCCAGGAAGATGGAGGTTTTCAGGCCACTGAAGCGGCCGAGACCCGGGACGTTCATGGGCTGATCTTCAGGAATGACGTCGAACTGGACTTTCTGCTTGAGGCGGTAGCCCGGCACGTAGGACGACACGGCTTGCACCATTTCTTCGACGGAGGCTTCCACTTCCGCCTGGTCAGCGGCATCCGACAGTACGTAGACGGTGTCGCGCATCAGCAAGGGCGGCTCGGCCGGGTTCAGGATGATGATGGCCTTGCCCTTCTGGGCGCCACCGACCACTTCGATGGCCTTGGAGGTGGTTTCGGTGAACTCGTCGATGTTGGCGCGGGTGCCGGGGCCAGCAGACTTCGAAGAGATGGAGGCTACGATTTCGGCGTAGTGCACCTTCGCCACGCGAGACACGGCTGCCACCATCGGAATCGTAGCCTGGCCACCACAGGTGACCATGTTCACGTTACCTTCATTCAGGTTTTGCTCCAGGTTCACTACCGGCACGCAGTAGGGGCCGATGGCCGCCGGCGTCAGGTCCACAATCTTGATGTTTTCTTTGTGGCCCCGCAGGAACACTTCGTTGTGCATGTGGGCACCGGCGGAGGTGGCGTCAAACACGATGTCGATGTCGGCAAACTCCGGCATTTTCACCAGACCGTCCACACCTTCGTGGGTGGTGGATACGCCCATGCGGTTGGCACGGGCCAGGCCGTCGGATTCCGGATCGATACCGACCATGGCGCCCATTTCGATGTGCTTGCCGTTACGCAGGATCTTGATCATCAGGTCGGTGCCGATGTTGCCCGAACCTATGATGGCGGCTTTGATTTTCTTGTTCATAATCTTGTCCTCATTTGGTCCGGATCAGACAAAGCGCACAGATGCGCTGCCAATCCCGCCAATGTCCACACGCATGGTGTCACCGGCTTTCACCGGCTCCAGCGGTACCAGGGAGCCTGACAGGATGACTTCACCTGCCTTCAGGGAAATGCCAAACTCACCCAGGGTGTTGGCCAGCCAGGCCACGCAGTTCACCGGAGAGCTCAGTGCAGCTGCGCCGGCACCGGTGCTGATGATGGAACCGTTCTTTTCCACCACCATGCCGCAAGTCACCAGGTCAACATCCCGAGGGGAAACCGCGTTGTCACCCAGCACAAACAAACCGCAGGAAGCGTTATCAGCGATGGTGTCCTGAATGGCGATCTTCCAGTCCTGAATGCGTGAATCGACGATTTCGAAACACGGCATTACGCATTCGGTGGCCGCCAGCACGTCGGCATTGGTCACGCCGGGGCCGGCCAGGTCTTTCTTCAGAATGAAGGCAATCTCTCCCTCAGCCCTTGGCGCAATCAGCCGGTCGCTGATGGGCACGGCTTCTCCACTGTTAAACACCATGTCGTCGGTCAGGTAACCGAAATCGGGCTGGTGTACATTCAGCATGTTCATCACCGCCTTGCTGGTGACGCCGATCTTTTTGCCAATTACCCGGGCACCGGCTTGCTGCCGGCGCTCAAGCATGCGCAGGGAGATGTGGTAGGCATCCTCAATGCTGATGTCTTCGCCACGGCTGGTCAGCGGGGAGACTGCTTCCCGCTTGACCATGGCTTCGTAGAGTTCGTCGCCGAACTGCTGGATTTTTTGCTTATCCATTATTTGTCTCCGGCAGCGGCTTGATCCGCTTCGTTCAGGAAATCCTCAACCAGACGGGCAAACCGGGAGGCGTGTTCAATCTGTGTCCAGTGACCGCAGCGGCCGAACACATGCAACTGGGCACGATCAATCAGCTCAGCCAACTTATATGAGGCCTCCAGGGGAATCACTTCGTCTTCGCGACCGTGGATAATCAGGGTTTCGTGCTGAAGGGCGCGGATGTCATCCTCGTTGCTTGCCAGGCTGTCGACCCAGCGCTGGCGCGGGGCCGGAAACATGGCGGCAAAGGATTCCTGAAAGCCGGGGCGAACGCTTGCCTGGTAACGCATTTCTGCCAGTTCGTCGGTCAACAGCCCCTTGTTGAAGGCAAATACATCCATCAACCGGCGCATGGCTTCCAGCGAGGGCTGGTAACCCCAGACTTCATCCAGGCCTTTGGTGATCGGAAAGCTGACCCCGGCAGAGCCCATCAGCACCAGACGGCGAACGCGCTCTGGATGCTCGATGGCCAACGACAATGAGAGACCACCCCCGAAGGAGTTGCCCACCAGATCGACCTGATCAAGCCCCAGCTCGTCCATAACACCGATGGCGTGTTTTACCCAACGCTCACGGTTATAGATCTTGTCTTCCGGGCGCTCGCTGTAACCAAAGCCGAGCATGTCCGGCGCAACCACACGGCGGTGTTTGGCCAGCTCGGGAATCACCAGGCGCCAGTTGGCCCAGGCGGTTACCCCGGGGCCGGAACCGTGAATCATCATCAATGGGAAGCCACCTTCGCCGTGATCGTGCACATTGGTCCGGTAGCCGGCCGCGGTGATCTCACGCCCGATTTCAGGGCTGTCTACAGGTACGTTCATGGCTACCTCACAGTTTGATACAGATGTTTTTGGTTTCAGTGTAGAACTCCAGACCATGCACGCCGCCCTCACGACCAATCCCTGATTGTTTGGCGCCGCCGAAGGATGTGCGCAGATCACGCAGGAACCAGGAGTTCACCCACGCCAGACCAACTTCCATCTGTTCCGCCACGCGGAGAGCCCGGGCAGAATTTTCTGTCCAGATGGCGCAGGCAAGACCGTAGCTGGTGTCATTGGCCAACTCGATGGCTTCTTCTTCGGTATCGAACGGACGGATGTGACAGCACGGACCAAAAATTTCCTCGCGGATAACACGGGCGTCTTCAGGCAGGCCGGTCCAGATGGTCGGTTCAATCCAGGCGCCATCGTTCAGCTCTGCGCCCATATCGGGAATGCCTCCACCAATCTCGACGGTTGCACCCTCTTCGCGAGCCAAGTCGTAATAGCTTTTAACTTTGTCACGATGCTCCAAGCTGACCAGCGGCCCGAAATTCGCATCGGGATCTTCTGGTCGGCCCAGTTTCAGCTTGGCCACCTCTTCTTTCATACGGGCGAGGAACTGGTCAAATATCGAACGCTCCACATAAACCCGCTCGGTGCCCAAACAAACCTGACCACAGTTGACAAACGCGGAGCGCATCGTGCCCTCCACGGCTTTTTCGAGATCGCAGTCGGCGAACACAAGGCCAGGGTTTTTTCCGCCGCACTCCATGGAAACATTACGAAGGCCCACTGCGGCGGCTTTCATAATGATCTCACCGGTACGGGTTTCACCGGTGAAGGTGATCGCATCCACTAATGGATGAGACGTCAGGAAAGCACCCGCAGAGTCAGGGCCAAAACCGTGCACCACATTAAACACACCTGGTGGCACACCACACTCGTTCATGACCTCACCCAGCAAAGTGGCCGTAGCAGGTGTTTCTTCCGACGGTTTAACAACAACCGTGTTACCACAGGCCAGCGCAGGGCCCACCTTGAAGGTCATCAACAACAGGGGAAGGTTCCATGGAGACACCACGGCAATAACGCCTTTTGGCGTCCGATGGCCTACGTTTACAGCGCCCTTGCCATCCGGGGTATCCATTCGGAAGCCTTCAGTCGGATGATTCATACTGTCAGCAAATTCTTTAAAGTTGGCTGCGCCACGGGGGATGTCGATATGGCTGGCCATTGAACGCGGTTTGCCCGTGTCCAGACACTCTGCGGCCAGGAATTCGTCGAAACGCTCATTAATGCGGTCTGCGATCTTGTTCAACATGGCGGCACGCTGGTTTTGGGTCAGCTTGCTCCAGGGGCCCTTAAGCGCGGCTTTAGCGGCACGAACGGCAGCATCGACTTCCGCCTCACCGGCCTCGTGAACCTGGCCGATCAGGCTATTGTCCACGGGCGAGCGATTTTCGAATGTTTTGCCGCTGGCCGAAGCCACGTATTCGCCGTTGATAAAGTGCTTGAATTCTTTCATGACTGCATAGTCCTGTTAAATTGAATCACGTTCGGCCTGTTCCTAATCAGGTCAACACGGTCAGGAAGCGTTCGTTCAGTACGCGATCGTGGTAGAAAATTGCCTTACCGAGGTCTTCCGCCTTCCAGGTAATGGGTTTATGGTCCGGATAGTGATAGTCACCGCCACAGAACACTTCGTTACGGTTGCCAGACGGGTCAAAGAAATAGATGGTCTGGCCGTGGGTCAGGCCGTGACGGGTCGGGCCGATGTCGATAGAGGTATCGGTCATGGAGATCAGATCGGCAGACCGCAGCACCGCTTCCCAGGTATCCAGGAAGAAGGAGGCGTGATGAAACTTGCCTTTCTCTTCGTGGTGGATGAAGGCCACATCGTGTTCCTTCATGGAGACGGTCAGGAACTGCGCTACGCGAGTGCCTTCGGGGTCCAGAACCTGTTCCGCCAAGTAAAAGCCCAACACGTTGACGAAGATGTCATACACGGCGGCCAATTCCGGGCCGTAAAACAGGCAATGGTCGAAACGCACGGCCTTCATCCCTTGCAGGCCGCGAGGCCAGGCTTCAGGGTTGACGCTGGAAACGCCCCACTTGCCGGTGTACTTCTTGTCGGCATAGAGCTCGAAGGCATGGCCGGAGGGCACGGTGAACCGCACACGGCGACCGCAATCTTTCAACTCTTCCGCCGGTACTTGCTCAACCTCAACACCGTAATCGACAAGGTCTTTTTCAAGCTGGTTCAGGGCAGCCTCGTCCACCACCTTGAAGCCCATAAAGTCACAGCCCGGCTCATCGGCTTCGCGCAGAACCACAGAGAACTTGTCCACTTCGCTCCAGGCCTTCAGATAAACACGCCCCTGGTCGTCACGATCGGTTTCGATCAAACCCAGCAGGTCTGTGTAGTGTTTGACAGCTTCGCCCATATCGAGAACCCGGATCTGAACGTGGCCGGGACGCATTACACCTTTTTTCATGACAATCACCTCAACGGTTTTGTTGTTGTTTGCTTCGCAAGTGCCGCCTCCGGCAGAAGCACACACTCGATGGTCAAGTCGGTCAGCGGGTAGATCCGGCAAGCCAGGACCTCCCCTTTTTCAACGGCTTCTGGAGGGGCATGCACCTTGCTCATCTTGCCGCACTCGAAATCGCCCTCCAGAACCCGGATCTTGCAAAAGCCGCAGCCACCGCCCCGGCAGCCCACGGGCACGCACTTCATACCCAGCTGTTCCATAGCCTTGAGCACGCTCTGGCCTTCCTGGCAGATGAAGTGGTCACCCGTTGTGCGGTTGAACACCTGGAACCCGGCCATACCGCCTCCCGGTCAGATCTTCTTGAACAGGGCTGAACGCTGGGTGTCTTCCGCACCGTCGGCCGCTGTCAGGAATTTCTCCATGAAGATGTCCCGCTCGAACAACCGGCCTTGCATCAGCGCGGTGATCGCTGCATCGATCATCGGAGGTGGGCCACACAGGTAAGCCTTGTTACCGGAAAACCGGCCGCCAAAGTGCTCCTTGGCGGCGTCGTGCACATAACCCCGGAAGCCCTGCCAGTCGGCATCGTCCTCGGCCTGGCTCAGGGCCGGCACGTAGGTAAAGTTGTCGTGGTCACGATCCAGTGCTTCAAACAGTTCGCGGTTGTAGAGCTCTGCGAGGTTGCGGGCGCCCTGGAACAACACGATCTTGCGTTCGTCGTTCTGCTCCAGCAGGTCGAGAATCATCGATTGCGGACTGGAAAGCCCTGAACCACCCGCGATGAAGATCAGATCACCAGGCTGGGAACTGCGCACAAAGAACTGCCCATAGGGGCCGGACAGGTTCAGTTCATCGCCTGCTTTCAGCTGCTCGTGGATGTAGGTGGTTGCAGCGCCTCCTTCAACCAGGCGAATATGAAGCTCCACTTCATCGGGCTTGCCTGGCGGGTTAGCGAGTGAGAACGCGCGGGCACCCTCAACTCCGGGCACTTCGATGTTGATGTACTGGCCGGCCTGGAACGTCATCGGGCGGTCCAGTTTCAGGTGCAGACCCTTGATGGTGGGCGACAGGTCAACAATATCCGTTACCGTCGCTACGTAATCCTCCACCGGGTAGCCCTCGAAGTCCGGGTCGACATCGATATCGGCTTCGATGGTCACGTCGCTTTCCACTGTGGCGCAGCAGGCCAGCACCTTCCCTTCGCCTCGCTCCACGTCCATCAGGGCAAACGGTGAGGCGTCGCCAATCTCGACGTCGCCCTCAAGCACCTGCACCTTGCAGGTAGCACAGGTGCCGTGACCGCATGCAAACGGCAACCAGACGCCCTGGCGGAGCGCCGCCGCGAGGATGGTCTGGCCTTCCTCCACTTCAATCTGCTCGCCAATGGGTTCGATAGTTACGGTATGGCTCATAGCACTACCCTCAGTATCCGGCGTTCGCCATGCCTTTCAGGCCCGGCGTGGTAACCGTCAGCATGCTCTTGTGATCAATGCCCTGGTCTTTCAGGGCGGCGTCAGCCTTGGGTGTGAACGGCTCATCGTTCAACAGCCATTCGGCATTCAGGAAATCCGCCTTGCTAGAATCCGGGTGCGCCGCAGTTGCCGGCTTGAGAATTTCTTCAATCAGGGCACGGAAGGTCATGTCCGGCTGCACCAGTAACGCAAACGGCGCGCAGAACAACAGGTGGTCGGGCCAGTAGATATACAGCAGCTGCATGCCGTGAAAGTTTTCGACCTTGTCTTTCGGTTCAAACTTGTAGTCGTAAAGTGCGCTTACACTCATGATGGTCACCTTGTTGTTTTTGTGGATGGTTCGCCCGGCGCCAGTGGCTACCGGGCGACTCCCGGGTCAGTATCAGGCGGCGTCCTGGTTCTCATCAGCAGGCTTTTCGCCCTTGATGGACATCCAGCGTTTGTGGTCCGGCGAACCGAGGTACTCGAAATTGTCCTCGCCGATGTTGATGTGGTAGTACTTCTGCACCACGGTCTCGACATCTGCGCCTTCGCAGTTACCCTGATAGATCTGATGCACCGGCAGCCAGGCCTGCACGTATTTTTCCGGCTCGTGCTTGAAGATGTCGCAGCAGGCTTCGGAGCAGAAATGGTAACGCTCGCCTTCATGAACCAATTGACGATGGCTCAACTTGGTGGGCGCGCCCATTTCGGTGAACAGGTTCGGTACCTGGCACACCTGGCACAGTTGCGGCAGAGTGTTGTTGTAGAAGCGACGGCCAGCGGCGGCCTCTTTCGCCAGGTACTCGTAGCGCGGACGGTAGTACTTGTCGAAAGTGTCCGGGTACTTTTCAGACATCCAGTCCATTTCTTCCTTCTCTGGAACCCAGGTATGGAAGTTGGTGGCATGGCTATACTGGTAGAAAGTGGTCCACAGCTGGTGGCTCAGGTGATGCTTGGCATCGTTGGCCACTTCCTGGTACTTGGGCGGACGGATGCCGTAACGCTCCAGATCCTTGAACAGGGCTCCACCGTTCTGCTCGTAATACACTTCCCAGGCCTCGGCCCAGCTCATCACCTTGTTCGGCAGCATGTAGTCCATCATCATGCTGACCAGGCTGAGCAGGCGGAATCCGCGCCAGAACCACTTATCGATCCAGCGCTGAACAATGGGCACGTTGTCTTCGTGCTGCTCCAGGATGAACTTGATCACCTCAAGGCCCAAGGTCATGTGGCGTGCTTCGTCTGACTGGGCAGAGAAGCCGAAGGTCACGGTGGCCATGTCGCCGTTGTATGCGGCGCCCGACATAAACGGAACGAACAAGAGGTTAGTCAGCACATACTCGAACGAGAACGAAATGGAGGTCAGGAATTCGAACGGACCAGCGGTGCGGGCATCGTCAAAGAACGACTTGGGCACCGACAGGAACCACACCCGGTCGTGCATGTGCGCAGCATCATGCAGGCCGTTAAAGTGCTTGTTGTAATGGCTCATGGCGTGTTGCTGGGTCTGCGAATGACGCAACTCGTCAATCGACTGCATCTGACAGGCCACCCGCGCACCAGTACCACTGAACTGACGACCCGCCTTGGCATATCCCTGGTAGGCCCCATGTTCCAACGGAGATACGCCACCGAGGAACAGCTTCAGGGCGTTGACGTAGCGAGCGTCTGAAATGTTCTGGTGGCCATTATTCTGGGCAAACGCATCAAAAATGGCGTACAGCTTCTTCTCTTTTTCCGCCTGATACTTCCAGTACGAATCCATGGTCAGACGGAATGGGTCTTCCCACTGAGACCAATCGGTAATCTTGATACCTTCAAAGTCCTCGTGCGGGAAAATGTCTTCTTTTTTCTGGTAGGTAGGCTCCCAACCCATGTCGCGGGTCAGATACTGGTATTTGTCTTTGAGATTCAATTTCTTGTTTTGAACAGCCATGATGATTCTCCCAATTATTTCCACTCAAGAATAAAATGGTCATCGTCCTCATCGACATTGCCGCCGATGCTGATGACATTTACGAGCATTTCCTGAACATCCCAATCGCGCCCCAGCTTTTCTTCCATCGTTTCCCGATTTATCACCAGGCGCTTCTCAGCCTGGATCCGGATCAACGCAGGCTGGTGCTGTATTTCCGCATGAGGGTTATCCTCCATAACCGCTTCGGCGAGATAGCGAGAGTCATCGTTGTCCTGAAATACAATGAATACCAACTGGCTCATGCTGAGACTCCCCTACTCTGCAGTCCGAATTTCTTCAGGCGGATAGAAAGCTCCGCCCGGGCTTCATCCAGAGCGTCAATACCCACCGAGGCTTCTGCCAGTGGTTGAAGAGCGCTATAGATCTGCGGCTCCCACTGATCGATCCACGTCTGGAGCAGTTCGCAATTGGCTTCGCTCTCACCGGCGACGGCTTTGATCATCGCGTTGGTCCAGCGAAGGGATTCTTTGTACCAGTCGCGCATGAACTCGGTGAGCATGGAAACGTCTTCCGCACCCTGAGTCGCAAGCCAGTCATCCATTTTGTGGTACACCAGGGTGTACATCAGTCCATCCAACAGAATGTTCTGAACCAGGGTCAGTTCGAACCAGTCATCAACGACCAGGGTGTCCTCCACGAGTTTGCGCATGGGCTGCCACAGCTCGTCATCCATCCAGTAGCCTTTGGACTCGTCCAGTGCCTTACCGGTGCTACCGTCAATCATCAGAGCAATGCGAGACAGGTACTGACCAATGCCCAGACGATCCATCGCGGCGTAGATGTGCATCTGGGAAACGGTGGTGGCTACAGCGTCACCCGCGATCTTGCTGTTGTTCATGTTGGCTCCCAGTTCAACATGACGAAGAGGCACCAGCAGGCGCAGCAGCTGCTTCTGAGTCTCTTCCGGCAGGCGCGTCAACAAGTTGCGCTTGTCGCAAAAACCAAAGCTGGTCTCGGCGGACTCCTGCATTTTGGCCCGGTTGCCTACGTAGGCGCCGTAGTAGTACTGGCGGGGATCAGACACCGCGTACCAGTCGTCCATGCGGATGGCGGTTCGGCGATCATCATTGAGCTCGTATCGGGAATCCCATTGGGGGCGATAGTGGAAGTTGGTTTTCGCCTCCAGGTCGTAGCTCGCTTCCTGATAGCGAGTCGCCGGCTTGTCACCAAATCGGCGCGCAATGTGGCTGTAGGTGTGACGAATGGGTTCCATCGAGGTGGTTTTGATTTCGATACTCATATCAACCTTTCCGTTTTGTTTTTGTGGATCAGATTGTGGGTGTTGCTTGCTTGGCTCAATAACGCTGGCCGCGCTCCCCGAACCGCCACTTGACCATGTCTTCGTCAATCTCGCGGATCATGTCGGAGTCCATGTGGACCACATGGTTGTGCTTGCAAAAGATTTCGAACGCTTCGCGGGGGAGCACCAGTTCAACGAACAGCTCCGGGTAACCGATGGCGAAGTCAAATTCCACGAATTTGTCGCCAGGCTCGCTGCGGACCCGGATATAGCGGGTCATTTCGTCAAAGGTTTTTTCGTTGGTTGCGTTAGTCATGGTTAGCCCCGATTGTGTTTTTTGTTGGCTGACAAGTACTGAGCAACGCCTGTGCCACTTTTAGTTTTTGTGCGGAAACAAAAACACAGGAGACTGATTCAAAACACCTTTTCTATTCACAGAAAATTTCTACGCTGAGACCTAGGGACATCAGGCCACCCAAACCACCGTCGATTTTTCATCAAATGATCAATAAAAGGAGACACCTCCGCAAATGGTCGACTAACCGCCAATTACCATTTCAGCTGCCAATTTTTACTATTTGGTTGATTTTTGACTTCGATCATGTGCTAGATGATCAATTAATGAGCTCCACCAGAGCCGCTCCCCACCCACAATAATTAACGGGGGTCTCCGACCATGGCTGTCAGTTATAAGCCACAACTGAACTACACGGACTTCAAGGATCTGACGGAGCAGATTCATTTCCACAGCTCGGAAGGCAAAATCTGGTTTGGCGAGCAACGCATGTTGCTGATGAACCTGACATCACTAGCGGCCTTCCGTCGCGAAATTGTCAATAGCATGGGCATAGAAAGAGCCAAGGGCTTTTTCTTGCGACTGGGGTACCTGTCCGGCCTCAAAGATGCAGAGCTTGCCCGCAAGCTGCGCCCTCACTGTAGCGAGCTGGACATTTTTCTTGCAGGCCCCCAGCTCCACTCCCTCAAAGGAATGGTGAAAGTTGTTCCCCTGGAGATTGACCTTGACCAGGAAGCGGGCGATTTCTATGGCCGGCTCGAGTGGATCGACTCCTGGGAAGTTGAAATCTGCAAAACCGAACTCGGCCAAATGAAGGAGCCCGCCTGCTGGGTCTTGCTGGGCTATGCCTGCGCGTACACTTCCTCGTTTATGGGGAGGGAGATCATCTTCCGGGAAGTCAGCTGCCGCGGCTGCGGTGACGAAACCTGCATAATAGAGGGAAAGCCCGCGGAAGAATGGCCCGACGCGGAAGAGTTCTCCCGTTACTTCAAAGCAGACCCAATGATCGAAGAACTCTACGACCTTCAGGAACAGCTGAACTCCCTACGCAGCACGCTGCAGAGACAACAAGGCCAGTACTACGGTATCGGGCAGTCTGCTTCGTACAACAAAGTCTGCAAAATGATCGACAAGGCAGCACAGGGGAAGGTTTCAGTGTTACTGCTTGGCGAGACAGGGGTTGGCAAGGAGGTCATCGCAAAAAGCGTCCACCTGCGCAGCGAGCGCTCTGATGGCCCCTTCATCGCGGTGAACTGTGCAGCCATTCCGCCAGACCTGATCGAAGCTGAACTTTTCGGTGTAGAGAAAGGTGCATACACCGGAGCCAATCAGTCCCGGGAGGGCCGCTTTGAAAGAGCGGATGGCGGCACGATCTTTCTGGACGAGGTCATTGAGCTAACCCCCCGGGCACAAGCCACGCTTCTTCGGGTACTCCAGGAAAGCGAACTCGAAAGAGTCGGCGACAATCGTACCCGGAAGGTAAACGTCCGAGTCATCGCAGCCACCAACGAGAGTCTCGAACAGGCGGTTGAAGACGGCAAATTTCGGGCAGACCTGTTTTATCGACTGAACGTGTTTCCCGTACACATTCCACCATTGCGAGATCGCCAGGAAGATTTGCCGCTCCTGGCCAGTCACTTCCTGGAAAAGTTCCACGCCCAATACAACAAACGAACACTGGGACTCTCAGACAAGGCTCTGGAGCTATGCATGCAATACCGGTGGCCAGGCAACATTCGTGAACTGGAAAACGTGATCGAGCGAGGCGTGATACTTACGGACAACAACGAGACGATCAGTCAGGACGCTCTATTCGTGAGCCCCCCTCAAATCAGCCCGGATTCTGTTGAACACATTGATGATGACGGAAACATGCGTTCTGGCAAGCCCGGTGGGTGCGGCGGAAGCTGGTCGGACCAAGTGATCGAACAGGGTATCAGCCTTGACCAGGTCGAAGAAACGTTAATGAAGCAAGCGATGGAACAAGCCAACCAGAACGTATCAAAAGCTGCGAGACTGCTCGGGCTTACTCGCCCGGCACTAGCCTATCGCCTAAAGAAGTCGGGCACTCTCTCTGAGAACTAAGCCTGTTTGAGCGCGACACGGATGTTGCTGCTTTCGTAAACTGATCAAATCAGCAACTGGAATCTGAAATTCATCATTTGATAAAAGTCAACGCTGAAAGTGATCATCCACACAATTCTTAAGATACTACCTGTCCCAGAAAACCCTCTGTTATTCAGTATGTTAAAAAATCAATAATAATCTGGCACAGGCATTGCTGAATCACCGTCAGTCGCTTTACTTCACAAAAACAAAGACGGTGACAGAACAATGCAAGAAGCCCCTATGCGCTCTGTGCGCGCCTCCGGCGTTGCACTGGTGTTTGCTAGCGCCACTACACTATTGCTGACAGGATGCGAAGCCCCGCTCAACCTTGAAGCGGTCAGAAGCATTGAGAATCAGCCCACCAAAAGAACCGATTTCTATCAGGCCATGGCCAGCAACCGGAACACTATTGTTGTTGCTGGCAACGATGGCGTTCTTCTCTCCAGCAGTGATCAAGGGAAGAGATGGAAACGGCATCCTGAAATCACCGGGAACAGCTTCCTGTCGATTACATCGTGTCCTGATCAAAGCTTCATTGCGCTTAGCTTTGACAATAACCTCTGGCATGGCGATGCGTCCGCCCAAAACTGGGTAAAACATGCCCTCCCCAGCCAGGAGCAGATGATGACTGCTGCCTGCTCGCCTGATGGCAAGTGGGTGACTGCAGGGAGCTTCACAACGGTTCAGCACAGTGCAGATCAGGGCGAATCATGGAACGAGGCTTCCCTTTACGAAGATGCCATCATCAATAACCTCCAGTTCATCAACCAAGATCAGGCGATTGCAACTGGTGAATACGGGCTTGTTCTGAAGAGCGAAGATGGTGGTGAGAATTGGGATATTGCCGGGTATGCCCCTGACGAATTCTACATTCACACCAGTTACTTCAAGGACGCCGATAACGGTTGGATAGGCGGCCTTAACGGCTTCATCTACCAGACCAACGACGGCGGTCAGAACTGGGAACAGATGTCGACAGCAACCAATGCTCCGATCTTCGGTTTCATAGCTGGAGACACCAGCCTTTATGCGTTGGCAGACAACGCCACTGTACTGCAACTGCAGCAAGATACCTGGAACAAGATCTCCGAATCCGAACAGCCGCTCTACCTCAGGGCCGGGCTGGCTCTGCCTGACCAGCGTCTTCTCGTAGCCGGAGGCCGAGGCCTGCTATTCGACATTAAACCCCAAACGGCCCTTGCCGCCAGCACAGACTGAGGTAACTGACCATGTCCAAACTGCATCGCTTCACGCACCTGATGCACCTGCTGGAAGTGTGGATATTCAACAACCCACGCAAGGTGCTTTCACTGATTGCTATTCTGACCCTGGTTTTCGCCCTGCGAATTCCCGGTTTGAAAATATTTACCGACTTTGCTGACCTGCTGCCCCAACAACACCCCTACATTGAACTGCACAACTCCATCAAAGACAGTTTCGGTGGTGCTAATGTTTTGGTGGTAGGGGTTGAGTTTGAAGAAGGCGACATTTTCACGAATGAAAATCTCGCTCGCATCGATCGAATTACTCAGGCCGTCGATAGCCTGCCGGGTGTAAACCACAACCTGGTATCCAGTGTCACCCATCGAAACTCCCGAAAAGTATGGCTCACCGAAGTAGGTAGTATTAACTCCGAGCCCTACTACGACTCCACTCGCGGCCTGTATTCCTCCGAAGAACTGGAATCCATGCGCGCTGATGTTGCCGCAAACCCGCGGGTCTATGGGCCTCTCGTGTCACCCGACTTGAAGATGGCGCTGGTCAAAGCGCAACTGATCGAAGGCAAACTCGATTATGAAACAACGTTTGCCCAACTTCAGGAACTGCGAGCTGAAGAGGCGTCGGAAGGCGTTACCATCTATGCCACAGGCCAGCCGGTATTAGTGGGTTGGGCCTACACCTATATGGACCAGATCCTGCAAATTTTTGTGTTCACTGTGCTCGCCATGCTGGCGCTGCTCATCTTCCACTTCCGTAAAGCGTACGGTGTGCTCATCCCCCTAGGCGGCGTTCTTGTCTCCACAATATGGGGGCTTGGGATTATCAGTTTCCTGGGTTACAACCTTGACCCTCTCGGCCTGGTAATCCCCTTTTTGATTGCTGCGCGAGCCATGAGCCACGGGGTTCAGTTGGTTGAGCGCTATTATGCCGAAACCCAGGAACTGGGTAACGGCCCGAAAGCTGCTAAGGCAACGTTTGACAGCCTATTCCGTCCAGGATCACTAGGAGTGGTGTCTGACGCCATCGGTCTATCCCTTATCGCCATTGGCTCCATCCCTCTCAACACCCACCTTGGCATCTATGCCTCCCTGTGGGCTATCACCGTGGTATTTACCGTTCTGATTGGTGTACCGCTGCTGCTCTCCATCCTGCCAACACCCAATAACCCGAAAATCCGGGAAACTGTATTGCGCCATATCGGCAGCACCAGTTCACGCATGGTCACCAAACCGGGTTCTGCCCGAGTCATCCTGGCCGTAGGCGCCATTGCGATGCTCGGCGGACTCCTGGCTGCATCCAATGTCCAGATTGGCGACTCCGAGCCCGGTTCTCCAATTCTCTATCCCGATCATGACTACAACGTCTCGTCCCGGATCGTGAACGAGCGTTTCCCTGGATCAGAAGAACTTTATATCGTTGCTGAAACCGATGAAAAAGGAGGGCTGAAACGTCCGGAGGTACTGACAGCGTTGGCCGACTTTCAGACCCATATGCTGACTGACCCGGAGGTAGGTGGCGCCAAGGGACTGCCAGACCTGATCAAGCAGGTTAACCGCCTGATGCACAACGACGATCCCCGCTGGTACCAGATTCCCCACGATGCCGGCTACGTGGGCGGCCTGATGTTCACCTACATGGCTTCCAGCCCGGTTCCCGGTGCCCTGGACGAGTTCAACGATACCGACGACCGTGTTGCCAACCTGGTGTTCTATTACAAGGACCGCCAGGGCGAAACCATTCGCCGCGCCATTCACATGGCAAAGGAATGGATTGCAGAGAATGGCGATAGCGTAGAAGGACTGACCATTCGGCTAGCCGGGGGCACCCTGGGTGTAGCGGCCGCAATGAACGAATCAGCATTCGAGACCAATGTAATCGTTCTGCCGCTTGTATTCCTGCTGATCTTCGCTTTCGTCATGCTGTTCTACACCTCATGGCACGCCGGCCTCATGATGTTGATGGCTATGCTGTTTGCCACCACCATGACCTACGCTTATATGGGCCTGAACAGCCTGAGTATCGACATCAACACGGTGCCGGTAATCGCCGTGGGCATAGGTGTCGGTATTGATTACTCCATCTACATGATGGATCGCATCCGGGAAGAAATGGCCAAGTTTCAGAACCTCCGGGAAGCTGTACAGCGTTCTATTTCTACAACCGGCATGGCAATCAGCTTCACCGCACTGACGCTGATGGCAGGAATCATCATGTGGGTGATCTTCTCTGACCTGCGTTTCCAGTCCGATGCCGCGTTATTACTGTGCGTAATGATCATCATCAACGGTCTTGCCGCAATGCTTCTGGTGCCCTCATGGGTGCTGGTCTTCAAGCCACGCTTTATCACCGACGTCTATGCCGACGAAGACGGCATTCTGCATTCGGATCATAGAAAACCGAAATCAACTCCGGCTGCTGCTCCCGCCAGGAAGCAGGAGGACGGATTTGTGCCAGGAGAACCGTACCGGGCGTAAACCGGTACGAAACTCCAAAAAAACCTGTAACGAGGACAAGCCATGCAAATAAAAACAAAAGGCCTGAGGCTCTGGTGCTACACCCTTGCGGGTGGTGCCTGCCTGGCGCTGACTCCACTGACCACAACCGTAGCGGCAGAAGATACCCGCGTTAACGGTTACGTTGAAAACGCCACCTACGGCCGAGAAGGCGTGGGGCTTTCGAAATTCCGCAATACCTTGCAACTAGAGCTGGAGAAAAAAGGCGGCGACGTGGGCATCTTCAGTAACGTGCGTTTCAACGCCATCCTGCGGGGTAGTTACGATGGTGTTTATGATCTGAATGATGACGAGTATGGCCGTAATGCCGGCGGGCCGATTCAATTACAGGATCTTGCCCAGGGCTCCGTGCCCCATGGCAGCGGTGTTGGCAGTCCTGCCAGCGCGATCCCCTTGCCCCCAGGAAACACCTTCGGCTTTGACACCACCCAAAACCCGAACGACGGCATGGTGGTTCTGGGAGAACACCTGCACGGGCAGGACAACGGCGTAGCCTTTGGTGTTCCCGTCCGGCCCTGTGACAAGGACGACCGTGGCTGTATCCAGGGCTACCTGGATAAAGATTCAAACGAGATGAGGTTCCAGGAATTCAACGACCGGGCCGACTTCATCCGTGAACTCTACGCAGATTTCGACATCAACTTCTCCAACGGCAACATCCTCAGTACGCGCCTGGGCAAACAGCAGGTGATCTGGGGCCGAACCGACCTGTTCCGGGTGCTCGATGTGATCAACCCGGTCGACTACTCCCGCAACAACATCTACGACGAACTGGAAGATATCCGGATTCCGATGTGGATGGTTCGTACCGACTACCGCATGGGGCCCACCGAAGTCTTCGACGGCCTGGCGTTTGATGATCTGAACTTCCAGGTGGTCTGGAACTTCGACAAGTTCCGGCCCCATGACATTGGCCAGTGTGGCCAGCCAAATGTGATTCTGGATGCCGGCTGTTTTTTCCGGGGCATGAATAACCTCTGGGAGAATGGTGGCACCGTGGCCAACTTCGCGGGCGCCACTCCTGACGGGGGGCTGGCAACAGACTTCGGCCCTGGCCAGATCGGTATCCGCAAGGCGCACATGCCCAGCTGGAGCCTGTCCAACACCCAGCTTGGCCTGAAGATGGAAGGGGTTTACGGCGATCTTGGCTTCTCGCTGAATGCGCTGACCTACCGTTCACAGTTGCCCTCGCTCCGTGGAGGCATACCCGCCCAGAACGGGTTCACAGGTGAAACCGGCGTTTGGCCGAGCCTGATTGCGTTCGACATTCACTTCCCACGGGTCAACCTGGTGGGCGGTTCCCTCGATTACTACTCACAAGGCATCGATACCGTATTCCGGGTCGAAACCGCCTATACCTCCGGTGAGGAGTTCGCCAACACTCTCCGTGAACGGCTCTACTCCGAATCCGATGTTCTGCGTTACGTGATCGGTGCAGACAAGAACATCTTCATCCCCGCCCTGAACGAGAGCCAGGCGTTCCTGTTCTCCGGCCAGATCTTCGGCCAGCACATTCTTGACCACGAACGTGAGCAGCGCACCTACGGCGAGGCTGGTATTCCCGACTGGGAACATAACTGGACCGCGACACTTCTGATCAAGGGCTTCTACATGAATGGCCGGCTCAGCCCCCAGCTCATCACCGCTCACGATTTCCGTGCCCAGGCCACCGCCCTTGCACCGTCTGTTGAATGGCTGGTGACCGATCGCTTCAAGCTGACCGCCGGCGCCAACTTCAAGGTCGGCACTGGCGCCCGCAAGTTTGACGACTGCCGCTCCTGTAACCCCTGGGATCCGTTCACACAAACCCCGGGCGCTGTCGGACAGCAGCCAGGTGAATCCGCAGGTGTCTCCAGCTATGAACCCCTCGGTCGCTTCCAGTCGGGCCCCATCGGCATGGCCCAGAAAGAAGACGAAATTCAGCTGACCGCCCGTTACAGCTTCTGATAACAAGAGGACAGAACCATGAAAACCATGAACAAACCAACGCTGCTTTCCCGGTGCCTGGCCGCTGGCCTGGCCACCGGCATGCTGGCCTCACTGGCCCATGCCAGTGACGACGTTATCGAGAACTCTTTTTTCCCATATAACGATTCGGTGCCTACGAAAGAGGGCCTGAAAACCGGCCTGGTGATCGACCAGTCTAACGTGGCTGAATTCAAAGACGTGATTGACCCGGCCTTCTACACCTTTATCGAAAATGGCTGGACCTCCATCACCGTAGGTGACACCACCTCCTTTGGCCTGAACGAAGGCTACGTCGAGGCCACCCGCGCCGCCCTTGGCCAGGTTTCCCTGGGCGACCAGGTGGGTGAGATCAACGGATGGCAGGCTGGCAGACCATTCCCTGAGGAACCGGATGCCAGCGACCCCCGGGCCGGTGAAAAGCTCGCATGGAACTACAAATATGGCTACAACTGGGGTGATAGTGCTGCCATTTATCCGTTCTACTGGAAGTACCGGGATATGGATTCCGGCAAGGTGGAACGTACCATCAAGTTCAATTTCCATTTCCTGAACTTCAAGGGCCGGGTGAACCAGGAACCAGTACCTGAGATTACGCCAAACCCGTCTGACCTATTCCGCGCTATCTACGTGCAGGTTCTGGATCCCGCTGATGTTCGCAACACCCAGCTGTTGATCCACCGCGCTTCCGACGACCTCAAGCGGGACAATTCATGGCTGTATCTGGGCTTCCAGCGTCGTGTACGCCGTCTGGCTACCGGTCAGGTTACCGATGCGTTCCTGGGTTCCGATCTGATGATCGAGGACTTTGAAGGTTATAACGGTCGCATTTCAGACATGAACTGGACCTACAAAGGGACCCGTCACATGCTGATGCCCTTCTATAACCACAATGACATGAAGCTCGATACAGAGACTCACCAGGACGACGATGGCTACCAGGTTGTTGCCTTTGATGGCCAGGGTGGTTGTTTCCCGGAAATCACCTGGCAACTGCGCAAGGTGTACGAGGTGGAAGCCGTTCCGGTGGATGACAGCCATCCGCTGCAGAAGCGCGTTCATTATATGGACGCACAGACCTTCACTATTCCCCGGACCGTGTCTTACGACCGCAAGGGCAGCCTGTGGAAGACCTTCACCATCGGCCAGGCCCACCCTGACTATCACCTGCCCAAGAACAAAGGTACCGGTGTCTCTATCGATGATGCGTTCAGCATGATTGATGTACAGGCCAGCCATTGCACAACCGGACAGTTTAAAGGTCAGGTTGATCCGGAGCTCTCCAAGCCGCAGATGTTCAACGTCCAGCATATGCGCGCAACGGGAAGCTGATCTCTTCGTTGTTGTCGCTCTCTCTGGGCCCGCTCTTGCGGGCCCCTTTTTATGCTGGCGATGATGCCGGTTCTATTCCATGCTTTCCTTGATCGTTACATGGAAAACCCGCACTAAGGAGTAACCACATGATCTCTGAACGTCCTGACGAGCCGTTTTCCCCTCTCACGGTAGTGGTATCAAGGCGAGTCAAAAAAGGTCAAGAAGCCGCATTTGAAAAGCTCAGCAGCCAAATGACGGAGCGTGCATCCCAACGCCCCGGTTACCTTGGCGCCACCATGTTCAGACCATCATCTTCGGAAGATCCTGAGTACCGGATCGTCTTCAAATTCAAGGACCGCGAAACCCTCACCGAATGGGAAGAATCAGAAGAACGGGCTGAGCTGCTTGAACAGATTGAGAGCTTGCTGGTGCAGCCCAGCGAACGGGAAGTGACCTCAGGCATCGTGACCTGGTTTACCCTGCCCGGCCAGAATCCGGTAACGCCGCCCCCTAAATGGAAAATGACTTTCGTCAGCTGGCTGGCCCTTTACCCTGCGGTGACTCTGGTATTCGTTCTGTTCGGAGATATCCTTGCGCAAATCCCGTTGCTGCTTAGAACCATGGCGGTAACTATCGTAGTCATGTTACTGATGAGCTATGTGCTGATGCCGCGAATGACCCGTTGGTTTGCCTTCTGGCTGTTCCCGAAAAAGAACCACGATGTGCGCTAGCCCAGAGGAATAAACCTCCAAGAAGCAAGCCACAGCTATCTTTACAGGTGATTCATCAGCGCCCGTAACCGGGCGTTGTCGGGGAACCGCCGTAACATGGTTTGAGTCACCTCCCGCGCCTTGCCTTTCTGATCCAGTTGGAAAAGCGCCACGGCGTACCGATAACCGAACAGCCACTGGCCGGGAGCCAGTTCATGAGCCCTTTCCAGATCCGCCAACGCCGCCGCGTAGTCTTGCAGGCCGATACGGATCAGCCCACGCAGGTGAATCAGTTGAGGTTCATCAGGGCTGTGCTCCAGGGTTCGATCAATGGCCTGGACTGCTTCAAGGTTGCGATCGCCGGAACGAAGGATTTCACTCAACAGTATGGTGGCGGGAACGTAGCCAGGGTCTTTGGCCAGGGCACGATCGAGCAGCTGCTCTGCCTTGTAGATATAGTCCCCTGCCATCAGGTAACGGGCTTTCAGAACACTGCCCGCGGGCAGGTCTGACTGCATATCAATGTAGTGCACATATTCCTTCTGAACACTGGCCCAGCGCTCAGGGTCTGGCATCACGCCAGACCACACCATTGACTCAAAAGCGGCGAGCCGTACTGCCAACGAGTCATCAGCCAGTCCTTCCTCAGCAAGATTCCGGATTCGCTCCGCAGCACCGTGCCTGAGTACACGATAGGCACTTTCGCGGATCACGGCATCATTACTCTCAGCCAGGCGCGCCAAGACAGGCATGTGCCTTGCCACAAGTGCTTCCCCGTGCTGCTCCAGCAGCGTAGCCCGGCGAAGGGCAGGCTCAAGCTCGTCCAACAGGTAGGCCTGTACCTCTGTCAGGTTTCCTTGCTGCGCGTGGTACCAGGTATCGGGCTGGTACAGGTCCGGATACCAGCGTTCGACGGTTTTGATAGACCAGGCGTGATCCTGCTCCGTGTGGCACGCCAGGCAAACATCCCGGCTACCGGATTCTTTCGACACATCAGGCCGCGGCACCATGAAACTGTGCTCTCGCCGCTCATCGATCCTCATAAACGTAGCTTCTGGCATGTGGCAGCTTACGCACTGTGCGCCGGCAGTGTTGCGCGGATGATGATGGTGCTTCGAAGAATCGAAATCACCGGCATTGTGGCACTGGGTACAGACGGCATTACCCTGCACTTTCAGTTTACCGGTATGAGGATTATGGCAGTCGGTGCACACCACGCCGGCCTGGTGCATTTTGCTTTGCTGGAATGAGCCAAGCACAAACACCTCTTCCCGCACCCTGCCGTCCGAGTAATACAGGGGCTGCTCCAGCCGGTTCAGGCTGAACTGATCATGGACCGCCCCTCCGCGCTGGTCGGTCAGACTGGTCCGGAGTGAATGACATCGCCCGCAGCTTTCAACCTGGTAGGCACTGGATTCCGGCCCAGTGTGTCTGGGAGGCCGTTTACCCTCACTGACCAGCCAGGCTCCCATGGCGGCAAGCTCGATCCCTGGCGCCAGTCGCTGGCCCCTGTTAGCCGCTTTTGCATGCTCTTGAGCGTTTTCATGGCAGGCAGAGCACCCAACCGATACCTCAGTCCATCGGGTATCATAGCTATCGGTTTTCGAGTCATAGTTGCGAACCAGTCCAGAGGAATGGCAGTCCGCACACTGGTTGTTCCAGTTCTGGTAAACGCCAGTCCAGTGCATGGCGTCGCCAGGGTGGTTTGCACCTGGCTCATCCAGCCGAAACCAGCGCTGCCCGCCGGCAGACGCTGGCCGGGTATCCCAGGCGATATTGAAAGCCTGCAGGCGGCCATTGCCGGCATCCAGCAGGTACTGTTGAAGGGGATAAACGCCAAAGGTGTATTTTACTGGCCAGGTTCGCGCTTCTCCGGCTTCCTTGGTGCGTATGACATAGCCATCCTTTGTGCGCTCAAAACTCGCTTCAACCTGACCATCCCTGAAAACACCGTTATTAAAGTTACCCATCACCGTTGACGGATTCGCCGGAGCCATCGCAACAGCGTGCTGTGACCGGGACCATTGCTCGGTTTCGACTTCATGACAACCGGAACAATCGGCACCCTCTGCAAATACGACAGGTGAGCAGGCAACCATAATGAAAAAAATATTCACCTTGCGCAAAAAGTAGTTGATCATTTCATTCAGTTCCGTTGCCTGATTCTTGATATTTGACCAGATCGTAAAGCTGGCTCTACCGTTTCCGGGAAACTGTCTTTGTAAGTGACTGTCTTGCAAGACCTGATCCATTTCAACATCCGGTGGCCTGACAATTGCTTGATTACTCCGGGATGACATAACTACTTAGCTGAACACAACTAACAAAAATAACGATGCTGCCATGAATCAACAATACGTTCCGTTTCTTAAAAACGTTGGTGTACAGTCAGCCGATTTTGACGAGGCACGGCAATTTATCAATTCCCGTATTGATGACAGAGAAGTCCTGCCGATGTCCGCTGGCAGTGATACTGAAAACATTCTTACCTGGCAGCCGCTGGATGGTTCAACCCTCTTCGGCGCACGTTGGTCGGAGAAAGTTCACATCCAGTCAGAACCCCAAACTACATTTCACGCCATTCTGGTTCTGTCCGGGTGCATTCATTGTAAAACGACAAAACGAGATATCACCGCTGGCGGGCTTCTGTTGATTGCTCCGGGCCAACAAGCCGACCTTGTCTGGGAGAAGTCCACTCACTCCGTGGTTATCAATCTTTCACGCCAGGCTCTGGTGGATCATCTGGGCGTACCGTGTCTCGAAATGCTGGGAAAAACTTCAACCGCGCTTTCACCGACGGATAAGGACGCCCAGTTGATACGACAGGGCATTGAGTGCATCGCAAAGCAACATGAAATCTGCGACGGAAATCTGGATCCATTCCTCCAAAAACAATGGCAAAGCCTGTTGTTAACGCATTTTTCAGATCAGATCACAAAGGCAACCCGGATAAACCCAACGGTTCTACCTGCGAAAATACGACTTGCCACTGAGTGGATCCACGCCAACATTCATAATCCAATCTCCGTGTGCGACCTGCTGAAAGTAACCCAGACAAGCCGCAGATCCCTGGAATCCTGTTTTCGTAGCTTTCTAAACACGACTCCCGCAAAGTACATCCTTTGCCATAAACTTAAAGGCGTTAGGGATTTACTCCGCTCGGACAAAGAGATCAGTATTGGTGATGCCGCCTTTGCGTTCGGGTTCCAGCATCAAAGCCATTTTACCCGTCAGTATCAGGAAGCCTTTGGCGAATTACCTTCTGAAACAGTCCGGCAACAGCGGGGAACCCGTTACCTGTAAAAAAAGGCCCGGCAACAGACAAACTGAGCCGGGCAACACGCTTTCACAGTCAGAAGGTTACATTGAAGCCCATTGCATAGTTACTGGCGGCCTCGTCGTACTGGCCCGTTTCAGCCCACACCTTCACACCTGGCGTAAGCCTTTGTTCCAGTTTAAGAGTGTATACAGTCTCATCCGCCGCATCGTAATCATGGTTCTTTTCCTTGAAACCAAGTGCGATCCCCGCTCCACTGTCATCCACATAATAGGCTGATGCACCGTAAGCATCGAAATCGGCCTTACCCTCTGGCGCTAGCGGGAATGGTGCATTGCGGTTATTTTCCCAAACCGCTCCAAGTGTCAGCGCGCCAATCTTATAGCTGGCACCCGCTGCAGAGATCTGATAGTCGTCGGTAGCGAACGGAGGCAGCTGTTCCTGCATCAAAATGGTAGTCCCAACTGCAGCTTGCAGATTGCCGTTCTTGTGGACGAGGCGCACTGCACGACCATCGACATTTTGGTCATTGCTGTCGTTCAAGGTTATCGCAGCTGCCACCAACTTGGTTTTAAGGAACCAGGGTGTGTGGTAGGCGAAGGTGCCCGAGGTACGATCAGGTTGGGCAAAAATACCGTCCGCATTCAACGCTTCATGAGGTTCGTTGTATTCATAGTGGTTGATGTGTCCGTATATATCGGCCCACTGGCCACTAGTGCCTCGCGGAGCCACCACGAACATCCCGTATTGAGTCGGCAACCAGAACTTGGCCTCCTTTACGTGCACATCAGCCTCGCCATCTCTTCCCGTAGTAGGATCGTCTGCGCTGTTGGCTGCATTCGCCAAATCAACTTCTACGGCGTAGTGCAAGTTCAATCGTTCATCCAGAACAGCTTTACCCTGCATCCCAAGTTCAATCTCAAAGGCTTCAGCCTCCGCATCCTGACCCTCTACCTTCAAGGCGCCAGCACTTAGGTATCCATAGAAACTCGGCTTTTCCAGTTCAACTGCCAGGGCCGGGGAGGCAACCGCTGCGGAAACCGCAGCGGTTAAAAGTAATCTCTTAAAACTCATAGTATTTCTCCTGCTCACATGCTCTAAGTGAAGTCACTCAACACACTTGCCATACAGGCAGGTAGTGAAGCTGTAACCAACCTTCCGCATATCCGCGGGGTCGGCAGGAAAAACACCATTACGAGCTACATACCTATCCCACTCTGCTAACAGTTCTTTCAGTTTCTCAGGCTCTTTACTTGCGAGGTCAGTGGTTTCAGCAGGATCTTCCGCAAGATTGAACAGTTGCCACTCGCCCGGACCGTAAGGTGCTTCCAACAAGCGGATTTTCCAGTCACCCTTGCGTACGGCTGAACGGCCGTAAAGCTCCCACCCCACCACTCGATTTTCAGGGGCCGTACCATTCAGCCCAGGCAGCATGGACACGCCTTGCACCTCAAAGATGTCACGACCTTTATAGGGGCTGGTGGGCAGATCAATCCCCGCAAGCTCCAGGAACGTGGGCATAATGTCCATCACGTGGAAGAATTCGTGGTTAATTTCACCTGCGCTCTCTTCACCCGGCAGATTCAGGATTGCGGGTACCAACAGGCCACCCTGTGACGGATACCCTTTCCACATTGGCCAGGGAGTGGCACTGACCTGGCCCCACTGGGCTCCGTACCAGATATAGGAGTCCGGTCGACCGATGTTGTCAAAGCTGTTGTCGTACTCGGAGGCAATCCACTCCTTATTACGAGGCAGAACTTCCGGACTGTTTCCATCCGCGCCGTTATCAGACATGAACATAACTACGGTGTTGTCGAGTTTGCCGGCTTCTTCCAGATGCGCGATAACGCGGCCGATGTTCTCATCCATGTTGTCCACCATCGCAGCGTAGACTTCCATTTTGCGTGCCTCGATCTTGCGCTGCTCGTCGGTCAGCTCATTCCAGGTCGGCAGTTCGTCAAAGGGAACATTCGCTGCCAGCTTGTGGCCAATGAGACCCATTTCCTTCATTTTTTCCAATCTTTGTTGACGAATAGCTTCGTAGCCTTCGTCATAACGACCTTCATACTTTTTGATATATGAGTCTGGAGCCTGCAGTGGCCAATGAGGCGCCGTAAAGGAAAGGAAAGTAAAGAACGGCTTGTCGCCCGCTGCATCGATATACTCGATCGCCTTGTCGGCATAGAAATCCGAGGAGAAAAATCCCTCGGGAACGTCAACCTGCTTGCCGTCTTCCAGGTATATGGCTTTTGGGTCTACGCCAATGATGGCTCGCCCGTCATCAAAGTGGCTTGCCCCGCCTTGAACCAGGACCCAGGAGTGGTCAAAACCTCGGGCAGCAGGACTTAATTTCTCTGTTCGGCCCAGGTGCCACTTACCCATAATAGAGGTGCTATAGCCGTTATCCCGCAGCACTTCAGGCAGAGTCGCAACCAGGTCATTCAGGTAACCTTCGTAGCCTGGCTTTCCCTTTTGCTCCGGCGTGAGAAGCTCTGCCATATTACCGATACCAGCGCGGTGATTGTCCGTTCCGGAAAACAACATCGAGCGGGTAGGAGAGCACGTCGGCGCGGTATGGAAATTGGTCATGCGGATGCCCTCATCCGCAAGTGCATCGAGGCTCGGTGTTTCAATCTCACCACCAAAAGCGCCGATGTCGGAATAGCCGAGATCATCGGCCACAATCAGGAGAAAGTTGGGTTTCTCAGCTTCCGCGGCATTTGCCAGTGTAGTCGCTGCAGCCAGGCCCAGGGCCATACCCAACCGACGAAGCCGTGCATTGTTTTTATACATACTATGCCCTCAGTCAGTTTTTTGTTGTGCCACCATTGAGTGGTCACCTTTATTCTGCTGAGAGTCTTTAGATAAGGGTTATCCCGTATGCGCAGGGGTTAACGTATTTGCGCAAGAAAGATGACTGGAACCTGGAAAATCGGTTCCGCATTTCCTGAAATCCACTTGCTAATATCCTGAAATTTGATTGCTCCGCGTTAGATAAAAATCGCTGCCCCCTCGGCTATAAATAACGAAAAAATCCATAACTTTTTGTTTTAATTATAAATTAAAAAATACTCATCGGTGCTGGCATATCAGTTGCTCCTACTCTTGTGACAACCATAAACAAGAGGATCAACCATGGCTCTCGATCACGCAAGCCGCCAGTTTCTCCAACAGCTCTCCGATCAGGAGGCGCCCGCCTTCCACTCACTGAGCGCTCCTGACGCCCGTGCGTTCTTCTCCACACTTCGGGAGATTATCGGCGAGGGCCCAAAAGTCCATCATAGCGACGAATTCAGCATTCCATCAGGCGAGGCAACAATTACCCTTCGAGTGCTGACACCATCACCCACACCAGACGGCATCATTGTCTATTTCCACGGCGGAGGGTGGGTTGTCGGCGATCTCGACGACTACGACACGCTGGGCCGCTTCATCGCAACCGAAAGTAACTGCGCTGTCGTATTGGTGGATTACCGGCTGGCGCCCGAGTATCCGTTCCCTGCGGCCATAAATGATGCCTGGGCTGCCACTCAATGGGTAGCTAACAACGCAAGTAGAATCGTCGGCTCCCGCGATCTACCGTTGATCGTCGCAGGCGACAGCGCCGGGGGCAACCTGGCCGCCGTTGTCGCCCGCAAAGCCCGGGATGCCGGGCGTCCAGCCCTGGCCCAACAGGTCCTGATCTATCCGGTCACCCAGCCAGACCTGACTACTGCCGGCTATCAGGACCCGGAAAACCAGGGCCTGCTGAACCAGGCCGACATGGTCTGGTTCTGGAACAGTTATGTACCGGAAATCGGCGAGCGCCAGCACCCGGATGCTTCACCACTGCTTGCTGAAGACCTGTCAGGCCTGCCCCCGGCGGTGGTGGTCACCGCAGAGCACGATGTCCTGAGCGACGAGGGTACTGCCTACGCCAACCGGCTAAAACAAGCCGGCGTGCCCGTTAGCCATAGACAGTTCGACGGCCAGATTCACGGTTTCTTCACCATCCTCAACACCCTGCCCGAAAGCACTACGGCAAGACAGTTTGTCGTTGGCGAAATCCGTCGAGCAGTGCAGAACGCCTCCACCTCAAGCGTGTAACACATCCAACAAAAGCAACAAAAAGGAAATCCGAGATGATGCCCAAACCAAGAACACTGAGCAGAAACCTCCTCGCTTTTGCGATCAGCATGACTGCAGCAACTTCACTACAGGCCGTCGAGAACGGTGTTACCAACTGGCCCAATGGGGTGAATACAGTTCTGCCGGCGATCATGCCTGAACCGGGCGAAACCCAGTTCTATGGCTACACTGTGTTCTACTCCGCAGACAGCTACAAAGACACAAACGGCGACACCACACCAGGCAAGTTCGAGCTGGACGTGTTCGCCCAGGCCTTCCGCCTTAACCACACCTGGGACCACCAGACCGATTCGGGCATCACCTTTACCAGCGGCGCCATCCTCTCCGGCGGGCGAAACTCTCTGGATGTTGGGGTTGCCGACGATTCAGAAACTGGCCTCAACCAGATTTATGTGACTCCGTTATACGTGAACTGGTCCGCTTCGGAGGCCCTGCACTTCTCAACCGGTTTCAGCGGCTTCATTCCGCTCGGCGACTATGATCGCAACAATCTGATCAACACCACCAGCAACACGGCTTCCTACGTTCAGGAATTCAACATGACCTGGTTCCCGAACCGGGAGTGGGAACTGTCACTGTCACCTACCTTCACCTTCAATTTCAAGAATGATGACACCGACTATGAGTCCGGTGATGTATTCAACGTGGATTATTTCGCGGGCTATCGCCCTGCTTCAGCACCCCAGTGGCAGGTTGGCATTGCCGGCCATTACACGAGGCAATTCTCAGATGACAAACAGAATGGCCAGACGGTGGGGGACGGCAACCGCCTGCAAAAGCTGGGCATTGGGCCCCAGGTTTTCTACGGCCTGGGACCAAGAACAGCCATCGTCTTCAAGTACCTACACGAAACCGAGGTGAGAAACGGCTCAGAAGGCCGTTCCTTCTGGTTCCAGTTCGCTATGCCCCTGTAACCATCCCAGCGTTTGGATGATTTCCGGCCATATGGCCAAGTTGCTCAAGCACACAAAAACAAGAGGTTGAACTCATGACTGAACAAACCAATTCCATCATTCATACCGACGCCGTTGTTGTTGGCGCCGGCTTTGCCGGCCTGTATATGCTCCACACCCTGCGCGACAAACTGGGCATGAAAGCAGAAGTTTATGAAGCCGCAGATGACGTTGGTGGCACCTGGTACTGGAACCGATACCCGGGAGCCCGCTGTGACATTTCCAGCTACCACTACTCGTTTTCCTTCTCCGAGGATATCCAGCAGGAATGGAGCTGGTCCGAGAAGTACGCCGGTCAGGCGGAGATTCTGGATTACCTGAGGTTTGTCGCCGACAAGCTGAACCTGAGAGACGACATCACCTTTGAGACCCGGGTAATATCATCAGATTTTGACGAGCAGACCAACCGCTGGACCATCAAAACCAACCGCGGCCATACGGTAATTTGCAAGTACTATATTTCGGGCGTTGGCACCCTCTCCACCGCCGCCATTCCGAGCTACCCGGGCAAGGATTCCTTCAAGGGCGACGTGTTCGCAACCTCCAGCTGGCCCCACGAAGGTGTCGACTTCACCGGCAAAACCGTAGGCATCATCGGCACCGGCGCATCTGCTATTCAGGCGATTCCTCTGATTGCCGAGCAGGCCCGCCATCTGACAGTTTTCCAACGCACACCAAACTACGCCACACCGCTACAGAACAGCCCGATGGATGATGCCGAAGCTAACGCAATCAAGGCCAACTATGGCCCATTACGTAAGGAAGCCCGTGCCGCCCTGGCCGGTGTACCTTTCCCAAATATGCGTGAATCTATCTTCAACGACACTCCTGAGCAGGTGCAGGAGCATCTGGAAGACTGCTGGAACGACGGCGGCTTCGCACTCTGGCTGGGTAGCTATGGCGATATCCTGTTCGACGAAAAGGCCAACGCCATCGTAGCCGAATTTGTTCGTAACAAAATCCGCGCCCGGGTCAAAGATCCGAAAACTGCAGAACTTCTATGCCCGGACTACCTGTACGGCACCAAACGCCAACCCTGCGAAACGAACTACTTCGAGACCTACAACCGGGACAACGTGTCGCTAGTGGACATCAAATCCAACGGCATTAACCAGATTACCGAACAGGGTCTGGAGCTAGTTAACGGCGACAGCTATGCCTTCGACTGCCTGATCTATTCCACGGGCTTCGATGCCTTCACCGGCCCCCTGTTCAAGCTCAACCTTAAGGGTCGCAATGACGTACGTCTCCAGGACTACTGGCGCGACGGCCCGAGAACCAATCTGGGGCTGATGTCCAACGGTTTCCCGAACTTCTTCATGATCACCGGTCCACAGAGTCCTTCTGTGTTGTTCAACATGCCTCTGGGTATCGAGCAGCATGTTGAGTGGATCGCCGATACTATCCGTTACATGGAAGCCAACGGCATAGAGACCATCGAGCCTGAAAAGGCAAAAGAGGATGAATGGCGCGGTGTGGTCGAAGGCATCGCGAATTCCACGCTGCTCCCGAAAACCAATACCTGGTATACCGGCTCCAACATTCCAGGTAAACCCCGCTCCTTCATGGTGTATTTGGGAGGTGGCGCCGCATACAAACAAGTTTGCGATGACGTCGCACAGAATGGTTATTCCGGTTTCCTCTTGGGTAGAGCCACTGCTGATAGGGAGGCTATTGCGTCATGACCTCTCTCCTCGGGGGCTAATTCCCCATTTACCCGGCGCCGTTGGCGCCGGGCTTTTTCCAACAAAAACTCATCATTTCATCAACAGCTTCATGATTTCCTGAAATTCTGTTCGAACCACGGCCGTCATCCCCTGCTCTGCCACCAGTCCCCGAGGCCAGAAGACTCTTGGGCATGATTCCTGCTGTCAATCTGCTGGGTTACCCTGTACTCAACCCACGATAACAACAATACAACAACAGGATGGATACCATGCCAACAACCACAGACCCGAAGTTTCCCACCAGCCAGGATCTAGTCAGCCAGATTCGTTTTGACACCGGTAAGGGTATGGTCTGGATGCATGAACAGCGTATGCTTCTGATTCACTCCAGTATCTTCCTCACGCTCAGGAATGAACTGATCACCACCATCGGTTCAGAGCGTACACGGGGTCTGTTGATGCGACTTGGCTTTCATTCAGGTTGGCGTGACGCCGAACTGGCTCGCAAAATTCGCCCGGAACTGTCCACTGCCAATGCCTTCGCCGCCGGCCCCCAACTCGCCATGATCAAAGGATTGGTTAACGTGTCTCCAGTGCGTATGGACTTTGATCTGGAAGGGAGCAGCTTCTACGGTGAGTTCCTCTGGGAAAACGCATTTGAAGCCGACTTGCAGCTGGCCAACGGTGGAGCGACCGACCACGCCGTCTGCTGGTTGCTGACCGGATATTCCAGTGGCTTTACGACGTTCTACATGGGCCGCAAGGTTCTGTTTCGGGAAGTTGAGTGCCAAGCGAAAGGTGACGAGCAATGCCGCATTATCGGCCGACCGGCGGATGAGTGGGACGACCCTCACGAACTTGACCGGATACTGCAACCGGATGCCCTAGCGGAAGAGTTAATCTCACTTCAGAGCCAGCTCAGCGAACTGCAAGCTCACCAGCGGGATGCTTACGACAAGGCCGATCTTGCGGTTAACTCCGTGGGGCACGCTCCCAACTTCAAGCAAGCCTGGAATCTGCTCCAAAAGGCCGCAGCTAACAACGTCTCGGTGTTACTTCAAGGCGAAACCGGGGTCGGCAAGGAAGTCTTTGCCCGCAGCCTGCACCTGAATTCAGCCAGGGCCGCGAAGCCTTTCATTGCAGTGAATTGCGCATGCATCCCTCCCGATCTCATAGAGTCGGAACTGTTCGGGGTGGAAAAGGGCGCGTTCACTGGTGCGCACTCCAGCCGGCCCGGCAAGTTTGAGCGAGCGACGGGAGGAACCCTGTTCCTGGACGAAGTAGTGGAGCTATCACCTCGGGCTCAGGCCTCTCTGCTCCGTGCATTACAGGAAGGTGAAGTGGAGCGGGTTGGAGGCACCAACACCCTGAAGGTTGATGTCCGGCTGGTGGTAGCCACAAACGAGAACCTTGAAGAGGCCGTAGCTCAAGGAAAATTCCGGGCAGACCTTTTTTACCGTCTTAGCATTTATCCCGTTTACATACCCGCCTTACGGGAGCGCAAAGAGGACATTCCTCTTCTGGTCACGCATTTCCTGAACAAATTTCAAACCCAATATCAAAAAAAAATACCCGGCATTTCAGATAAAGCTCAACAAGCCCTGATGAGTTATGGCTGGCCGGGCAATATTCGGGAACTAGAAAACATGCTTGAGCGAGGGGTTATACTCACAGACAACAATCAGTTGATTGATCTCGAAGCTCTTTGTCCCGCGCTGGAAAAAAACGAGGGCAGAGACACGGAAGTGTCACATGGTGGCTATCTCCAACAATCCCCCGGATACCTCTACGGCAAGCCAGATCCCGTTTGTAACTCAATGCTCGAAAATGGTTTTAATTTCGAGGATTTTGAACGCAACCTGATTTGTACAGCTATGCACAAGGCTTCTGGCAATGTTTCGCAGGCTGCACGACTCATTGGGTTGACACGTGCACAATTGGCTTACCGACTGGAGAAGCTGGAATCTTCTTCGGAAGGCACTTAAAGTGAGACGATCAGACCGAAGATATGTTCCTAAGCTCGCCTGTTGAAAGGATCCCCGATGGACCTCACCGCCTACCTCAAACTCATGGCCGACAAAGGTGCCTCCGACCTCTACCTCTCCACCGGCGCCCCGGTGATGATGAAAGTCGAAGGCCACACTGCCCCCATCACTCAGAAGCACCTTCCGGCGGGCGCCGTTAAAGAACTGGCGTACTCGATCATGAAGGACAAACAACGGGCCGAGTTCGAGAAAACGCTGGAACTGGACATGGCGGTAGGCCTGGCGGACGTTGGACGATTCCGCGTGAACGTGCTCTGGCAGCGGGGCGAAGTGAGCATGGTGATTCGCCACCTGAAAACCAAGATTCCGTCCATCGAGACCCTTGGCCTGCCAAAGATTCTCGAGAAGCTGATTATGGAACCCCGGGGGCTGATCCTGGTGGTGGGTTCCACCGGCTCTGGTAAGTCCACCACCCTGGCCTCGATGCTGGATTATCGAAATAACCACACCACCGGCCACATTCTCACCATTGAAGACCCCATCGAATACACCCACACCCACCAGAAAAGCGTGGTGAACCAGAGGGAAGTGGGCGTAGACACTCACTCCTATAGCGAAGCCCTGCGCCGGGCCATGCGCGAAGCGCCCGATGTAATCATGATCGGTGAAATCCGCGACCGGGAAACCATGAAACAAGCCCTCACCTATGCGGAAACCGGGCACCTGTGCATATCCACCCTGCACGCCAGTAACGTAGACCAGACCATGCGGCGGATTGTGAACTTCTTCCCGGAGCATGCCCACAAAGAGCTGTTTATGGACCTGAGCCTGCACCTGAAAGCCGTGGTGGCCCAACGGTTGTTGAAAGGCAAAGATGGCAAGCGCTGCGCAGCGGTCGAAGTGATGCTCGCAAGCCCCTACATCAAGGACATCATCAATAAAGGCGAAGTTGAGGGCATTACCGAAGTCATGGAGAAGAGCCAGCAGCAGGGTATGAAGACCTTCGACCAGGCCATCATGGACCTTTACCACCAGGGCAAGATCACCGAAGACACCGCGCTGGCCAACGCCGATTCCCGCCACAACCTGGAAGTGAAAATCCGGCTGGAAAAAGGCAGCCTCGCCGGCAACTCCGACAGCCTGACCTTCGACAGAGACTGACACAAAAAAGCCCCCGAACCAGGCTGCTCGGTGTCGTGAGCAACCGGGCCGGGGGCAGGCTGTGAACCTGATCAGTTCAGTGCAGCGTCAAATCAGATCTTGGTCATGCGCAGGTAAGGACGCAGTTCGTTCCAGCCCTGCGGGAAGATATCCTTCGCCTCTTCATTGGAGATGGACGGCGGGATAATCACCTCGCCACCCTTGCGCCAGTCCGCCGGCAGAGCAACCTTGCTGGCATCGGCTGTCTGCAGCGCGTCGATAACACGCAGGATTTCGTCAAAGTTACGACCAACCGCCATCGGGTACGTCAGGGTCAGGCGGACTTTCTTGGCCGGATCAATGATGAACACGCTGCGTACGGCGGCGGTTTCGCTCTCACCCGGGTGAATCATGTCGTACAGCTGGGCAATCTTGTGGTCTTCGTCGGCAACGATCGGGAACTGCAGGTCACAGCTCTGGGTATCGTTTACGTCGTCAATCCACTTCATGTGCTCGTCTACAGAGTCGGTAGACAGGCCAAGCGGCTTCACGTTGCGGGCTGCAAACTCCTGGGCCAGCTGGGCAGTACGGCCCATTTCAGTGGTACATACCGGAGTAAAGTCAGCGGGGTGGCTGAAGAAGAACACCCAGGAATCACCAGCCCACTCATGGAAGCTGATCGCGCCTTTGGTGGTGTCTACTTTGAAGTCCGGAGCGGTTTCGCCAAGACGGATGGACATAATCTTTCTCCTGTCGGTTTGCCAGATAGTTGGCTTTGTTTGACTACAAGGCCAGAGTATCCGGCCACACCTCTTATATCAAAAAGAATATATCTATAGTTCTATTAGTTTTAACAAAATGAAAACTGGACACACGCTTTAATGGTGCTCGTCCAGATCCTCATAGCCGGTGATCATGGGCTTGATGTGGCTGGTCAGGGTTTTGCCCATCGTCGTCATGTACACATGGGCAATGATGAACACCAGCATGGCGAACGCCGCGCCAGTGTGCACCAGGGCCACGGTTTCCAGCTCCAGGGCGCCGGCCAGGGTGGCCGGCCAGTCGTTGTAGAACAGGTATAGCAACCCGGACACCCAAATAATCGGCGAGATCACCACCTTGAAAAACAGGTACGCCAACCGCTGCAGCGGGTTGTGCTTGGCCTTGGAGGTTTTCTTGTAAGGATGGGAGGCACCGGTGAAGGTGCCAATCAGGTAATAGTGCATGACCGCGAACAAACCATCACGGGTCGGGATGTACTGGCGCCATTCACCGGTGGTGAAATGCCAGAAAATGGCAAACACCCAAAGCACAATCAACGCCCAGGCCGCCAGGGTATGTACCTGCACCGCGGTGCTGAACCGCATCACCTCATAGGTACCGTGAATGGCGAACCCGGTGAACAGCAGCACGAAGATCAACAACGCCTGGCTCCAGTGCCAGCAGCGCTCAAAACGTTTGAACATCAGTACCCGGCTCATTGGTCTTTCCTCCTGCTGAAGACAACTCGGGCCATGGCATGAACCAGTACGCCAAACAGTGTCGCCACCACCACAAGCCAGCCTATTCTATCCAGCCACACATTGCCGTTATGCCCCGGCATATAGATACCGCCCAACCCCGCCAGCCGGCTTTCGGCCTTGTGGCAGCTACCGCATTTCACCGCATCGTTAGCCGGCGCCACCATATGGGTGATCGGCCAGTGCATGGTGGTTTCAATAAAGTCGAATTTTCCGCTGTACGGCATGCCAGACATATCGCTACCGGCCTGCAGCGCTTTCTCCCAGCTGAAGTTGCTCCAGAGAGAACTGTCGTCTGCCCCGAATACGTGGGTAGCCAGCAGGGTTTGCCGCTCGGTATCAAACGGCTGTTTGCCCCGCATCACCTTGAACGGCCAGATGCGGGATTTGCCGTCATCCGGGCTGCCTTCCACCTTGTTGATGGCCACCGGCGGATTATCAATGTCCAGCGGGTCACCAGCCAGGGTGTACTGCACGGTGCCATCAAACCAGGCATAGTCCGGCACCACATTCTCGCCATGGCGGAAATCGCCTTTCTCACTCAGATAACTGGGATGGCCGTTTTCATCCAGTTCCTTAACAGGCTTTCCATCGTCATCCAGCCGGCCCGCCGTCGACCAGTCCCACCAGGTTTTGGTGGCCACGCCACCCCGGGCAAAGGCCGGGATGTGGCAGCTCTGGCAGGCCAGTTTGTCTACGTGATCGTTCAGCTTGGGCTTGTCGTGTGGCTCCAGGCCATGACACGACTCACAGCTGGCCCGGGAGAAATCGGTATGGCCCGGCACATCAATACCCAGGGTATCCCGGGCATTGGCCTGGTACCGGCTACCGGATACCGCATGGCCCATGGTGGTGTGGCAATCCGAGCAGCCAAAGTTCAGGCCGTCCGAAGACATATGCACATCCAGTTCTTTCGGCGGGTTGATCAGCGAGGAGTCGAGGTCGCCATGCTTCACGCCATCGGCACCGCCACCATGGAAATGACAGCTACCGCAATTGGCCCGGCCACTGGCGCCCACGTTCTGGGCGATGTGCTCAAGGTCCGGCGGCATTACCATCTTGCCACTGCCCTTAGGCCATTCCCGGGGAATTGAAGTCGGGTAACCTGCCAGCGTAGGGAACTTCCAGTAGTCGCCGGTGGTGTCATGACAAACCAGGCAATCCACGGCATTCTCTGCCTGCGGTGGCGGCTGGTTCATATCCTTCCATCCATAACCCACATGGCAGGACGTGCAGCGAGGCTCATTGGTTACGGCCATGCCGCAAAAACTGTTGATCACCTTGCTTTTGCCAAGGGTCTGCCCGGTTTCCTGATGGTCGTAGAGCCAGGTCCAGTGGGTAGTGCCGCGAATCTGCTCCCCGGCCTCGGTGTGGCACTCCAGGCAGGCAGCAGTTACATCTTCTGCCTTTTCGAAAGGCCCCTGTAACGCTTTGAATTTGCTGTGGT
>Ga0208670_100043_pt1 | contig 52708 bp, 45 predicted proteins | sample 24BtaG_FD_184098 | JGI IMG/M metagenome (GOLD analysis project Ga0208670, IMG submission 184098) | Marine viral communities from Cariaco Basin, Caribbean Sea - 24B_WHOI_OMZ_CsCl (SPAdes) (version 2) | ecosystem: Environmental > Aquatic > Marine > Oceanic | place: Caribbean Sea: Cariaco Basin...
ACAACTAAGCTAATCGCTTCTAATTTAAATTCTCGGGTATATTGATTGCGTTTGTTGGTCATACTATTTTCCTTCTTTGGGTTAGTATAACCTCTTAGCTGCTGTCCAATTTTATTATGCCACTACAGAATAGCAGGGCTAAAATAATAGGACTAGAAAGACAGCTTAAATGAATTATAAAAGCATAATGAGTGCACCCGTCATCAGCTACAAGGGCAAGCAACATGGGTGTACATTACAACACTACCTACTTATGCATAAATTACAAAAAACATAAAAGGTTACAGGCGCTCAACTTGCAATTTGACCACTTTTGAGCTGTAATCAAAGGCTTAATATCGCTTATTAATAACTTTAATAACTCGTTAATCCATTATCGACAAATTATTAAGAAGCTACTAAAGAGTTATTAGTAAGCGATTCACAATCGATGATATTAACAATATCCCTCTTACCGATATTAAAATTTTCTCATTTTTATATAAGGCAGTTGTCCTTCATTATGGCCAATAACAGCAGCAACCTTCCCTACTCTGACACCCCATTAGCCCAGCGCATGAGACCCAAAACTTTAGAAGAGGTGATTGGGCAGACTCATCTCTTATCTCCTAGCGCTCCTATCCGCCGCTTTGTTGATCATGGTCATCTGCCGTCCCTTATTTTGCACGGTGAAGCGGGTATTGGTAAGACTACTATTGCCATGCTACTAGCCGATGCGGTAGGGCGTCCTTTTTATCCTTTATCAGCGATTAATACCGGGGTAAAGCAACTGCGTGAAGTCTTAGATGCAGGGAGTAAACCTGGACAAGGAGGATTGGAATTTGCCGCACCTGTGGTCTTTATCGATGAGATTCATCGTTTTAATAAAGCCCAACAAGATGCTTTGCTAGGTGCAGTCGAGTCTGGCGAAATTACCCTAATCGGTGCCACTACTGAAAACCCTTCGTTTAGTGTTAATAATGCTCTACTGTCTCGTTGTCAGGTCTATCGTTTAGAGCCCTTAACTGAAGAGCAGATTGAGCAGCTGCTACAGCGTGCTATTAGCGAAGATGAGTTTTTATCAAAGCTAGATATTAGACTGGAAGCAACACCACAGATTGCCAAACTTGCCCAAGGTGATGCTCGCAAATCTCTGAATTTATTAGAGCTAGCCGTACAGGCCTCGGATCATAGCCAACAGCCCATTGTTATTGATGATGCCTTACTGTCCAGTGTGGCGCAAACGGCACTACAGCGCTATGACAAAGGCGGTGATCAACATTACGACATTATCTCGGCGATGATAAAATCAGTACGTGGCTCTGACCCCGATGCTGCTCTATATTGGATGGCACGTATGTTAGTCGCCGGCGAACCGCCAGAGTTTATCGCCCGTCGCTTGGTTATTTTGGCCAGCGAGGACATCGGTAATGCCAATCCTAATGCTTTGTTGTTGGCCGATGCTGCCTTGCGGTCTGTAAAAATGATTGGCATGCCAGAAGCCCGTATTATTTTGGGTCAAGTGGTGGTCTATTTGGCTACTTCAGCCAAAAGTAACAGTACCTATTTGGCAATCAATAAAGCGATGCAACTGGCTCAAAAAGACCAGTCGCCTGTGCCCTACCATTTACGCAATGGGGTGACCAAGCTAATGCAATCACAAGGCTATGGTGAGGGTTATGTTTATCCCCATGACTACCCCAATCATTATCAGCCTCAACAGTATCTGCCGGATAATTTGGTGGGCACACAGTTTTATTATTATGCTGACAACCAACGCGAACAGCACAGTCTGAAATTTATGCAGTGGTTACAGTCACAGTCCACACCATCTAAGTAGCTGTTACTAAAAGACTTAAAGAAGCTGGACTTAAATAGATTGGTAGTTAATAACCTTTAAATTTAAGTTACCTAGCCATAACGTCGACTTTAACTATATTGACTAATTGTTAGCTTATTACCGGTTAATCACGATTTTTCAATATCAACGATTGAGTGCAGTTAATGGCACTCAGTCTCAGTTAGGGTTACAATGGTCAGCAGTCCTGCATGATTGGCAGTGAACACCCACATTTAAATCAAAAAAACTTGAATCAACAAACCAGCTTTTAACTTTTGTTATTTAACAAAAGCTATTGAATATATAAGAGAAAAACTCCCATGGCATTAGATAATATTAAAGACATCATTGAAGACATCCGCGCCGGTAAAATGGTCATTTTGATGGATGATGAAGACCGCGAGAATGAGGGTGACCTAATTATGGCAGCCACGCATGTCAATAGCGAAGCCATCAACTTTATGATTACTCACGCCCGCGGTTTGGTGTGCTTAACCTTGACTGAAGAGCGTTGTCGTCGTCTTGAATTACCGTTAATGAGTGACCGTAACGAAGCCAAATTTAGTACCAACTTTACGGTATCTATTGAAGCGGCTGAAGGTGTAACCACTGGTATCTCTGCAGCCGACCGTGCCCGTACCGTTCAAGCGGCGGTATCGGCCACGGCCAAAGCGGAAGATATCGTGCAGCCTGGCCATATCTTCCCGATTATGGCGCAAAAAGGTGGCGTCTTGCATCGTGCTGGTCACACTGAAGCAGGTTGTGACTTGGCGCGTCTAGCCGGTCTTGAGCCTGCTGCCGTCATCGTTGAAATTATTAATCCTGATGGCACCATGGCGCGCCGTGACGATTTAGAAAAGTTTGCTGCTGAACATGACTTAAAGATTGGCACTATTGCTGATTTAATCAACTACCGTATTGCCAATGAGCAGACTGTGAATGAAGTAAGCAAACGTCCTTTTGAAACTGACTTCGGTACGTTTACCCTGTATCAGTTCAAAGAGTATGGCGCTTCTGAAACCCACGTTGCTTTGGTGAAAGGCGATCTGAGCGGAGGCGTCAGTACGGTACGCGTTCATGGCTTCCATCCCTTACGTGACTTGTTTTCTGCCAAACGTGATGAAACTGGCCGTAGTGGCTGGAATGTGCAAAGCTCGTTAAAAGAAATTAGCGAATCTGAGCGTGGCGTACTGGTATGGATTGGTAGCAATCAGCCTGTAGATTTGGGCGAAGCGCTTGAGCGTGCCAGCAATAATCAATCTATTTCTACCCTATCTAATCAGCCTTACCGCAGTATTGGTGTTGGTGCTCAGATTTTACGTCATTTAGGGGTGCGTGATATGCGTTTATTATCGACGCCACTTAAATTCAATGCCTTATCAGGTTTTGATTTAAACGTGGTGGAGTGTGTTGATTCACCTGACGCCCCAAATCGTTAATTCTCGATCCAATTTAGTTTATTAAGTTTGGTTCATTGATTAGCTCATTATTTAGTTGTCTAAGAGACTGGTTAGTTGACTATAAGGCTGGCTGAAAAGGTCAGTCTAATCAAAAGCTGCTAGATAAAACTTTTAATTCGGGATGTTCTAATGCGGGGTAGGTACAGCCATGATTAAATCTTTAAAGCTTAAGCCAACTAACCTATCAATCAAAGCATCAGATCTGTTGCAGTCTTATACCACTCGATTGCAGCAGGTCATAAGCTATGATGGCATGGCTATTCCTGTCACCGTGGTTGGTAATCCTGAAGCCCAGCCGGTATTAATGCTTCATGCCTTTGGTATGGATGCCCGCCAGTTTCTGCCTTTTGTGTTGCCTCTAGCGGGGCAGTTTCGTTTTTATCTTCCCCACTTTCGAGGTTTTGGCTTAGCAGCGGACACACCTACCTCTGAGTTCGACTTTATTGAACAGTATGCCAAAGATGTGGATCAATTATTGACTCATATTTGCGACACCCATCAAGTGGCATCTGTTGATGTGGCGGGCATATCGATGGGCGCATTGGTGGCTTGGGCTCATTTTAACCGCTATGCCAATTCGCCGCAGCACTCAAAAATAAATCGTTATTTAAATATCGATCAGTCGCCCACTGTGCAAAACCAATCGGATTGGCGTGGTGGTGTCTTTGGTGAAAAGCAAACTGAAGTCTTTGATCAGTTTCATCGCGTATTAAAAGCAACGCTACCTTATTTACCGCAACAAGATTTAGAGGAGCAAGGTTTAGAAGAACGACAAACCCTTGAATTTGCTCAATTGCCTTTGAAGGTTAAAAAGCAGATTGTCGAATTAGAGACTGCTTTCTCTTTAATGTCAGTACAACGTTTACCTTCTAAGTTGTTAATTAATAGCAGTGGTTATAAACCTGCACGCGTGCTCGACAGTTATCAACATCCAACCTGGCAACAAAAGCTACGCGGTTTGCAGGCCTATTTACAATTACCCTATGATTATCGTCAAGCGCTAAGCTCTATTCAATCTCCAGTGACCATGCTGGTTGGTGGTCAGTCCCAGCTTTATGATCCCAAATGGCAGTATAAAGTGGCCGAAGCTCTACCCAAAGCAAATGTGATTGAAATTGCCAAATCAGGTCATGCGATTCCGTTAGATGCGCCACTGCAATTCTCCCGTGCACTTAAACAGTTTCTATTGGCCAGTTAATGCGGTTATTTTAATTGCGGTTTTTTAATATTATCTTCTCTTTTTAATAAATACGTTAAAAAACAGGCTAACAATGTTGTCTTTTAAGCAGGGCGATTATTGTTTATAGTTAGTTTATAATGGGGTTAACGGTGTTAATTTTAATATTGTTAATCCTGTTTGACCTTTTTGTGCCATTTTAAACCTTTTCAATAGAGCCTGACTGACGCTTATGACCGATAGCCTATATGACACCCAAGCTTATAATTATCCAATGTTAGACGATGACACCCGGATAAAGATTGCAAAATTGCGTCAGTCTATTGCTCGACTTGAAGCCAACCTACTTACCCCTGATTCAGTAGCAAAAGACTCCAATACTGACCGTAACTTCGATGATGATCCTATCCTTGAACAAAGTTCAGTCGATTACGCCGGCGAGTTAAACCAAAGTCAACTTCTAGCAGCCACCACTATTCAAGGCAAGGTATTGGTTATTGCTGGTGCCGGATCTGGTAAGACCAAAACCTTGACCTATCGCACCAGTTATCTAATTAAAAGCGGCGCTTCTCCGAGCAGCATTCTACTACTCACGTTTACCCGTAAAGCAGCCGATGAGATTAAGGGCCGAGTAAAGGGACTATTGGTAGAAAACGTCGCTGATAATAGTGCCTCAGCCAATCTAAGAGGATTGAATCTTAACGCCATTACCAGCGGTACTTTCCACTCGTTTTGCAACATGCTATTGCGCCGCTATTCAGGTTTGCTTGGCATTAACCCTAGATTCACGATTTTGGACACCAGTGACAGTGAAGATGCGATAGATTTAATCTGTAAAGAAAAAGGCTTTGTGCGTAAAAACATGAAGCAGGCCTTCCCTCGCAAGAAGACACTACAGAACCTGATTTCTACGTCACGTAACCGCCGTATCCTGCTAAAGGATTTGATTGAAAATGATTACCCAGACTTAACCATTCATATCCCAGCTATTGAGCAATTGGCAGAAGAATATCACCGCTATAAACGTGCCAATCACCTGTATGACTTTGATGATATTATCAGCCAGGTGGTCAGTCATCTAAAAAACAACTTACAATTTAGAAAGCTGATTCAAGACACCTATCGTCATGTAATGGTCGATGAGTATCAAGACACCAACGTCCCTCAAAAGCAGCTAATTGATTATATTTGCGAGCCTGATAATGTGTCATTAATGGTGGTAGGAGATGACAATCAGAGTATTTATGCTTTCCGTGGTGCCAATTACGAAAATATTTTGTTATTTGGTGACAGCTACCCTGATGCCAAACTTATTAAATTAGAACAAAACTACCGCAGCACGCCAGCGATACTTGATTATGTCAACGCTCTGTCGGAGCAGATCACTTTGGGCTATCAAAAAAGACTGTTTTCAGACTTACCTATAGCGGGTAATAAGCCGGTATTGTCGCGTCGCAGTAATGAAGCGGAAGAAGCCAAATACATTGCCAATAGAATAATCGACCTTAAGTCTGACTTAGATTACAACGACTTTGCGGTGCTTAGCCGTACCTCCTTCCAATCTAACCGAATCCAATTGGAATTTATAGAACGTAATATTCCTTTCATTGTAGTCGGCGGTATTAAGTTTATTGAAAAACGTCATATCAAAGATATTTTGGCTTTGGTCAAAATCTTATATAACCCCAATGACTCCATTGCGTGGCACCGAATTCTCACTTTATTTAAAGGCGTGGGTGAAGTCACTGCTACTAGGATTACCCAAGCGATTAATAGCAGTAACGATTCTTTTGAGCCCTTACTTGACCCTAAGCTTAACAAAAACAAAGAACAGCTTATTGAACTATATGAAGTATTAATCAAAGCCGGTCAACAAACCACTGTTGCCGATACTTTAGATGTCTTGATTGAGTTTTATCTGCCAGTGTTAAAGACGGTTGAGGATAATTGGCGCGAACGGGCTGAAGACTTCCGAGTACTTAAAAACTTGGCCCAAGAGCACAGTAGCTTAGACAACTTTTTGGAGAATTTAGCTTTAGACCCGCCTAATGACTCGGTTGCGACCTTAACTCAGCCAGAGCAAAAAGACAAAGATGCGGTAACCATTTCGACCATTCACAGTGCCAAAGGTCTCGAATGGCCAGTGGTATTTGTCAATGCATTGGTTGATGGACTGATGCCTCATCATCGCTCTGTGGCTGAATTTGAAGAACTAGAGGAGGAGCGTAAGCTATTTTATGTCGCTTGTAGCCGTGCCAAAACTCATCTATATCTAACAGCTCCAGATTATTTCTCGAGTTTCGCCGGTTACTTTGATAAGGTTTCACGTTTTATTAGTGAAGTGTCCAAAGATACTATTCAAGTAGACTTTACCACTAAGCTAAAGATGAGCCGTCATAAACCCGAGTCTAGTAAACCTGACTGGTGGTAGTTTTTTAATATGTTTGTTGAAAGGCTTGGCAAGAGGTTCTATTAAGTCGATTTAATAAAGTTTGACTGGTTTATTTATCCTGCTAAACTTACGCTTTCTTTTAATTCCCTACTTCTATAATATATATATTACTTTGTATTGCTATATTGGAGCAAATTACGACAATACTGCAGGTTTAATGCTAAAATAACTAGAATATTGGTTGTATTACGCCTAAAAACTCTCTAAACCAATATCAATGCTGTGTTAACCAAACAGATATAGTTTTGATTCGCCAACAGTGTAATAATTCTTTGCTTTTTAAAAGCAGCTTATCTAGAAAGTAATAAAGTATTAACATAAAACTGATTAGAATAATTGAATAGATATGGGCAACTAAGGTAGAGAAGCTAGCATGAATTTTTTAAGACACCGTAAACCTTTGCTTACCAGCATGACACTTGCCGTAATAATTGGATTAACTTCCGGTTGTACTAGTATTAATTCAGGCTTGCAATCAGGTGACTTGCCACCACAAGGTGCCTTTATTGCTGAAAATGGGATGCAGTTTAATATCCAGCCTTTAAGTTTGGCCACTTTACCATCAGCGCCCGCTTATTCCGTCAACCGTTCTGGCACAACTATGAAAAATGCCAGGGTGCGTGAATTATTAAGTGGATCACAGAGCGCTGAATACCGTCTTTCAAACGGCGATATATTAGCTATCACTTTAGGCGACTATCCCCAAATTCCCAAATCAGATATCGGCTATCCTATAGATCAACAAGGTTATATTCAGTTCCCATTGATAGGTCGAATAAAAGCAAATGGTCTATCACTGCCTCAGTTCACCTCTCAACTACGTAATCAACTTCAGCGTTACTTGAAATATCCAGATCCCCAAGTACAGGTCCTTAAATATCGCAGTAATAACTTCTTTATTGATGGTGCAGTTAGGCAGCCCGGTGAGTTCAGCATCGAAGATCGACCGGTTTCTTTATATACCGCTCTTTCTATGGCAGGTGGTGTAGGTTCTGATGGGGATTCAAATAATCTAGTATTAACTCGTAATGGGACGAATTATGAGCTAGGTTTACTCGATTTACAAAATATGGGGATTTCTGCTAGCCGAATATATCTAAGAGATGGTGACTCTATTCATGTTAATAGTCGTGATCGTAATAAAGTATATGTACTTGGTGAGTTTGGAAGCGTAAAACCTATCGAGATACCGGAACAAGGTTTAAGCCTAACTCAGGTATTGGGTGAAGTTGCAGGTTTAAATTCACAAACAGCAGATGCGGCAAAATTGTATATCATACGTGACCACGGCCATGCTTCTTATACTGATATCTATCATGCTAATCTACAATCAGTCACTAACTTGGCGCTGGCCAATCGCTTTGAGATGCAGCCTGGTGATATTGTGTATGTTGATCCAACCGGTTTAACACGATGGAATCGAGTGCTTAGCTCGATACTTCCTTCAGCTTCAGCAATTGATAGATATGCATTTTAAATTTATTAACAGGTATCGTCATGGCATTTGAAAATATTTTAGTGGTGTGTGTGGGTAATATATGCCGTAGCCCAATGGCAGAGGCTTTATTGAAGCAACGCTTTCCTGAGAAAAATATTGACTCAGCGGGTGTGGGTGCTTTAGTCGGCCATGGTGCAGATCCAGCAGCCATTCAAATTATGAAAGAACAGAACATAGACATTGCTACTCATATAGCAAAGCAACTTGACGAGAAACTGGCACAAAAAGCCGATCTTATTTTCACTATGTCAGACAGTCAAAATAAATGGATTGAGGAACGCTGGCCTTTTTGTCGTGGTAAAACTTTCAAGTTAGGTCATTGGAATGATAAAGATATTGCTGACCCTTACAAACATGAGTTGAGTGCTTTTCAGACTGCATATCAAGATATCGTTGAAGGTGTCAATGAATGGCAAGATAAGATTGTTTAATTTTCTTATTAAGTTTAATTATAAAGATTATCTTTAAATCAATAAGCAGCATTTATACTCTCCTTTTTTTAATAAATAATTAATAAAATTGTGAAAACTTATGAGTCAGACTGACCTAAACAATTCTAAGAGCAATATCTCTCGAGATAACGAGCAGATTGACTTAATGGCTCTATTGCTAACCATCTTTAAAGGTTGGAAAACCATTCTAGCAATGGCTCTATTGGGGCTGTTATTAGGGGTTACTTACAGTCGTTATGAACAGCCCACTTATAAAACAGATGCGCTAGTACAAATAGATAGTGCATCTAAGAGCATTTCTGCGTTAGGGGCTAATATTTCTGAATTAGTCGGCACTGAATCTACTCCCGCAGATACAGAACGTGAGCTGATCAAATCACGTATGGTTCTTCAACCCGTTATTGAAAAACTACAATTAGATATTAGACTCAGTAATCCTGAAATCAGATCTGTTGACCGTATTTTACAGGATAAGATACCGACCCAATTTAGTACTGGAAAGGAAGTAATATTAGATACAAAATATGGTGATGTTAAGGTGTCTAGTTTTAATGTTCCATTGGCTTATTTGAATAAGTCATTTACCCTGAATAAGACTGCCACAGGTTTTAAGTTATCTCATTTTATTAATGAACAGTTAGTAGAGTATAAGGGTAATATTGGTACGCCAACTACTATTAATACTCCAGAGGGAAAGATTAGTTTATTGGTTAATGCATTACCTTCCGAAGGCCATTCTATTGATATCACTAAAATAGCTATGCCTAATGCTATCAATGGTCTAAATGGATCTTTATCTGTGGCAGAGCGAGGAACTAAAACTGGCATCATTGAGTTGACATTAAGCGGTAGTAACCAAGAACATATTAGTACTGTTTTGGCTCAAGTTGTACAGTCTTATGTATCACAAAACCTCGAGCGTGGCTCACAACAGACTCGAACAACCCTTGATTTTATGCAATCTCAGATTCCTCAGCTTAAACAAAAATTGGAGCAATCAGAGCAAGACTTTAATAAATTTCGTCAACAATACGGTACTATTGATGTAAACCAAGAGGCTGGGATACTGGTTAGCGAAAGAGCTGAGATTGAAAAGCAGGTCAGTGAGTTGAATCTTAAAAAGGCAGAACTATTAACTTACTATACTGAAGAGCATCCTCTGGTTATTCAAATAAATGATCAATTGTCTACGCTAGAAGAAAGACGTAATCAAATTAAGGAAGGCATTTCGCGTTTACCAGAGATGCAACGTGAGTTCCTACAGCTCTCACAGGATACAGAGATTAATCGGGAAATTTATTTAACCATGCTCAAGAATTATCAACAGCTGCAAATTGCTAAAGCTGGCGAGATAGGTTATGTACGTGTTGTAGATATGCCTATTAATACTTATCAAATAATTACGCCTAAGAAAGATTTGATCCAAATGCTTGGTTTATTATCTGGCATGTTGTTAGGAATACTTATTGTTTTTGCCAAAAGCTTATTACGTAATTCTATTAAAGATCCTGAACGTTTGGAAGCTAAAACTGGTGTACCTGTCATTGCCACTATTCCAAGATCTAAAACCTCGTTTAACTTAAGTAAAAAGAAAGACAGTCATCGTCGTTTATTGGCTATGGTTGAGCATGATGGATTGAGCTATGAAGGCATAAAGAGCTTAAGAACTTCACTAATGTTTGCAATGCCTAAAACCAGTAGAATAGCCACTATATTTGGCGATATGGATCCTGCTTTATCTGCTAAACAAGGTAAGGTCATTGTTATCTCAGGGGAAGCGCCTAACATTGGTAAGTCGTTTATTTCATCGAATCTTGCAGAGACCTTTTCCCAACTCAATAAGAAAGTGCTAATTATAGATGGCGATATGCGCCGTGGCGGGCTCCATAAGATTTTTACTGTTAATCAAAATAATGGGTTAGGCGACTATTTAACTGAAGATAATGCTGGCCTTAATGACTACATTCATCCTACTAGCTTTGAATTTATTGACTTTATGCCTAGAGGTAAACATCCTTATAATCCGGCTTCACTTCTCTCTACAGATAAATTCAGTAAGATGCTATTAGAATTAGTGTCTATATATGATTATATTATCATTGATACACCTCCGGTTCTTGCCGTTTCTGATGCTATAATTACTGCGCAATATGCAGATAAAGTATTAATGGTCACTCGTTATAATACTTCTATCGAAGGACAATTAGCTTATGCGATTAAACAGATGCAGAAATCAAATATTATAGTAGATGGTATTGTACTAAATGACGTAGTACGTGGTATTACCGATAAGTACAGTTACCATTATAGCTATGCTTATGGTAATTCAAAGGACTGACTTTTTTTGTAGATTAGATTCGAATTAGCATACTTAAATAAAAGCTTATGATTAAGTATTTTATTTAAGATTTATAATAGAAAATAAACTTGTATAAGAATATAGCTATGTTAAATATTAACAATATAAAAATTGCAGTAATCGGCCTAGGTTATGTCGGCCTTCCTTTAGCTGTAGAGTTCGGTAAAAAACATCCTGTTATCGGCTTTGATATAAACCAAAACCGCATCAACGAATTAAAGTCTGGAACAGACCATACTTTAGAAGTGAATGACGAAGAGCTAAACAGTGCCAAACAGTTACAGTTTAGTTCAGATATCACTGAACTAGCTGAATGTAATTTTTATATCGTGACTGTGCCCACTCCTATTGATGAATACAAACAGCCTGATTTAACACCTTTAGTCAAAGCTTCTACTGCTATTGGTAGTGTACTAAAAGCAGGCGACATTGTAGTATACGAGTCAACTGTGTACCCTGGTGCAACTGAAGAAGTCTGTATCCCTGAGCTAGAACGCAGTTCTGGTTTAACTTTCAATAAAGACTTCTTTGTTGGTTACAGCCCTGAACGTATTAATCCCGGTGATAAAGAGCATCGTGTTACTAACATCTTAAAAGTCACTGCAGGTTCTACACCAGAAGTTGCGGACCTAGTAGATGATGTATATAACCTGATTATCATAGCTGGCACTCACAAGGCACCTTCAATCAAAGTTGCTGAAGCGGCGAAAGTCATTGAAAATACCCAACGTGACGTCAATATTGCTTTAATTAATGAGCTGGCTGTTATCTTCAATAAAATGGGAATTGATACCGAGGCAGTATTAACTGCAGCCGGTACTAAATGGAACTTCTTACCCTTTCGTCCAGGCCTAGTTGGCGGCCACTGTATCGGTGTTGACCCTTACTATTTAACTCATAAAGCCCAGGCCATTGGTTATAACCCTGAGATTATCCTAGCCGGTCGTCGCTTAAACGATAGTATGGGCGAATATGTGGTTACTCAATTAGTTAAGACTATGATTAAAAAGCGCATCCAAGCTGAAGGTGCTAAAGTTTTAATCTTAGGCTTAAGTTTCAAAGAAAACTGCCCTGACGTGCGTAACACCAAAGTAATCGATATCGTACATGAATTAAAAGAATATAATATCGATGTTGATGTATTTGATCCTTGGGTGGATGCTGATGAAGCACAGCATGAATATGGTATTACACCTATCAATGATATTGCTAAACTATTAAATCATAGCTACGATGGTATCATCTTAGCAGTAGCACATAATCAATTTGTAGAGATGGGTGTGGAACAAATTAGAGCTCTAGGTAAATCTAACCATGTCCTCTATGATTTAAAATACCTATTTGATAGTGAGCTGAGCGATATTCGCTTATAAGTTTCTCTGTTGTTTATTACAAACCTAGATACGCTAATTTTTATAAATATAACAAAAGTGGAAAGTTATGACCCAGTACGAAAAAACTCAACAAGACTTAGTTAATACTCCTAAGACCTGGCTTATTACAGGTGTAGCCGGCTTCATTGGATCAAATCTACTAGAAACTTTATTAAAACTAAATCAAACAGTAGTGGGTCTAGATAATTTTGCAACTGGCTATCAGAAAAACCTAGATGAAGTTCAAGGCTTAGTTTCTGCTGAGCAATGGCAGCGCTTTAGCTTCATCGAAGGTGATATTCGTAACTTTAAGGACTGTCAAACTGCTTGCGCCGATGTCGACTATATCCTTCATCAAGCAGCGCTTGGGTCAGTCCCTCGCTCACTAGCTGATCCTATTACAACAAATGAAGTCAATATTTCAGGGTTTCTGAACATGTTAATTGCTGCTCGTGATGCAGAAGTAAAAAGTTTTACTTATGCCGCTAGCAGCTCTACTTACGGTGACCACCCTGGCTTGCCAAAAGTTGAAGATAAAATTGGTAAGCCATTATCCCCTTATGCGGTAACTAAATATGTGAATGAGCTATATGCAGATGTATTTGCTCGCTCGTATGGCTTTAAAAGTGTTGGCTTAAGATACTTTAATGTTTTTGGTCGTCGTCAAGACCCTGATGGAGCTTATGCTGCAGTAATTCCTAAATGGACAGCTGCCATGATTAAAGGCGATACTGTATTTATTAATGGCGATGGAGAGACCAGTCGTGACTTTTGTTATATTGAAAATACAGTACAAGCTAATATCTTAGCAGCTACGACGCAAAATGAATATGCAACTAATCAAGTGTATAATGTAGCTGTCGGTGACCGTACAACACTTAATGAGCTATTTAATTCTATTAAATCTGCATTAGCAGATAATGGAGTGACTTATGAGCATCAGCCTAATTATTGTGATTTTAGACCGGGTGATGTCCGTCATAGTCAAGCTAATGTGAGTAAAGCTAATCGTTTACTGGGTTATCAGCCAATGTTCAATATCTCTCAAGGTATTGATAAGGCTATGGTTTGGTATGTTAAGTCGTTAAATATTTAACAGGATATAAAATGAAAATTTTAGTAACTGGTGGAGCTGGATTTATAGGCTCCGCAGTCATACGCCATATAATAAAAAATACTGATAACTACGTTTTAAATGTTGATAAGCTGACCTATGCCGGTAATTTAGAATCATTGGTCGCAATTGAAAACAATGTTAACTATAGGTTCAAACAAATAGACATTTGTGATGCGCTAGCTATTGAACAAGCTTTTAGTGACTTTCAGCCTGACCTAATTATGCATCTTGCAGCTGAGTCGCATGTCGATCGTTCTATTGATGGGCCTGCTGAATTCATCAATACCAATATCGTTGGTACTTATACGTTGCTAGAAGCGGCACGTAAATACTGGCAAGCATTAGATGATGATAAAAAGACAGCTTTTAGATTTCATCATATCTCAACTGATGAAGTCTATGGCGACTTAGAAGGTACGACTGACTTATTTACCGAAACAACTCCTTACTCCCCAAGTTCTCCATACTCTGCTTCTAAAGCAAGCTCTGATCATTTAGTACGAGCTTGGTATCGTACATATGGCTTACCTATCATTGTTACTAACTGTTCTAACAATTACGGTCCTTATCATTTCCCTGAGAAACTAATACCTCTAGTGATTCTTAATGCCCTAGATGGCAAAGATCTTCCTATCTATGGCAAAGGCAACCAAATACGGGATTGGTTGTATGTAGAAGACCATGCAAGAGCGCTTTATAAAGTAGTTACAGAGGGTGCTATTGGTGAAACTTATAATATTGGTGGCCATAATGAGAAGCAGAACATTGATGTTGTTAAAACCATTTGTCAAATTTTAGATCAGCTAAAACCTCAAGCAAATGACCAGCCTTATGAATCGTTGATTACCTTTGTAGAAGATCGTCCTGGTCATGATTTCCGCTATGCCATCGATGCGACCAAGATCAAAAATGATCTAGGATGGACACCTGAGGAGACTTTTGACAGTGGTATTCGTAAAACAGTCGAATGGTATTTAGAAAACTTAGAGTGGTGCCGTCGTGTGCAAGATGGAAGCTATCAACGTGAAAGATTGGGAGTACAATAATAATGAATAGAAAAACAAAAACTAAAGGAATTATTCTTGCTGGTGGTTCAGGTACGCGTCTCTATCCCATTACTAAAGGCGTTTCAAAACAGTTACTGCCTATTTACGATAAGCCTATGGTTTATTATCCTCTATCTGTATTAATGCTTGCTGGCATTAGAGATGTATTAATTATTAGTACCCCTGAGGATATTGATGGCTTTAAGCGTTTACTAGATGATGGTAGTCAATTAGGTATCAATATTAGCTATGCAGTACAGCCAAGTCCTGATGGATTGGCACAAGCCTTCATTATTGGTGAAGAGTTTATTGGCGACAATAATGTATGTCTAGTATTAGGTGACAATATCTTCTATGGTCAAGGTTTCTCTGAAATGCTTAAGAAAGCTGCGAATCAAGAGTCTGGTGCCACGGTATTTGGTTACCAAGTTAAAGATCCTGAACGTTTTGGGGTAGTTGAATTTGACAAGAATAAACGAGCTATCTCGATAGAAGAAAAGCCTACTAAACCAAAGTCGCATTATGCGGTAACAGGGCTTTATTTCTATGATAATAATGTTGTGGAAATTGCTAAGCAGGTTAAACCTTCAGATAGGGGCGAGCTTGAGATTACAACTATAAATCAAATGTATATGGAACGTGGTGATTTAAACGTTGAATTATTAGGTCGTGGTTTTGCTTGGTTGGATACTGGTACACACGAAAGCCTACTTGAAGCAGGACTGTTTGTCGAAACCATTGAAAAGCGTCAAGGTTATAAGATAGCTTGCCTTGAAGAAATAGCTTATAACAATGGTTGGTTAACGAAAGAGGATCTACAGAAAGCAGGTAGCCAGCTTAGTAAAAACAGCTATGGTCAATATTTGCTAGATTTAATAAAAGGTTAATCATATGAGTTTGATTAAATGGATTGATTTTCCTGCTCTAGGTGATGAACGTGGCTCCTTAGTTGCATTGGAGGCAGAAAAATCCGTTCCTTTTGTGATTAAAAGAGTTTATTACATTTTTGGAACTAAGACTGGAGTAAGTCGTGGTTTTCATGCACATAAAAAACTACAACAAGTTGCTATATGCATTACCGGTAGTTGTCGTATGGTTCTAGATGACGGACAACAGCGAAGTGAAGTTCTACTCAACTCACCTCACAAAGGTCTAGTTATTGGAGATTTAGTTTGGCGAGAAATGCATGACTTTAGCAAAGACTGTGTTTTGTTAGTTCTTGCTAGTGAACACTATGATGAATCTGACTATATTCGCAACTATAATGATTTTATACAACAGGTGAATTTATGAGTTTTATTCATCCTCTAGCCGATGTACAAAGCAAGAATGTTGGCGAAGATACTAAGGTTTGGCAGTTCTGTGTCGTCTTGCCTAATGCAATCATTGGTAATAATTGCAATATCAATGCTCAAGTTCTAATAGAGAATGACGTAATAATTGGTGACAACGTTACTGTTAAATCTGGTGTTCAAATTTGGGATGGAACGCGAGTTGAAGATAATGTTTTTATTGGACCAAATGCTACTTTTACTAATGATTTATTACCACGCTCTAAAGAGTATCCTGAAATTTTTTCTGGTATAACAGTAAAGAAAGGCGCAAGTATTGGTGCAAATGCCACTATATTGCCAGGTGTAATTATAGGAGAAGGAGCAATGGTTGGTGCTGGAGCGGTTATTACTAAAGATGTTCCAGACTATGCAATCGTGGTTGGCAATCCAGCAAAAATTATTAGGACTATAAAATGATTCCCTTTCTAGATTTAAAAAGTATAAATGCTCAGTATCGTGATGAGCTTATTGAAGCTTGCACTCGTGTTATTGACTCTGGTTGGTATATTACAGGTAATGAGCTAACTCAATTTGAGAAAAACTTTGCTAAGTATTGTGGGACGAAACATGCTATTGGTGTTGCTAATGGCTTAGAAGCGCTCATTCTTACTCTTCGTGCTTGGAAAGAGTTGGGTAAGATAAAAGCAGGCGATGAAGTAATTGTTCCTTCTAATACTTATATTGCAAGTATTCTAGCTATCAGTGCTAACGATTTAATACCTGTTTTGGTAGAGCCTGATTTAACAACTTATAACTTGTGTCCTATCAAAACCAAAGCTGTGATTACAGATAAAACTAGTGCAATATTACCTGTACATTTATATGGACAATTGGCAGATATGCCTGCTCTTATGGACATTGCGAAACAAAACAATTTATTGGTTTTGGAAGACTCTGCTCAATCTCATGGTGCAAGTATCGATGGACGAAAAGCTGGCAATTGGGGTGATGCTGGTGCTTTTAGTTTTTATCCAGGTAAAAACCTAGGTGCACTCGGTGATGCGGGTGCAGTGACTACCAATGATGATGAATTAGCAAATACCTTACGTGCATTACGCAATTATGGCTCATATGAGAAATATAAGAATCTGTTCCAAGGAGTTAATAGTCGTTTAGATGAGATTCAGGCTGCTATGCTAAATGTCAAATTACCTTATTTAGACGAAGAAATCGCTTATCGTCGCCAAGTAGCACAAGCTTATTTAGAAGGTATTGATAATCCTTATATAATATTACCTAATCAATCAGGTGAAGCACATGTTTGGCATGTTTTTGTAATACGCTGTAAACAACGTGAAGCGTTGCAACAATATTTAGCTAATCGGGGCATTCAGACCTTAATCCACTATCCTATTCCTCCACATAAACAGCTAGCATACAAAGATTGGAATTATTTAAGTTATCCAATTTCAGAGCAGATTCATAGCCAGGTGTTGAGTTTACCTATGGGTCCCACAATAAGCATTCAGGACATAAATACAATTATAGCTTCTATCAATAGTTTCTCGCATAATTAGTTGAGTATACTGAATCATCGTCGAATGTTTATAGAGCCTAATATATATTTATTTCCATATATAGCCTTATGTTGAAAATTATAATCAAAAGTTAGTAACTTTACTTTTGATAGGTATATTGTGCGATCTAGATAAATGTTTATACTAAATTTCTCTTGTTTATATAAAGCTATTTAATAGATATAGCACTCAAATTTTATATTTATTAAGTCAGTATTTTAGAACATTACTAAACCAAGGCTTTATTGTGAACCTATTTAAAACTTCTATACTATCAGGCATAGCACAGATAATAAGAATAGTTACAGGGATTATAGTTACTAAAGTTATTGCTGTACTTATTGGCCCAACTGGGGTAGCAGTGATTGGTCAGTTGCAAAATATTTTAAACCTTTCTACGCTTTTCAGTGGGGATTTTTTAAAAACTGCCTTATTAAGATTTACCGCTAAATACAATCAATCTAAATCTAAAGATTTAGCAGATATCTGGTCTGCAGCTTTTACAATTTTTTTAATTTTAAGTCTGACTACATCCACACTTCTGTACTTATATTCAAAAAGTTTAGCGATTTATTTTTTAAAAGATGAATCCTATCAAATTATTCTTAAAACATTAGCATTTAGCCTTCCATTCTTTGTCTTAAATTCATTGTTACTTGCAATTCTGAATGGTTTAAAAAATATAAAACTCTATATTCTCATATCTATCTTAAATAATATTGTATCCTTAATATTAGTTTGTAGCTTATCCTATTTTTATGGCTTAAAAGGCTCCCTATTTGCTTATGTTACAAATCAGTCTGTCGTTTTCCTTATAACAGTTTATTTAATACGTCAAGAAAGTTGGTTCAAACCTCGGAAATTTAGAAAACAAAATTTTGATAAGATACAAATCTCTAAACAGCTAGTAAAGTTTTCTTTTATCACATTTACTGCTATAGCTTCATCTAGCCTATCGATGCTCTATATAAGAAGCTTTATGATTGAAAGCTTATCAATCGAAACTACGGGTATCTGGCAGGCCCTATGGACTCTTTCAAACCTTTTCAGCGGTTTGATTACAACTGCATTAGGAACTTATATACTTCCAACTATGTCGGGAATTACTGATAAGGAACTACTCAACAAAGAAATTAAAGCCGCTTTTAAGATACTAATCCCTTTGTCACTTTTTGGTTTAGTATTATTATACTTACTAAGAGATATTATCATACTAACTCTATATTCTGCTGAGTTCACTATTATGCGTGATTTAATAGGATGGCAGTTATTAGGTACGCTGTTTAAAATACTAGCTTGGTTATTTAGTATCTCTTTCGTCTCTCAGGGCCTAGTTAAAATATCTGTAATCGTTGAAATATTTTTTGCTCTATCATGGTGTATATTAATGACTATTTTCGTAAATAAGTTTAACTTAGATGGAGCAACATATGCTTTTGCATTAAACTCGTTATTATATTTAGTAGTTGTTGCTACAATTTATAAGAAAAGAATATAGTAATTTGATTAGTTTATAGTATAAGTTTGTTTTAACTTACTAAAAAATTTTAATTTAAGATTTAGAGTTTAAAAAGGTATTAGAACAATTAATATTAAATTTAGAATTTTTTATTTCAATCAGTGTAATATTTAATCTTCACTTTAATTACCTAGGTATATCAATGAAACCTTTAGTAACACTTATACTTCTTACATATAATCAAGAAGATTTCATAGAAGAAGCAGTCAAATCTGTAATAAATCAAGACTATAATAATATTGAAATTATAATATCTGATGACTGCTCTAATGATCAAACGTTTAGAAAAGCATCAGACACTGTAGAGAGTGCTACCGAGCAAAAAAAAATAATCTTAAATAAAAATGATAGAAATCTGGGTTTGACATCTCACTTTAATAAAATCCTAAAAATGGCAAAAGGAGAAATCATTGTTATTGCTGCTGGAGATGATATATCCTTACCAAGTCGCGTTACACAGTCAGTAAACATCTTATCAAATCATAAGGACGTGGCTTTCGTATCCTTTAATGATGAGGTCATTGATAATGAGGGCAATGTCCTATCCTCAGGCGAACGTGTTAAGTTTAATGGACTACGTAAATTTGATCTGCACGATTATATAAACGAAGTGAAAGCCCCTTTCAGTGGAGCTTCACGAGCTTTTAGAAGAGAGTTATATGATTATTTTGGCAATTTAATGAATGATTGTCCCACAGAAGATACGCCATATATATTAAGAGGTTTAATGCTAGGGAAAGGAGCAGTGTCATCAGATGTAATGATACAATACCGCAAACACGATAATAATTTATCAAGGCCTTCTTCATTAGCACTTATGGATATCGATGCAATTACTGATCAATATAAAGCCGATATACGAACTGCTATATATAGAGAAAAAATTTCCGAATCGGAAGCTTCTAGAATATTAATATGGATTAATAAAAATCAATTGAAAAGAAAAAAATTAAATCAATTAAAGCTTTCGAATTCTAAGTTAATTTATTTTTTAAATAATATTATTTTCGAAAGCAGTATAAGTCCTCTTGAGAGAATAAAACTATTAAAACATATCATTTTAAAATATTAAGTTAATCAATTGTATAATCATTAAAAAAGATTTGACTAGCTTCAACAATGCTTATAGCTTCATTAGAAGCAGTTTCTTTTCTAATTTACAAGTTAATATAAGTTATAAACGAAGAGATACATTCCTGTTTAGGTATAATATAAATATATTTAATTATAGAGATAAAAATGAGTAAAAAGAGAGTAGTTGTTGCCGCAGAGGTTTTTAGCTCTAATCTTGGTGATTATGCTATTTATGAGAGTTTAAGCACCCTTCTTGCATTAAAAAATGTAGAGGCTATACCTTTAGATCTATCCTTTAGAAGTGATTTTCCGACTCCTTTTAACTCTAAGACAACGTCAATTCGTAGTAATATAAAAGTATTAATTCCCAAAAAAATAAAACATCATAAATATACTCAATATATTTTAAGTCGAACTAAGTGGTACTTAGTACAGCGAAAAAATATTATAAACGAATGGAGCGAGTTAATTAGTCACTGCGATGCAGTTATAATTGGAGGTGGGCAGCTCTTAACAGACACTTCTGCTAACTTTCATACTAAAATAGCATTAATAACCAATATAGCGAATAACTTTAATAAACCTATATGCATTGTAGGATGTGGTGTTGGCAACGATCTTAGTCGAAAGGCAAAAAAAAACCTTACAAAAGTTTTGAATTCTGCAAAGTATATAGCTTTAAGAGATTCACAGTCCGCTGATAGGCTTAAGCCATTCGTAAATGAACATTCTTCACTTAAGATATCACCTGACTTAGCATTTGCTTTGAATTTACTACCTAAAACTTACACAGCACCTAAAAAGTCAAAACTAAATAAAATGGTCTGTGGTTTTAACATAATGCCTCTTTCTGCTTTTAAAAAATATAATCCAAACTTGAAGGATGTCAATAATTCAATGTATATTGAATTTTGGAAGCGTTTAGCTCATGAAGCTAACAAGGAAAACTTACAAATTCATATAATGACTAACGGTAGTTTTGAAGATTATGTTCAAGCAGAATCTATATATAAGTCAATGTTATCAGAAGATTTTGATGTAATCCTAGCAGATAGACCTATATCCCCCCTCGACTTATATGACCAAATCTCTAATGTAGATTATTTAATAACTGCACGCATGCATGCTGGAATAGTTGGCCGAGTTTATGGAAAATCAGTAACAACTTTAATTTGGGATGATAAAATCCCTGCAGTATGGCAGGAAGCTGGTAATGAACAAGTGGCTATTAGCAGTAATATAATTCTTGATCCTGATCCATGGATGAAAGTTAAGTCCTCATTTAGTGCTTCTGAACGCATTTCATTACCAGACTTAAATAAAAAAATTTTGACAAGTTTAGATGACTGTCTAGAGATAGTATACTCTTGAGCTAGGTTATACTCAAAATTAAAATCCCAGTTTCTTGGCTTATTGTATTCATATAAACTTAACGAACTATGTTTTTAGAAATTTTTTGTACACATATAATTTATTATAAGAAGTAACTAATGAAAAAAATTGCATTTTATATTCCATCAATGACAGGTGGAGGAGCACAAAAAGTTATAGCAACTCTTGCCAATAATTTTGCGAGCAGAGGCTTTCAAATTGATCTTTTATTGACAAAAGCACATGGTGATTTTTTAGATAAAATAAATAAAGATGTTAAAATAATTGAACTATCTTCAAAAAGAGTATTGTTTGATATAAGAATGCTTACACATTATTTAAATACGAATGAGCCTGATGTTCTTATCTCTGCACTGACACATGCAAATATCATTGCTTTGATATCTAAATCCTTATGCAAGTCAAAAACAAAAGTTTTTATTACAGAACATAGTAACTATAGTAGAGCTAGTAATGCTAGATCTAGGCATGAAACTTTCATATTCAACCATTTAGTTTCGGTATTGTTTAAAAAATCTGATGGAATCATAGCTGTAAGTAATGGTTCAAAAGAAGGATTGTATTCCAAATATCCTCAACTAGAAAGCCATATAAAAGTAATTTACAATCCCTTTGATATAAATGATATTAAAGAGCTATCTATAAAACCCAACCCCCACCCATGGTTAGCAAAATCTAGATCTTTCAAAACCTTAGTTAAAGTAGGACGACTAGTAGAGCCCAAAGACCATTTAACATTATTGAAATCAATAAAATTATTACAAAGTAAAATTGACATGAGACTTATAATAATTGGTGATGGAGAACTCAAAGACGAACTCGTAGAATACACTAATGTCAATAATTTGAATGAAATTGTAGATTTTTATGGTTTTGTAGACAATCCCTATGCTTTGATGAGCAAAGCTGATTTACTTGTATCATCTTCAAAATATGAAGGATTTTCTAATGTTATTGTTGAAGCTCTAGCTTGTGGAGTACCTGTTGTCGCTACAGATTGTCCAAGTGGTCCTTCAGAAATTTTGGAAGATGGTAAATGGGGGATTTTAGTGAAACCCGAAGACCCTGAAGCTTTAGCAAGAGGAATACAGTATGCTCTGGAAAATAAAGATACAGCTATCGATTCTATTTCTAGAGCCGAAGATTTTTCAGTTGAAAAAATAGGTAACCAATATTTAGATCATATCTTCAAAGACCGTCCAAGTTTATAATTACTATTTTTTGATTCAAGAATAATTGTTTAAACTATAACTTAAACTTACCGATATGATATTGACACTTCTATAAATTTAAAAATAAAAATTATTTATCAAATTTATCAAATTTATCAAATTTATCAAATTTATCAAATTTATCAAATTTATCAAATTTATCAAATTTATCAAATTTATCAAATTTATCAAATTTATCAAATTTATCAAATTTATCAAATTTTCTAGGGTTATTTATGAAAATAGCAGTAGCAGGCACTGGCTATGTAGGCTTATCAAATGCAATGATTTTTGCCCAATACAACGAAGTCATTGCCTTAGATATTCTCTCTGAGAAAGTAAAGCTTTTAAATAAGAAAATCTCTCCTATAGTGGATACAGATATTTCTGAATTTCTGACTAAGCCAAATTTAAATTTTAAAGCTACTACAGATGCGGTTGAAGCTTTTAGAGACGCAGACTACGTCATTATTGCAACTCCTACAGATTATGATCCTAAAACTAATTACTTTAATACACAGAGTGTGGAATTAGTTATAGAACAGGTTATGGATATAAATCCTCAAGCTGTTATGATCATTAAATCCACTGTTCCTGTTGGCTATACTAAGAGTATCAAAGAAAAGTATAAAACAGATAATATAATATTTTCTCCAGAGTTCCTTAGAGAGGGTAACGCCTTATATGACAACCTATATCCATCTCGAGTTATCGTTGGCGAGCAATCCGATCGTGCGACAAAATTTGCAGATATGTTGATTGAAGGAGCTATAAAAAAAGACTTTCCTGTCCTTTTTACAGACTCTACTGAAGCTGAAGCAATTAAGTTATTTTCAAATACCTACCTTGCAATGCGCGTAGCTTATTTTAACGAATTAGATTCTTACGCTCAGTCATATAATTTAAACACAAAGCAAATCATTGAAGGCGTCTGCTTAGACGATCGCATAGGTAGCCATTATAATAATCCTTCTTTAGGATACGGAGGCTATTGTCTTCCTAAAGATACTAAACAGCTACTGGCAAATTATGACAAAGTACCAAATAACTTAATTAAAGCAATTGTAGACTCAAATCGAACTCGTAAAGACTTTATTGCTGATTCTATTTTGGCGATGAACCCCAGTGTAGTAGGTATCCATAGATTAGTTATGAAGAGTGGTTCAGATAATTTTAGAGCGTCTGCTATTCAAGGAGTTATGAAACGCATCAAAGCCAAAGGTGTAGAAGTCATAGTTTATGAACCTGTACTAAATGATACAGAGTTTTACAAATCACGTGTTATTAACAACCTTGAAGAGTTTAAAAGTAAAAGCGATATTATTGTAACTAATAGGTTATCGAGTGATTTAAGTGACGTTATAGATAAAGTATATACTAGAGACATTTTTGGAGGTGATGAGTGAAGGTCTTAGTAACAGGTTCAGCAGGATTTATTGGTTTTCATGTGTCTAAGAAATTAATAGAGCGTGGGGATGACGTTATCGGTATTGATAACTTTAATAATTATTATGATCCTAAGTTAAAGGAAGCTAGAAATCAACAATTAATCAATATAGCTAATACAACTAAGGGCTCATTTCAAATTATTCGTGCTAATATTGCAAATAAAGTTGCTATAGATAATATTTTCAATGGCCATATTTTTGATCGAGTAATCCATTTAGCTGCACAAGCCGGGGTAAGATATTCTATTGAAAATCCTCACAGTTATGTGGAAAGTAATATCGTAGGTTTTACTAATATTATTGAAGCTTGTCGTTATGCTAATACTCCACATTTAACTTATGCTAGTACAAGTAGTGTATACGGCGCTAACACCAATATGCCGTTTAGTGAAAAACACGGGGTAAACCATCCTCTTCAATTTTATGCTGCAACTAAACGTGCCAATGAGCTTATGGCTCACAGCTATAGTCATTTATTTAACTTACCCACTACTGGTCTAAGGTTTTTCACTGTATATGGGCCATGGGGTCGCCCAGATATGGCTCTCTTCAAATTCACTAAAAATATCATTGAAGATAAGCCTATACCTGTATTTAACAATGGTAATCATACTCGAGATTTTACTTTTGTAGATGATATAGCCAATGGCGTAATCTATGCTAGCGACCAAATTGCTACACCAAACTTAGATTGGAATAGCGAATCTCCCGAGCCGGACACTAGTAATGCCCCTTTTAGAATTTTCAATATTGGAAATAATAGCCCAGTCCAACTTAAAGATTATATACATGCTATCGAAAAAGCATTAAATAAAGATGCTATATTAGACCTGTTACCTTTGCAGCCTGGAGATGCGCCTGATACTTATGCAGACAGCACCACTCTTGAAAAAAGTGTTGGTTATAAGCCTAAATACTCTGTTGAGGAGGGGGTAAGACAGTTTGTTGATTGGTATTGTAATTTTTATAACATTCAACATTAGCAATAGGATTATTATGAAGATTTTGCATATTATTACTAGTTTAGGCAATGGTGGTGCTGAAGGGGTTCTATATAGATTAATCACGAACGATGTAGAAAATGAGCATCTGGTAATCTCATTGAGAGATGAAGATAAATATGGGCCATTATTAGTAGAAAAAGGTATTGCAGTTGAATGTCTTAATATGAAGCCAGATAAGCCATCACTGAAGTCTGTATTAACTCTATATCATGCCATAAAAAAAGCGAAACCCGATATAGTTCAAACATGGATGTATCATGCTGATTTATTAGGAGGTATAGTTGCAAAAGCGGCAGGTATTAAGAAAGTTTATTGGAACATTAGACATAGTGACTTTAATACCCAGCATACTAAGTCGAGTACAATTAAAGTTGCAAAAGCTTGTGCCTTAATCAGTAACATTATTCCTAATAAAATAATCTCATGTTCTCAAGTTGGTTTGATAGCTCATTCAAAAATGGGATATAAAAGTGAAAAAATTGAAGTAATTGGTAATGGTTATGATTTAAATGCTTTAAGAATAAATAGTCGAGCTCGTCAGAAGGTTAGAGAAGAACTTGGTATTGGAAAGTATCCAGTATTAGGAATGGTTGGGCGATACGACCCCCAAAAAAACCATAAAGGACTTATCAAAGCTCTACATATTGTGTCAAATAAAGGCTATAAATTTGATTTATTATTAGTTGGTAAAGGCTTAAATAAACATAATTCTGAGTTATATCATATAATTCATTCATATAATCTAGAAAATAATATTCACTTACTAGATCAAAGAACTGATATTCCAGATATAATGAATGCCTTAGATATTCATATTCTTAGCTCGTCTTATGGCGAAGGTTTCCCAAATGTAATAGCAGAAGCTATGGCTTGTGGTACTCCTTGTATTGCTACAGATATAGGCGATTCTAGCGTAATAGTAAATAGATTTGGAAAAATAGTTAATCCTAACAATAGCAAAAACCTAGCTAATGCTATTATTGAATATATAGAAAAGCTAGAGAATAGCCCTGAAAGCTGGCTAAATTTAAGAGAAGAAGGCTCCAAATTTATTAAAAGCAACTTTAGTATACAGTCTATGGTATCTAAGTATAATACGATTTGGCAAACTTAATGTTTCATTATTTTTCATACTTAAGTTTATTGAAATCTAAAATTACTTCAAGTAATTTTACGCCTTTTATTAGTAGGTCAATTAGTTATCCCAGTTGGTTTCAATATTATTGTAATTTTTTTATTTCATATAGCTACTTTTAGTCTAAATAGTGCCTAGTTAAATATTAACCATAGTTAATTTTTAACTAGGCACTATGAAGAAATATCAATAAATTACTACCCTGGTAGAAAATATAAAAGGTGTATTTGTGTCAGATTTAAATTGGATAAATACCTATGGGTTTATCGGAATCAGATTATTTGATTTACCCAGTTTTCTAATATGTGTGATACTAGTTTTAGTATTAGGTTATAGATTTAAAGTATCGGGTCACTATCAAGCAGTATTAATATTACATTGCTTTTTACCATTTTTATTAAATGGAGTATTATTTGATGCTTCATATATGCCAGACCAGTTCAAATACTGGAAAGCTGTTAATGAAATCAGACTGAATCAGATGGGAATATTTGAAGCCTTAAATAGTAATGAAAATGTTGTCGAGGCAAGTGCTCTACTGTCGTTGATACCCTTGCCCACACCTGTATCTGTAATAAGTTTAGGTTTCTATAATACAATACTATATATATTCTTATTCTTTAAACTGTACACTAAAAATATTTTCACAAATGTCTCAGTTTGGCTATATCTTCTCTTCCCAAGTGCTGCTTTATATTCAGCATTAGGCTTAAGAGATACGTTAATCTTTGTATTGATGACACTAGCTATTTTGTACGCTCGTGAGTCAAATATTCTTAAAAGTTCACTTTGCCTTCTACCCTTATTTTTAATTAAATTTCAGAACTTCTTTATTTTAGCCCCTATTGTTTTATTATACTTTATTTTCAAAGTAGCTAAAAATGGTATGGGATTGGGTAAGGCTTTTATAATTGCTCTTATAAGCATGATAGGACTAATTGCATCAGCACCAGTCGCAATCCCTCAAATTAATCACTTTAGAGGAGCAATGTATCGGGAGGATGGTGGGGAAGGTCAAATAGAATTAATAACTGGTATTAGTGACTTTGTAATTCAGGGATTAACTTCTGGATTCTACTTTTTAGCAAAACCCTTTCCATGGGAAGCAAGAGGGTTTCTTCCTATAATACAGTCATTCGAAAATACAGTACTGCTTATTATTTTGTATTTAATAACTCGACAGGGGTGGAGAAAAAGTCCAGATAAAATAGCCTTCTGGTTGCTTTTCTTAGGATTTTCAATGTCAATATATGGTTTGGTAGTTTTTAATTATGGAACTGCTGTACGTTATCGTTATCCATTTATAATGATTTATACCCTCTTTGTTTGTGCGGACTGCAATATCCAAAAACTATTACCAAAACGCAATAAGTTAAGTTCTTAGTTATTTGAGTTATTTACAATCACTTTCTTTGGAGAAAAGATTGAAATTCCTAATATTTGCTAACTACCTACCTCATGTAATTAACTTTCGAGGAAAGTTATTGGAAGCTATTTCTAACCTTGGTTATGAAATACATGTTTTAGCTCCTGACATCGATGATTATCAACAGGAATTAAATTATCTGTCTAAACTAGGGTATCACGTACATGAAATTCCTTTACAGCGGACAGGAACTAATCCTTTAACTGATTTTCGTACACTACTTTCAGCCTATCGTATATTACGAAAGATTCAACCAGATGTTATATTATCTTATACTATAAAGTCAGTAATTTATGGTACTCTAGGTGCTTGGCTTGCCAATGTTCCTAAGCGATTTGTACTTATATCAGGACTGGGATATACTTTTTCTGAAGTAGATGAAAAGGACATACGTACCTCATTACAAAAGTTTATACATAGCTTATACACCCAAGCCTTATCTAAATCTGACAAGGTTTTTTTTCAAAATCCTGACGATCTTAATCTTTTTAAAAAACTAGAAATATTAAAGCCTGGTATACCTGCAACGGTAGTCAATGGCTCTGGTGTAGATATAAACAATTTCAATATCATTCCCTTTCCTACTTATCCCTCTGGAGCTATAAAACCCTCTTTTTTACTTATAGCTAGATTACTAAAAGACAAGGGAATTATCGAATATATTGAAGCAGCAAGAATCATTAAAATTCGACATCCTAATACAGAGTTTCACTTAGTAGGTTATATCGATGAAAACCCAGCAGCAATAACCCAATCACAGCTCGACGAATGGGTAGCGTCAGGCGTGGTAAACTACTGGGGTAGATTAAATGACGTTAGACCTGCGATAGCTGCAAGTTCAGTATATGTGCTTCCTTCATATAGAGAGGGCACCTCGAGATCAGTGTTAGAAGCTATGGCTATGGGCAGACCTATCATAACTACGGATGCACCAGGCTGTAGAGAAACTGTTGTAGATTCCAGAAACGGCTTTTTAGTTCCCATTAAGACCGTCGATGAGCTCGCTAATGCTATGGAACAGTTTATTAAACACCCTGAACTCATTAAAAATATGGGTAAAGCGTCTAGAAAGTTAACTGAAGAGAGGTTCGATGTAAATAAGGTAAATGAACAAATGATAAAAGAAATGTTTTTATAGTCTTATAAAAGCTGAAAACTTTGGTAAAATAGTTCAACTTCACTTCCTTAGCAAATAAAATTTAATCGATATTCAATGTTACATGTTTATGATGTATAAAACACTTAGACCAATTTATTAGATTTATTTTGTACAGTGAGTAGGCATAGATATAGATAGTCATTAGGTTTGATAATAATAAGTCAAATTAGTATAGTAAAACTATAAAGGTCCAATAATGCGTTTTTTACCTATTCAACTATTGCTAGGATTAGCCTTCTGTACCTTCCTACCCTTTCTAGGGTCTAGTTTGGATATTCTTAATCAATTTTTTTTTACGGGTGGGTATCTGAATCTCGTATTAAGTGGGTTTTTAGTATGTGCTACTATAATTACATTGCATAGTATTCAACGTTTCCCTGGCATTACCTCAAGTACTTATATTATTCCCGTTATATTTTTCTGGTTTTTCATAATATTATTAATTATTAAATCAATAGGTACTTTGTATTCGCTTTATTACTATAGCTTGAGTGGTTTTCTATTGCTCGTTTACTTGTTCTTTATCGATATTATTAATCGTAAACATGAAGCCTATACATTCGCCTATATTCCAGTAGGTAGGGCAAAGCAAATACCTGAGCAAATACCTACAGTGAGCTGGCTACTACTTCAAAGCCCTTATCTTGATTTAGAGGTTAATGGTATCGTTACCGATTTACATAGTGATGATTTAACGGATGACTGGGAGCGATTTATAACAGATAAGACGCTCAAAGGTACTCCTGTCTATCATTACCGTAATATTCGTGAATCATTAACTGGTAGAGTTCGTATTAATCATATGTATGAGAATGAACTAGGATCTCTACTACCCTCGCCAAACTATTTATTTCTAAAATATTGCTTTGATGTCATCCTTATTTTAGCTTCACTACCTGTTACCCTTATTATTGGTTTGATTACTGCCATAGCTATCAAACTAGAAGACGGTGGAAAAGTATTTTATATCCAACCTCGAGTTGGTTACCGAGGTGAAGTATTCAATGTGTATAAATTCCGCAGTATGCGTGAGAAAACTAAAGAGGTAGTCACTACAACTGATGATGGTCGAATAACTAAGGTTGGAAAATTCATTCGAAAAACTCGGATTGATGAATTACCTCAGTTTTTGAATGTCATTAAAAGTGAAATGAGTTTGATTGGGCCAAGAGCTGAATTTATAGATTTCGCTGTCGAGTTAGAGAAGGAAGTACCATTCTTTAATTACCGACATATCGTTAAACCAGGTATATCGGGATGGGCACAAGTAAATCAAGGCTATGCTACAGGAGCAGAAGAGACAAAGATAAAAATCGAATATGATTTCTACTATATTAAGCATATCTCCTTCTCACTGGATCTGCTAATTTTCTTTAAGACTATACATACTATGGTGACAGGATTTGGTGCTCGTTAGCCTTCATATGTAATACAAAACGATAAACTATTAATTTCAGTTTTTAAGATAAACTATTTGTTTATTTATTGCTATTGAGTATTACTGATATGAAACAAATCAACTTGTCAGGTCTTAAATTTACCAGATTAACAGCTCTATGCTTGGGTATTAGTTTAATAAGCGGGATAGCTAGTGCGCAAAATTTACAAATGAATAATATGAACCTTAAGTCAGAATTAGACTGGCTACAAGCTCAAGGAGTTATTCAGATTAGTACGACTACTTGGCCACTAACTACTAATGAGATTAATCGTGCATTAGAAGCTGCCAATATTCGTACCCCTGAACAGCAGCAGATTTTACAGTCCGTACGTTATACATTGAGTAAGCAGCCTAAGTCTTTAGTAAATACTACTATATCTGCTTATGGACAAACAGATAGAAAGCAGCTTCCTCAAACCTTCGCTGACGATAAACTAGCAAATTTTGAAGTGAGCGCTAGGGCTGGTATTAGCGAAGAAGACTGGGAAATTAATATACAAGCTAATATCAAAGATGACGATATTGATGATGAGGATATCAGCTTTGATGGTTCTTATGTGGCGGGTAAGTATGCTAACCAGTGGCTCATTGCTGGCCAGATTCCAACATGGTGGGGCCCAAGTAATGATGGAAGTCTAATACGTGGTGATGCCTCGAAGCCAGTTGTTGGGGTTACTATGCAACGTGACACTCAAGTATCTCCAAGCTCACCTTATCTGAGCTGGATTGGCCCTTGGCAGTATCAACTATTTCTAGGTCAACTGGACGACTATAACGCCATTCCTGATACCAAGCTTATTGGCACTAGACTTAGCGCAAGTCCTACCCCATGGCTAGAATTGGGAGCCTCGCGGATGATCATGTGGGGTGGCGATGGCCGTTCTGAAAGTTTCAGCTCTTTTGTTGATGCCTTAACCGGTAAAAATGACAATACGGGTGATCCTGATACTGACCCTACCAACAGCTTGGCAGGATTTGATGCCCGTGTGAATCTTGCTCCATTAACTAATAGCAACTTTCCGGTAGGTGTTTATGGTCAATATGTGGGTGAAGATGAAGCTGGTGGTTTACCCTCCAAAAATATGTATTTAGCGGGTATTGATTACGCTTCATCTATTAACACAACTAATCAAGGTGTCATGCCTTATCAACTTTATGCTGAATGGGCTGACACTCGTACTGGAGGTGACATTAGAGGCATATCCTACAACCATTACATTTATAAAGATGGTTACTATCAGTATGGCTATCCTTTAGGTCATTCTCTAGGTGGTGATGCAGAGAGCTACACTATCGGAGGCAAACTATGGATGGACAATCAGAATTTTATCAATGCTAAAGTACAACATGCAAAAGTGAACCAATCTAATCGAAATACCAACTATTCTTTCCCTGAATCAGATAAATTAACCGTATTAGATGTAGCTTGGGAACATCAATTAAATCCAAAGACTACTATTTCTAGTCGTGCTTGGGTATCTGATTCAGATATTCATTCAACAGATATTGGTGGTGGTATTGGCGTTGAGTTTGCTAACTTCTAGCAGCTGAATAATCTCTTACTAAAAAGCTCTAAATCAAGAAGTTTAGAGCTTTTTTATTACAAGGAATAAAGAAACTTTTGGTATTATCCTACTCCTCCTCATCCAACCGACTAATAGTCACTCCCGTAAAGCCAAAGATAACCGTTAATAACAATGACAAATAACAGAAGAAAGCATAAGGCAAATATTCTAATACCGGGACACCCAGTGCTTGACTTATAAATACCCCACACACACTCCAAGGGACTAACGGATTAATTACTGTCCCTGCATCTTCAACCGTACGAGATAGATTCTTTGGATGCAGATGCAAACGCTCAAAAGTAGGCCTAAATGCGGTACCTGACAATAGAATACTTAAATACTGTTCGCCAATTAATACGTTAATGCTCAGTGCTGACATGGCTGCGGCAAAGATGGCCTGACCTGCTGTGGTCAGCTTATCACGCATACCTGAGAGCAATGCTGGTAGGATACCTAATGTTTTTAATAGTCCTCCTAAGCTTAATGCCAATATCACGATGGTTTGGGTAAAGAACATACTTTGAATACCACCGCGAGACAACATACCACCGACTTCTCCCAACTCTAAATTGTCCGCAGGGGCATAGCCTTCAAAGAAGTAACTGCCCAACTGCGTGATAGAAGGTGTGCTGTGGATATAAGTCACCACCATAGCTGCGATAATGGTACAAATAATGGTGTAAATCGCGTTAACACGATATAAGGCCAATATCACCAATACCATAAAGGGCAGTACCGCATAACCATGTATCAAACCACTATCAATTAATTGCTGTTGCAATACCTTAACCTGGTATAAGTTCCCAGAGTGGGTCTGTCCGGACAGCATCCAAAATAACAGCACACTAATAATCCAAGCCGGCACTGTGGTATAGACCATATTACGAATGTGCTCAAACAGATCAATGCCGACCACAGAGGAAGCAATAGTGCCCGTATCTGATAACGGAGACATTTTATCGCCAAAGAAGGCACCTGATACCACCGCTCCTGCGGCAATGGCAGCATTGGCATCGAACGCATTACTCATACCGATAAAGGCGACCCCAAGCGTGGCGACTGTGGTCAAACTACTACCCAAAGCGATACCAATAATAGAGGTCAGCACAAAAGCGGAGATATAATAAAATCGCGGTGAAATAAGCTCAAAACCAAAGTACATCAGCGTAGGAATAGCACCGGACATCATCAATGCCGATACCATCAGTCCGATGAAGAAGAACAGATAAATGGCCCCAATGCCACTCATTACCCCAGCGGCCATCTCTGACTGCATGTGACTGAAACTTAGTCCTCGCATTAATCCCATTAATAACAAAAAGCACAATGCTAAAATTAAAGACAAATGCGGCACCCAACCGAAACTGATCATGGTTACCCCCATAATCAAAATGACTAGCCCTGCCATTAAAAAAGCCAGTTTGGGATCAAGTTGCGGGCTCTGTGCTTGGGAATCGGTCAACATACGCCATCCGTTTGGTTGCGGTCAAAAAAATGAATCGGCACATGATAACAATTTTTGTCACTTTTAGATAAATTTTAGCAGTCTGTGGCCTTAAATACACTTGTTTCGGGCCACCTAACATTAAATAGCCCATTGCTAAAATCTAACATTGAGTTAACCGTCAATCTGGTTTATTCTTTAATACTGTACGACCAACCACCTTCTGAAAGGAAATAAAATGTTTGAACGTGTCGAATTCTATGCTGGTGACCCAATCTTAGGCCTTATGGTCGAATATGCGAATGATACCAATCCTAATAAAGTAAACTTAGGCGTTGGCGTTTTTTATGATGATGACGGCGTATTGCCTGTACTTGATTGTGTGAAGACTGCAGAACAACGTATTGCAGATCCCATCTCTGCCCGCCCTTATCTACCTATGGAAGGTCTGCCAGGACATCGTAAGGCTTGTCAGTACCTATTATTCGGTAAAGACGCACCTGTGTTACAACAAAACCGTGTAGCGACCATCGCTACTATTGGTGGTTCTGGTGCTTTAAAAGTAGGTGCAGACTTTATCAATACTTGGTTCCCAGAATCAAAATGCTATGTCAGTGACCCAACTTGGGGCAACCACATTGCTATCTTTGAAGGCAGTGGCGTTGAAGTGGGTAAATATCCTTACTATGATAAAGCCACTGGCACAGTAAAATTCGATGCATTGATCGAGTTTTTTAACACTTTAAATAAGAATGACGTGGTGTTATTACACCCTTGCTGCCATAACCCAACAGGTGTGGACTTAACTCAGCAGCAGTGGGATCAATTACTACAAGTCATCGAAGCACGTGGACTAATCCCATTCATGGACATCGCTTATCAAGGCTTTGGCGAAGACATGGACAGCGATGCCTATGCTATTCGTAAAGCGGTTGATATGGGTCTGCCTTTATTTGTCAGTAACTCATTCTCTAAAAACCTATCTTTATACGGTGAACGTGTGGGCGGCCTATCGGTGGTCTGTCCTACTGAGGAAGAAGCAGCTCGCGTCTTTGGTCAGTTGAAGTTCACTGTACGCCGTATTTACTCAAGCCCACCATCACATGGTGGTCATGTGGTAGACATCGTTATGAATGATGAAGCGTTGCATGATCAATGGGTAAGCGAAGTTTATGGCATGCGTGATCGTATCAAAGCCATGCGTCTACAGTTAAAATCAGTACTTGAAGCCAAAGTACCGGGTCGTAACTTCGACTACCTAACCACTCAAAATGGTATGTTCAGCTTCACTGGTTTAACACCTGAGCAAGTTGAACGTCTAAAAGCAGATTTCGGTATCTATATGGTGTCAAACTCACGTATGTGTGTTGCTGGTTTAAATACTAAAAACATTGATTATGTGGCCAATGCTATGGCGGAAGTGCTTAAAGACTAGCACTTGTTTAAATCGCACTTATGCTCAATGAGTTTAGTCTTAATTAATGATGCAAAAGCCGAGCAAACGCTCGGCTTTTTGTATGGATGTAGACGTTGACTCCACTTGAGAGGTAGATATTAAGTCTTTTGAATTATAGATAGCAACCCTATAATAGCGGTACTATAATGAGATACTTTCTAATCAATTTATAACCAATTCTTACTCCCCTTCTAAATCATAGCTTTTGTTAAACTTAGCGTAGATAGAGTACCGTATGAACCTTAACCTAAAGCTTATCGCCACTTTACCTATTTATTTACTGTTGGCCAGTTGTTCTAATGACGCTAAAACTGTACAGGCACCTACAGACAGTCAATCAGAGACCTTAGCACAACAATCCACTGATGTGATACGTATTGCTGCCGCTGCTAACCTAGCAGGCGTATTACCTGCTGTAATTGACGCCTATGAAACCTCAGATGCTCAAACCTCCGAGTCTCAAACTAACAAAAACCAAAAACCAAAAATTGAAGTGACTTATGCCTCTTCCGGTAAGCTGTTTGCTCAAATTAACTCTGGCGCACCTTATGATATCTTTTTATCAGCGGACCAAGATTTCCCAGCAAAATATGCGCAGCAGCAAGCCAGTGCTAAAGCCACGGTACAAGAGCCTTTTACCTATACTCGTGGGCAATTGGCACTGTATAGCAGTAATCATGACTTAAGTACATTAAAAACCTTAGACAAAGCTAGCCTACAACAGTTATTTATCACTCAGCCTAGCGACAGCAAAACCACTATTAAAATAACTTTGGCCAATCCTGAATTAGCCCCTTATGGCGCATCTGCAAAAACTTTTCTGCAGCAGCAAGGGTTATACGACACCTTAAGTGACAAAAAAGTTTTGATTCAAGCAGAGAATATCGGACAAGCTTTCCAATATGTGCATACGGCCACCACTGATTATGGCTTCGTGGCATTGTCGCAATTAATTAGTGCCAAAGTGCCAGTTTCCAAGTACATCATCCTACAGCCAGAAAACTATCCGGCCATATTGCAAGATGGTATTGTCATTCGTAACAGTGCCCAAGCGACTGATCTTAGTGATTATTTACAATCTGAGCCTGCACAAAATTTATTTGCTGAGGCCGGTTATTTACCGGTTGGATCAACCACATCAGCTACTGGTTCATCAGAGTAGCCACTAATTATTTCTTAAAACCTATAACTATTTAGAGTTCGCTTTATACTAGGTAAATCGGATAAATATTGCTATGCTGTGTGAGTATCTTTAATTCACTGCTTTAAGCCTTGTGGTATTGCCCAACCTATGTCGCTTCTCTCCCCTCACCTATCAGACATGTTGCAGCCGTTGTGGCTCAGTATTAAGCTTGCCAGCATTACCACTCTGTGTCTTTTAGTTTTTGCTACACCGGTGGCTTATTGGCTCGCCAAACCGTCTTCAACTACCCTAATAACTCGCATTAAAGTCATGCTAATGGGCGTAATTGCCATGCCGTTGGTATTACCGCCAACTGTACTTGGGTTCTATTTATTGTTATTGATGAGTCCCAATTTTGCCTTGGGTAAATGGATGATGGCCCATAACATTGCCACCTTAGCGTTCACTTTTGAAGGGTTAGTAATAGGCTCTATTGTCTATTCTCTGCCTTTTTATGTGCAGCCAGTATATGCTCAATTTTTACGTATTCCCAAAAGTGTCAGTGACATGGCGTTATTATTAGAACCTAGCCGATTGCGTCGCTTTACCGCCGTGGCTTTACCTCAGGCTAAGGCAGGCATCATTCTAGGCAGTCTGATTAGCTTTGCTCATACCATCGGCGAATTTGGCGTGGTATTGATGATCGGCGGTAGTATCGCTGGAGAAACCAAGGTGATTTCTATTGCCATCTATGAGCAAGTTGAAGCCCTCAATTACGAGATGGCACATACCATGTCACTGTTATTGATTGCTTTAGGCATCGTGCTAGTGGCTTTGATTGCCAGTGTCAATAATAAGGTGAACCGTCCTTTTCATAAAAGCATTACCCATAAAAGCGCTACCAAACCCACTTTAAAAGACTAAAAAACCAGCCGAAGCTGGTCTTGTATTAAAGCGTCTTACATTAAACGACTTCTAAATCATGAAGTCTTTAACCATTGTTACTCAGCCACTTAGAGGGCTCATCTTGGTAATATTCTTGCTTCCATACTGGAATGTCTGCCTTAATAGTATCGAGAATCCAACGACACGCATCAAAGGCTGGATAACGGTGCTTAGATGACACACCAATCCAGACCGCCATATCGCCAATCTCTAAGGCCCCGATACGATGAATCGCCACCGCATTTTCGATATCAAACAAGCGTTTGGCTTCTTCTATGATTAGCTTACCTTGGTTAATCGCCAATTTCTCATAGCCATAATAAGTCAAGCGGGTAACTTTGCTGTCATTATTATGATTGCGCACCCAACCCTCAAACGTGGCTAACGCTCCGCATTGCTCGTCTTGCAAGAAGTCTTTTAGACGCTGTTCATCAATCGCTTCATCCAATAGAGCAAAGCCTTGGGTTTGGGCTATCTGATACGCCTCTTCTACGCTATGTGAGATGCTACTTGCCTGCTGATGAGGCTGATTGGCAGTGTCCAAATCAGTTTGACTGTCCATTGTGTGACTCCAAAAAACATTTCTCTAAATAGCTTTTATCTAAACAGCTTTCTAATAACCAGTTAAAACTAACGTCTAACCGCCGGCCACAGGGGGAATAAAGGCAATGGTATCACCCTCTTTAATAGCCTCATCCCAACTGGCAAACTCATCATTAATAGCCACTCTTAACTCTGCAGGCTGTTGTCGAAACTGGTAGCGGGTTTGCAGACTGTTATACAGCTCGTTTAAGCTGGTACCCGTCTCTAAGGTGAGCGGCTCACTGCCTTTATGTGATTTATCTGCCAAACTGGCAAAATATAAAACGGTAATATTCATAGTTCTCTCAATATAATACTTTCAATTTATCTTTGACTTATGAGTTAAGACTCAATACTTAATGCTTAGTATTTACGCACTTTGGTAGTCTGATTTACCACCCGTTTTGGTCACTAGGCGAATATCATTAATAATAATGTCATGTGATAACGCCTTGGTCATGTCATAAATGGTTAGACAGGCGACGCTCACAGCAGTTAACGCTTCCATTTCCACACCCGTTTTATGGGTCACTCGCACTGTGGACTCTACTCGAATGGCACTCTGCTCATCCTTATACTCAAAGCTTAAGCCAATTTTATCTAGGGGCAGCGGATGACACAGTGGAATTAAATCATGAGTACGTTTGGCCGCCATGATACCCGCTATATGTGCCGTCTGAGTAATACTGCCTTTCTTAGTCAGACCATCCGCCGCTTTAATCTCGGTATAAATATCTTTGGGAAAAACCACATAGCCTTGTGCCACCGCTTCACGCGTGGTCACCGTTTTATGGCCCACATCCACCATGTGAATGTCACCATCCGCATTCAAATGTGACAGTTTTGCAGATTGATTTGAAGATTGTTTTACAGTTGATTCTAATGTGGGTTGGTGGGTAGATTCTGACACTGACTTTGACATAATTGAGGTTAATCCAATAGCATTTTAGAGAGATTAAAAGGTGGCGGTTATAAGAGGCCTATTTAAGCAGTAAGTTATTAAGCAATAAGTTAAAAAGTGAAGTTAAAAAATAAAAATATATAATAGCATTTATTATCAAACGGTTATGACGGTAAGCTTTGACAGGCCTTTTGAAACTGTTCTTGAGTATTTAGATTAGACAAGGCGTACCAAGATTCTGGCATAGCGACGTGTTGACAAACAGGTTTAATAAAACCCATTACCCGTCGCTCTCCCGCATCCAAATAAGCTTGTAAAGTCTCAGCCACGCTAAGTTGATAAAGTCCCAACAATGGATACATTCGCTCATTGTCCGTCAAACAATAGACTTGAGGATAACTAGTCTGTGTCACAGCCTGTTGGTTTGCCTCTACTACCTGTGGGGCTGTTGTCTCTATAAATTCAGTAACCTGCTTCCAGATATCAGTCGCTGAGACCAAACTGTCACAACTTACTACAATGATCCATTGAGCAGTATCAGTATCATCTGTCAGCCTAGTATGGTGATCAATAGGCATGTGTAATAATTGCTGCATAGCAGACAACATTGCCCCTAATGGCCCAGCTGAATGCTTGTGCTTAGCATCTGGATGGCTACTCTGCGGCTGATAATCTTCAACATGAATAAGCGAAGTAACAGCATCTTCTAGTTGAGTGCTGAACCCTTGCGCATTATCAGCGATCAGAATCGGCACCCCTAACTGACTGGCACGCTGCACATGATAATTCAGTAAACTCTGTCCAGAAGGTAACCTCAATAACGCTTTAGGCGAACCCATACGAGTTGATAAGCCACCGGCTAAAATAACTATTCCCGCCAGCCCCGCCAAATCACTTTGGCTTGACCCTTTGCTTAACTCCAAAGACAGTGGATTAGTCATGACCAGGGTTAGTACGCATTAAATGCGGCACAAAGTTACACGGTCCTGTACGGCTGTCTAACTGCTCTTTAATAATCTGCGTCCAGCCAGTACGGCAAGCGCCTGACGAGCCTGGTAGGCAGAAAATAACGGTGTTATTGGCCATACCCGCAATGGCGCGTGATTGAATGGTCGACATACCAATCTCATCCTTTGAGATTAAACGGAACATCTCACCAAAGCCATCGACCTCTTTATCAAACAATACGCTAACCGCTTCTGGCATGCTGTCACGAATATAGAAGCCAGTACCACCGGTAGTAATCACTGCATGCACCTCAGGTTCGGCAATCCAACCACTAATCACCGCACGAATTTTGTAAATATCATCAGTAATTAGTTGACGGTCGGCCAAGTTGTGACCCGCTTCTTGTAGCGAATCCACTAGGTATTGACCTGACGTGTCTTCTGCCAAAGTACGGCTATCAGAAACCGTCAACACAGCCACATTTAATGGGGTAAATACTTTTTCTTTTGACATAAAAACGGCCTTATCGTTAAAACAAAATAAAATGAAATCAGAAAACTGAACGGGATAACCACATTAAGAGAGTAACCCCAAAACAACTTGCTACAGACGATAATTAGTGACTGGCTAATATGAGTTAACCACCAATCATAGATAAGTTATTCATAATGCCACTATTGGACTCAGCCAAGTGATGATGCTCAGGTTTAATCGGCATAAATTGATGCAATACCTTTATTAGCCCCGCGACATCTTGCTGTTGTAAATATTGTCGAATGTCATAGTTGCCTTGGTCAAACAAACACAAATGTACTTTGCCCAAGCTACTCACCCGCAGTCGATTACAACTGTCACAAAAATGCGCCGCATAGGGAGCAATCATACCAATTCGGCCCACATAATCAGGGTGACTGTATTCTATAGCTGGACCATCATTCTGAGAGCGTTCATGAGGTCGCCAGCCATTATTTAGCAAATATTCGGTTATTAATGTTGACTGAGCATGTTGTGCAAAAAACAAATCACTGTTGTCACTGGTCTGCATAAACTCGATAAAACGATAGGTCACTGGGCGCGTTTTTACATACTCTAAAGCGGATAACAGGCTGTCATAAGCGGTATTTTCCATCAAGATACCATTTAGCTTAAGCTTGATGTCTGTGGTTTCTAGTAAAGTATCCATGTCCTCAAGCAGCTGCGGCAAAATATCAAAGCCCGTCATTTGCTTGAAGGTGGCAGTATCAAAGCTATCGACACTGATATTCAATTGATCTAGGCCAGCTTGTTGCCAATTAGCAATATGCTTGCCTAACTTATAGCCATTACTGGTCATCGCCACGGTTTCAATACCGGGGGTTGCTTTTATCGATCGTATAATGTCAGTAACATCTTTACGAATAGAAGGCTCACCGCCCGTTAAGCGAACTTTTTTAGTGCCTACTTGAGCAAATGCCTTAATCAACACTTCAATCTCAGGCAAGGTCAGCTCATTATCCGGACGCTTTCCTTGATAGCCGTTGGGCAGACAATAACCACAGCGGAAATTACAAAAGTCAGTAATCGATAGACGCAAATAGGTTAGCCGACGTGAGAAACCATCGGTCAATAACCCTTCACCATTGGTAGAGTCAACAGCCGCAGCGTTAGAAGACAGTGAAGCAGTAACACCCTTGGCATCTTTAAAGAATTTAGCGTCTTTAGCAGTTTGAATGTTTTTAGCGGTGTTAATATTTGTCGCGATTTCAGGTTTGCTAGTCGCGTTACGCCAAGTAGCCGCGTTGGAAACTTTATTCTGATAAGAAAAAGGAATATTAATCAAAGCCGCTAATGCATAAGTGCTGCGAGAATAAGAGGTATTGTGATAGGTCGTATTAACAGATGAGTTTAGGTCATGACCATCAAACATAACTGAATTGGGGGTAGGTGTATACAGCCTAGCTTTCCCTAGGTTGGATTTGAGAGGGGTCATATTGGATACCGTGATCATCTAAAGTTAATGTGCTCTAAGCATTGCCTCAGGTTGTGAATGGAATCTTTATAAAAAAAGAATAATAAAAAAAGCGTAGTAAGTTTTTATGGTCATAAATAGATAAAGAAGGCTCAAGACGGCCAAGTGCTAGTACTACTTTCGTAGATTTAACAAGGTGAACGCGGTCACTCTTTATCTTGTCTATGCTTAAACTCTATGATTAGATTATAACAGGTCGAGGGGTAATAAATACTCACCCTAATGGGCATCGCGATTACCCCTCCTCTACCTCTTTAGTAGTATAGGTGATAGATAGGGGCTAAAAATAGTGTGCTAAAGCTATGTTTTGTTGTGCCTCTACTGTCACTTTGTTAAAACATGCACACTGTTAGAATAAAGGTTCTGGTATTAGTAGCTAAACTTGTACAGCAGTTAAGACCATGGGAACGGCTGCACCAAAACTTCCTCACCCGCACTAACATTGCCAGAGTCTTTGGGCAATACGATCAGACAATTGGCCAAACTAAGCTGCTTAATACGATGTGAATCTTGCTTACCCGCAGTACTGACCAGATATTGCCCTGTTTCATCTTGACTCAAGATGCCACGTTGGAAATCAGCACGACCGGGGGATTTTCTCACGTCATTGCTCAAGGTAGCATTGACCGTCAATGTCAGCGGCATGTCTTCTTGAGCGACGCCCGATAACTGCCACAATGCTGGGATAATAAACTGTAAGCTACCGACCACAGAAGATAAAGGATTGCCAGGTAAGCCAAAGTACAACACAGGCACTTCTAAACCTTGAGTTAGCTCACCAAAGACAAACGGTTTACCTGGCTTCATCGCCACCTTGTAATGGTTAATCTGACCCAACTCTTCAATCACTGTGGTTAAAAAGTCATAATCCCCCACTGAGACCCCTGCGGTAGAAATAAGCACATCGCACTCTTGCATCGCACTAAGTACCGCCTTTTTAGTCAACTCAAGATGATCCGGAATAATGCCATAATCCTGTATGACTACTGGCATATCAGCGAACATACTCTTTAGCGTTGGGGTGTTGGAATTATAAATCTGAGCAAGCGTCTGCAGGGGCTCACCTACTTTTACCAACTCATCCCCGGTGGCCAAAATACCGACCACTAACGGTTTATAGATGTCGACCGTTGCTAACCCTAAGTTGGCTAATAGACTGATGTCTGCAGGATTGAGGCGTTTGCCCGCTTGAAGTACCACTTCACCAGACTCAATTTCCTCGCCTTGCTTACGAATATTACGGTCTACTATTGCCGCTTGGGTCAATTCAATGCCATAAGCCTGCGATTTATCGATGCTGTCTCTAATCTCAGCAAAATTGGTATTTTCTTGCATCACCACAGTATCACAGTCGCTCGGCACCACCGCACCGGTAAAAATACGTACCCCTTGCCCTGCTTGTAGCGTGCCTGTAAACGCAGAACCTGCCTGTGACTCACCAATAATTTGAATAACTGTCCCCTGCTCTAGCGTACTGCCTGTTGCTATCGCATAGCCGTCCATAGCCGATAGGTTCTGACGTGGCACATCAAACGGAGAAACGATGTCTGTGGCAAGAATATGATTTAGGCTGCTGAGCAAGTCGCGACTCTCGGTATCACGCTGATTAAACGCCAAATCCTGTTTATTATAAGCGGTGATGCGCTCGGTAATGGCGGCCTTTAATGCTTCAACAGTAATCATAAAATTGCTCTCTTAATTTTCTTATATACGGTTTTATATTTAATCTTGTTATAGAGGCTCAAAATAAGGACGCTATAAATGCTATAGATGAGGACCCTATAAAAATAGCTTTCAGTATCAATATATTGTGAACTAGCATAAAGTGAATTTAAAGCCGATGTTGTAAAACTTTATAAAGATTCTTGGATATCTTTTGTAGTCGGCTGCAGTTAGGACCTTGATATTATCAGTTTAAATCTCAGTGTGATTAAGGCAAATAAGAAGAATAATAATAAACATTAGAACCTATGATTAAGAACAAACTATTTGTTGCAGTAATTTATTGCAGTAATCGTGCCAAGCCAAGTTTCGCTATTTACCATTATAATCATCAATTATTAGCATGCCATTATCCTAAAGAACTATGGGTTATCTCTGTATCGGGTGAATAATTGGAATGTATAACGCCTTAATTGATAATCACTTGAAAGCGATAATTGTGATTAATATCGATAAGATGGCGGTCTTAAGAGAGGGCTATCTTGTTGAGAATGGGTATATGAAATACTAAAAAGAATAAATGATGTGTTTGCTGGCTGGTTGGGGAGGCAGAGCTATTTATCGATATGAAGCGCAAAGTTTTAAGTACAAAAAAAAGCCTCACTATGAAGTGAGGCTTTTTTAGAATTTGGAGCGGGAAACGAGATTCGAACTCGCGACCCCGACCTTGGCAAGGTCGTGCTCTACCAGCTGAGCTATTCCCGCATTTGGTACAGATGGTGCTTACTAGCTAGACCGGTATTATAGATTAAAAATTTATCCTGTCAATACCAGCTTTTATAACTTGTGCTTATATCTTAAAACAAATTTGGAGCGGGAAACGAGATTCGAACTCGCGACCCCGACCTTGGCAAGGTCGTGCTCTACCAGCTGAGCTATTCCCGCATCGATCATCGCCTAAGTAACTTCTGTTTTAAATATTAAGTTACTGCGTCTTGATAGGTGGGCTATTATAGATTAATTTGAGATTATGTCAACACTTTTTTCAGATAAGTTTTTTCATTTTATCTATTGCCCTTAATATACGGCTATTTTAACCCAAAAATTACAATAAAAAGCTGTTTTATTAGACTCGATTCGCTAAACTTTGGCCCATATGCAAACATTTAGTTAATGGATCATCCTCTAAGTAAGTTATTAATTACGACAAGGATGGAAACCCACTAGTGAGGACACCTATGAAGAAATTTTTAATTAACAGCATTGTAGCAGCTTCGGTATCAACGATGGCGCTAACCGGCTGTAGCTCAACTACCAACTCAGGCGTCATTGGCAGCGATAGACAGCAACTTCTTTTGGTCTCGAATGATCAAGTGATGCAAATGTCAGCGCAAAGTTACAATCAACTTTTACAGAAAGCCCGTCAACAACGAGTTTTAGATACTGATTCTGCTCAGCTGGCCCGTCTAAATCGTATTTCGCGTAATTTAATTAATCAAGCAGAGTTATATCGTGGCGATGCCAAAAACTGGCCATGGGAAGTTCATATTATCAAATCTAACGAGTTAAACGCCTTTGTTTTGCCCGGTGGTAAAATCATGTTCTACTCGGGCATTATTGACCGTTTGAATCTAACCGATGCAGAGATTGCTGCCATTATGGGACATGAAATGGCACACGCTATTCGTGAACACACCCGTGAGCGTATCTCAAGCCAATATGCTACTCAAACTGGTATTGGAATTGCAGCGAGTATTTTTGGTCTTTCACAAGGTCAAGCAGAGTTAGCGAACCTAGCCGGTGATTTAGGCATTGCCCGTCCTCACAGCCGTACCCAAGAGTCAGAAGCCGATCAAATTGGCTTAGTATTGATGGCCAAAGCAGGTTATGATCCTAATGCAGCGATCACATTGTGGCAGAAAATGCAACGTGCCAGCCAAGGTGAGCCACCTCAATTCTTAAGTACTCACCCTTCAAGCTCTAACCGTATTGCCACGCTTCAAGCGTTGATGCCTAAAGTTATGCCTTATTATAAGAAGTAGTAGGTTGTTGCTATTAAAAAGACCTGTTATTTAGAAATCAGCCTGCTGCTCTGCACAGGCTGTTTTTTATTATAGTTATTTAATGCTTTAAAATTACAGTTATTTAAGGTTTTAAAACCGACAAAAGAGCACAATATCTGTTGCAGATAGCCACTAGAGCAATCCTACTATTAACTGTTAATATAGAGGCTATCCATATAAAGTAAATGTATAAAACAGATCTATAAAAATAGCCATATACAAAACCATTAGGAGACAGGGCGTGCAAACCCATAATGAAGTTCTAAAACGCGTCGAAACGCTTAATCCTACTCATGTCGAACTGATCAATGAATCAATGAATCATGCCGGCTACTTTGAAGGTAAAGAGAGCCACTTTAAATTAACCGTGGTCAGTCCAGAATTTGAAGGCAAAAGACGGGTAGCAAGACACCAGCTTATCTATAGCCTGATGGACAATTTGATGACCAGCCAAGGCGGTAGTATTCACGCCTTAGCCATCCACGCTTATAGCCCAGATGAATGGCAACAGCAAAATCAGACTGTGCCTGCCAGCCCCCTTTGTGCCGGTCAAAATAAAGCCTAACTGTTGAATAAAACCTAACTTTTGACCTCACTTATTTAATTTGCTAGCCAACTGGCTCGAGGAAACTATGAAACACTTACATATGTTAATGGCGGTAATTACCGTGGTGCTCTTTTTATGGCAGAGCTATTTAGTCATGACCAAAGGCCAACGTTTCGATAAAAAAGGCAAGATTGCCACTCATGTGGTTTATACCCTATTGATTATCTCAGGGGCATTAAATGTCATGCCTCTATTACAAGCGGACGCTCCGCTTCAGTGGGTTGCTGCCAAAATTATATTACTCATAGCAGCAATAAGTGCTAGTATTAAAGCCTTTAGAGCGACGGCGACACCCGCCCAAAGCAGAACCGGTATTTTTATCGCTTTCATTGCTTACGTGGCAATTTTTGTATTGGCCTTTGTTAAGCCAGGCAACTTTATGTAGCCTCAATTGAGGTCGCTTTGGCTAATGTTGCTGCGGTTGACCTTAAATCACCGTGGCATTCATACCAAACACTTTGGGTCTCAAGATATACTCCCTCGCTTAACTAACCATAAACTTAGGAATTTTTTATGCCAAACTTCAGCGTTAAATCTTTGATGGCTTCTGCCGCAGTCGCTGGCAGTGTGCTTATGCTAAGTGGCTGCGCAACGACGGGTAATGTGTCGCCACAATATATTCCGCCTAGCAATTATCAAGGCTATGACTGTCCCTCTTTATCTCAAGAATACAATCGCATTCAAAGCTATATCAATACTGAGAGCAAAAATTACTCAGGATTAACCACCACTGGCGTGGGCGTGGGTGTTTCTGCCGGACGTTGGGGTATCTCACCCAATATTAATATTGGCGTAGGCAAAAGCAACAACAATGCTGCACGCGATGCCAAACTTTCTCGTCTATTTGGCGAAAGAGATGCGGTGGTACAAGCGGCTCGTATGAAGCAGTGTACCTTTGCCGCAAAATTAAAAGTATATGGCGAATCTTAATCATTATTTTATAACCGCTTATAATCTCTTATAACTTCGGGTTAACCTTTAAAGCATAGCTTAGCGATAAGGACCGGCTAAAGAATAAGGCAATAAACATCATGAGTCAGCCCACAACACAGACAGCTTCACCTAAAAATAGCAACTCGGCTTATCAGAAACCACCCCATTTCGAACGCTCTGACTATCAACGGGTGGTCATTACCGGTATGGGGGCCATTACGCCCTTGGGATTGGATGTGGAAACCACTTGGCAACGCTTAATCCAGGGCGAAAGTGGTATTAAGCCGATTACTCATTTTGATGCCTCGACTTATCGCGCTCAGTTCGCTGGCACGATTGAAGGGTTTGATGCCAGTCAGTATATGGCGGCCAAAGAAGCCCGTCGTTATGATACCTTCGTTCATTATGGGGTCGCTGCTGCGAGTATGGCACTTAAACAAGCGGGCTTTATTGATGAAGTTTGTGCGGACCCTACGCCGGTTAGTAATGTCGATGCTGACCGTTTTGGGGTGATTATTGGTGCTGGTATTGGGGGTCTACAGACTTTAGAAGACAACCGAGATGCCCTGGCCAACCATGGGATTCGTAAAGTATCTCCGTTTAGCTTACCCGGTTCCATTATCAATATGGCGGCTGGTATGGTGGCCATCAAGCACAATTTACGTGGTCCTAACTTAGCCACTGCCACCGCATGTACTTCAGCGGCTCATGCCATTGGTTTGGCTGCTCGCTTAATCGCTTATGGTGATTGTGATGTGATGTTGGCCGGAGGTAGCGAAAAAGGCTCGAGTCCACTAGGTATGGCCGGATTTGCCGCTATGGGCGCGCTATCCACTCGAAATGAAGAGCCAACTCGTGCCAGCCGTCCGTTTGATAAAGACCGTGATGGCTTCGTATTGGGCGATGGTGCTGGGGTGTTGGTGCTAGAAAGCCTGGCCCATGCCAAAGCTCGTGGTGCCACCATCTTAGCGGAACTGGCAGGATTTGGTATGAGTGATGATGCCCATCATATCACTGCCCCACCATCTGATGGTAACGGGGCTGCTAGAGCCATGACTTTGGCCATTAAAGATGCCGGTATTGACCCTTGTGACATTGGCTATATTAATGCTCATGGTACCAGCACCCCTGCCGGTGATGTCGCTGAGTCTCAAGCCATCGAAGGCATCTTTGAGGCTTGTAAGGATCGCTTACTGGTCAGCTCTACCAAGTCAATGACCGGTCACTTATTGGGTGCCGCAGGGGCAATAGAAGCCATCTTTAGTATCCAAGCCTTGCTCAAGCAGACAGTGCCACCGACCATTAACTTAGACAATGTCGATGAAAAATGCCGTTTGGATTATGTGGCCAATAAAGCACGCACGGTGACGGAGCTGAATTATTCAATGTCAAACAGCTTTGGCTTTGGCGGTACCAATGGCTCGCTAATTTTCTCACGCTGGTCCGAATAATTGGCCCAAATAATTGATCTAAGTCGTTGGTCTAAGTAAGCGCCGCTTTATACTGCGTATAATTATATTAATATCCGCCCCTTATCAAACTCTGATGGAGACAAATTAACATGGCACAAGTTGCATTCTCACACCAATTCTCTCATCGCTGGATTAATGCCCCGCAAGCTGTTAAAGAGGCTCTAATTCAAGAGTTTGAAGACATTATGCAGTTGCTCGAAGAAGACACTGATTTAGAAACTTTTGAATTTACTGTGCCCGACTTACATGCTCATATCGATGCCATTAATGCCGAAGTGGCCGCCGAAAAAGAAGTGGCTCGCCTTGAAGCAGAAAGACTAGAAGCTGAACGTATCGAGGCAGAAAGACTTGAGCTAGAAAAAATGGAAGCCGAACGCTTACTGTTGGAACAACAAGCCGCAGAACAACAACGCATTTTTGACGCCGAAGAAGCGAATCATTTGGCCAGCCTTGATGAACAAGATCAAGCTGTACCATATCCGCAGGGTGTAGAAAATTTAGAAGATACTGAAGTAATCGGCGTTGAAGAAGACAGTAATGAGGCAACACTTAGCGATCACGTGACTCCTACTACCGAGAGTCAGGAGCCGGGAGTTTCTAATGAGCAACCGACAGAAAACCCAATCACCGAGCTAGATGCTGTTATAAACGCCCCTGCCCCTTTTACCTTTGACAGCAGTCGTTCAAACGCTGAACTGGATGAGGACTTTGTTAAAGAGCTTGAAAGCCGAATCGATGACTATTTAAGCGAGCAGTTGGCCAATATGTCTGAAGATTTGAAATCTTGGCTGCGTGAACAAGTGGCCAACCGCTTGAATAGTAAATAACCGTAAAGCCAATCATTTTTAAACAGTCGTTTTTAAAACAGTCATCTTTGAAATAGTCATTTCTAAAGCAAACAGCTTTTAAGACAGTTTACTTTTAAAAAAACTGGCCTTACTGGCTTTTACATAAGAAGACGACCCGCAACCTACTCATGTAGCACTTTATAAATGGTATTGGCCATGACCTTGCCGATACCATTGACCCCTTCTAGCTCTTGCTGAGAAGCGCCAAGAAGCTGCTGTAAGCCGCCAAAATGGTTTAATAAATCACGGCGACGCTTTTCTCCCAGTCCAGGAATAGCCTCTAGTACTGAAGACGAACGGCGCTTGTCGCGTTTTTTACGATGCGCTGTAATGGCAAAGCGATGCGCCTCATCGCGGATGTTCATAATTAAATGCAGCGCTTTTGAGTCCATGGGTAAGTCTAAAGGCTCATGATTAATAAAATGCAGCACTTCTAAGCCTGCTTTACGCCCCTCGCCCTTGGCCACCCCGATCAACAAGGTATCATTTAAGATACCCAGTTCAGTCAATACATTCTTAGCCATATTCAATTGGCCTTTACCGCCATCGACCAATAAAATATCTGGCAACGGATGTTTCTTATAGCGACGGGTTAAAGCTTGAGCCATGGCCGCATAATCATCGCCGTCTTGCACCCCATGAATAGCATATTGACGATAATCTCGTTTGCGCGCACCACCTTGGTCGAACACCACACAACTGGCAATAGTTGCCTCGCCCATGGTATGTGAAATATCAAAACATTCAATTCTATCAATATTACCTTGCGTCACTGGCTTAAGCACTTCTTTTAGCGCCCCAAATCTAGCATGTAATTCTAAATAATCACCGAGCTTGGTCTTTAAAGCATTATTAGCATTGAGCTTCGCTAAATCTAACCACTCTGCACGGTGCTCACGAACATTAGTCTTGATAACGGTTTTACTGTCAAAATGAGTGCTCAGGGCTTCTTGTAACGCCTGCTGGTCAGGTAACTCATGACTAATAATAATTTCTGCGGGTAAGTCATCCGTTACTTGGAAATAAAACGAGGTAATAAAGGCGGAAAGGTTATCACTAATTGGCTCACTGCTGTCCACATCAGGGAAGTAGTTTTTACCGCCCAATACTCGGCCACCACGGACGGTCAACACATTGACACAGGTCATGCCTGCTTGACTGGCAATAGAAATAACATCTGCCTCACCTTGCACGGTATAGACAGCTTGACGTGATTGAACCTCACGCAGCATAGACAACTGGTCACGATAAAAGGCCGCTTTTTCAAAGTCTAAACTGTCCGCCGCACCTTCCATTTTTTCAATTAATGCTGCGTGAATGTCACTGGAGTCCCCTTTCAAAAACCGAATGGTATTCTGGACGTCAGTAGCATAATCTTCAGGCGAGACCAAACCCACACAGGGCGCTCGACAGCGTTTAATTTGGTATTCAAGACAAGGACGCTGGCGCTGACGAAAGAAGGTATTGGTACATTGACGCATCTGAAACATTTTTTGCATCAATACTAACGTCTCTTTGGCAGCATGCGCCGAGGGAAACGGTCCGAAAAACTTGCCTTTTTGGTGCTTGGCTTTACCCCGCCCATAAGCCAGTCTTGGGTACGGGTCATCTGCTGAGATAAACACATACAAATAAGACTTATCATCACGCAGCAATACGTTATAAGGAGGACGGTGCTCTTTAATAAGGTTTTGTTCAAGCAATAAGGCTTCAGTTTCACTGCGGGTAATAATGGTTTCAATATTATGGATGCGTGAGACCAGCGCCCGAGTCTTAGGGTGATCGATGGTCTTTGCAAAGTAGCTATTGACCCGGCTCTTTAGAGATTTCGCTTTACCCACATAAAGAATATCGCCATTTTTACCCAGCATTTTATAAACACCTGGCAAATTAGGCATGCGTTTAATCAAATGCTTAAGCCGTGCTTGTTTATCATCAACTGCTGTCGTTGGGGACTGATTCACCATAGTTTATAAAACCAAAATATATTAAAGATACCCTTATTTATGGGGCTTTAAAAGGCTTATTGCAAGCTAATCTAAAAAGCACAGAAGTCTTAATATTGACACAAAAAAGCTGGCTTAAAGCCAGCTTTTTTGTGTCAATATTTGCTACTATTAAAGAATCAGTGTCTAAAGCTTGGCATTAACGCTGGGATACCAGGCAGCATACCAACCATTGCCATGACCACAGTTAATAATACAAACATGAATGCAGGGATAATCCAGCGGCTCATTTTACTCAGACCCGCACTGCGTTCTTTTGAGCCGATTAGGCCTAGGTTATCTAGCAACATGGTTAATGACCAACCAAAGGCTGGATTCACCAATGCTGAAGCGAATACCACAATAGCCGCAGATTGAGTGGTCTTCCCTTCACGAGTCATTTCCATACCCGCTTCAAGTAACGGAATAAACACCCCTACAATCAATGCCACACACATCACTGGCTCCCAAATGGCTAAATCCATAGGGTAGCCCCAGATCGCAGCAACAACACACAGTACTGCCGTTAAGATGGCACCGGCTGGAATAGGACGTTTGGCAATGGCCGCAGGAACAATATACGTACCCCAAGATGAGGTAAAGTTGGCACCGCCCAGTGCTGAGCCGACTACCTGACGGATTGAAGCACTGGTCATGGTGTCGTCAATGTCCATAATTACGCGTTCGGTACGTTTTGGATAACTGATCTTCTGGAACACCTGATGACCCAAGAAGTCTGGTGACCACATGGCCACTGCCAATACTGCAAAAGGTAATACCACGATGAAGCTTTCTAAATTAGGCAGACCTAGCATCCAACCAGTGTTTTCACCCCACCAATACATAGGGCTTAGGTGTGGTAGACCAGGCGCGGTCTCAAACTGGAATGGCGCACCTAATGCAAAAGCGGTAACTCCGCCCAACACACAACTTAAGGGTACGGCCAACCAACGTTTGTTGTAATTTTCCAAAATAGCATACAACACAATAGTGCCCAAAATGACCACAAAAGCAATGTGTGGCATATTGATATCTTTCGACCATGCTAACAGCTTAGTAACCTGCGAGGTAGTACCGATAAAGCCCAAATATAACAGCAGACCCCCACACACCCCTTTACTGGTCAGATTTGCCAGCAAACTCCCGCCTTTACTGATGGCGAGCAACATCCCAAATAGACCGATTAGTAAGCCGAAAGCCATAGGGTGACCGCCTGCCAATACCACGATAGGAATAAGCGGAATCAACGGACCATGAGTACCCGCTAGGTTAGCGGTGGGTAGCATAAAGCCTGAGAATAAAACCACAAAGAACGAGACAATCAATAGCTCATAACGGACGTTTTCTAAGATGAAGGCATCACCTAAATTTAAAGCACCGGCGAAAGTTGCGGCAATAGCACCGACCATCACTACTTTACCAATGGTAGCCGCTAAGGCAGGAATGGCATCTTCATATTCAAAACGGTAGTCCCGAAAGGGAAGGTTGGGTTTCCAGCGCTTGGGTTGCATGATTTGCAACTCATGATTTAGGTAGGCATCACGGCTGGAAAAACTGGAGCTGGGCTTATGCAATTGCTCATAAGTGCCTGTTAAAGCAACAGCATCATCTTCTATAGGGGCGTTACTAGACTGCGGCAATGAGTCATTACTCATGGTATCTCCTTATACACGGTATCTTCCTTGATTACAGGACTGTTCAATACAACTAAATAGCTGCAATAAATGTGGTTAACTATTGTAATCTAACT
>Ga0208670_100044_pt1 | contig 51992 bp, 50 predicted proteins | sample 24BtaG_FD_184098 | JGI IMG/M metagenome (GOLD analysis project Ga0208670, IMG submission 184098) | Marine viral communities from Cariaco Basin, Caribbean Sea - 24B_WHOI_OMZ_CsCl (SPAdes) (version 2) | ecosystem: Environmental > Aquatic > Marine > Oceanic | place: Caribbean Sea: Cariaco Basin...
AAATAAATCAAATCGTAGCTTTGTTCGCGTACTCCTGATAAAAACGGAATAACGGCTAATAAAGGGATAACGGCAATATCTTGGAATAATAAAATGGTAAAGGCTTCACGGCCATGGGTACTTGAAAGCTGCTGTTTTTCTGTCAGGATTTGTAGGACAAAGGCAGTCGATGATAGGGCGAGACCAAATCCGACAATAAAAGCGGTATCAAGCGGCAAAGCAAAAAACTGATGTAACAGCCACATTAATAGCGTGCCAGTCAAACCGACTTGTAAGCCACCAAGGACAAAAATCGAACGCCGTAGCGCCCATAATCGTGAAGGCTGCAGCTCAAGGCCGATGATAAACAGCAGCATGACCACGCCAAACTCAGAAAAGTGTAATAAGCTTTCCGCATCGCCTGCAACATCTAAACCACTGGGGCCTAATATCAATCCTGTGATGAGATAACCTAGAACCGTCGCGATACCAAAACGTTTACCAAGGGGTACAAAGAGCAGGGCTGCTCCCAAGAAAATAGTAGCTTGTAACATTAAATTTGGTGAGCCGGCGGCGGCAGCGAGCATCTGGAATCCTTAGCAGTAACGATAAAATAAGCAGTACAACAGGGTAAATCAATAGTCAAAAATTTTAAACATCGTTTATTTCTTACGATAAATCTTCCATACGCCATTATCTGCCAGCGGATTACTATAAGCATCGTTACGGCGCTTACGCGGTGTCTGCCGACTGTCGACAATTTTAAAATCGGGTAGGGCATGAACGATAAGCCCCGTGCGATAAAAGCGTACGCGCTCAGGCTCTAGCATCTCGCCTTTGTTATCACGGCAAAATACATACGCGCGCAAATCGATAAATTCACGATGCGCCACCAAACGCGCCTCATCATCATTATCAAATACGGCGCTCATACGCGCAATTTCATCAGCGCTGTAATTGCCACATTTATCAGTAAGCGCACCGACTGACCCAAAGCTTTTCGATTCTTTGGCACGGGTCTTGGTCAGATGTAGTCTTTGCACGTGGTAGATAAATTGCGGTATCTCAAGGCTGGCTGGTAGCGGCAGATAATCAGGCGGTAGGTTGGCCGCCGGATAAAACGCCATCGCACGCTCAAGCAGATTATGCCAACGCTGCTGATAGGCTTGGACTTCGGCTAAATTGCCTTCATAAATCGGCATATCACGAATTTGACGCAAAATGTCAGGCGGAAACTGCTCATCTCGAAAGCTGGCAATATCTTCTTGCAGCGTTGATAGCAATGCTTTGGCATGCTTTTTACCCTCGCTTGAGATAGGGTCATCAATATAGCTTGGAGCAACGAAAGGAGCTGAGCGTCTCGACATGGCAAAAGGTCATCAATTGGTTATGAATAAGGGTTTTAAGCCTTAAGTATACAGAATTTATAGGAAAAATATGGCGGCGCGGCCAAATTTTCCATTATTTTTAACATGCTCTTACAATGATAAAAATCTGCCTGATATAAGCTGATTTGCAATAAAGGTCTTTTATTTATCTTTTTTAAGCCACTTTTTAGGCGCTTTTTTATGAATCATCATTCACCTCCTTCGTCCATATATGATAACTGGCGTGGCTTATTAGAAACTGTTGGTAAAATAATTTTAAGGATTATCGGTGCAGGACTGGCGCTGCTATTTGGGTTTTGGTTAATAATGGCATCCAATATGGGACCGGCTTATCTGCCGCACCTCATGAACGGTGCGCTAGATTTTTGGATTCGCATGATATTGTTAGGGTTGGGGCTAAGTATTTGGCTAATAACAGCGCTGTGGATAATTTGGCTGATGCTGCGTTATTGCCAGCACTTTATAAAAAAATATCAATTAAAACGTCGCTCATAACTAATAACCAGATAGGCGACGTCTTAATTGATAATTATATGATTTAATATTTAATGTCTTATGTTTAATTTCTTATGTTTAATGGTTGTGACCAATATGATTATTGGTATCAGTCGCCTGCTGTGAGATATCGCAAACTAAAGCATCGCTATGCGTCTTAGTTTGCGGATGCGCTAAGCTTTCAACCTGAATGGTCGCATGGTGAATATCAAGCTCAAGTAGGCTTTGCTCTAAACTGGTAATCAAAATACTGGATTCATAAATACTCATTTCGCCATCGACGACCACGTGACACGATAGGGCGTTGAGACCGCTGGTGATACTCCAAACATGCAGGTCATGGACTTGTCGTACTTGCGGGTGGGCAAGTAATTTGTCTTCGACCTCAACTAGCGATATACCTTCTGGCGTACCTTCCATCAGGATATGGACCGAATCACGGACGACGCGGTAACCACTAAACAAAATCAATATGGCGACAATCACCGAGGCCGCCGCATCCGCCCAAATCCAGCCAAAGCTCATCATCAAAAGCGCGGCAACGATAGCGGCAACCGAACCCATTAAGTCACTTAATACATGCAAATAAGCACTTTGCATATTCAGATTGACCGGTGCTTTACCCGCATTTTTCCCGTGATTGTCCCCGTTACTGCCTGCATGACTGTGACCATGCGCATCTGTGCCCCGACTGCCACGGTGCATCAGCCAAGCGACCAAAATATTGACCAACATACCAATGGTAGCAACGATAAGCATACCTTGGGTCGCAATCTCAGGCGGCGAATTAAAGCGCTTAATCGCCTCATAAAAAATCATGATGGCAATAATAACCAACGTCGCACCATTGACCGTTGCCACTAAAATCTCAAAGCGTTTATAACCAAAGGTCTTTTGATGGGTGGCGGCTTTTTCACCAATTTTAAATGCCATCAATGTCGCGCCAAGGGCCACCGCGTCACTGAGCATATGACCAGCATCAGACAGCAGCGCCAAACTACCAGTAAGCCAGCCGCCGATGGCTTCGACAAACATATAGGCAGTAATAATGATAAAACTAAACAGCAAGGTACGCTGATAGCCTTTGGTATCGCGTGGTGCAACCGTCTGTTCTAGATGTTCATCGTGGTCGTGATTGTCTTGATTATCGTCAGTATAACTGTCTTTAGCATAATGACCTTCTGCATCCTTTTGGCCGTGCTTATGGTTATCAGCCGCAGCATTCTCATGAGAATGGTCATTTTTTTCAGATTTTGGGTGATTTTGATTCATAACAACACTCAGGATGATAGAAGGTGAAATTGATTGCTTATAAAGCTTTGATTGCTTATAAAGCTGGGCTTGCTGTGCTCAAACCAGACAGATATAAAGAATTTAGCACATTTAATAAATGCTTGCTGTATCTAGGCGGTAAACGATGAATGACCTATTTTGAAAAGCGTTGGTTAGTGACTGCAAGCTATATAGTCAGCTCCATATAAAGAAGATACAGTGAAACTGGAATGAATTTTTTGTAGCCTCTGTCGGCGTAGGCACAGCAAGCTAGAAAGATTTATACCAGTTTCACGTTGTCAGATAACGTATCCATTTTACTTAGTACCGACTATAGCGTGATGATTCGAGTTAAAGAACCATGCTAAGAAATTGGATATTACCAGCCAACAGGGTCAATATCCAAGGTCAGCTTCAGATATTTGGCGCTTGGCAGGGCAAGTACAGGTTGCCACCAGTGATGTAATACCCGATGTAATTGCTGTCTGTCTTTGCCTAACAGCAGTAACTGCACGTGGTAGCGACTGTTCTTTTTACTCATTGGCGCATCGATAGGACCGAGGACGGCAAGATTATGCCCATTTGGCAAAATAGCAATCGCATCTTTAAGCGCTTGCGTCGTGGCGGCAAGGGTTTTGCCTTCACAGCGTATTAGGGCAGCGTGGCTATGCGGCGGCAAGCCCATCATTTTACGCTCTTGCAGTAGCTCACGTGCGAATGATAAATAACCATCTTTTACCAGTTTTAATAGCAGTTCATTATCGGGTTGCAGCGTTTGAATCAATACCCGCCCCGATTTATCACCGCGACCGGCACGCCCTGCAACCTGAACCATCAGTTGTGCAGTATGTTCCGGCGAGCGAAAGTCGGCGGATAAAAAGCCACGATCAGCATTGGGCAAACAAACAAGCGTAACATTAGGAAAATGATGACCTTTGGCGACCATTTGCGTACCAACTAAGATGGCAGGCTTGCCTTCATTGATACGCTGATAGATATTTTCCCAGCTGTCTTTACGTCTGGTGGTATCGCGATCGATTTGGATAATAGGATAAAGCGCTTTGCTGGTTTGCGGATTGGCAAAAATCGCATGCAAGTTTTCGCTGAGCCTTGTAGTGCCCATTCCTTTGGCATCCAAATTTTGACTGCCACAATCAGGACAAACCGTTGGAATATAGGCTTGCCAATCGCAATGGTGGCACTTTAAATATGAGCTGCTTGAATGGGAGTTAGATGGCGATTGGCTATTATAATGGACAGTTAAATGGGCGTCACAGCGTGGACAATCTGCTTGCCAGCCGCAAGCTTCGCATAGCAAAACTGGTGCATAGCCGCGACGATTTAAAAAAATTAATACTTGATCACCAGCTTCTAGTGTTTGTCGTATTGCGCCAATCAGCGCATCGGTCAGCCCAGTATCATAGCGTGCGCCTTCGTCCGTCGTTTGTTGATGGGTACTTTGCAGGCGCGCATCAATCAGCTGCATGCTGGCAAGCTTGGCATTACCGGGGCGAGTTTGCAATTGACACTCTACCAGCTTACCGTCATCGACCAGTTTCAGATGCTCAAGAGACGGGGTGGCGGTACCAAGTACGACGGGGATATTGGCTTGTAGTCCGCGATAAAGCGCGACGTCGGCGGCATGATAGCGCAACGTATCTTGCTGCTTATAAGAGCCATCATGCGCTTCATCAACCACAATTAAGCCCAAATCTGCAAAGGGATAGAGCACGGCTGAGCGCGTTCCAATGATAATTTGCGCATGACCGGTACGGCAATCTTGCCAACCTTGCAGGCGATGCGTATTGTTCATTCCCGAATGCAATAAAACAATATGAGCGGCAAAGCGACTGGCAAAACGCGCGCGCGTCTGCGGCGTCAAGCCAATCTCTGGTACTAATATCAATACCTGCTTGCCGGCTTCTAAGACCGCTTGCATCGCTTGCAAGTAGACTTCGGTCTTGCCACTACCGGTAATACCGTTTAACAAAAATCCCGTATAGCGATTAGCTTCATGAGCAGCAATAATCGCAGTAACGGCAAGCTGTTGCTCTTCATTAAGGTCAAGCGGCATGGTTGCTAATTTAACAGGAGCAGGTGCTTGTTTATTCTGAATATAGCGCTCGATAAGGCCTTTTTCTTCTAGCGCTTTTAAAAAACTGCGCTGCATCCCTTCTAACAGCAAAATATCTTCACTAGCGCCGTGCTCACCGTGTAATTTAAGCATATCAAATTGTTGCTTTTGCTTTCTTGCATTGGCGCGAAAATCGTCGTCGCCTACATGCGGCAAAATGCGCCAATGGGTAATCAATAAATCTAGCGGCTTACCTTGCCGCACGAGGGTTGGCAACATGACGGCTAAGACATCACCGAGCGGATAGTGATAATAACGCGCCAGCCAATGCGCCAGCTTTAGCATACTGGTATCTAAAATTGGCTCAGCATCTAAGCATTTATTAATAGGTTTAAGCTTATTGAGGGGTACGTCGCTATCCGCTGTAGCAATATGAGCAATGACGATACCGATTAAGGTTTGACGACCAAAGGATACTTCGACACGACTACCAATGGGCGGTATATGAGTCGAAGTGCCATTTAGCAAGGCGCTGCTATCTGCTGGCAAGCTGTAGTCAAACACCCGATAAAGGGGCACGGGTAGCGCAACTTGTAGCAACATAAAAGGGCTTCGCAGTCTTATCAGGTAAATGGGAATTAGGAAGAAAGGTTAAGAGATAAATAGATAAAGACCAATAAGCTTAGCACGATGCTAAGCTTATTATCATTTCACATAAAGCCGTAGAGCTTACCAAAGCTCAATAACCATCTTATTCAATATACATAATAGATTCGATTTCAACCACGCCGCCTTTAGGTAGGGCGGCGACTTGTACGGCTGCGCGGGCAGGGTATGGCTCGCTTAAATTCGCAACGAATACTTCGTTTAACGCGGCAAAGTCATTTAAATCGGTTAAAGAGACGTTGAATTTAACCACATCATTTAAGCTGCCGCCAGCTGCTTCACAAATGGCTTTGATATTCTCAAATACTTGCTTCGCTTGCGCTTCAAAACCTTCTTTTAGCTCCATGGTCTCAGGGTCAAAACCCAATTGACCTGAAATATAAACAGTATTACCCACTTTTACTGCTTGTGAATAGGTGCCAACAGCGGCTGGTGCTTTATCGGTTTGAATGGTTTGACGAGTCATATTATATCCTTATGATATTTTTTGATGTTTATTTGGTTGAAAAGTGAGCCAAAAATGTCAGGCTGCGTTAAACGCTTAAAATTAAATATAAAGGTTAATGCCTAACGCTTAAAAGGCATAGGTAAAAGGTATGGATTTTAACATTTATTTTAACTGATTTTATAATTGGTATAGCCGGATAATATTAGGGAAGCCAAGTAATGAGCGTAATTCGCGAATACCTTGCGCTAAATGATTGCGACTACGTACCACGATATGAATAATGGTATCGCTGCTACGCACGTCGACCTTTTCGACCCCGATATTTAACTGGCGCAGATGATAAATCACTTCACTGATTTGCTCATCACTGAGAGCGATTGAGAGCTTAAGGTAAGCGGGGAAACGGATTTTGCTACCGTGTTCGTCTGAGTCGCTTTGCTTAATTGCTTTATCATTACGCCAGCGCAACTGAATAACTTGATAAGGATTGTCTTTACGGATATCGTCCAATGAAAAGCATTTATGTCGATGGACAACCAAACCATGACGCGATAAATGGCCAACGATAGGGTCGCCATAAATCGGGTGACAGCAATTGGCAAAATCAAGCTCGACGCCTGAGGCATTGACAATCAGCTGCTGCGGCTGGGTCATATCATCAATATGTTCTTGCGATTGAATATCACTGACCTCATCGCTAAACAAACGGGTGACCACCAGTTGCGGCAGTAACGTACCCGAGCTTATTTGCTCAAATAGCGCATCTTTCTCTGTCAAACCGCGCCATTCGGTGAGGTTTTTCCAATCACTTTCGCTTAAATCATCGAGGCTTTTCTGATACGTTTTTAATGCGCGGTCTAAAGCTTGCATACCATGATGCTGCTTATCTGCAGGAGATAAGTCTTTAAACCAGCGCAAAATCTCTACCCGAGCTTTATTGGTGACCACAAAGCCAAGCCATTCCGCTTTTGGCTCAGAGTGACTGTTTACTTCAATCTCGACCAATTGACCGTTTTTAAGTACTGTACCGAGTTTCGCATGTTTGTTATCGACATTGGCACCGACGGCAACATTGCCGACCATAGGTCCAACGGCATAAGCAAAGTCGAGCGCAGTTGCCCCCTGTGGTAACTCATAAGCGCGCCCCTGCGGACTGTAGCAGATGATTTTACTCGAGTGCAGATAATCCATCAGCTCATTAATGGTAGAAATCGCCGCTGAAAAGTCAGGGCTGTCCTCATCCAAGCTGTCTTCATCGTCGACCAAGTCTTTCATATTGCGTAATGACGCTTGAATGACCGATTGACTGACATCGGAAGCGTGTTCTGCGCCAATAACGCCAAGCCTTGCCGCGTTCTGCATTTGCTTGGTTAAAATCGTCACTTTAACAAAATCATTATCGCGCTCATAGATAAGCGTCAGCGACTGATTACCACCCGGTAGCGGGCGGCGAATATTATCAGCGATATGGCTGTCATCAATCTGATATTTTTTAATCAGATAATAAGCCAATTTGTCACAGGCTTCGATATTATCAAGGACAATCTCAAACGCATAATGGCGCAACAGTGCATTGATTTCACCGCGATTACGGAAAAACTGGCGAAAGATAACGACGCGATTGTCTAAGACTTTAACCATGCCATTCAGACCAAGATTGTTTAGAACAATACTTAAATAGCGATGAATGGCTTCTCTTTGAAAATTACGCCCAAGTCCATGTTGTAGCAGCTTATCAGACAGCTTGTTATACATATCTGAGTCAAGGTTACGATAGCAAAGCACTTCGATATAATCGGCAATGTCATTGAGACCCATTAAGCGTGCAAAGGGCACATAAAAATCTAAGGTTTCTTGCGCAGTGGTGCGCTGTTTTTCTGGGCGTACCGCATCTAGCGTCGACATATTATGCAGGCGATCAGCGAGTTTGATAATCAATACCCGCGGATCGGCGAGGGTGGCAGTTAGGATTTTATGAAAGGTCGCCGCTTTATTTTCTTGTTTATTATGGGTCGATGATTTTAATTTGGTCACACCGTCGACCAGTCTTGCCACTATTTTGCCATAACGCTGCTGAATCTGCTCAGCACTGATCTCGGTATCTTCGACCGTGTCATGGAGGATGGCTGCAATAATCGTATCGCGATCCAAGCGAAAGCCTGCCAATATTTCGGCAACGGCAATCGGATGAGTGATATAAGGCTCCCCTGATTTACGCTTGTCTTTGATATGCGCAATATCACCGAACTCACAGGCATCAATAATATCACTACGTTCAGCCGCAGTGAGATAACCTACTGAGCGCAGCAGATTATATTGAGCGTCATCAACTAAAGGATGACTGAGTTTGGGTAAGGTTTGACTCATAAAGCGGCGATCCTATTTTCCAATACCTATTTGTCAGTTCAAGACGGTTTCTTGGTTCTCGACTGTTTGGGTAAATGGTGACTGAATGAATGCTGACCTACGCTATCAAAGCTTAAAGACATCAAAGCTTAAAGACGCAGAGCTAAAAAAGGGGCAGACCACCCTCTAATTAATCGTAAATCGCATTCAATGTCAACTGCTAAGCGAGTAGGCTATGCAAAAATTAAGAAATTCCCACTCAATGGTAGGATTTTCGCTATAAACGGTGGTTAAAATTGCTAACTGTTTAATATATAGTCGATTGAATCTAAAAAATTACAACATACTGCTGGGATAAATTTTTCGAAGCCTCTGGAGTGCAAAGCGCACAGCAAGCGAGAGAGATTTATCCCAGTAGAACGCTATCTCGTTTTGAATTGACTATAATAACTTAGCATCACATAAGTAACGTCATCAATAGCCTTACAACCAAAAAACCACAGCCTATGCTGTGGTTCTTATCAATCAGGAATGTCATCACTTAATAAAGTGGTCATACAAATAAAGCACTAAAAGCCGTATTTTAAAAGCTGGCTGATAAAGCCTTATTAGAAGCTATGATCGCCTGATAATGCTAAATCTAATGAGCTTGTAGCAAAGTTATGATCTGGCTGATTTAAAATATCACGGGTAATTTTACCCGCAGCAATTTCACGCAAGGCCAATACAGTAGGCTTGTCGTTATCAACGTCAACCAACGGTTCAGCAATACCTTTGGCCAACTGACGGGCGCGCTTGCTTGCGACCAATACCAGCTCAAAGCGATTATCAACATTATCCAAACAATCTTCAATCGTCACTCGTGCCATAAATAGCTACCTCGGTTGTTTTTATTAGTCACGGAGCTTGTCCGTCACTCAATAAAAATAATATCAAAAATACAAAAGGGGGATAGCTAGGCATTATAGCATTTTTTGTTTAAGCGCGTGGTTGCTTTTTATATCGGCTGCTACTTATATCTACGACGCCGCGCGCAATGCCCAGATAAGAGAACGAATAACGAATAATGCGACTTTAGCATTCCCCTTTCCTTTTTCTTTTGGCTACTCTTCTACTTTAGTACTCAGTAAGTTGGTAATGGTGCGATGGTAACGCTGCTGTTGGCGTTTAAGCGTCTGTCTATCGGCAACGATAACGGCTTTGAGCTCAGTCAGTGCTACTTCGAAATTGTCATTGATAATCACAAAATCAAAATGTACGTATTGTGCCATCTCAGTGACTGCGCCTGCCAAACGCTGCTCGATGACCTCTATCGTATCTTGCGCGCGCGTCGATAGACGTTGACGTAAGGTAGCAATACTTGGTGGCAAAATGAAAATCATCGTCGCGTCAGTGAAGATTTTTTTCACTTGTAGCGCCCCTTGCCAATCAATCTCTAAGATGACATCGACGCCGGCTTCTAACTGCGCCCGTACGCTTTGCTCTGAGGTACCATAATAGTTGCCAAACACTTCGGCATGTTCTAAAAACTTGCCTTCACCGATGGCGGTGACGAATTTATCAACATCGGTAAAATGATAATGATGACCATCAATCTCACCGGGACGCGGCGCGCGCGTGGTGTGCGACACGCTGACAGTCAAGTCATTGGTAGTAGCCAATAACTGCTTTACCAGTGAAGTCTTGCCTGTACCCGAAGCGGCGGTAATAATAAATAATGAACCTGTCATACGGTATTTCCTAATGAAGTGTTTCCTAATGGAGTCTGTTCTAATGGAGTCTGTTCTAATGGAGTCTGTTCTAATGGAATTTGCTCTGATGCAATCTGCTCTAATAAAGCATGTCCTAGCAAAATCTAGGCTAGTAAAAATCTGTACTGCTAAAAGACCCAAAGCTGTCTTAGTAAATGGCTAAAAACTGGTAAAAATAAAAAACGCCATCAGGTATGGCGCTAGAGACTTATATTGAATGGTAATCGATGCTTTATTATAGACTGCTTTTAGGGCTTTTATTTTATTTAGCGCCAGCTTTTCATTACTTAGTTGCTGTTCTGAAGTGATTTCTAAATGAAAAGGCGCTTTAGCCAATGTATTGTTAATTTAAAACATGGCTATTTTCAAAGGCAATAAAAGCAAATTATGCTAAAGTAGAGTATTGATTTTATCCCCGTTTTTAATGTAAAGCTGTTTGATATTTAGCTTTAACTATAAATTATCTAATGATAGGCCCTCTTATGCAAATTTATCTTGCCAATCCACGTGGATTTTGTGCTGGTGTAGATCGCGCGATTGCGATAGTGAACGAAGCATTGACACGTTTTGAGCCACCCATTTATGTGCGTCATGAAGTCGTCCATAATAAATTTGTGGTGTCTGATTTGGCCAATCGCGGTGCGGTGTTTGTTGAAGAGCTGCATGAAGTACCCGATGGTTCAATCGTTATTTTCTCAGCTCATGGCGTCTCAAAAGCGGTGGAAGATGAAGCACAGCGCCGTGACTTAACGGTATTTGATGCGACTTGTCCGCTCGTTACCAAAGTACATATCGAAGTGGCAAAATTTGCTCAAGACGGTATGGATGCGGTATTGATTGGTCATGCAGGACACCCTGAAGTAGAAGGCACCATGGGGCGCTTTAATCGTCGCCACGGCGGTGAGATTCATTTGGTCGAAAATGAAACCGATGTCGAAGCATTGACTGTACAAAATGCTGAGCACTTAGCTTTTGTTACCCAAACAACTTTATCTATGGATGACACCGCGCGCGTTATCGATGCATTGCGCGAAAAATTTCCGAGTATTCAAGGTCCGCGTAAAGACGATATCTGCTATGCCACCCAAAACCGTCAAGATGCGGTCAAAGATTTAGCCGGTCGCTGTGAAGTGGTCTTAGTTGTTGGTTCACCAAACTCGTCCAACTCTAACCGTTTGCGTGAATTGGCCGAGCGTATGGATTGCCGTGCTTATCTGATTGATAACGCCACCGAGATGGATAGACGTTGGTTTGATGGGGTAAAAAGCGTCGGTGTGACCGCTGGGGCGTCAGCGCCTGAGGTATTGATTCAAGAAGTATTACAGCAGCTGCAAGATTGGGGCGGTGATTTACCAAGTGAGCTGTCAGGTATCGAGGAAAACGTTACTTTTAGTTTGCCGAAAGCCTTACGTATTCCGGTCACGCAAGTAGGTAAATAACATGAAAAAGCAGAAGTTTGTCTTGGCAGAGGCGTCGCTTGATGAGATTAATAAGCAATTGAGAATAAATATGTTTACCATTGTCATGCTGATATTGGTACTTTTTATGAATATCGCGCAGTTTATGAGAGATTACAGCCTGCTATATGGTGCGCTTATTGCCATTATGGCTTTTTTTCTATTTGTAATGGCCAAAAGTCGCACGCTGCTGACGATGAGAAAACAAGAGCTTACCAGATAAGTTGTATATACAGGTAAGCTAAGTTTAACCATATTTATAACAACATTGACTTCTCACAGCGATTAAAAGTACTGAGTCAACAAAAAAGATTGGATTAAAGGTTAAGGATGTTCATGTCAGCTTACTATCATTTTATCAAACGCGAACAGCAAGAAGGCGGCGTCAGCGTTGCCCATTATCAGCCAACCAAGCATGCACAAGGCGCTTGGAATGAGCATGAGCAACATATGGCACCAGCGACAGGATTGCTGACAGCGGAGCTCCAAGGCTATGCACCGCAAGCCAACACCCGTATTGCCCGTATTAGCCTAGATATTTTAGGATTGATTCCACTTGATGATTTTACGATTACCACCCGTTGTATCCGTCCGGGTAAGACCATCGAGCTGATTGAGGCGGTCATGAGTAGTCGCGGCCGGGATGCGATTATTGCGCGTGCATGGCGTCTTATGACCCAAGATACCAGTGAGATTGCAGGACTTGAAGATCAAAAGGCTCGGTATCAACCTGAGGAATTGCCGGTTTGGGAAGATATGAAAGGCTGGCCAGGTGGTTTTATTGAAAGTGTGCGTCTGGTCGCTGCTCCAGAGCGTCGTGAAGGTAAAGGAATGGTTTGGATAACCAACGATGTAGATATGGTAGAGGGTGAAACGACCGATGATTTGGTACATTTAATGGGCATGGTTGATACGGCCAATGGGGTAGTACCTAGACTGGGTCTTGGGTTATCAAAATTAGAATGGATGTTCCCCAATACCGATTTGCAAATTCATATGCACCGCGCGCCTAGAGGAAAATGGCTGGGTATCGAAGCGGTACAGCAATATGGAGACGATGGAATAGGACTGACCAGTGCCGTATTGCACGATGTGCAGGGACCGTTTGGTCGTAGCGAACAAATCCTGACGATTCGTCCGATGCCGCGCTAGTCGCTAGCATGACATGTTTGGCTGGCTGTATTAAATGCGCCATTGTAGTTTTTAATAGCATCCTAGTTTTTAACAAAAAGCTATACATCAGTCTATGTTATATAAAATAAATGAAAAGTATGTAATTAATCTATTATACAAATGATTAAAAATCGGTTGTAATGGAAGACAACAAAATATCAAAGTAACTCATGGTTGCTATGGTGAATTTTAATAATGAACGTCACACTCAATTTATCTCAAAAGGAATATGATGATGAGCGATAAGAAATGCCCTTACGATACCACCCCATTGACGATGAGTAATGGTGCTCCTGTTGTTGATAACGAAAATAGTAAAACGGCTGGCAAACGTGGGCCACTTTTGGCAGAAGATTTATGGCTGAATGAAAAGCTGGCCGATCTAAACCGTGAAGTTATTCCAGAGCGTCGTATGCATGCCAAAGGTTCTGGCGCGTTTGGTACATTTACCGTAACCAACGATATCACCAAATATACTCGTGCTGATATTTTTAGCGAAGTGGGCAAGCAGAGTGAGATGTTTGCGCGTTTTAGTACCGTCGCAGGCGAGCGCGGCGCGGCTGACGCTGAGCGTGATATTCGTGGTTTTGCTTTGAAGTTTTATACCGATGAAGGTATTTGGGATTTGGTCGGTAATAATACGCCCGTATTTTTTGTCCGTGACCCACGCAAGTTTCCAGATTTGAACAAAGCGGTTAAGCGTGATCCACGTACCAATATGCGTTCAGCGACCAACAACTGGGATTTTTGGACGTTATTGCCAGAATCGCTACATCAGGTCACCATTACCATGAGCGATCGCGGTCTGCCTGCATCGTATAGACACATGCATGGCTTTGGCTCGCATACCTATAGCTTTATCAATAGTGACAATGAGCGCTTTTGGGTCAAATTTCACTTCGTTACCCAACAGGGCATCAAAAACCTAACCGATGCAGAAGCCGAAGCGCTCGTCGGTATGGATCGTGAAAGCCATCAAAAAGACTTGTTTGAAGCTATTGAGAATGGCGATTTCCCGAAATGGAAAATGTACGTACAAATCATGCCAGAAGAAGAAGCCGATACCGTGCCGTACCATCCGTTTGATTTGAGCAAAGTCTGGCCAAAAGGCGACTATCCACTGATTGAAGTCGGCGAGTTCGAACTCAATAGAAATTCGGACAATTATTTCTTAGACGTAGAGCAAGCAGCATTTGCGCCGAACAATCTAGTACCAGGTATCAGTGCCTCACCAGACCGTATGCTCCAAGCCCGCTTGTTTAGCTACGCAGATGCTCAGCGTTATCGTGTCGGGGTCAATCATAAGCAGATTCCAGTCAATAAACCACGTTGTCCGGTCACTAGCAATCACCGCGATGGTGAAGGTAGAATAGGCGACAACTACGGTGGTCGACCACATTACACGCCCAACAGCTTTAGCCAATGGCAAGATCAGCCTCAGTATGCTGAGCCGCCACTCAAGATTGATGGCTATGCGGATCACTATGATTTCCGTGAAGACTCAAATGATTATTTCAGTCAGCCACGTGCTTTATTCAATCTGATGAATGATGAGCAAAAGCAGGCACTGTTTGATAATACCGCCAGAGCAATGGGTGATGCGTTAGACTTTATTAAGTATCGTCATATCCGCAACTGTAACTGGTGTGACCCTGCTTATGGTGAAGGGGTTGCCAAGGCATTAGGATTGACTGTGGAAGATGCGATAGCAGCGCGCGAGTCTGATCCCGCACGCGATTTGCCTAGCTGTCTATAGACTGCAAATTATAACAATTGATTCAAAAGTACCGCTCTAGGAAATTAGGGCGGTTTTTTTATGACTAATAACTATTTTTGGCTTGTTCGAGCTTGAAATTTTCGCCCGCGCCCCTATCTGATTAAGCAGCCTAACAGTATTTACAGCGCAGTCTTATTAAGCAGATTGGCGACACTGTTGGTATTTGAAAATTTGCGATTTATGTGTGCTGGCAACAGCATTTTTGGTAACAATAATAGGAGTTTTTATGAGTGAACAGACCCAAGCGGACAATAAAAACGCTAATGACCTTGATGTTAATAAAGACACCCCTGAATTAAAAAAACATACCTTTGAAGCAGAAGTGGCGCAGCTGCTGCATTTAGTAACGCATTCGCTCTATTCTAACGCTGATATTTTTGTGCGTGAGTTGGTCTCAAACGCCTCTGATGCCTGCGATAAATTGCGCTTTGAAGCGACCAATGATGACAGTCTTTATGAGGACGATGGCGAGTTAAAAATCCGTATCGATGTTGATGAAGACGCTAAAACCATTACCTTTACCGATAATGGTATTGGTATGAATGAAGCGGATGCGATTGAGAACTTAGGCACGATTGCTAAATCTGGCACCAAGGCTTTTCTAGATAAATTGTCTGAATCACAAAAACAAGACGGTCAATTAATCGGCCAGTTTGGCGTTGGTTTCTATTCCGGCTTTATCGTCGCTGACACCATCAGCGTTGAGTCACGTAAAGCAGGTGAGACTGCCGATAAAGGCGTGCGCTGGGTGTCAGATGGCACAGGTAGCTTTACCGTTGAGCCTATCACTAAAGCCACGCGCGGCACCGCCATTACTTTGCATCTAAAAGAAGAGTATGCGGCAGGCGAAGACAATTATTTAGACCGCGGCAAAATCAAGCGTTTGGTGAATAAATACTCAGACCATATCAGCTTGCCGATTCAGATGCGTAAAGAAGTTTGGCAAGAAGATGAGGTTGAGGAAGGAAGTGACACGCCTGCCAATGGACAAATGGTACTGACTGACGAATGGGAAACCATTAATAAAGCCAGCGCACTATGGACTCGCTCAAGCTCTGAAATTGAAGATGATGAGTATGTCGATTTTTATAAAAACATCACTTATGACATGGATGCGCCGCTGACGTGGACGCATAACCGTGTTGAAGGACGCGTGCAATATACCCAGCTGCTTTATATTCCTAAAAAAGCGCCGGTAGATTTATATACGCGTGAGCAGCAGCATGGTCTAAAGCTGTACGTTAAACGCGTCTTTATCATGGATGAAGCTGAACAGTTATTGCCGATGTACCTGCGTTTTGTTAAAGGGGTCATCGATTCAGCAGACTTGCCACTTAACGTCAGCCGTGAAATCTTACAAGAATCGCGTGATGTAAAATCTATCCGTGATGGTAACGCGCGTCGTATTTTGACCTTGCTAGCAAGTCTTGCTAATAGTGAAGATGCCGATAAGCAAGAAAAATTTGCTCAGTTCTATAGCGAATTTGGCGATGTTATCAAAGAAGGTCTTGGCGAAGACATGGGCAATCAAGAGCGTATTGCCAAATTGCTGCGTTATGCCACTAGCACCAATGATAAGGTTGAAACCAGCTTTGAAGACTATAAAGCGCGCATGAAAGACGGTCAAAAAGCCATCTATTATCTAACGGCTGATAACTTGGCGGCGGCAAAGAACAGCCCACAACTTGAGCTGTTTAAGAAAAAAGGCATCGAAGTTATTTTGATGACCAGCCGTGTCGATGAATGGGCGATGAATTTCTTAACCTCATTTGATGAGACACCGCTACAAAATATCGCTAAAGGTGCCGTTGATTTGGGCGACTTGCAAGACGAAGCGGAAAAAGCTGAAGCTGAAAAAGCTCAAGAGACGATGAAGCCAGTCGTTGATAAGTTAAAGACGGCTCTAGGCGAGCGTGCGAAAGACGTTAAAGTTTCAACACGTCTGGTAGATAGCCCAGCTTGTTTGGTGGTAGGTGAAGGCGAGCTGTCGCCACAAATGATTCAAATGTTAAAGCAAATGGGTCAAGATGTACCAGAAAGCAAGCCGACGCTTGAGGTCAACCCTGATCACCCACTGATTAAAAAGCTTGAGAGTAGCGAGCAATCTGACGGCGATTTTGACAAGCTTGCGCAAGTGATTTTTGACCAAGCATTATTGGCGGATGGCGGTCAGTTAGATGATCCTGCTGCCTATCTAAAACGCGTCAATGAGCTATTGATGAGATAATGTTTACTGTTTGATAAAAAAGGAGGTCTTAATGCTAAGGCCTCCTTTTTTAATAGGTTTTTAGAGGAATCTTCAAGCGATTTTTACAAATCAGCCTTATGCTCTTGACCGACAATCCGTTACAATTGTGACAGATTAGCACGCTAAACGATTTCGTTGCTCTTTTCGCGTCCTATACCTATTTTATCGTAAATCAGATATAAAATTGCTGCCAATAAGCGCTCTAAAAAACGTAGGTTAATCATATTAAACAGCCTATTAAACGTTGTGCACAGCAAAATACATTATCATGGATTTGCGTTATTTCTCTCGACTGGCTAGAGGTCTAAGTCTTTGTCACTTGCGTCGTTAAAAACTGTCTCGCTTCAGCGCTTTTCGCTCAATTTCGCTGCCAATATTATTGCAACCTTATGGATGCTAGTAGGGTCAACGCGGGCGTTTTCTTGGGTAAAACCCACCTTTATCCAGTTTGCGGTCTTCGCCTTATTAGCACTGGGTAGTAACGTGCTTTTTTCGTGGTTGGCGGCAGAAAATGGCAGCGTCTTTAATGAGCAAGGATTGGTCAGCTATTTAATTTGGCCGATGATTATTCTGTTGGGCGGTATTATTTTGGCACGCCGCGCCGGTAATCAAGCGCTGGTTTTTGTGCCTGTGGTGCTGTGGTTAGTCGCCGATACCTTATCTGCGCTACTGCAAAGCCTTGTGCAGTTTTTTGGCAGCTATGGCTGGCTACCAAGTTGGAGCTATTCACTTTTACCGATATTGTTTTTAGTGCTGTTTTTATGGCAAACATTGGCGTTGTTATGGATTTTCTCTCGGCGTTTGCGGGTCCCTTGGTGGGAGCGCATTATTGTCATCATAGGGGCAGTGGCATTATTGACCATTTGGCAGCGCAATGTCGCTGACCAGCCTATATTTAAGCAAATCCCTGTTGAACCAGTACTAGAAGAGGCGGCCTTATATGAGCAGCCAAGATTGCTACAGCAAGCCCTAGACCGCATTGACCCCAGTATACCGGGTAAAAGCGACTGGTATTTCATGGGCGTAGCAGGATTTTCAGATCAAAACGTCTTTCGCTCTGAGATTAATAAAGTCCGTGAGCTTTTCGATGTGCGCTTTGGTACCAGCGGGCATTCACTGGCATTGATCAATAATAATTACACGTGGTTGGATGAACCCGTTGCGACTAAGACCAGTATCTTGCGCGGTTTAAAAACCATCGGTCAGCAGATGAATGCTGATGAAGATGTGCTATTTATGACCCTATCATCGCATGGCGATCAAGATTTTATTCATCTATCAAATCCGCCGCTAGCGATGGACAATTTGGACGCCACTTGGCTGCGTGAGGCGTTAGATGCTTCCGGTATTCGCTGGCGTGTCATCGTGGTGTCCGCGTGCTATTCAGGCTCATTTATCGATGAATTGGCCTCTCCAACGACGGTGGTGATTACCGCCTCTGCTGCTGATAAGATGTCGTTTGGTTGTACCAATACCGCTGAGATGACCTATTTTGGCCAAGCATTCTTTGCCGAAAGTTTGCGTGAAAATACCAGCTTTTCTGATGCCTTTAAAGACGCCGCTTACCGGGTACAAGAGCGTGAGCTTTATATGGGTTTTGAGCCATCAGAGCCGCAAATGGTCATTGGTAGCCTAATGGAAACCGCCTTGCCCGCATTTGAGCAAGCCTTGTTTGATAAAACACGGCCGTCGCTTGCTAGCATGAGCAATAGCACCAACGCTGATACTGCTGCAAATGTGCCGATAAATATTGCCCCTGCTGCTATTGATTAAACATTAATTGCTAAATGCTAAACACGAATTTCTCACTATTAACTATTAATCACGAATGACCGATTAACTTTCAACGCTTATTTTATCTTAGATACAAAGGATATTACTCATGAATAATGCTTATAACCATAGTTTTTCAGCCAGTAGCCAGTTGACCCAAAAAAGTGTTAATCGCTGTTTCGATGGAGAGCAGCATTACTACAGCCACGAGTCGACGTCGACCAAAACGCCGATGACGTTTAGTATTTATCTGCCCGATGAAGCGCTTGCCGGTCGCCGCTGTCCCGCGCTTTTATATCTCTCAGGCTTGACCTGTAATGCCGATAACGTCACTCATAAAGCCCATTTTCAACAAAAATGCAGTGAGCTTGGCATGATTTTTATTGCGCCTGATACGTCTCCTAGAAGCAGTGAAGGTCACGATGTGCCAAACGATGAGCGTTATTTTGTCGGGCAGGGCGCAAGCTACTATGTTGATGCGACGCAAGCCCCGTGGTCAGAACACTTTAATATGCAAAGCTATATCGTTGATGAATTATACGATTTGCTGCGCTCTGAGTTTCCGATTGATAGTATTGGTATCACTGGGCACTCAATGGGCGGTCATGGCGCGTTATTGTTGGGCTTTAAGTTCCCAAGTAAGTTTGTCAGTGTCTCTGCCTTATCGCCTGTTTGCTCAGCCAGTGAGTCAGCGTGGGGGCAGGCCGCTTATACAGAATACTTTGGTGATGATAAATCATTATGGGCGCAAGCAGATGCTGCACAGGTGATTATGGAAGTTGGGCAGCAGTACACCAATATTTTGGTCGATCAAGGGGGTGCTGATAACTTCTTGGCAGAAGGGCAACTGCAAACCTCTAAGCTCCAAGAAGCTTGTAATAAAGCGCAGCAGCCACTGACATTGCGCTATCTTGCTAGCCACGACCACAGCTATTACTTTATTCAGACAGTGATTGATGACCATATTGAACATCACTGGCGTATGGCGCAGATGGGTTAAGCCGGTTAAATAATAACCGCCTATTAACTAAACGGATAGCCCGTTATATAACTTGACAGACAGTTACGCTGATTATTTAACCAAGCGCAGTTATTGGTATAAAATAGAGCTTGGTTGGATAATCAATGTGCTTAAAGGTAAGGTTTTATGATAAACAGTCTGACAGCGTCGGCAAATGCGGGTGCCAATAATACAACGCAAAAAGCCGAATCATTGCTTACGGTTATGCAAGCTGATATGGCTGCTGCCATCAAAAATAAGCAGCAAGAAAATAAGCAGCAAGATAGTATTGCGCAAAAAAGCAATCTAAAGCCAGCTGCCAGTAACGACAAATCATCTTCTGCAACTGCCGCTAATGAACTTGATGCCGTGCAACTATCACGGGTGATAGAGATGGCGTGGGAAGACAGGACGCCGTTTGAAGCGATAGAACATGGCTATGCTCTCGATGAGACAGCGGTCATCAAGTTGATGCGTCAAGAGCTAAAGCCGTCATCTTTTCGCTTATGGCGTCAGCGTGTCACCAACCGTGCAACTAAGCATCAAGCCAAGCGTCCGTTTGACGTGGGTCGCGCCTATTGCAAAACCCAATATAAGCCGCGCTAGTTATTTAGCTTTATTTAATAGCCAGTTATTTACAGTTAATGAATTAAAGCCAGTTATTTAAATGCTAACAATATGCATTAAGAACCTTTTTATTAAACTTTTATACAAACCTCAATTAGGTAGCTCAATTATGATTAGCCCTTCTAAACCGTATCTAATCGCGCCTTCTATTTTATCTGCTGACTTTGCCAGACTGGGTGAAGAAGTAGAGCGTGTATTAGAATCGGGTGCGGATGTCATCCATTTTGACGTAATGGACAACCATTATGTGCCCAATCTAACGTTTGGTAGCATGATATGTAAGGCGCTACGTGACTATGGTATTGAGGCGCCTATCGATGTCCACCTGATGGTGTCGCCAGTCGATAGTATGATTGAGCAGTTTTTAGAGGCGGGCGCGACTGTAATCACCTTTCATCCAGAAGCCAGCGCCCATATTGACCGCTCTTTGCAGCTTATCAAAGATGGTGGTGCTGAATGTGGCTTGGTATTAAATCCAGCGACGCCGCTACATTATTTAGATTATGTCATGGATAAGGTTGATCAAATCTTACTCATGAGTGTGAATCCTGGTTATGGTGGTCAGTCATTTATCGAAGGTACATTAGACAAAGTCCGCCAAGTTCGCCAACGTATCATTACCAGTGGTCGTGACATCAGATTGGAAGTCGATGGCGGCATCAAAGCCAGTAATATCCGTGCGATTGCTGAAGCAGGCGCGGATATGTTTGTCGCCGGTTCTGCTATCTTTAACCAAGAAGACTATAAAGCGGCTATCGATGCCATGCGCGCAGAGTTGGCCTTGGCAAATGGCTACTAATCACCCTTTGTAGCCATCAGAATGAATGATAACTATAGAGTGATAATCATAGAATCATGACCAATAACAAGTCATGCAAAGGTGAAATATGGATAAGCAAAAGCCCGTTAACGCCCCAGTACCGCCTCAATCTGTCAAAGAGCCTGAGTCACAGCCAGCTAGCTCGCAATCACCTAGCTTGCCATCATCTAGCTTAGTTCCCAAGGGTATTACCATTGGCATGGCGGCTTTTGCCTTGGTGCTCAGTCTTGCAGGTTACGGCTTTCGCTTGCTGATTGGCGAGGATGTTGGAGAGGTGTTACGCCATGCGGCGGTGATAGTACCTGCCTTTATGATAGGTATTCCGCTGTTTTTCTGGGTAGGTTCGCGCATTTTAAATAAGGTTAAAGGCTTACATATAGCGAGCTGGAATGCCATTAGTTTGGGTTATTTAACCTCTTGTATATCGATCCTTTGGCTAATGGGTACTTATAGCTAATATAAGCGCCTAATAATACTGATGTTTTTATGATTTAAAACTTTGCCTTTATCACATTTATCGATTTCTTCTCATTAATAAGTCGCGCTTTATGACGTGACTGGACGCTTGCTAGTATGGCCACATCTTCTAAGAAAATCACCGATATCATTTTCCCAAAAGACCTTCCAAACGGTTTATTTATTGCGCTGATTATTGCCTGTTTGCTATTAGGGTTGTCTTACCTGCGTCACGGTACCGGGCTGCAAGGTTGGCTACACGTCTTTGAAAATTGGCTACTTATGCTGCTGATAATACCGACCGCCACTGCCACCGTTGCTTTACCATTTAAATACCGTGACCCTACGCTTGAGCTTAAGCTGACCTATTATCTTGGTATGTTCGTCGCCTTCTTATTTACCTTGGCAAAATTGCGCTATTGGCGTTAAGCATCAATTTTTGGCGCATGAGCACCGATAAAGGCACGGATAAAAGGCATTTATGCAAAAGACTTGGACGTCAGCCCTTGAATTGTAGGCGTAAAGCGTCCATTGTATGAGTAAGATAGTTTTGCCCGCATGACTGTAAGACGAGCGCTTTAACGAATAACATGACCGCATTTTTACAGGTGTAAAACGGGATAATAAGGAATAAATGAATGCCATACGATATTGATAATGACATAGAAGTAGATAGCGACAGTAGCGATCAGTTTGCAGGATTCGCCAAAGAGACCACGCTTGAGCTGGTAGAAGCAGATGATGGTCGCTTACTATTACGTGACGCTGAACAAGATGAAGCGCCGCTTATGACCATTGATTTTTCTGAAAAGCTCAAAGAAATACTTGGCAGTGATACGCAGGCGATTGGTCAGCATATGATTCATGCTGCAATTCAAGTAATTATGCAAAAGCAGATGAGCCAGTGGCATGCCCATGTCTATGATAAAGAGCCAACGCACTATAGTTAATGAATCACTGGTAAAAACGAATAAATGGTCAAAAAATTGGCAATAAAAAAGGGTTTATCATTTGATAAACCCTTTTTTTGTTCAAATAATTTATTTATAGAACATATTTATAAAAAATACATTTTATAAAAAACAGCAATTATTTGATTTTAGCTTCTTTAAAGATCACATGCTGGCGTACTTTTGGATCAAACTTTTTGATTTCCATTTTGCCAGGCATAGTGCGCTTGTTTTTGGTAGTGGTATAGTAATACCCAGTACCAGCAGTTGATACTAACTTAATTTTATCTCTCATGATAGCTTTCCTGTAAATGAGGGGTCTTCAAACGATGGGTACGGGTCTAAAGGATTAAGTCGCTAACGATGCTGGCTTTATCAGCCAATCAATCGCTAGCGTCAGAGCAGTCCAAATAGCGACAATCATCGCTAAGATAGACTGTCCGTTTTTACTTAAACTTTTTGACCTTGTGCGCGTAGATCCGCTAACACTTTGTCGATACCAAGTTTGTCGATAGTGCGCATACCTTTGGTAGACACACGTAGACGTACAAAACGATTTTCAGACTCTACCCAAAAACGATGGTTATGAAGGTTTGGTAGAAAGCGACGACGGGTTTTGTTGTTTGCGTGCGAAACATTATTACCCACCATAGGGCGCTTTCCAGTCACTTGGCAAACTCTAGACATGGCGAACTCCTAATCTATGAGGTATGAGGGATTCTCATACCAGTCTGGGCAAGTTGCACGTTTTTGCGGCATGGACACAGCAAGCGGCAGCTTTGCACCAAACAAAACTATTATGAAGGTTGAGCTGATATTACTGTCATCTAAAGGCAAATAACAGGCAAACCAATTCAGAAAATTTTAAAGCCGACATTTATACCATAAAAGTAAAGAATACTCAAATATTTTTATAATAATCGCCGCTTTAAACGATAGCTATTATACCCTGAATTGCGCGCGCTATGTGATTGATTATTTAATAGTAAAGATTCATTTTTTAGTTGTAAGTTATGACAAAAGTCAGTAAAGTTGCGGTTATATATTTAATACAATCTGTTAATACAACTGTTATCATTGTAAGTGTGTGTATCTTTACTTAAATAGATGATTGCCATCACGGAGTTTCAAAATGTCTTATAGCTCGCTACCCATAACTTCTAAGCTATTCCAGCTTACCTTTTTGACTTGTGCATTGGCTTTAGCAGGTTGTGGTGGTGGGGATGGTACAGACGTGATTGCTCCTACACCTGATCTAGGTCCTGAGAAGCCTAATAATGGTACAGATAGTTCTATAACCAACACTTCAGAAATATATATATCTTCTGAGAAAAATCAGTTATTGACAGGTAAAGATAAAACTACACTCAATATTAGAGTGACAGACGAAAATGGTGGTATCGTAAGCGGGGTGCCTATTAATATTAGTATCGCCGATGCTGCTATATATGGTCTAGCTTTAGATGGTGCTTCTAATCAAATAACTGATGAAAAAGGCTTGGTTACAGTCGATATATTACAGAGTATGCAGGGAATAGATTCTCAATTAAATCATGAAAGTATAGTTACCGTTACTGCTAATGGTACTCAAGGGATTGTTACTCAAACATTACCTGTTATCGTATCAGGCACAACTGCAAATAATGTAGTTTCATCTAAAAATACAGTAAATGCAGGAGAGAATTTTAGTATATCAGGACAAATATTAGATGGCGTAGGAAATCCAGTCGCTAATGCAGAAGTTGTTTTATACAGTAATGACAAGCAGGTAGGGACTGGAGTCTTAGATAATAGCGGTAACTTTCTGTTTGATTTAAACTCTTCTAACTTAGAAGCCTTAAATAATAATTTTTTATTCAGTATTGAAGTTAAAGGGAAGAAGATAAATCAACGAATCCCCGATGTATTAACAGTAGTATCGACGGATAGTTCGAGTATCAGCTTTTCAAAGAGTCCTGATATTATAGTTGGAACAAAGCAGAAAATAACTCTGAATACTCCAAAGGCTAAAAATGGAGATGTTGTTTATATATCAACTAATAAAGGTGAGATTCTAGTTAATCAGAGCGAAACTCAAGGAAGTTCACGTCGCGCATTAACGGTTATGAATGGAAAAGTAGAGTTTTACATCGATTCAAATGTACCTGGAAAAGCCATATTAAGAGCAGAATATGGTAGTGAAACTAGAGAAAATATACTCACCTTTGTTTCGATTAATCCAACTAAACTATTATTGCAAACTGAACGTTCTATAGTAAGTGTAGGAGGGTCTACACCAGTCATCGCACGTGTACTTGATAAAAATGATGCACCAGTAAAAAATGCTATTGTGCAATTTACTACTATTAGAGATTCATCAGGTGGCAGTCTAGGTCAGGGCGTTGCTTATACTGACGATAGTGGCGTAGCGACTGTACTATATAACGCAGGTTCAAATCCAACCAGTACCAATGGCGTTGAGATAAAAGCTCAAGTACAGTCTGTTAAACTACCGAATAATCAAGAAAAAGTAGTTAATCCGATTCAAGCTACTTCATCAATTACCGTTCAAACAAAGTCTACCTATATAAGCTTTGCCTTTGCAGATAAGGTATCTAGTGATGATAGTGAAATTTACTATTTCCGCAGAGGATCAGCTAGCGTCCTTAATAGTTCTGGTAAACCTGCTATAAATCAACAGGTAACCATCAATTTAACGCCAGATAGCTATTTAAAAGGCTTTTTTAGAATCAATATGTTTGAGGGTACACCAGTAGAATCTCTCAATTCAGTAGTTTGTGAAAATGAAGATAAAAATTATAATGGTATTCTAGATGCAGGCGAGGACTTCAATAACAATAAACAGTTAGATCCTATTAATGTCGCCGCTGTACTCACTGATAGTGGTCAAGAAGTCGGTTCTGGTAAAAACTTTAACTTTATTACAGATGACAATGGAAGAGTTGACTTTTCAATACGTTATCCAAAACAATATGCAAACTGGTACAGAGCTAAGGTTACTGTCAATACTCGAGTGGATGGTAGTGAATCACAACAATCAAGAGTAATTGACTTTCCAGTTTTAGTAGATGATGTTGATATTAGCGTACCATTTCGACCTAATACTAATAGTCCATTTGGCACTGAGTTAAATTGCTCAAGTTCTAAATAATAATAATTGCAAATATATAAACCCCCAACCCCCGCGTTGGGGGTTTTTGTATTCATAATCTCAATAACCAAATACAACCAACTCAATCAGCAAAGTTTTGCAAAAGCGATTAGAATAGTCGGTTTCCTATGCTGCTAACCATATTCAAAGTAAGCAGCACGTTTCATTTTTAATTGGGCGCACTATGTCAGACAATACCACGACTGCTACAGCAAGCATAAAGTCGAGCAAAAATTCTCAAAACATACCAGTTGCGGCGGCTATTGATACCGCGACGCTATTGATTAAATGCCGCGATCAAGCAGGTATCGTTCAAGCCGTATCTGAGTTTATTCATCGTTATGGCGGCAATATTATTACGCTCGATCAGTATTCAACCGCTCACGAAGGCGGGCAGTATTTTATGCGCTTAGAGTTTGCTTTAGCAGGCTTGAGCGAAATTATGGATAACTTTGAAGCCAGCTTCGGTCATACGGTGGCTAAGCGCCATAATATGGCGTGGCGCTTACATAACAATGCGATTAAAACCAAGGTTGGCATTTTAGTGTCAAAGTTCGACCATGCGTTATTAGATTTACTGTGGCGGCATCAGCGCGGCTTGCTCGATTGCGAGATTACGTCTGTCGTTAGTAACCATGAGGATTTGCGCCAAGCGGTAGAAAACTTTGGCATAACCTTTCATTATGTGCCAGTGACTAAGGATAATAAAAACGAGGCGGAAGAGCGGATTCATACCTTGATGGCAGGCAATGATTTGTTGGTATTAGCGCGTTATATGCAGATTTTATCATCTGATTTTGTTAAACGTTGGCCGATGCAAGTCATCAATATTCACCATTCATTTTTGCCCGCGTTTGTCGGCGCCGACCCTTATCGTCAGGCTTATGAGAAAGGGGTCAAGCTTATCGGAGCGACCGCGCACTATGTTACAGCCGAGCTTGACCAAGGGCCTATCATTGAGCAAGACGTACATCGTGTCACTCACCGTCAAGGGGTGACAGAGTTACGTGCTATTGGCCGTGATATCGAGCGTAATGTTTTGGCGCGCGCGGTGAATTGGCATGTGCAAAACCGCGTGATTGTGGCGGGTAATAAGACCGTGGTTTTTAATTAGCTTTATGTTAAAACGGTTTTAAACCGAAATAAGAGCGCAAAAAAAGGCCGCCAGTATTAGTATTTAATACTGGCGGCCTTTTTTTTATTAGAATGCTGCTGCAAAATTGAATTTATAACAGCATCTCTAACACAAACTTGCTACCGACAAAGCCAATTGCTAATAGAATAAACGCATAAATGGTCATGTTGGCAGCGCGTTTGCCACGCCATCCTGCCCGCCAATTGCCTAATAATAGCGCGCCAAATAGCAGCCACGATAGGACGCTAAATACCGTTTTATGGGCAAGGTGCTGCGCCATTAGGTCTTCTACATAAACAAAGCCAATTCCTAGCGCGATACTCAGCAAGACAAAGCCGACCAAGAGCATGTCGAACAACAAGCTTTCCATGCTCTGTAGCGACGGCAGTTTATTCACCCAAAAGCGATGAATCGATTGGTGCTTGAGCTCGCGTATTTGCAAGCGTAAAAATAGCGCTTGCAGCGCTGCCATCAGCAGCACACAATAGGCGGCAAGCGATAGTAGGATATGCGCTTCAAGCCCGACACTGATATCTGTGATGGGACGATAAGGCGCGCGGCCGATATAACCGACAATCATCCCGACTAGTGCCGTCGGTGCTGCTAAAATACCAAGACTGACGATAGGGCGGTATAAGCTAAAAACAACATAGAAAAATAAGAAAAATAAACTGATCAGGCTAATGATGTTAAATAGATTGAAATTTAGCCCGTATAGCGTGACCACATGCGGATAAAGTAATACTGCATGTGCCAGCATACCGATAACCAATAAACCTAAGCTCACGCCTTTGTGGATAGGTTTGTCCTGAATCAGCGCCCAACCAATGTAGATGCTGACCAAAATATAAACCATGCCAGCCAGTAAAAATGCAAGTTGCAAGATAAAAAACCTCATCTCATGATGAGCGCAAAATCGCCGCTCAATTGAATGCTAAAATGGTATTATCAGAATGATTAGAATAATCATCCAATTTATCATAAAATGGCAAGCAATTGAGTGCCATCTTACGGATTGATTATAAGCACTTGTAGGACAGTAGCGCTAAAATTTAGTATTTATTAGCTATAAAATTAAATAGTCAGCTTTATTTAACCCTATATTTGAAAACTGTCATTTGCAAAACGACTATAAGCTTTGCAGCGCCTTAATGCTATAGTATTGATACTGTGCTGCTTTTTATAAATATTTTTATAAAAACGCCACCTCATATGCTATAGCACATCTTAATAAGAGTTATCAGCAATTAACGCTGAACCAAGTTTAACGACGTATTGTTGTCATAGTATCTTTTACCAAGAATTGCTTTTATCAAGAATTGTTTTCACTAAGAATTATTTTAATTGAGAGTCATTTATGTTTGATACCTTAACAGAACGCTTATCGTCGAGCCTGCGTAATATCGTCGGCACTGGGCAGTTGACCGAAGATAATATTAAAGACACCTTGCGCGAAGTGCGTATGGCGTTGTTAGAAGCCGACGTCGCGCTACCGGTCACCCGTGATTTTGTGAAGCGGGTAAAAGAGCAAGCGCTTGGTGCGGAAGTGCTGAAAGAATTGGCGCCAGGACAAGCATTTGTCAAAATCGTCCACGATGAGCTGACCGAAATGATGGGTAGCGCCAATCAGCAGCTTGAAATGACTGGTAAACCGCCCGTTGTTTATTTATTAGCGGGTTTGCAAGGTGCGGGTAAAACCACCACGGCTGGTAAATTGGCGAAATTCTTACAAGAACGCCATAAGAAAAAAGTGATGCTAGTTTCTGCTGACGTTTACCGCCCAGCGGCAATTGCCCAGCTTGAGCAAGTAGCAGGGCAGGTAAATGCCAAGTTCGTCAATTCAACTAGCGACGAAAACCCAATTGATATCGCCTTACGTGCTATCGAAGAAGCGAAAATTCAGTATCAAGATATTTTGATTATTGATACCGCCGGTCGTTTGGCTATCGACGAAGCCATGATGGAGGAAATCAAAGCGCTTACCGCGGCGGTCAATCCATCTGAGACGCTATTTGTCGTTGATGCGATGACCGGTCAAGATGCGGCCAATACTGCCAAAGCCTTTAACGATGCGCTGCCATTAACGGGCGTTATTTTAACCAAGACTGACGGTGATGCTCGCGGCGGCGCGGCATTGTCTGTACGTGCGATTACCGGCAAGCCGATTAAGTTTTTAGGTCGCGGTGAAAAACTAGACGCGCTAGAGCTTTTCCACCCTGAACGTATCGCTCAGCGTATCCTTGGTATGGGTGACGTCTTAAGTTTAGTTGAAGAAGTCGAGCAAAAAATCGACCGTGATAAAGCCGAAAAAATGGCGAAAAAGATGCAAAAGGGCGGTGAGTTCGACCTTGAGGATCTATTAACCCAGTTTCAGCAAATGAAAAGCATGGGCGGCATGGCAGGCTTTTTAGATAAGATGCCAGGTATGGGCGGCTCTGATATGCAAAAAGCCGTCGAAGAAGCCAAGCCCGAAGAAAAAGTACGTGAGATGGAAGCCTTGATTAACTCAATGACGCCATTTGAGCGTAAAAACCCAGATAAAATCAATCCAAGCCGTAAGCGCCGTATCGCCGCAGGTTCTGGTCGTGAGATTCAAGACGTCAATCGCTTGCTCAAGCAGCACAAGCAAATGGCAAAAATGATGAAGATGATTTCTAAGCCAGAAGGCATCAGTAAAATGATGAAGTCGATGCAAGGATTGATGGGCGGCGGCGCTGGAGCGGGCGGCGGTGGTCCATTATTCGGCGGTGGCGGTGGCGGTCAGCAAGGTGGTGTTAAAGATGTAAACCCACAGCAAATGGCAAAGCAGATGGGACTCGACCCAAACAACATGCCAAGCACTGAAGAGATGCAAAAGCAGATGCAAGAGTTGCAAAATCAAGGCCCGAAAAAATTTAAAACACGCTTTTAAATAATGGCTGACTGTATTAGCAGTCACTATTAGCAAGTGCTTTTAACAAAAACCTCAAATCTATATAGGCTTTGAGGTTTTTTTAGGTCTCTCTTATTTAGACAAGTTCTTATTAATAAAGTATGAAAAAGGTAGAAATTAATAAAATTCGCTTATCCTAAATGCTATGATAGGCGCTGTTTTATGATGCCAAGCGAATAAGCCGAGGTGATGATGTTTTTAGCAATGGATACCGTATTTGATCAGTGTTCGATCGCAATTTTAGATGCCAATGGGCAAGTGCTGTCGAGCCATACTGAAACGGGTAAACGCCAGCAGACCCAGCAAATTCTGCCGATGATTGATGCGGCATTGTCCGAGGCTAATCTGCGTCTTGCTGATATAAAAGCATTGATATTCAACCGCGGCCCGGGTGCATTTAGTGGTATACGAATCAATACGGCAGTGGTGCAAGCGCTATCTGTCGCACACGATATTCCTTGTGTAGGAATCTCAAGCCTGCAAGCAATTGCCCAATGTGCGTATAAAAAGTACGGTTTGACCCAAGTTTATAGCGCGCTTGATGCGCGTATGCAGCAAGTATATTTTGGGCAATATGCACTAATAGACCATATTATGCAGCCCGTTGTGCAAGAAAATGGCGAAGATACCGAGCGCTTACTTGATTATGACAGCCAAACCGCTGCTAATCTTCCTATCGTCGGCAATGGTGCGCTGCTATTAAAAGCACATGATGGACAAGTATGCCATGAAGATGTCTGGCCAGACGCGGTGGTGATTGGACAGTTGGGCATCGCCCAATTCATGAATGTTGGCGGTACCGATGCCGCCAATGCATTACCAAGATATCTGCGCAACCAAGCATGGAAAACACTGAAAGAGCAAGGTAAGGCGTAGTTTTTGCTTTATACCATAAAATATCGTTAATCACTAAATACCCTGCATTAAGAAAATACAAACGATTATAAAAGCAACGATCATATAGGACAGCCGATAGCGCTGTCTTTTTAGGGAAGCAACTGTGGATATACTGTTATTAATCCAAGCGGTCATCATGGGTATCGTTGAAGGTATCACTGAGTTTTTACCCATCTCTAGTACGGGATATTTGATTTTATCCGCGGATTTGATGGGCTTTTGGACCAAAGAAAAGGTTGATTTGTTTGTGGTGGTAGTCCAGCTTGGCGCTATCTTAGCAGTCATTTATGACTACTGGGGCAGACTATGGCAAGCGCTCTTGGGACTGCTGACCGGCAAAGCGGACGGTATGAATAATCCAAGACAGTTGGGTTTAAGCTTAATTGTCGCGACCATTCCGGTGATGATTGTTGGTTTTACCTTCGCTGATGAGATTAAGACGTATTTGTTTAACCCTATCGTCGTGGCAATTATGCTAATTGTTGGCGGCTTGTTGATATTTTATGTAGAAAATCGCCCTAAAACGATTATCGCGCAAGAAGCTGAAGACGTCAGCCTAAAAACGGCATTGATGATTGGTTTGATGCAGTGTCTGGCCTTAATACCAGGAACATCACGCTCAGGTGCCACTATTATTGGTGCGCTTTGGCTTGGCGTATCGCGTAAGGCTTCAGCGGAGTTTTCCTTCTTTTTAGGTATTCCAGTCATTGTCGGTGCGGCATTGTTAGATTTGCTGAAACATGGTGATGTATTGACCAGTAGTGAAGATTGGTTAGTATTGGGCATCGGCACCGTGGTGTCGTTTATCGTTGCCTTACTTTGTATTCGTCTATTGGTTGCTTGGGTTAGCCGTCGCGACTTTAAAATCTTTGCATGGCTACGCATTGTCACGGGCGTTATCGTATTGGTCGCCGCTTGGGGTTTTGGTTATCAAATGGCAGGCTAAGATTTATAGTGGAATAGTTTTTGATGCTAATACCCGTACTTTTAACTACTAGAAAGGAATGGCAGTTAATATGACCAATGTGAAGCAAATACCGACCGCTCATATTAACTGCCAGCTATTTTATGTTAGCGAGGCGCAGGCAGGTCAAGTCGAGAACTTGAAGGCGCTCATCGCTGAGCATGCGTTACCCATCATTTTAGATATTGAGCTGTTTCCCGAAAAGCTCAATCAAAAACGTCGCCAACAATTAAGCGAAACCTCTACTCAACCTATTCTCTTATTAGATGATAAAGACAAGCTTTCATGGCTGAGTGATGGTCTCAGTGTGGCACCAGAATGGGATAAGCTACAACGGCGGGTGGTGAGTGCGGGACGTAAGTCTGAGTTATTATTACAAGCTGCTAAAATTACATCGGATAGTACGGTCATTGATGCGACGGCAGGCTTTGGGCATGATAGTTTGATATTGGCCAGTACTGGCGCTCAAGTTACTATGCTCGAGCAGCAGCCATTGATGGCGTTATTGTTGTTAGCTGAACAGCAGCGTATGCGTGCGCTACCAAACTGGCAAAAGCTGATGAGCCGTCTACAGATTATTAATGTCGATGCGCTTAGTTATTTTGCAAAACTACAAGCTGAGTCGGTCAATGCTATTAAAGAAAATGATGCGAAAGTAGTTGATGTAATATATCTGGATCCTATGTTTCCAGAAGACAGCTATCAAGATAGCAAAACGGGTAAAGGCGCAAAAGTTGGCAAGCATATGCAAGCCTTGCACCAATTGGCTAGTCCGCCAACATCAGAAGAAGAGTCGCAATTGCTACAAAGTGCACAAGCAATCGTCAGTCAAGGTGCAAGACAAGGCCGCGTAGTCGTCAAGCGCCCGCAGCTTGCGCCGTTACTTGCAAATCAACAACCAAGTGAGAGCTGGCATAACGAAGCGGTACGCTTTGATGGTTATTTTGTTTGATGGCTATCATTTATGATAATGAATGGACTCAGTGAATCAGTTTGAGTGTTTAGAATACAAAGATTTAGAAGTGGTGGATTTAATAGTAATGGATTCAGGAGAAAAGGATGTCAACGATTATAATTTGGGTCATTGGTGCAGGCTTATTACTGATGAATATTGCGTTGCGAACAGAAGTTTTACAGCTCAAAGCCCACCTAAAAGCGCTTAGGAATCCAAAAGAACAAATGGACTACTTACGGCAGCAAGCAAAGCTTAGCCAAAATAATAAGATGGCATCCATTAAGGCATTACGTAAGCAATATCCTGAGTTGTCGCTCATAGAGGCCAACAAATTGTGGCAACAAATTCAGTAGCTCGCCAATGTATTAATAATTCAATGTAATAATAAGCAATCTAATAGCAGTTCATATAAGAGCTGCCCGAAAAGTAGGCAAACACGCACAAAAAACCTTCTATTAATGATAATAAAAAACCATGACATTTAACGACAAACTACAAGCCTACCTGCAACTAACGCGCTTTGATAAACCCGTAGGTATAGAACTATTACTCTGGCCAACGCTATGGGGTGTAATGCTGGCGGCGATGGGTCAGGCGCAGCAGCAAGGGGCAACGGCAGGTTTGCCGAGTCTAAAGGTATTTGTACTTTTTGCGCTGGGTGCGATTTTTATGCGGGCGGCAGGCTGTGCAATCAATGACTTTGCTGACCGCAAGGTCGATGGTCATGTCAGCCGCACCAAAGGCCGTCCATTAGCGGACGGGCGCTTATCTGCTAAAGAAGCCATTGCTGCTTTTTTAGTACTGGTATTACTTAGTGCCAGTTTATTGTTCTTTTTGCCTATTGCCGTTTTTTACTGGTCGCTTGGCGCGGTTATATTGGCGTTTATTTACCCATTTATGAAGCGCTATACCCATTTGCCACAAGTGTTTTTAGCCGCAGCATTTGGTTGGGCGATACCGATGGCCTATGTCGCGATACAAGGCGCGCCTGATATCTGGTGTTGGCTATTGTTTATCGCTTATATGTGCTGGACAGTGGCTTATGATACCCAGTACGCTATGGCGGATCGTGAGGATGATTTAAAAATTGGCGTCAAATCAACAGCGATATTATTTGGTCGCCACGATGTGATTATCATCTCGCTGCTACAAACTGTATTTTTACTTATTATGGGTGCGGTTATGTGGCATTACTTTGCGCCAACCAGTGTAGGTGTGATACCGGTATTTGGTTTGGCATTAGTGGCGATGATGTTTGCCAAGCAAAACAGCGCTTGTGGCAGTCGTCAAGCTTTGGCATGTTTTCAGGCGTTTTTGGCCAATATATGGGTAGGACGTTACGTCTTTGCTCTTATCGCAATCGCTTGCCTATGGACGACTTTTAATGGATAACTTTAAGAAGCTCTCAAAGTCAAAAGCGAAAAAGGGTGCTGCTATTAATGCGCCTGTTATCGATTATCAGGCAAAGCTTGCTGAGCATGGGTTAACGCGTGAGCAGGTTATCGCGACCGAGCGTAAACTGGCTAAGTTTGCTAATACTATGGATTCGCTCGTACGGGTGCCCTTTACCAAGCAAGGCATGGGTGCTGATGCGGCGCTGTCGACCATTCCGCTAGCAGGTGATTTGGCAGGATTGGCGTTGACCAGCTATGCCTTTATATTAGGCCGGCAGTTGGGCGTCCCTGCGCATAAAATGACCCCTGCTGTTAGATTGGCGCTGATTGATATGGTGGTTGGTATCGTACCTGGTATTGGTACCGTACTTGATATATTTATTCGCCCTAGTCGCAAGACATTGAGCATCGTGCATGAGTATTTACACGATGAATACGGCATTACCGAAACCATGCATATGGATCGACCGTTTTTGCATCAATCCTTGGAAGATAAGCAGCAGCAAAGCCGCTTTGCGTTCTTTTGGCGCAACCCTGTCGTTGCTTGGTTATATCTGCACATTCCTGACCTATTGGGATTAATCGTTATTGTGGTTATCGGCTGGGGCTTATGGGCGATGATGAGCTGGCTGGTCAGTCTGTTTAGCAAGACCACTGGTTTTGGCTAAAGGTAAAGCAGAGCAAAAAGGCGGCAAATATTAATGATATTTACCGCCTTTTTATTGCTGAATTTATTACCTTTAATAGATTCTAAGTCAATTTTTTATTGATAACATTATTCGGTGATTACTTCTGCTTCTACACTAATGGCCTCAAAGCTTGTTGTTTTATTGTTTTGAATAAGATCAATGCTGCTACCACCGCCATGACTGACCAGCTGAATACTGCCATCGTTTGAGCGATAAGTAGGGTTATTGCCTTGGCCTTCTGGCGCACTCAAGGTCATTTTTGGTTTGTTTGGTAAGGTGATTATAGCGTTAAGCACGCCTTTTTCTGAGGTTTCAAAGATGACAAATAACGTCTCACCGCTGGCGCTGCGATAATTAACATCAGTGATTTGCGCGCCTTTGATGGCTTGTTCTGGATTGGGCGCTATCGCAGCATTATTTGTTGAGGTGTCCGCTGCGTTAAGCTCATTTTCTAATTCAGTTAAGCTCATATCTACTTCTGCATTAACAGCAGACTTAGCAGGACCTTCATCAGCAACTTTCGGTGCATTAATATTAGAGCTTACTGGCGTCGTTTGGGTGGTTGCTTCAGCAGCAGTTTCATTAACGGTTTCAGGTTCGGGCGTCTTTTGGCAAGCATTCAGCAGTGATAGGCTTAAGAACGCAATAGAAAGCGCTTTAAGTGATGGTTTTGATGTTGCCAAGGTAAAAATATCGGTTTTCATAATAGACAGCTATCCATTTATAATAGTTATTTAAGCATTTTAAATTTTAAGGTTAGTCTAGCATTATTTTTCAAGTCGGCTTCTATACTGTTATAAATACACGCCCTAGCGTAAAGTTAAATTATTACCTTTTACGCTTTATGCAATCGCGCCCGATTGGGTGATAATCGCGCTAAGGTAACGGCAGATAAAGGCGCAAAGCAGCCTAACATCATATCTGCTAATGCTTCGGCGCATATCGGTGCTAGTGCATAACCCTTTGCCCCCATCGCGGAGAGCGTCCAAATGCGGCGGCTTTGCGCAAGTCGTCCGACCAAGGGATGATAGTCAATCGTTTGCGTGCGCACACCGGCGCGCGCTTGCCATGCGCTGGTATCGTCTGGCAAGACATTGCTTAATTCAGGAATATCCTCAAGCAATTTGTCATAATTCTGCTGATTTTCTTCACCACGGATATCAATGCTGGCGTCAGCATCTACAAAGCTGGCACCCAGTAAAAACTGCGGTTGATGGTCGCTAATATTATTCACTTCGGCATCACCACTTTGGCCAATAAAGGGCGCGCAATAACCACTATATTTGAGCGGTAATTTAGGAAGACCAGCGACCTGCTCAGCAGTGGGCGTAAACCAAGATAATTGCCCGCGAATGGTACGGCATTCAACGATACGTTTATCTAGTTGATGGCTTTCATAGGCGGCGCAAATAACGACATTGTCAGCGCAGATAGTAATAGAGCTTTGATTATTATTACTGCCACTTTCTTTATCACCAGTCACCATAACTTTATCTGCAGTCTCTTTGATATTGGTAACGCTAAGCTGCTGATAATTGATATTTGGGTGTTTAAGGATGACGGTTTTTAGCGCTTGTGGATTGACCAAACCAGATTGTGGTAAATATAAATTGTCTGCTAAGTCTTTAGCTTTTAAGCCGCTTAATTGCCGCGCTTCTGCAGTCGTAATCGTAGTTGCCATCTCATTGGGATAATCGGCAATTTGCGCCGTGCCAATATTGGTTTTTATCAGCAAATCTAATGTACCTGTTTGCTCAAGTATTAGCGGCGTTTGCTGCAGCTCTGCTTGCTGATTAAAATAAGGATATAGCCTGCCGCTATAGAGGTAGCCGATAGAATGTAGGTGCTCATAAACATGATGAATGGGTGTCATGTTCGGCGCGAGGAGGGCACGCGGATTGCCAGAAGCCCCAGCAAGTGGGGCGACTTTATCTATTATGATGACTGTCATACCGCGATTGGCCAGTGTCCAAGCGGTGAGTAGTCCCGCAACACCCGCGCCAATTACCGCTGTGTGGCTAGGAATGTGGCTGAGAGGGTTTGGCAAAACGGAGAGATTGTTATCATCATTCAGCGCTAAAGAATTAGTGTTGTCAGCCATAACTGCCGTCAGCATTTCACGCTTGCGCCCAAAACCTTTCACCTTATTAATCTCGAAGCCATGCGCTTGCAACCCACGTTTGACGATACCAGCACAGCTATAAGTGGCGGCAGTCGTGCCAGTACGAGATAAGCGCTGCATCTGGGTAAATATCGACTCTGCCCATAAAGTCTCATTACAAGAAGGCGCGAAACCATCTAAAAACCAAGCATCAATATAAGGGCGCTTGATAGCGGTCTCAGTATCTAAGCTTGCCAAACTATCGCCCGCATCGCCTAACCAAATATCAAGCGTGATATTATCGTCAATAAAATTTAGTCGATGACAGCCCGCAATAAGCGGAGGGTAGTTGGCTAAAAGTTGCTCAATCAATTTAGCAAGTTCGGGGGCGCGCTGTGCCCATAAAGCGAGTATCTGCGTTAAGTCGTTAAGCGGAATGGGGTGTTTTTCAGTGGTGATAAAGTGTAAGCGCGCGCTTGTTAAATGCGGCTTTTTAGCACGAAGCTGTCGCCAAAGCTTCCATGTCGCCAAAAAATTCAAGCCCGTACCAAAGCCCAATTCAGCAATCGTAAAGCATTGCTTATCGGTAAGGTTTGCTAGGCGCTCGGGTAATTGGTTATGGGCTAAAAATACATGGCGCGATTCTGCCAAGCCATCAGCATGCGAGAAATAGACATCGCCAAACTCCCCTGATACTGGCACCTGATTGCCAGCATCATCGGTTTGCCATCCAATCTTAGCAGGGGTAATCACGTTTGGCGGTGCGGGTTTTTTAGGGAGTTTGGTGGCTTTATAAGGTTTATGCGCGGCGGAAGAGGTAGGCTTAGATATAGCAGATTTAGACTCAGGTTTAGACATAACACATCACATTTATAAAGGATTTACTACCAACGCTCGCGGCGAACAAATACCAACCACGAAATAAAAATCCCAACCAACAAGCTAATTAACACCGTAAATGCGCCATATAAAAACAATTGACCTTTGCTTTCATAAACCAAAACGTTCACTTGCGTTTGTAAGTCATTGACTTGACGCTGAAGCTGGGCATTACGGCTAAGCAATTCTTGATTGGCCTCAGAGAGCGCTTTATTAGACGGTTGTAGCTGCGCGGCTAAGGTATCGTTAATATTGGTTGTAGGCTGAGCACTCGCAGTTGGGTTCGGTGCTATAGTAGACACCGTATTTGAGGCAGTATTTGGTAGCGCTAGTTGACTAACATTATTGGGTGCTAATACAGCGTTAGGCGCTAGCGTAGCCGTTCCTGCCGCAGGATCAGCATTGGTCACAGTTGGCGCTGCTTGTACCGATAGACTGGCAAGCAACAATAGGCTCGCAACACTAACGTTAGCAACACGGCCAAAAGCGCGCTTAATAACATTATGAGCGACATGATGAGTAACGTGATTAGAAACAGAATTATTTAATGACAATGCCCGCTCAATCACGATGCTGCTACCTTATCGGCTGGTTTATCTGCTGCGCTGTCAGTAGGTGCAGGCAAGGTCTGAACAAACGGCTTGATATCTACATGGCTATAGACGCCATCGCGTAAATAAGGCTCAGCGCTCGCCCATGCTTGCGCGGCATCGAGGGAGTCAAAGTCAGCAATAATCAGGCTGCCTGACATCTCGCTTTTACCGTGTTCAATGGGCGTTGGACCCGCGATAATGAGTCGCTGCTCGCTTTGTAATACTTGCAGGCGGGCAACGTGTTCGGCGCGCGTCACCTGACGTTGTGCGCTGCTACCAGCAACATCGTGACCAATAATGGCAAATAAGGACATGGGGCTTCCTCAAGTAAATAGTATGAATAAAGCGCTAATAACCAGAATAAAAAATAATGATGATATCTCTCATTATACTTTTAAATCATATATTATGATTAAACCAGCTTTTACGATTAAACTAGGTCTTATAATTAAATCAGCTTTTATTTAGTGGTTTTGTCGCTTAACGCTGGATTGAGATGATTTTTCAATAACGCAAATTGGGCAACCACGAATACCAACATAATCGGAATCCAGCCGTAGGTTTTGAAGTTAATCCAAGCCTCATCAGACATAGTGAATGCCGTGATATAATGTAGGACGCCCATAAAGGCAAAAAACAATGCCCAAGCGACGGTCAGTTTCTTCCAGCCACTCAGCGTGAGTGAAAACACCTCTTTCATGGCCAGTTGCATCAGTGGTTTATTAATCGCCGCACTGACCAATAGTGTTAAGGCAAAGATACCATTGATAATAGGTGATTTCCAACGCAAATAGATGTCGTCACGCAATAGCAGCGTACCACCGCAAAAAACGATGGTTAATAATAAAACGACCCACTGCTGTTTATCAAATTTGCCTTTTTGCCGCACAAAATGGATTGCATAAATAATAATAGTGGCAACGAGCAAGGCGCCTGCCGCCGCTAAAATGCCACTGTAACGCGCGGCAATAAAAAAAGCGATCAACGGAATGAAGTCTAATAAGGCTTTCATAGCAAATAGGATGTCCAACAAAAAACGTATGGGGTAGTTTACACGTCTACTGCCGCAAAAAAAAGCAATCAACCTGATAATCGTCCGATATGCCCTCGATATGTTATTGGTATGCTGTTGCTATGCCATGCCTTCGCCGTTTTTAGCTCGTTTTACTGATAATATAGTTAGTATCGCCAGTATATTTAAATGAACAACACATTCAAAACCTTAAGGCCAGCTTTATGAAAATCGACTTACATTGCCACAGTACTTGCTCTGATGGCACCTATGCGCCGACCGAGGTGGTACAGCGTGCTCATAACGCTGGTATTAATGTACTGGCGCTGACTGATCATGATACCTTAATGGGTATCGATGAGGCACGCGCGGCGGCTGAGGCCTGCGATATACAGTTAATCAATGGGGTTGAGATTAGCTGCGAGCACACGCTAAGCGGCGGCTACGGTAAAAATAAATCCACCAATAAAATCATCCATGTCCTTGGACTTGATTTTACCGATCGTGAAAAAATGCACGCCACCTTGCAACAATTACAAGACAGCCGTGCCACGCGCGGTCAACGTATTACTGAAAAACTCAGTGAGCTATTAGATATTAATTACGACGAGTTATGGCAAGCGGTGCTCGATAAAGCAGGTGGCAATCCACAAGCGGTAGGGCGTGCGCATATTGGGCAAGTGTTGTTTGAGCGCGGCGCCGTAAAAACCGTACAAAAAGCCTTTGATAAATACTTGGCGGACAATAAGCCAGCTTATGTGGCGATTGAGGCATTAACAATGCAGCATGGTATAGAGCTGATTCATGCTTGCGGCGGCAAGGCGGTATTGGCGCACCCAACGCGCTACCAGCTTTCGGCCACCCGTGTACGTAAACTGATTGAAGAGTTTGCACGGCTTGGCGGTGATGCTTGTGAATTACCAGCGAATAGCGAACCAGTTAGTACCCGTAGAATGGTCGATCGCAGCATTGCTGAACACCAGCTTGCCGCCTCTATCGGTAGCGACTTTCATGGCAGTAATATGCCGTGGCGACGTTTGGGTGACGTACCAAACCTTCACCCTGAACAGCAGGGCATTTGGCAGTCGTTTGCGACATTGGCTTAGTTAAAATGATAAGTCGATCCTGTGACTCGGCATTGTAAATTGACCGTATAATTAAAAAACATTATTAAAAAACATAGGCCAAAATGAGGTGTCAGATACTGACGCATAAATCACTTAAACAGATTGATAATTAAAAGAAAAATTGCCACACTAAATGCGTCAGTTTAGATCTAACATAAATCATCCTTTTTACTTTCTTATTTGGTTTTAGCTCAATAACTTTCATTATCTGCGGTAGCCCATTATGGCTGTATCGATATCTCATCTAGGCTACAGAAAACTCTCGCGAGTGATTTTCGAGTGGCAAGCTGCTGATAGGGCATCGCTGCTGGCATTGTTTATTTTGCTGGAAGTGTCATCGCATTGGCTATGGTGTTTATTTGTCTGGTGGCGCCAAGATATCTATGGCTCCTACGTAAATATGGATGTGCTGTATCCCTTGTGGATTGGGCTCACCTTGATGGTCCTGTTTTTTTCTTGGATGGTTAGCCGCCTATCACCGATTAGAAAAGACACGGATTCGTTATATAAATGGCAAGCGATAATCGTCACGCTTTATAGCCTTTATATTGCCGTGGTCATTTTAGTCATGGGTCACAGTAGTTTGGTCGCGGGAGTATCACTCGTTGGCGGCGCGATGTTGGGGATGATGCTTATACGTCGCCGCTATGTCTGGAAAGCCTTTTTGGGTCATATCGTCCTGATTTTCCTGGTCACTTTGGTTCCCTATTTTGGCTTGACGATACCCAATCTACGTCAAATGACGATGAGCTCTTTTCCTTTAGATGGCTATAGCTATCTTACTTATAGCGAGATGACATCAATTGAAAATGCCATTTCTGCGTCTATTTTTAAAAATGGGATACTGAGTTGGGAGACTTTTAATCAACTGCGTTTGTCTTCAGCGTTTTTTTGGCGCACCACCCATATTTATATGGCGCTGCCAAAGGCAATTTTTATCATTTATATGTTTCGCACGCTGCTATTGATATTGGATAACAGTAAAGCTGAGATTATGCAGTATGCCAATCAAGATGAATTGACCCAGTTAAAAAGCCGCCGTTATGGTTTGACGCAGATGCAGCAAGCGCTGCTCGCAATGGGAGATAAGCAAGATTTTAGCGTGATTTTATTGGATTTAGATTGGTTTAAAAATATCAATGATAACTATGGTCACGACATTGGCGACCAAGTACTGTCTGAGGTTGCTCAGACGCTACTAAAATCTTTATCAGAAGAGAGCATTGTCAGTCGCTATGGCGGCGAAGAGTTTTTGATTGTGCTACCCGATACCCAGCATGATAGTGCCATGACCATTGCGAAGCAGCTGCGCCAAGATATTGCGCAACATGTCATCAAGAGCGATGATGGAACGGATTTTAATATAACTGCCAGTATAGGGGTTTATACCCTGACCCATGAGGAGCGCGCCCGTATTCAGAGTGAATATAGGGCTTTGGCATTAGAAGAAAGTACGCAGCCGCTTGCGGAAACGCAGAAATTTCGTAGGCAAGAGGCCGACATTAATAAAGCCCGTACCGACAAAACCAGCACCAACAAAGCCAGTGCGCAAAAAGAAAGCTCGCAAAAAACCCGCGCCCAAAAAAGAATCTCTCATAGAAGAAAACGCGCTGCCACAGAAATATTAAAGGCGCAGCTGCCGAGCGATATTTGTCAGCGCTTAATCTGTATCGCTGATAAAGCCTTATATGAGGCAAAAGATCGTGGTCGCAATCAAGTGGTCAGCGCCAATGCTGTGCTAGCGGCAGAAAAAGACAAGATTGCCGTCCTTTATGCCATTAGCTAATAACTTTGAGCAACTTTCGCTACTAGCTAATCATCTGCAATTTAATTGCTTACATACATCACATAAGCAATTAGATAGCCATTTATTCTGATTTTTAGATCGTTATTGATGCTGTGTTTAGATTGTGAACCAAACTTGAAAGCACACTGGTCGCAAAGCTACCCGTCGTTAAGGTAAAGCTCAGCACCAATATAGGCTCATTATCTATGTCCTGCCATTCCCAACTTAATCCTTCAATCGGTAATCTTAGCGCTCGTCGTTGTGCTTTGATACCGCGCTTCTCTAGGCCTGTAGCTAGCTGATGTAATAATGGGTCGTTTTGCACAATCTCATTTTCGATAGTGGCTGCTACGCCGCTGACTTTATCATTACCCACGCCCCATAACACGGCAGTCGGATGAATATCGCCGCTGGCAAGTCGCGCTTGTAAAGTCTCGTCAATTGCTTCGCTGGCAAATATCGAGCCTGACCCGTCCAAATTAAATACTTCGCCTGCAAGCCCATCATTCCAACTACCATCGCGTACTCGCGCTGCCAATATTTCATTAAATATCAAGCTACGCGCAGCAGACAGCTCCATGCTATTTTGCTCGCGCGGCGCTTGTTTGCGTTTGCTCTTTTTGGGCTGCGGACGACTTTCTGGCGCTGGACGGGCAAATAACGCCAATGCTTCCCTGACATTATTACCATTACGACCAAAGCGCTGTGGGCCAAAATAATTGGGCACGCCCGTTGTGCTGATATTGGCTAAATGCTGCTCTACAGCACTTTTGTCACTTTCTTTAGCCGATAAATCCTGCTCGGACGCTGTAACTTCTAAGTCCGCAAACTGGATATCTCGTAAAGTAATGATAAATTGATTGGCTCTATGCGTACCGCGGTTGAGCTTTTTATTATGCCACTGCTGCGCAAGGATAGTGAGCGATTCGTTGGCGCTAATATCTACTGGGGCAAATTCAGACTCAGGTAATTGCTTCTTAGGTATCCGCAGGCTAAACCACTGTGTCGTTAGCGCATGACGATCTTTAAGCCCCGAGTAACCGACATCGCGTAGTGGAATCTCTGCCCATTCTGATAATAATTTAGCCAGATATGCGGTATTCATGCCCAGCTTTTCAATATGCAGCCATAAATGCTCACCTTCGCCCGTAAAGTCGAGCGGCAATATCTCATTAACCACAAAATCTGTGGCATGGGCTTTATAGGTCGCTTGTGCTAAAGGTGGCTGCGTCGGCTGTGGCAATTTAGCCGTGTCAGTAGCGGCGCTAATATCGAAGCTTGCGATATCAAATGTCTTATCATCAAGCGTTTCGTTATTAAGTGAGTCGTTATTTAGATCGTCTTGAGAAGTCATAAAGGCATCTTTTTTTGATTATAGGTTTTAACGTAAAGTGGTCGAGATATGTATTAAAGGTTTAAAAGGCATTAAAGATTTAAAAGTCAAAATTACGTTTTGCAACGCAGGCAGCATACAAATAAACAGCGCCTGTCAAATGGGCTTGCTACTATCAAGGTATCTGATTTTTTAAATTGCGTATTTATATCGGTATTGATTGATTTAATCAGCTGACATCAATACGTTTTCAGCAGGAAATAATAACGATTAATATTAAATGTTAAGGATAACTTATGAGCAATGCAACGATTCATACCGTCACCATTAGCAAAGCCGACATTCCAAATGGTGGCATGAAATCCTATAAACAGGATGACGATAGTATCATTTTAATCACGCGTGATGAGGACGAATTTAGCGCCTTTGATGGTAAATGTCCGCATGCTGGCGCAGATTTGGGCGCAGGCTTACGCTGTGGCAATCGCGTTATTTGCCCATGGCATCATGGCAGCTTTGATAGTCGCGACGGCACGTTATTAGAACCGGTCGCCATGCGCGGCTTGACCCAATATGAGCTGACCGATGAGGGCGATAGCTTAATCGTCAATACCGCCGCGAAGATAGATAAGCGCGTGGCCAATGACAAAATGACCGATACCCATACCATTATTGTTGGCGGCGGCGGTGCAGGTTTTATGACGGCCAATCAGCTGCGCCATACCGGTTATGGCGGCAAGATTACCTTAATTAGCCAAGACGATAAAGCCCCTTATAATCGTCCTTTATTATCCAAAATGTTTTTGGCGGGGAAAATGGATGAGAAATATTTAATGCTTGGTGGTGCTAACTGGGCACGTAACAATGATATCGATTTGCGCTTAAACCAAACGGTGAGCGAGGTATTACCCAATGAGCGCACCATCGTCATCACAGATGCAGATGGTAAAAGCGAGCAACAAACGGCGGACTTCTTAGTAGTAGCGACAGGCGCTGAGCCAAAAATACCACCTTTTAAAGGTGCGGAGCTCGATGGCGTTTATACGCTACGCAGTATGGATGATGCCAAAGAAATTAAAAGTGCCAGTGATAATAAGCATGTCGTTATCGTCGGCACCGGCTTTATCGGTATGGAAGTGGCGTCGGCGTTAATGGAGGCAGGGAAGGCGGCCTCCATCACTGTCGTTGGACGTAGTCGCCGTGTGATGGCGAATATCGTTTCTGAAGCCGTTAGTAATGCTTTAATCAAACTGCATGAGGATAAAGGCGTTAACTTTGCCTTTGGTGCGGGCGTTAATGAAATCAATGCCAGTGCAAACAATACTGGCAATGAAAGCGCTAAAGTCAGTAGCGTAACCCTATCAGATGGCAGCACGCTTGCAGCCGATATGGTGATTTTAGGAACGGGTGTCGCACCGCGTATTGAGCTATTAAATGAGGTAAACGCGCCAGATGGTGTGCAAGTTGATGAGCATTTGCAATTGCGTGACGGCGTTTATGTACTCGGTGATATCGCTAAAGCCACCAATCAAATGGGGCGCATGCGTATCGAGCATTGGCGCGTAGCGTTGCAACATGGTTTGGTCACAGCAGCTGCTATCTTAAATGAAGATAATGTGGATTCGCTAGCGGAGCGTATTCCTTTCTTTTGGACAGGGCAGTATGGCAAAAGCCTACGCTATAGCGGACATGCGGCCACGCCTGATAATGGCATTTTATTTGGCTCACCTGATAACCTTGACTATATCGAATATTATTTTGACGATGATGGGGAGGATACGCGCGCCAGTGCCGCAAGTTCGCTTGGACGTGACAAAGAGCTGATTGCTTTCTCTGAGCTACTCCGCCGTGGTCATGCGCCAACGCGCGCCCAAATAAAGGCAGGCTTTGATATTATCGAGCAGGCACAGGCGTTATCGCGCTAGCATTTAGACGGTCATAAGGTTTACTATAAAGGCTGGCTTGGTTATTCAGGTCAGCCTTTTATACGATAGCTTTTATAATAAATAAACGGAAAAGGAAAACCGATGTTATGAGTACAGACCATATCAATAAAGAAACACTGAATAAAGAAGCCTTTAATAAAAAACCATTAAATAAAAAAACCGTATTTTTACGCCAAGCTGAGGCAAGTGATATTGATGCACTTGAACAATTGCTAAATCGCTGTTATCGGCAAGCGGAAGGCTGGACCAATGAAGCAGATTTAATCGGCGGTATTCGCACCACCAAAGACGAGCTGTTAGCCGTCATCGCTGACCCCAAACATTACGTTTTTATTTATCCAAAAACCACGACAGGTGAACGTGATGGTAAAGAAACAGGTGAGTTATTAGGCTGTATCGCGGTCGATATAAAGGACGAGGCTGAGATAAGTAAGAGCGCTGGCAATAAAAAAGCCTATATCGGTATGTTTGCCGTACTGCCTGAGCTACAAGGACATGGCGTCGGTCATCAAATATTACAGGCGGCTGAGACGTTTGCGCAGCGGCACTTACAATCAAGTACGCCAACGCCTGATAAAAACCCTGCGCGTCTGACCATGTCTATTTTAAGTCATCGTCCTGAGCTTTTGGCTTATTATCAGCGCCGCGGTTATCAATTAAATGGCAATAGTATGCCGTTTCCCGTCGATGGCAATAATGGCGAACCCAAACGTCAAGACTTACAATTACTAGAATTAGAAAAGCTCGTGAGTCAATCATAAGCCAATTAGGCTTATTAACCTCAATTCAGCTAACCTCATTTCAACTGAATCTAAAGTAATTAACCCCACAGCAATCAACCCCAAAAACGTCCAAAGGTCATAAATAGCCCGACACTCAATAGGAGAAATGCCACGATAATTAAGCGCTTAAACCAGTTGAAGGCAGGCAAGCGCGTGGCATTATCATCAGACATCAAGTAAGCAAACAAGCAAATCAAGCTTGCGACCAAGGTCATAATGCCTAGCCCAATCGGTAATATGGAAACATACATCTGCCACACAAGCATCTCGCAACGGTCATTATTAAGCGCATCATAGCAGCATCGCGATTGTACTGTCAGCATTAAGCATTAGCTGCACTTTAATATTTTCATCTTATTTCCCTACGAAATTTATTTATAATAAGGTTAAGTAGGCTTTCTAAAATTAAGTTGGGTTTTTAGACATAATTCTGTATAGTGAAGTAACATTACAGATACATTGAGACTGGTATGAATAATTTTAAAAAATTGGCTCTAATTGCTTTATTAACGCCTCTATTTGCGGCGTGTTCAAACGCGCCTCCTGAAAGCACGGTCGAAGAGCTAATCGAAGCGCAATATGCGCAAGCCAATAGCATGATAGATGATGCAATGGCGAATGCGGGCAATGATGAGATGGCAAAAGCCATGAGCGGTATGATGGAAGGCATGATGCCAAAACTTGAGCGCGTCGAGAATATCAACTGTGATAGCGTCGAGGGTGACAATACCTATATGTGTACCGCTGATATTACCCAAATGATTGCAGGAAATAGCCGTACCAATAAGACCAGTTTTAAAGTTTATCAAGTCAATGATGAATGGGTGTTGGGTAATTAGAAGGTTTAGCATTTTCTAATAAATAAGCATGTCTACTGACAATAAAAAAGGATGCCTAATAAGCATCCTTTTTATAATTTCTAAGACTGTGATTAATATCGCCCAGTCTATAAAAACTAACGCATCGTCACAAACTCTTCTGAACCCGTAGGATGAATGGCGACCGTATCATCAAAATCAGCCTTAGTAGCGCCCATCTTTATCGCCACCGCAAACCCTTGAATCATCTCATCTACGCCATAGCCGATGCCATGCAGGCCAATCACTTTTTCATCCTCACCCAAGCATACCAGCTTCATCACGCATTTTTGACGGTGCTGGGTCACCGCACTATACATAGAGGTAAAGGTCGATTTATAGCACTTAATATTATCCTTACCATATTGCTCAACCGCGTCGATTTCAGACAAGCCAATCGTACCGATAGCGGGATGAGTAAAGATGACCGTCGGTATCAAATCATAACTTAGATGCTCATTAGTCTTATCATTAAATAAGCGCTCAGATAGGCGACGACCTGCGGCAATAGCCACCGGCGTCAAATCAATGCTGTTTTCGATAATATCGCCGACCGCATAAATTCTTTTAACATTGGTGTTTTGAAACTTATCGACTTTAATTTTGCCAAACTCGGTCGTCTCTACCCCTGTCACTTGCAAATTGATATTGTCGGTGGAGGGCGCGCGACCAATCGCCCAAATTAAGCAATCTACCGTATCAAGGCTACCATCTGCGGTACATAACGTCAGGCTACCATCCTCATTTTTATGAATCTCAGTGAGTGTGGTATTGGTATGCAACTGAATACCGTCTTGCTCCATTTCTATCAGCAAGGTTTCAACGATAGTATGGTCAAATGAGCGCAGCGGCGAATGTTGACGCACATACTGATGCACCTCAGCACCAAGGCTATTGAGCACGCCTGCGATTTCGACAGCGATATAGCCAGCGCCAACGATGGCAACCCGTTTTGGCATTTCATTTAACGCAAAAAAGCCATCAGAATCGATGCCGTATTCTGCACCTTTGATGGCGGGGAGAATCGGATGACCGCCTGTCGCGATTAAGATATGGTCGGCGGTAATCAGCTCGCCATTGACCTCGACAGTGTTAGTATCGACAAATGTAGCAAAGCCTTTTATCACTTCAACGCCATTTTTCGCCAGATTATTATCATAAGAGCGGTGAATATTTTCGATATATTGTTGGCGGCTATGGACCAGTTTTTGAAAGTCAAAACCTTTGACCTCGATGTCAAAGCCATAATCTGGCGCATATTTTTCGATGGCTTCGGCCACTTGCGCGCCGTACCACATGACCTTTTTGGGTACGCAGCCTAAGTTGACGCAGGTGCCGCCCAATTGGTTGGCTTCGATAATGGCGCATTTTTTGCCATAGCTTGCAGCGCGGTTAATTGATGCAATGCCGCCGCTACCGCCGCCAATGGAAATATAATCATAATGTTTGGTCATTGTTATGTCTCTTAATTTGGTTTTCATTAGCAAGGTTGTGAAATTGGTATTTATAGGGAGTAGGGTAAATATTAGCCTTTTTAACCCTACAAAAAGTATGCTTGATGATACCATGAAGTGTGACTGGTTTTAATAAGGAAAACTCATGCATATCGTTATCTTAACCCTGACTTTCGCGCTACCTGGCTGTAGCTCACTCAAAGAAAAACGTCAACGGATGGGCGGCTTGCATGCACGCTTTGGCAATACGCCAAGCGTCGCGGTCTGTGAGAGCGGCGAGCGTGATCGGCATGATGCCAGCGAATGGACGTTTGTGATCGTTGGGCTGTCTAAACGTGAGGTGGAGTCGCAATGCATTCAAATCGAGGAAAAAATAGAGCGGACGGTAGATGCGCGGGTGATGAATGTTGAGAGGGAGTTTGTTTAGGTAAAACTTATCTCAACAGTCTAACTAAGCAGTTGCCATGATTAAAAGAATACAGTTGGATGCTTCGAATATAGCTTAAGTAGAGATTACGACTTTCGAAAAACTAACTATAGTTTAACTCACTGATAGACATTTGTTCTTTGATATGATAATCTCTTTCATTAATTTAGAAACATTACTTACAGCTCAGTTACATGCATAGTTATATATTGCTATTAATTAAGGTCGTACAAGATATGAGGATAGATAATGAATTCCTCAACTTGCGCACTTTATGGACTTTAATTTAGTTATTTCATTTGCCTGTATTTTCCAATTAGGACGTTTAATGAAAACTGTTAATAAAATAAAAAGTGCTTTAGTTTTGACTACTATTACAATTTTAGTAGGTTGTACCACTGTAGCTGATATGGCAGGGTACGATACTGCTACGTTAAATACTAATGCGGCTAAAAGTTACTCTCAAGTGGTTTCTAAAGCTAATGGTCAAGGCGCAGTAGATAATACTTCTGCCACTGCTATTCGAGTTAAAAATGTCTTCAATCGTATGAAGCCTTATGCCGTTCGTGCTAATACAACAGGTGTCCCTTTTGACTGGCAAGTTACCGTTATACGTTCACCTGAATTAAACGCTTGGGCAATGCCTGGCGGTAAAATGGCTTTTTACACCGGTATTGTAGAAAAGTTGAAGTTAACAGATGCAGAGATTGCTGCGATCATGGGACACGAAATGACCCATGCATTATCTGAGCACAGTAAAAAAGATGCTGGGCAAAAAATTCTGACCGGCTTAGCGCTTCAATTAGGTGGTGCTGCGATACAGGAAAAAACAGGACTAAATGCTGAGGCAATGAGTTTAATTAGTGACTACGGCCTTGATAAGCCGTTTTCTCGTAGTCAAGAATCACAAGCCGATGCTGGTGGTTTACGTTTGATGGCGCAGGCAGGCTACAATCCAGAAGCTGCAATTGCAGTATGGCAAAAAATGGAGGCCGCCAATGGTCGTAGTAATGCGATAGTTACTTTGATGTCTACGCATCCAAACTCTGGGCAGCGTATCGCTAAAATTCAGGCCCTGTTACCTGAAGTTATGCCAGTCTATCAAGCGGCGGCTAAAGCACCTGCTAAGGCAGCTACTGGAGTAACTACTAACGCCACTACTACTAGAACTATTAAGCGTAAATAACTCAGTAAGTATTCAAAAAAGTAAATGTTACCACAAAAGGTAAGTCAAACGACTTATCTTTTTTTTGCAAAAGGATATGTACAAGTGGCTGATTTGATGGTTATCTTATGTCTTAAGGGCTAGGTGTGGCAAGCTGTACTCATTTGGCAATACGCCAAGCGTCGCGGTCTGTGAGAGCGGTGAGGGTGATCGGCATGATGCCAGAGAATGGACGTTTGTGATCGTTGGGCTGTCTAAACGTGAGGTCGAATCGCAATGCAGCCAAATCGAGGAAAAAGTAGAACGGACGGTAGATGCGCGAGTGATGAATGTTGAGAGGGAGTTTATCTAAACAACGCGACCTTATTGTATTTTCGAGTGTCGCAATTTTTATTAATTTATGAGCTAATTGTTCTTAGGATAGTTAATGAAAGTTAGTACTTTAGTAAAAATAACGCTCGGTGTTTCTATTGGTTTGATGCTTTTGGCGTTAACTCAAGAAGCATACTGTACTGCCGAAGGTTGTATGCATTCAATGATGGCTTTTATTTTTGGCATATTTGGAATATTTATTGGGGGTAATGAGACGTTTGCTTGGTTTGCTAATCCGTTATTAATTTCAGCATGGTTATTTATTAAGCACCGTAAAGCGTCTTTTTCATTGAGCTTATTATCTACTTTAATTGCAGTGTCATTCTTAATATTTGATAAGGTAGTTATTAATGAGGCAGGACATAGGAGTATAATTACAAGGTATGTTGCAGGGTATTGGCTGTGGATAGGTAGTCACGTTGCTATGTTATTAGGCAATTCATTAATCGGACTCAAGGAATGTACCTATTTAAAAACAAAAACAAAAACAAAAACAAAAAACGATTAAAATGTAGCTCACGACTTGCTAATAGCGTCTGCGATATTTTATATCGCTCTATAAGTTATAATTGATCATTTATCTTACGTTATAATGTTGGGGGTCGCAAGCTCTGCCCAACCTACAGTGAATCGAAAGTTAACTATAATTAAGATAATGTAGGTTGGTGTCGATGTGTGAGAACTAATCTGAACGTGTTGGATTTTAGATATCTTGGCTGACCTAGAATAAGTAATTTTAAATTTTAAAATAACCAAGAGATATAAATTATGGAACAAGTAATTAAAGAAATAGATGCTCTTCTAGAAGAAAAAATCCCAAAATTTAAAAATACTTTCTATCCACCAGCGACAGATTCTGAGTTTGAAAGTATGGAAAATTTTGTAGAATCTAAACTACCTGATGAGTTCAAAATACTCTATAAATGGCATAATGGTCAAATTAGCTCCCCCTATATTCCTTTCCATGTTGAAACGCACGAGCTACTTATGCCAATATTAGAAATAATGGATTGGTATGAGGAGCTAAGTAGTCAGCTAGAAGACGGAGATATTAACGATGAAGTATGGAAGAAAAGTTGGGTACCGTTTACTGATGATGGTACTGGTAACTCTACTTGCATCGATATATCAAAGGATAACTTTGGTCAGATAATACATCAAGACCATGAAGGTGATGAGACTCGTGTTGTTTTTGAGTCATTAACAGAATGGTTGAAAGATTTATTAGATAAGATGAAAGTTTTTGATTATTCAACATGGACTTATCTTGATAGATTATAAAGCTTGAATACTGAGCGATATGGTGTACCGTTCAAAGCACTATTTATTTTAAGGTCAAAA
>Ga0208670_100045_pt1 | contig 51358 bp, 39 predicted proteins | sample 24BtaG_FD_184098 | JGI IMG/M metagenome (GOLD analysis project Ga0208670, IMG submission 184098) | Marine viral communities from Cariaco Basin, Caribbean Sea - 24B_WHOI_OMZ_CsCl (SPAdes) (version 2) | ecosystem: Environmental > Aquatic > Marine > Oceanic | place: Caribbean Sea: Cariaco Basin...
AGTATAGTTCGGTTAGGTTGTCCATGTAAGAAGTCCTTGTTGTGAAGTTTGTCTTGGTAAACTCACTTTAACAACTTCGGACTTCTTTTTTTATCTTTTTTTTGAGCCCTTATCCCGAACTGGGGTTATATATATCTATATAAGGATATCTTAACACTACTTTGCTTTTACAGTTAGGTGTCGATTTACTGATTTTATCTATAATTGATCATTACTCAATCTTTACTATTAAGCTATCTTTAACTCCAGTTAAAGCGAAAATAAAAAGCCTTTAATAGCATAAATACCCCTAAAAAAATAATCACTATTTATTTCAGAAATACTTGTCATATTGGCATTTCTCCATAGCTATAAACAAACCCTCAATAAGTACCTATAATAGAGTGTCATTATCATTTGATAGTGAGTATCGCGTAGCGGATATCGTTTAATTTTACAACGATGTTTATTTGCTCCTATGCTAATCTACAGTGATACGATTTATTTAGAATTCTCTGTCATCACCACAAAATACAATGCAATGCTTAGATGCAGCAAGGACGTTATAAGGAAAGCATCAAGTAAAGTGATTGCTCATTAAAATACGTACCACACTCTGATTTAATAACACCCTGTCATTGCGCAGGGCTGACTGATAAAAAGGATTAAGAAAGATGAATTATTATAAGGATGCTGATAGCACCGAAACCCAAGAATGGCTGGAAGCCTTTGAGTCCGTTATCAAACATGCCGATAAGGATCGGGCGCAGTTTTTATTAAAAGCGTTATACAACATGGCGGTACAAGAAGGACTGCCATTTAACCGTCTCGATACGGCTTATATCAATACCATCGCGGTTGAAGATGAGCCGATGTACCCAGGCGACTTGACGATTGAGCGTAAAATTCGGGCTTTGATTCGCTACAATGCGTTGGCAATGGTTATGCGCGCCAATAAGAACGATGATGATTTAGGCGGTCACTTAGCGACTTTTGCCTCAAGTGCGACGCTTTATGAAACCGGCTTTAACCATTTCTTCCGTGCCGCCAGCGATCATTTCGGCGGTGATATGATTTATTATCAAGGTCACTCAGCGCCCGGTATTTATGCGCGCTCTTATTTAGAAGGTCGTCTGACCGAAGAGCAGCTAGAAAACTTCCGCCGTGAAGTGGGCGGCAAGGGTCTTTCAAGCTATCCGCATCCGTACTTAATGCCAGATTATTGGCAGTTCCCAACCGTGTCGATGGGTTTGGGCCCGATTATGTCCATTTATCATGCGCACGTGCATCGTTATATGGAAAACCGCGGTTTATTAGAAAAAGAAGATCGCAAGATTTGGACCTTCTTGGGTGATGGTGAAACCGATGAGCCAGAAAGCTTGGGTGCGATTTCGCTTGCCGGACGTGAGAAACTGGACAATTTAATTTGGGTTGTCAACTGTAACTTACAGCGGCTTGATGGCCCAGTTCGTGGTAACGGTAAGATTATTCAAGAGCTTGAATCCGTGTTTCGCGGGGCTGGCTGGCGCGTGATTAAGGTGATTTGGGGCGGTAACTGGGATACCTTGCTTGATAAAGATGTAACAGGCGTGCTCAAACATCGTATGGAAGAAGCGGTTGACGGTGAGTACCAGCTATATGAAGCCCGTACCCCTGAGTTTACGCGTAAAGAGTTCTTTGGTAAATATCCTGAGCTAGAGGAGATGGCAAACGAGCTGTCTGACCATGATATCTCGCGCCTAAACCGTGGCGGCCATGATCCGATGAAGGTTTATGCTGCCTTTAGTGAAGCCATGAAAACCAAAGGTCAACCGACCGTTGTCTTGGTAAAAACCGTTAAAGGCTATGGCTTGTCGACCCAAGCACAAGCGGTAAATAAATCGCATCAAATCAAAAAACTCGACCATGAAGCTTTGATGTATTTCCGTGACCGCTTTGACTTGCCATTTACCGATGACGAGTTACAGACGCTACCGTTTTATCGTCCAAAAGAAGATTCACTGGAGATGAAGTACCTAAAAGGTCGCCGTGAAGCCTTAGGTGGTCATCTGCCCAATCGCCGTAGTGGTCATATTCCATTAAATATTCCAGATTTGTCTATTTTTGATCGTGTGCTTAAAGGCAGTAATGGTAAAGAGCAATCGACTACCATGGTGTTTGTACGCCTGCTATCAGTCATGCTAAAAAATAAAGACATTCAAGACCGCGTTGTGCCTATCGTTCCTGATGAAGCGCGTACTTTTGGTCTAGAAGGTATGTTTCGTCAATTGGGTATTTACTCGGCTTCTGGGCAAAAATATACGCCAGAAGATAGTGAAGCATTAATGGGTTATAAAGAAGCCATCGATGGTCACATGTTAGAGGAAGGGATTAACGAAGCGGGCGCGATGAGTACTTGGATTGCACTGGCAACCAGTTATTCTGTCAACGCGTTACCGATGATTCCGATGTATATTTACTACTCGATGTTTGGTTTCCAACGTATTGGTGACCTTGCATGGGCGGCAGGTGACTGTCAGGCGCAAGGCTTCTTACTTGGCGCAACGGCTGGTCGTACTACGCTCAATGGCGAAGGCTTGCAGCATCAAGACGGTCATTCACAAATTCTATTTAACGTCGTACCTAACTGTGTGACTTATGATCCTTGCTTTGGTTATGAGCTGGCAGTGATTATGCATGATGGTCTGCGCCGCATGTATGGAGAGGGCGAGCGCGTTTATTATTACTTAACGTTAATGAATGAAAACTACGAACAGCCTGCCATGCCAGAAGGTGTGGAAGAAGGCATTAAGCGTGGTATGTACTTATTAGAAGATAACGGCTCAAGCCAAGTTCAGCTGCTCGGTTCTGGTGTTATTTTACGCGAAGTTCAAAAAGCGGCGAAAATATTACAAGACGAGTTTAACATCAGCTCCAACGTCTGGAGCGTGACCAGCTTTAACGAGCTGACTCGCGATGGTATGGCTTGTGATGATTATAACCGCCTGCATCCGATGGAAGAAGAAATAGTACCTTGGGTTACTGAACAGTTGGCTCCGCACGAAGGTATCGTAGTTGCTGCAACAGATTATATGCGTAACTACTCAGAGCAAATCCGCGCATGGTTACCGGATAATCGCCCTTATACGACTTTAGGCACCGACGGTTATGGTCGCTCGGATACCCGTGAGAATCTACGTAGCTTCTTCCATGTTGATGCCGCGCATATCGTGGTCGCCACGCTTAAACGCTTAGCTGATGAAGGTGAAGTTGAGATGCGTCTGGTAAAAGATGCGATTTCAAGCTTTGGTATCGAAGCCGATCAACCGCCTGCATGGCAACAACAGCCTCATTATGATCATTTCCCAGACGCGCCAGCCCCTGACAATGTAAATCCGAGCCCTGTACCAGAGTTTGTCGATGAAGATGATGATGAAATAAGTAGCGAAGGTCGCGCAGAAGACCCAGCTGACGCCGCCTTACTCAATGATGATGACGTCAAAGAATAGCCAAAAGACAAGGCAATCATAATACAAGGAGAATTACGGATGGACATTAAAGCCCCCGATTTGGGTGTCGATAGCGCCGAAGTCAGTGAGATTATGGTCGAAGTTGGCGACGTTATTGCAAAAGACGACAATATTATTTTATTAGAATCTGATAAAGCGTCAGTAGAAGTACCAAGCTCGGCTGCTGGTAAAGTAACTAAAATAAGCGTGGCAGTCGGCGACCAAGTGAGCGAAGGTATGGTGCTTATTGAGCTTGAAAGCGAAGCCGATGCTAAAGACGATAAGCAAAGCATTGATACAGAAAACAAAACAGAATCTGGCGCTGACAAAAAAAATGAGCCGCAGGATAATCAGCAAGCAGAGAAGCAAAGCGATACTAAAACCGCCGAGTCAAAAACTTCTCAACCTGCCAAACAAGCAAGCGAGCAAGCAGGCGAACAAGTAGGAAAAGCAACCACCCATGCTTTACCAGACTTAGGAGTCGATGAAGCGCAAGTGTCTGAGATTATGGTCAGTGTCGGTGATATCGTTACTGCTGATCAATCTATTTTGCTGATTGAATCTGATAAAGCGTCGGTTGAAGTGCCGGCGCCAGAAGCGGGCAAGGTTGAAAAAATATTGGTGCAAGCGGGCGATATGGTCGCCAATGGTCAAGACTTTATTGTCATTATTGGTGAAGGTTCAGATAGTACCAGTACGGCAAATGAGACCAAAGCCGATAGTTCTGAGTCGCAAGAGTCGAAACCAGCTGAATCAACTAACAAAACAGAATCAGATAAGCAGTCTGACAAGTCGCAAACAACAGACGAGCCTAAACAAGCCGCTAAGTCTACGACTAATACTAACGCTAAAAATGCTACAAATGCCAAGCTGACCGAAGCACAAGTCAACGAAAAAATGGTCGATATCTATGCCGGTCCTGCCGTGCGTAAGCTTGCGCGTCAGCTAGGGGTTGATATCTCTCAAGTGACGGGTTCAGCGCTTAATGAGCGTATCTTAAAAGAAGATTTATTTGCCCATGTAAAAGACAGCTTGAGCAAGCAAAAAGCAGCACCTGCCAGTGGTAATATAGCAACCTCAAGCCTGCCAAGCTTACCTGATATGAGTAATACTGAGATATGGGGTGAGACGGAGGTACAAGATTTAAGCCGCCTACAAAAAGTGTCAATACCGCAGCTTAATTATAATACCTTGTTACCGCAAGTGACGCAGTTTGACCTATCTGATATCACGGAGACTGAAAAGCTACGTGGTGAGCTCAAAGGCGCTATGAAAGCGGAAGGTATCGGCTTCACTATTTTAGCCTTTGTTGTCAAAGCAACCGCTTATGCGTTAACCCAGCATCCGCGTTTTAACAGTCATTTGAGTGATGACAATACCCAAGTTATTTTACGTAAAAGTGTCAATATGGGTATTGCGGTAGCGACTGATGACGGCCTCATTGTACCTGTTATCAAAAATGTGCAAGATAAAGGGCTTAAGCAGATTGCCATTGAGATTGGTGAGCTTGCGGTTAAAGCGCGTGATAAGAAACTGACGACTAAAGAATTGCAAGGTGCGAGCTTTACGATATCAAGCCAAGGTAACTTAGGTGGTACCGCATTTACGCCACTGGTAAATTGGCCACAAGTGGGTATCTTAGGGGTATCAGAAGCCAGTATGCAGCCGCGTTGGAATGTTAGTAAGCAAACCTTTGAGCCGCGTTTGATGCTGCCGTTATCGTTATCTTATGATCATCGCGTGATTAATGGCGCTGATGCCGCGGTATTTACCCGTTATATCGCAACTTTATTGGCGGATCCACGCCGTATTTTGCTATAGTTTTAGAGTTAAGTAAAAATAGCATGGTTAATAGAAAAGACTATCTACGGATGGTCTTTTTTATATCCTTTATTACAAAAATATCTATTCATAGACACAAAGAAGCCAGCTATTAAGCTGGCTTCTTTTATTTATCGTGCTCAGTCTATAGCAATGGGCTATATTAGAACTGTTTTACAAAAGCGACACCATATACCCAAGGGCTGATATCAATTTCACCAATATCAGTACCGTTTAACGTAGCATCAGTTTTGATGTCCATATAACGGGCATCGATACGGAAAGACTCAGTAGGCGCGAATGGAATATCAAGACCGATATGACCAGCAACACCTACGCTATCGTCAAGTTTTAGTTCAGTACCTGCAACATTTGCTTTCTCTTTAAAGAAAGTAGTGTAGTTCACACCAACACCAACAAAAGGTTTCACGTTCATAGGCAGGTTGTAGCCGTCGAAGTGGTATTGTAGAGAAAGAGTAGGTGGTAAATGTTGAGTTCTACCTGTGATTTCACCACCATTTGCATCAGTCAAAGTGAAATCATGATGAAATGGAATGGCTGCAAGTAGCTCAACACCAACGTTATTAGCGATAAAGTACTCGCCACTGATGGTTGGACGTACATCGCCATCAACATCTACAGCGTAATTTGTATTGCCTATAGTGACGTTACCGTTGTCACTTTTTGGATCAACATAGTGAGCACCAGCAGCCACAGACCAAGTACCAGCAGGTACAGCGAAAGCAGTGGTCATAGTAAGGGCAGTTGCAGCAGCTAAAACTAGGGATTGTAGTTTCATCGTTTGATTCCTCAACATAATAGATGATTATTGGTCAGTCGCTAATGAGGGATGACAGTAGTGACTGATTACACAATGTTATGGTTATGGTTAACTTGTAACATTATCTCTCTATTATAATACAAAAACCCTAATAAAAGTAAGGTTTTAAATAGAAAGCGGTAATGTTTATATCTTAAGTTACCCATCTACTTGAATAGATAGACTAAATTAGGAATAATTTTTTAATTACGCTTGTTATTTTAATTCGCAATTTTCAGCGGTTTTTGCTGCTATTTATCAAAGGGGACGGTCAGACATTATGCTCGGTTATTGTAGTAATTCTCCGCTTCGTTGTGAAAATGCCCGTTCCATCAAGCTCTTAAACCAAATAGATTCTTGTTGCCCTAAATGTGGTCTGTTCTTATTACCGGCGCAAAACTTAAGCAACCAATTACGGGCTGATGAGCAGTTTTTACGCTTCGTTTTCTTGGCGATTGCCGTGATATTGTTGGCAGTGACCTACATTTATTACCTAAATTTTGTATAATCATTATTACTGATGCATAAACTAAATATGCCCATCAACTTTGTTGGTCTGAATTTAGGTATAAGCGCTTTTTAAAAGACTGTTTATTAATATAAGACCGGTGTTGCATCGCACCGCATATAGGGACGCCATGCTACTCCAATCTATACGGCGCTTGCGTCTTTTCGTCTATAACATTCTACAAAACGATGAGCATGATACGCTCTTTAGTCGCTGTGTTGACTACTTTCTCATTTTCTTAATCATGGCGAACGTCACGGCGGTCATCGCTGAGTCTGTAGATAACTGGTACTATCCGTATCAAGAGTATTTTACTTGGTTTGAAAATTTCTCGATTATCATATTTTCTATCGAGTATTTGCTCAGATTATGGAGTGTCGCTGAAGCGAAGCCTGACAATACCACGTGGCGTCAGCGCTGGGATTGGCTAAAAAGTCCGTCGGCTTTGATTGATATCATTGCGATTGCGCCTGCATTCTTGAATTTCTTTGTCAGTATCGATTTGCGCTTCTTACGTATTTTGCGTTTATTTCGCATTCTTAAACTTACCCGTTATTTTGCCTCCTTACGTATTTTATTGGTGGTTATCAGTAAGGAGAAAGGCTCGTTTCAAGCGGTTCTTTTTATCTTAATTATTATGATTGTCACGGCATCAAGTGGGATTTATTTGGTCGAAAACCACGCGCAGCCAGAGGAGTTTGAGTCGATACCCAAGGCCATGTGGTGGGCGGTGGTTACGCTAACGACGGTCGGTTATGGTGATGTAACACCCATCACCAATGCCGGTAAAATATTGGGGGCAATCATCACCATATTGGGCGTCGGTCTGGCTGCATTACCAGCCGGTATTTTGGCGACGGGTTTGGCAAATGAGCTCAGTCAGCGCCGTGAAGAGCTTGAGCAAGATTTTCGCGGGCAATTGGTCGATAGCGATTTTGATTTGGTACAGAATCAGATGATGATTGAAAAAATCCGCCGCGAGCTTGGATTGGATAAGGAGCAAGCACAAGAGATTGTGCTACAAGTATTGCGTGAGCAAGAGTTAGAACGCCGTGAAAGGGAAGTGCGGCAAAAGAATTTTTGCCCGCATTGCGGTGAGCCGTTAGAGTAAAGCTGGCATTTAAGCATTTTTCTTAAAGATGATTCTTAAAGGTCGTTCTTAAGAGCAGTTTTTAAGGGAAGCTCTTAAATCAAAAGTTTTTAGTGTAAAAAAGGGTGAGACGTTATTAAATAACGTCTCACCCTTTTTATCTATAGATAAGGTAAAAACCAATCTTAGCTTTCTACATTAATGTTAAATACCTTGCGGAACGGCAGGGCGCGTGCCAATTCATGCGCCACTTCTTGTGCCGCTGTCGATAAATCTGTCGCTGGCAGTGGCAGATTTTGTAAAGTCAGATGCCAATCGTCCACCTCTCGGCGCAAGTGTGCCACCCAAAGTGTAACGCAGTCACGCGGCAGCTGCTTTAAATTAACTTCAAAAGAGCGATTACCTTCATCATCGCTTAAATGAATCTCCCCTTTTTTGACTCTGCTAAAAGGCTGCCCATGATAAGAATTGGCAATCAAAGCGATATGCGTGATGTGAGCGGGAGTTTTATCCAAATAAAGCCGGATTTGCTCTTGGTCAAGCGGCGCAAGATACATGGCTTGCTCACCGCGGTCTTTGCCATTGAGGCTATCGCCTTGATGTTTGACCGATTCTGCTTTATCACGTAACTGCTTAAACCAAACAATATCGCTGATGGTACAGTTATCGTCATACAGCACGCAGGCCAAATCGATATCAATCGCGCCTTCATTTTTCTTGAAGCGCTTCTTTAAATTTTTAAATAAGCCTTTTTGCTCAATCTTGGTAAATTCATAATTTAGCGCAAAGAATAACGTCCCCGTATCTAAACCCAGCCCTCTTAAACTGTCTGAAAGTAGTGGTGATGGGATAGTGGTCGACATAATATTCCTTTTGGATTTTTAATTTTAAAATGGTTATTTTTAATAGTATAAGCGTCAGTGCATTTGAGTATGGCTATTAGATTTTTATCATCATTAATAATGAGCTATTTTTCTTTATTGTTGCTATTCATGATTTATTGGTTTGTCTAATACGGCTTGATACAGTAGTGCGGGTTTAGCGTCTAATAAACCGCTACCAAAACCACGTAACCACCAAACCAGCTGCGAGGTTAAGTTAACGGTCGCTTGTATGGTTAGAGTTTCATCACTATTAATAGTAACGGTTTGGTCGTCACTAAGCTTACTTTCCGTTAAGCTTTTGCCCGCTTGTTTGGTAAATTGTAGCTCAACCGCAGTATGTTTGCCATGATCAGGTAACTGGCTAAATAAAGGATGGCTAAAGCCCATGCCGCCTGCATCTAAATAGGTATCTAGTTGGAAATTGTCTGGGGTTTTAGCCGCGCTTTCTAATATCTCAACGCTGGTAAAGCGATGCAAAGCAAAGGTACGAATAATCACTTCTGGATCATCAGTGCGCGTTGCCAATAGGTAAATAATTACCCCACGCTGGACGATAGCAATAGGGTTTAAGGTATATTCGCTAGCTTGTGATTTATCACTGCGGGTATAGCTGGCTTGTATTTGTAATTGATAAAATAATGCGTGATAAATGTTGTCTTTGCTTTCTAAATCAATATGCGGCGCAATTAAAGGCTGAGTTGCAGGCTCGATACGCACTCTGTCAATCCATGAATGCGTCACTTTGCTGTTTTTGAGTTGCCTGCGTGCCAAGTCAAACCAAGGAAATAGTTCATCTAAAATAACCGGCGGTAGCAGTTGGCTTAGATTGGCTTCGACCATATTAAAGGCAACTGCTTGTGATAAGTTCATATGCGGTAAGCTTTGGAGTGGCGCATCATCTTTCCAGCGCCAGCCTTGTGGATTGGCATTGTTTTTTTCGATAGGAAAGCGTTTAGCAAGGGCGTTTAAATCGCGTTGCACCGTACGCAAACTGATATCAAAGCCTGCCAATATGAGCTGCTCGTAAACATGAGTTGTCCCTACCCAGCGATTTCGCTGTAACTGCGACAACACTTGCCATTGCCGCGCTGTCGTCGCTGCCCCATGACGATTATCTGCTGCTTCCTCAGACGCTTTATTATCTGCAGTAACTTCTTCATTAATTTCTTCAGTCACTAGCGCAGTTGCTGATTTATCAACAGCTGCTTGAGCTTGAATACTATCGGCGTCAGTAGAATGTGCAGTCATTAAAGATAACCTTTATTCAGTCACGGGTTTGGTTGCTAGCTGTTTATTAGCATTTTATTAATTAACATAGAGCATCATAAAAAGCCAATCATCGCAGAAAAGCATGACAACGTCTAGCGATGCACTTCTGTATTTGCCTCTATATTTGCCTCTATATTTGCATCTGGGTTTACGTTTGGGCTTGTATCTATGTCACCTTTCTCTTTCTTGGCTTTTTTTTGCTTATCTTGTTTTTTCTGACGTTTGGCTTGGCGCTTTTTCTTGGCTTTCTTTTTCGACTTTTTATCATCGACTTCGTCATCAGTATTCTGATTCTCATCCCAAAGCATCAAACGGCTTAATACTTTGCCAAATAAGGTCTCTTTACGGTAGCGACCTTTTTTATTCATGGTATCGACAGGTAAGCCGGTCATTAAAGTCAAAGCTTCACTTAATGTATGTACGCCATAAATATGGAATTGCCCTGCTTGAACAGCGGCAATGATGTCGTCACGTAGCATTAATTGTTTGACGTTGGCCATTGGGATAACCACGCCTTGTTGTCCCGTCAGCTCTTGCTCACGGCAAGCGTCAAAGAAACCAGCGATTTTAGAATTGATACCGCCAACTGCTTGGACTTCGCCTAACTGATTCATCGAGCCGGTAATCGCAAAAGATTGATTGATAGGAACGTTTGCTAGGGCGGAGAGTAGCGCACAGCCTTCACTGACCGTCGCACTATCACCATCGATATGGGCGTAACTTTGCTCAAAAGCGAGTGAGGCACTAAAGTTTAGCGCATGATGCTGACTAAATAAGGCGCGCAAATAGCTGGTCATAATCAGCATGCCTTTGGCGTGTAAGCTACCGCCCAAATCCACATCGCGCTCGATATCGAGAATTTCGCCCGCGCCAATATTTGGCTGAATGACTGCGGTCAGACGAGCGGGCATACCAAACTCGCTATCCGCATAGCTGACGACAGTGAGCGCATTTACTTGTCCGACAGCATCGCCTTGGGTCTGAATAAGCTGTTGGCCATTTTTTAGCTCATCCCAATAAAGGTCGCGCAAATATCCTGAGCGCTCATCCATATCGTCAATAGCGTGGGTAACGTGAATGGCGCTAACAATATTTTTACCGCTCAAACGTGCATGGCGGTTAGATTCATGTAAGAGCTTAATTAATAAATCACTATGCAAACTTAAGCGGTCTTGGTCTTCTGCTTGTAAGCTTAAATGCTCGAGTAGGGCGGCTTGGGCGCTACTATCAAAAGGATAAAGGTTGGCATAATCAATGATATCTGCCATTTTTGCTACCAATGCCAATTCGTGCTCAGGGCTACGAGTTACATCGTCGTGAAAATCGGCACGTACTTTAAATACTGCATCAAACTCCGGCTCCAGTTCTAGTAGTTCGTAATATAAATCTGCTTCGCCAAGCAAGATGACTTTGATATCAAGGTCAATGGGTGCGGGCGCGAGCGATAAGCTACCCGTTAAGGTCAGCATCTGCTCAAGGCTTGAGAGTTTGATTTTTCGAGATTGCAAGGCGCGCTTAAGACCTTGCCACGCGTAAGGATGCTCAAGCAGGTGACTGGCTTCTAACAATAGATAGCCGCCATTGGCACGGTGCAGGGCGCCTGCTCGAATCATACTGACATCGGTGGTTACTGTGCCCAATTGGGTGATTTGCTCGACATGACCCAATAGGTTTAAATGCGTCGGTAAGTCTTCAAAGATGACAGGTGCGCCACTATCGGGCGCGTGACTGACAATGACATTGACTGCATAGCGGCTCGGCGTTGTGGCAAGCACTGCCGTCACAAACTCCTCATCATCGCCATTGACGATACGCTCGACATGCGTAACCATATCGGCAAATACGGTTTTTAAATACTCGACAACCAATGGATGATCAGAGAACTGCTCATAAATAGGCGCAAATAAAGGCTGCAGCGCTCGGCGTGCAATATTGCGATGCAGCGCTTCAATGGCATCATTGGCTTCGTCTTCTAATTGCTCTAAAGCGATGGTCAGCTGACTTAAGCGTTTTTGCATATGGTTTTTTTGTGCAAAATTATTCAGCTCAGCTTCATACTCGCTCTTGCCGTAGTCGTGGTTAGCATCTTTGCTAACGCTATCATCAGCACTAGAAATACTGGAACTAGAAATATTGTTATTAGGAATATTGTCATTAGGAATATTGTCATTAGGAATATTGTCATTAGGAATATTGTCATTAGGAATATTGTCATTAGGAGTATTGGCTCTTTGACTTTCCTCTTTTATTGACTTATTTTTCTGGCTATTAGAGATTTTGTCATTTTTAACCTCACTATCACTCTCTTCTTTTGGTAGCTGGCTAGGGTGTACAAATACCGCTTTATTATCAAATGCGCGAAACGTCAGTGCCAAATCGTATTGTTTGCCTTCGGTATTTAGGTCGTCGTAAGCCTGACTTTCTTTTTGATGGGTGTCATTTTTGATGGCTTCGATTTTGCTTTGATACTGGTCGCTACGAAAGCGTTGGCTAAGTCGTTTTTTGGCTTGCTGCCATAATTGATTGACCTGCTGTTGTAGTATGGTCGCCTGCCCAGAAGGTAGACGTAATGCTTGCGGTGTACGTGGATCGGCAAAATTATACACATAAACCCAATCATCGGGCGTTGGTGCGTCAGCGGCAATTCGTTGCAATAAACGACTTATAACGGTGCGTTTACCTAAGCCATTTTCGCCCGCGGCAAATACGTGATAGCCGCTGGCATGAATATCCAGTGCTGTATGCAACGCTTTAAGGGCGCGCTGTTGTCCAAAGCCGACATCTAAATCGGGGGCAGTGCGGGTATCGCTCGGTAGCTCATTCGTATCAGTATAACGCTTAAGCTGCTCGGCACCGATAAGGCAGCGCTCATTAACATCGATAAATACCGGATGAGGCGTGTTAGGCACATCTACTGTGCTATCTGGCTGAGCTTTTTCTGACGGCTTTTTGCGTGCCAGCTCTTTTTTGGGTAGCTTTGTTTTAGATGGCTTTTTTTTAGGCAGATTCGTTGCTAATGGTTTTGTCTCTGCTGTTTTATTGACAGGGCTTACCATAGGATTGGTATCTTTTGGGTCTTGATTCATAGGTGTGTTTTGCGGTTCGGTCATAGTTATATAGTAAGTCGTTTTAAGAGGGCGGAATGGTTATTGAGCTTTTGCTGTTTGAGCGCTAAGTGTAAAAATGTGCTTCTAACAATTAATCATTTTTAATAATGAATCTTTTTAATAATGTATCAGGACATCTTACAAGATATAGGCGCGTTTTAGATAAGACATTAGGCGCAGTTTTGTATCATAGAGAGATGGGTATTTTTACTACTTAGGTTGAGGCAATATTCATTTTGCTACGTTAAATTGCTGACGGTCCAAGAAGATAAGCCTTCAATATAGGTGTAGATAGTATAAGATGGCGTACATTGGCGCAATCTGCAACTATTCAATGGGCAGCCTGCATGATAAAATAGACGGTTCACATGTCAAAACTGGATAACCCGTATGTCAGATTCTACTAAAACCTCTTCATCATCTGCTAGCACGGGTAAAATTCATATTGACCCGACAGGTTTTGTAAAGCTCGGTGCGCAATTGCCAACACTTGCAAATATCTTGGCGCAATCAATAGATGAGCTGGGTCTTGCATTAAGCGCGACGCAGCAGCGCACGTTATTATTGTATTTAGACCAGCTTTTATTATGGAATAAAGCGTATAATCTGACCGCTATTACCGATCCAATCGAAGCACTTATCAAACATATCATCGATTGTTTGGCTATTATAACGCATTTACCGTCAGGGTCGCTGCTAGATATTGGTACGGGAGCGGGCTTGCCAGCTGTGATTATCGCTATTTGTCAGCCTGAGCGCCAATGTACCGCCCTAGATAGCAATCAGAAAAAAATTCGTTTTATTAAGCAAATCAGTAGCGAGCTTGGTTTGAGTAACATGCACCCAATCGCCTCGCGTATTGAAGCGCATGAAGCCAGCTACGAGGTGGTAACATCGAGAGCTTTTGCCAGTCTGATTGATTTTGTAGAAGTGGCTCAGCCGCGCTTAGCCGATAATGGTTATTTATGCGCGATGAAGGGTAAAGCCCCAAGCGATGAAGAGTTGCAAGCGCTAAATGACGCTTGGCAGATAAAGACAATTCCGTTAAATGTGCCGCGTTTACAAGATAGTCGTCATTTAATTGAATTATCTTATAAAAATGTCTAAGCTATGAGCACGCAACGCACCATAAGGCAACAATTGTTCTATAGTAATGAGTAAGTGGTCTTCTCATTTATACGCAGGTGTTTAAACACCCTTATAGGTAAGCGTCAGGTATTTGAGTAATATAATAAGCATGAGCAGCAAAAATGCTTCAGTAAAAATCAGTAACAGATCCTAATTAAATTGAGTGAGTGTATGGAAATCATAGCAATTGCGAATCAAAAAGGCGGCGTGGGTAAAACCACGACGGCAGTGAATTTGACCGCCAGCTTAGCGGCCAAGCGCAAGCACGTACTGCTGATTGACTTAGACCCACAGGGTAATGCCACCAGTGGCACGGGCGTGGATAAGAACCAATTAGAGCTGACCATCGCTGACGTACTGCTCGATGGTGTGTCGCTGTCTGAAGCGATTGTGAATAGTCCAGCTGGCTTTGATGTCATCGGTGCCAATCGTGATTTGGCAGGTATGGACATCACCTTAATGAGTAAGACCAACAGCCATGAGTTGTTTAAAACGGCGATGGCGCAGTTGGTCAATGATCAAATCGCCGCCAATAAACCTGCTTATGATTATGTGATTATCGATTGTGCACCGAGCTTAAACTTGCTGACGATTAATGCCTTGGTTGCCACCGACAGCGTTATTATTCCGATGCAATGTGAATATTATGCGCTAGAAGGCTTGGCGGACTTGTCACAGACAATTGAGCGCCTCACTGAACTTAACCCTAAGCTCTATATTCGCGGCGTGGTCAGAACCTTATTTGATGCGCGTAATACTTTAGCGCGTGATGTGTCTGCTGAATTAGAGGCGCACTTTGGCGAGATTATGTATAAAACTCATATTCCAAGAAATATTCGTCTAGCAGAAGCGCCGGCACACGGTTTACCAGTTATCGCGTACGAGAGATGGTCAAAAGGTGCGCGCGCGTATCAAAAGCTGGCCGCTGAAGTGATGAAGCAAAGTGAATAATCATAAGTTACTAGTCATAAGCTGCTAGTCATCAATTAGCTTGTTTAGTGTAAACATTAAAAACAGCAAATTATATTTATCAGTAAGCCGGCAGTAGTAAGCATTGGGCTTTTTATTTTAGCGTTAGAGGATAGGTAATCATGGCAAAGAAAAGAGGGTTGGCTGCCAATAGAGGCTTAGATGCCTTATTAGGGTCAATCAAAAAAGAAAAACAAATTGCCGCCTCTGCCTTACAAGATGATACGGTGGTGCGCGAGCCTACTGTGTCAGCTGCAATGCTAGAAACTGACATATCAGAAGCTAAAAAACAAGAGCAGGATGCCCGCGTGGCAGGCAAAGCTGCTGATACGAAAGTGACTAAAAAGCCTTCTGCCTCACCAGTGACAGAGCAATCTACTGACAGTCAAAATCGTAAAGCGCGGATGATTAAGAAAAGCCCTGCTAATAAAACCCGTACCAATGCGATAGACAATAGCGCCTCTGAAGACCAGATAAGCTTGGTGCAAATCGATGTCACGCGTCTGCAAGCAGGTAAGTATCAACCGCGCCGTGATATGAGTGAAACGGCGCTGGCAGAATTGGCTTCTTCTATTGAACAACATGGCGTCATGCAGCCGATTGTTATTCGTCCATTACTGGCGAATGAAGACAAAAGCGAGGCCTTGGTTACGCATGAAATTATCGCTGGTGAGCGCCGCTGGCGTGCGGCAAAAATGGCGGGTAAATCGGTTATACCAGCGATTGAGCGTGCGTTATCCGATGAGCTGGCAATTGCGCTGGCCTTGATTGAAAATATCCAGCGTGAAGACTTATCGGTGATTGAGCAGGCGGCTGCTTTACAGCGTTTCCATACAGAGTTTGGTATGAGTCACGCCATGATTGCCGAAGTCGTTGGTAAGGCGCGTACCACGGTCTCAAACTTGCTACGTCTAAATCAGCTCCATGATACGGTCAAAGACCATTTGGCAAACAGTGCTTTAGATATGGGGCATGCCCGTACACTGTTAGCATTATCATCAGAACAGCAGCCTATCATTGCGCAAAAAATCATCGATGCTGGTATGACAGTGCGCGAAGCTGAAAAGTTAGTCAAATCCATTTTACAACCAGCGCCAAAAACCAGTCGCCCTGAGCAAGTACAGTCTCGCGATGTTGAGCGCTTAACCCAGCGTTTAACCGATATGTTAGGCGCGGAAGTCAAGCTCAAACACAAAAAAGACGGGCAGGGTAGTGTTGAGATATTCTTCCATAGCCAAGATCAGCTAGCAGCCTTAATTAAGCATATAGAAGCTCAGGCTTAGCTTATTTGAGTGTTTTGTACTAACCATACAAATATTAAATCATCTTTTAATAATTAATAAAAACATAGAAGAGAGTCCGTATGTGGGAGCTGGTAAAAGCAGGTGGTTGGCTAATGACACCTATCGTGGTGTGCTCAATATTAGCATTGGTTATTATTATCGAGCGTAGTCATACTTTACAATTTAATAAGATTGCGCCCAATAGATTGCGCGAACAGCTGATAACCCGCCTACGTGAAAACGGCGATATTGGTCGTACGCAGTTGATGAATGTCAAAGAAAAAACCCCTTTGGGTGATATTCTAGCGACCGGCCTGCTTTACCGCCAATACGGCTTAGACTCGATGACAATGCATATGGAAAACCGTGCAAGTGTGCAGGTGCATCAGTTAGAAAAAAATATCAATATGCTTGGTACTATTGGGGCGATTGCGCCATTGCTTGGTTTGTTGGGTACGGTATTAGGTATTATCTCATCGTTTTTGGCGATTACGGATGGCGCGATGCAAGACCCAACGATGTTGGCGGCTGGCGTGTCACAGGCTTTGATTACCACTGCTGCTGGTATGATTGTGGCTATTCCAGCTCTGGTTGCTTATCGTTATTTTCAGCGCCGTATTATCGATATCAATGCGCAGTTTGAAACGCAAGCGGGACTGATGATTCAAGAGTTATATGATTATCAATTGTTAGATAATATCAACAGTTCCGCTATGTCTCAGTCGATTACTCATGCAGCAGTAGATGATAAATCGAGTCATGTAAGTAATGAGCTTTCAATTGACACCTCAGATTTAAATCATACGGCGGCAGCGATTTAATTCTATTGTTTGTATTATGGTAGGGCGTGTCCTCATTTTAAAAATGGTGATAAAAATGAGGACACGCCCTAATTAATGATAAAAATAATAGTATGAATCACTGCTTATTAAATATATACCTTTAAGCACATTAAAGAGACTGATATGCGCTTTAGAAAACCGACCGTTGAGCCGCTTGAAATCAATCTCACGCCAATGATTGATTGCTTATTATTTTTAATTGTATTTTTACTTCTGGCGACTTCGTTTAATCATTTCAGTCGCTTAAATATCATTCTTCCCGAAGCTGAAGGTGTGGCGCTGACAGAGGATAAGAACAGTATTGAAGTGGCCGTGCAAGAAGATGGCAGTTATCTAGTTAACGGAATTACGCTTGCCAGTAGCAACGAGGCTGAATTGACCAGTATGCTACAGCAAGAGGCGGGGAGTAATCGTGATATGCTATTTGTGATTGCTGCTGATGCGAATGCCACGCATCAATCCGTGGTACGCGTTATGGATATCGCTGGTAAATTGGGTTTTTTAAATTTAAATATCAGTACGGTTGTGCCCCTTGGTCAGCCTTTACCGCAATCATCAGCACAATAATTTTTATGGTATTTGATAAGGTGGTAAAGCGTATTAAGCATTACCACTATTAAACTAAAAGCCTTTAATGCTTTATCTTATAACCAAGCGCTACTGCTGCATCCGTGTCATTTATTCCTTCTTTATACCTAAATTGAGGCTTTTATGAGCCAAGCTAATCAACCTGACTCTAAAAAAACTTCTGCTAAAAAGCTATCAGCAGCGCCATCAAGTACGCCTAAACATAAGACCTTATTACGTCTATTAAGCTACCTTAAACCGTATTGGTGGGCGTTAATATTAGTCATAATAGGCTTTGCTATTAATGCGGCAACAGAGATTTGGATTGCCAAATTGCTGCAATATATCACTGATGCCATCAATCAAAATGATCAAAGCAAGCAGGATTTATTTCCGTTTATTATTGTCCTGTTGTTTTTCGTTCGCGGCGTAGGAAGCTTTTTAGGTAACTACTATACGGCGTTAGTCTCGCGCAATCTCGTGTATGAGCTACGTGTGCAGGTTTTTAATAAGTTACTGCGTTTGCCAAGCTCGTTTTATTTATCGAATCCAGCAGGGACGATTTCATCCAAGCTTATTTTTGATGTCGAGCAGGTGACCGCAGCCAGCACCGACTCGATGAAGACTTTATTGCGCGATGGCTTGACGGTCGTGGCTTTGATAGGTTTCTTGCTTTATAGCAACTGGCGTTTGACCTTGATTTTGTTCGTCGTATTGCCACCGATTTTATGGCTCATAAGGGTAGCCTCAAAGCGTTATTTAAAGCTTTCGAAGGGTATTCAAGAAACCATGGGCGATGTCAGCCATATCACCAATGAAGTGATTAATGGCTATCAAGTGGTGAAGAATTACGGCGGACAAGCCTATGAATCTAAGCGCTTTGATACAACGTCGAAGAAAAATCTGCGCCAAGGGATGAAGGTCGTTGTGACCAATAGCATCAATACTCCTGCTGTACAGCTGCTGATGGCAATAGCCATGGCGGTGGTGGTATGGCTCGCGCTGCGCCCTGCAGTGATAGATAATATCTCAGCAGGTGAGTTTATCTCCTATATTGCTGCCGCAGGATTACTAAGTAAGCCTGTGCGTTCATTGACTGATGTCAATCAACAGTTGCAAAGAGGGCTCGCGGCCGGTGAATCAATATTTGCTTTACTAGATGAGCCGGAAGAAGCAGATACCGGTGTACTTAGTCCTACTTTGGCAGGTGAGATTAAACTGGATAATATCAGTTTGGTTTATCCTGATTCAACTGTGGCGCTGCGTGATTTTACTTTAGATGTGCGTGCAGGCGAGACCGTGGCATTGGTTGGACGTAGCGGCGCTGGTAAATCTTCTTTAGTCAACTTGCTTACCCGTACCTTAAATACTTCTTCTGGGCAAATTACCCTTGATGGTATGCCGATTGAAGATATAAAACTTGAAAGCTTGCGTGCGCAGATTGCGATGGTCAATCAGCAAGTGGTGCTGTTTAATACTACGGTGTTTAATAATATTGCCTATGGCAGTTTGGCTGATAAAACTCAAGCTGAGGTCGAGCGGGCGGCAAAAGACGCTTTTGCCCATGATTTTATTATGAAAATGCCAAATGGCTATCAAAGTGAAATTGGCGCTGAAGGTTTGCAGCTGTCTGGTGGTCAACGCCAGCGCCTCTCTATTGCTCGAGCATTACTAAAAGATGCGCCGATTTTGATTTTAGATGAAGCCACCAGTGCTCTAGATAATGAGTCAGAATACTACATTCAGCAAGCACTTGATAATGTTATGAAAGACCGTACGACGCTAGTGATTGCGCATCGTTTAACGACGATTGAGTCCGCTGACCGTATTGCTGTTTTAGATGGTGGTCAGATTGTTGAGCTAGGCACGCATGCTGAGCTGATGCAATTGCAGGGTCATTATGCGCAAATGTATGCGCGTGACTTTGAGTAAATGTACTGAATAAATTTGCTGTATAAATAGGATAAGTAACAAATCATCATGAGTATTGAAACCACAATGACGCGTGCATGGCAACGTCAGGCCGCTTGGCTCTGGCTGCTACTGCCTGTGAGCGGGTTGTATGGATTCATTACGATGATACGTCGGCAGGCTTATAAAATAGGTCTGCTTTCAAGTTATCGTGCGCCTATTCCAGTAATGGTTATCGGTAATATTACGGTAGGTGGCAGCGGTAAGACACCGTTAATTATTGAGTTAGTCACTCACCTACATAAGCAAAGCATAAAGGTAGGCGTTATCAGCCGTGGTTATGGCGGTGATAGTAGCCAGATGCCAGCTTTGGTGCATGCTGATAGTTTGCCAAGCATCGTAGGTGATGAGCCCTCTTTAATTGTTAATACGACAGGCGCTGCTATGGCAGTATGCCCCAATCGTAAACAAGCGATCACAACCTTATTAAATGCTTATCCCGATTTACAACTGATTATTGCCGATGATGGCTTGCAGCATTATGCGCTGCAACGTGATATCGAATGGATAGTGGTTGATGCGTCACGCGGCTTTGGTAATAAACAGCTGTTACCAACCGGTTTTTTACGTGAACCCATGTCGCGCTTACAAGGCGCAAATGTGATATATCATGAAAAAGCAGAGATGGTAGCGACGGATAATAATCAAGCTCAAGCTAAGCGTTTAACCATGCATCTACAAGCTGATAAATTACAGCTTTTATGGTCTTGCGCTGCTGAGATAGATGATTCAACTGTAGCAGCAAAAATGCCTATGCCACCCACGCCAAACAGTCGGGTACATGCGGTAAGCGGTATCGGCTATCCACAGCGTTTTTTTGATACCTTAATGTCGCTCGGTTTCGATGTCATTGGTCATGCTTATCCGGATCATTATGATTTTAGTTTGCATGAGCTTTTACAATATACCAAGCAGCCTATCATTGTGACTAGCAAAGACGCGGTTAAAATCAGGGCGCTGCTATTGGATGCGATTAGTCGCCAACCACTTAGTAAAGAGTATCAAGAGCTTATCAGTCGCCTATGGGTATTGCCAGTGACTGCGGTGTTATCGGACAGTTGTTATGAGAGCTTACAGCAGCAATTAAAAGCTTTAAATATTGATATCAATAATGGCTAAAATTCTAAAAGCTTAGATAATTTTTATAGGAATAAATCATGTCGTCAGCAACTAAAACAATGCCAGCCAAAACGCATATTGTTATTCCTGCGCGCTTTAAAAGTACCCGTTTACCTGGCAAGCCATTATTAACTATCCATGGCAAACCGATGATACTGTGGGTAGCTGAAAAGGCACAGTTGGCTGATTTTGCTGATGATATGTGTATTGCCACGGATGACGAAGCGATTGCTAAAGTTTGTAGAGAGGCAGGCTTTGATGTGGTGATGACGAGTAGCGCGCACGCGTCAGGGACCGACCGTTTGGCTGAAGTTGCTGCTATCAAAGGCTGGGCTGAGCATGATATTGTGGTCAATATGCAGGGTGATGAGCCTTTGGTACCGCCGTTATTATTAGAGCAAGTCAAAGCACTACTAGTGCAAGATAGCGACAGCGTGATGGCGACTTTATGCGAGCCTATCGAGGACTACGAGACTTTTATGCGCTCATCGGTCGTGAAAGTTGTCAGTCAGACGTCAAACCATTTACAGCGCGCGCTGTATTTTAGCCGTGCACCGATTCCGTGCGACCGTGATGTGGTTTTGGCAAACGATAAAAATATACAGGAGCAACCACCAAAAAACGCTTATCGTCATTTGGGGTTATACGCCTACCGCGTTAGCTTGTTACAGCAATTTGTACACTGGCCACAAACGCCACTCGAGGTATTAGAAAGCCTAGAGCAATTACGAGTTTTAGAAAATGGTGGTCATATTGCTATTGCCACTGCAAGCTGTCATCTACCAGCCGGCGTTGATACCCAAGAAGACTTAGACCGGCTCAATGCCATGAGTTTAATTGATTTCCAAAATTGCTGATACAATATAATTGGCAATAGCCTAAGCAAGCTAATTGGTATGTTCAATTATTCAAATATTTTACGTGTATTAGCATGTATAGCATACTAAAGGTATTAAGCGGCGATTAGGCGATTATGAGTAAGATAACTAAAATGACAACTGAAATGACCAGCGCATTGCCTTTGACGGATAATATATATTTTGCACCGCTATTACCGTGGCAAAATGAGTTGTGGTCACAGCTGACCAAGCGGGTATTAATGCCGCAGCAATCTTTACCGCACGCGCTCTTAGCGGCAGGCATGCAAGGTATGGGAAAGCGCGCCTTTGTCTGGCGTTTGGTCGCATGGTTATTATGCCGTGAGCGCGATAGCCATCCGCTTGGGGCTTGCGGGAGTTGCGACAGCTGTCAATGGCTCAGATCGGGGACGCATCCAAGCTTACAAGTTTTGCCAATGATTGGTATGCCGGTCAGTGCCGACCATGCCGATGCTAAAGAAGCAGCAACTAGCAGCGCAAAAGACAAGAAATCTGCCAAAGCTGCCAGTAACGCTGCGTTAAAAATAAAAGTTGATGATATCCGTGCTTTGCAGCCATTTATTTATCAAGGCGGGCAGGGCATGCGGATTTGTGTGCTAGATTACGCAGAGCAAATGACCATTGCTGCGGCTAATGCACTGCTCAAAACCTTGGAAGAGCCGCAAGCGCAAGTACATTTATTCTTAATCAGTGATACTCCGGCACAGCTGTTACCCACGATTAAAAGCCGTGTTCAGCAGTTAGCACTACAGACCATTGAACCTGCCGTTGCAGTTGACTATGTGACTCATGCTTTAGGTAGTAAGGTCAATCGTGAGGCGGTCGGTACGGCGACCATTGAGCAGCTGATACAGTTGGCAAATGGCGCACCTTTAGCCGCGGTCGCCCTTGCGCAAGCACCATGGTATAGCAAGCGCGCGCTATGGCTGACAACGTGGCAAGCGTTACGTAGCGGTAAACGCAGTAGCATTGCGGCAAGCGATTATTGGCAAACCCAGCTGAGTATAAGCGAGTTTATTCAACTGTCGGAGCTAATGCTGGTCGATATGCGCCGCGTATGTTTGGGTCTCGATGCGCTGCAAAAGGACGTTGATTTATCCGCCTCTTTCAGCAATTATAAACCTGTTGAAAGTAGCTTTGAGGCGTTTATAAACAGTCTACAACAAACAAAAATCGCCCTACAACAAAATGTGCAAGAAAAATTCGCTTATGATAAGCTGATGCAAGAATTGGCGTATTTATAAATCAAATTAAAATAAAGTAAACCTCACTCATAAAGGAAGCTGACTATGGCAATGCCAGGACGTGGCGGGATTTTAACCTGTCATATTGAAGATATGGAAACGTTATACGCAAGCTATTTATCTTTTGTGACCAATGGCGCGTTGTTTGTGCCGTCTGATAGAATACAAAAACTGGGCGATGAGGTGTTTATTGCCGTGACTTTGCCCAATTCTAGCGAACGCTTGCCTATGAACGGTAAGGTAGTTTGGATTAATTCTAAAAGCCAAAGTGGCCGTCCAGCAGGCTTTGCGGTGCAGATAGGTACAGATATCGCTGGGCTAAGAATTAAAAATGAGGTCGAGCGTTTATTGGCCGGTAAGATTGATAGCTTACAGTCGACTTATACCATGTAGTGTTTCTACAGATCAGCAATCGTATTCGCTATGATTATTATAAATACTAGCGAAATAATATAAAAAAAGCAGCCTTATAAATGTATAAGGCTGCTTTTTCATGCGTCATATTTTATTGAATAATGCGTGCATAAATTTGTTTATTTAATAACGCGGTGGCACATACATATCATCAGGAATCGGCTCGCGGTAGTATTCGTCATCGCGCTTGCGTTCAGGCAGCTCGACCTCATCACGCGGTACTTCTTTATACGGGATTTGCTCAAGCAAATGGGCAATACAGTTTAGCCGTGCGCGTTTTTTATTATTACCTTCGACCACCCACCACGGCGCTTCAGGAATATGCGTGCGCTCAAACATAGTCTCTTTAGCCTTGGTATAATCCTCCCAGCGGCGGCGTGATTGCAAATCCATCGCCGACAGTTTCCACTGTTTAAGAGGGTCATGAATACGGCTCATAAAACGTGAATGTTGCTCATCATCGGTAATCGAAAACCAATACTTGACCAAGCGAATACCTGAACGTACCAGCATGCGCTCAAATTCAGGTACCGATTGGAAAAACTCTTCGTACTGGGCATCGGTACAAAATCCCATGACGCGCTCGACGCCCACACGGTTATACCAGCTGCGATCAAATAAGACAATTTCACCAGCGGCAGGTAGATGCGCGACATAGCGCTGGAAATACCATTGCGATTGCTCACGTTCTGTTGGAGCAGGTAGGGCAGCCACTCGGCAAACACGTGGGTTTAAACGCTGAGTAATACGCTTGATAGCGCCGCCTTTACCAGCAGAATCACGCCCTTCAAATATCACGACAATACGCTCACCATATTCAACCACCCAATCTTGCAGCTTAATAAGCTCTCGTTGCAGTCGCAATAACTCTTGAAAATAGGTACGGCGATCAAGCTTTTCTTGCTCACTCATCTCGCGCCCATCAAAACGAAAGTCGCGCACGTAATCGTCTATCTCATTTTCAAGCTCTTCATCATAGCTATCTATTAAGTCTTGATGCATTTTTCGGCGCAGCTCATCGCCAAACACCTCTTTATCCATTCGTGTAATGAAGCTGCTTTGTTCAAGCGCTGATAGCTCACGCCGCTTAGTCGTGGTTAAGGTTTGCTGATCAATCGACGAGGTATCCTTGCTCATAGTAAGCTCCTAATAACTATTTTTATGACTGCCTTTTATGATGACAGCTCTTTATATGACAAATTTTTATATGAATGCCTTTTATATAACTACTTTAACATATCTAATGATGCAGCTATGAGTGAGCAGTGTTCGATTGATTACACAATTCATTTTCTAATGTTTTTGCGAACAATGGAGTAGTTGATGATTCTATATAATCTCTATTGGTATTATGACTTTAAAAGATTTGATTGAGAGCGGATTTCAGCGTCTTTTGAGACAAAAAAACACCCTTTAATCATTGGATTAAAGGGTGTTCTAAAAGCTTAACGCTATTGGCTGTCTATGGACATCTTAGAGTAATTATTTTTCTAAGATGCAAGTAACACCTTGACCACCAGCGGCGCAGATAGAGATAAGCGCGCGACCTGAACCTTTTTGATCCAGTAATTTAGCAGCAGTGGCTAGGATACGACCACCGGTTGCAGCAAATGGGTGACCTGCGGCAAGTGATGAACCATTAACGTTTAGCTTGCTACGATCGATAGAACCTAATGGCGCATCAAGACCTAGACGCTCTGAACAGAATTTCTCATCTTCCCAAGCAGCAAGAGTTGATAATACTTGTGAGGCAAACGCTTCATGAATCTCATAAAAGTCAAAATCTTGCAAGGTCAGACCAGCACGCTCAAGCATACGCGGTACTGCATAAGCTGGCGCCATCAGTAAGCCTTCTTTATCGCCAGATTTACCGATGAAGTCAACAGCAGCGGTTTCTTGATGAACGATATAAGCCAATGGCTTCAGGCCATTTGCTGCAGCCCACTCATCAGTACCTAATAGTACACAAGAAGCACCATCCGTTAGCGGCGTAGAGTTAGCCGCTGTCATGGTTGGGTTGGCGTTCTTTTTGCCAAATACAGGCTTTAATTTAGCTAGCTTCTCTAAAGTAGTATCTGGGCGCAAGTTATTGTCGCGCGTCAGACCTTTATACGGGGTAATTAGGTCATCAAAGAAACCTTCATCATAAGCGCGCGCTAGGTTTTGATGGCTAGTAAAAGCAAGCTCATCTTGTGCTTCACGGCTGATGTTCCACTCAAGTGTGGTAATCGCTTGATGGTCGCCCATTGATAAACCAGTACGTGGCTCGCCATTTTGCGGGGTATCAAGTAAGTCTTTTGGATTTAGACCCATTAGCGCTTTTAGACGTTGTTTGTTGTCTTTAGCAGCGCCCAATTTAATTAACACTTTACGTAAGCCATCGCCAACTGCGATAGGCGCGTCAGAAGTCGTATCAACACCGCCAGTAATGGCCGAATCGATAATACCAAGGGCGATTTTATTGGCAGCAGCAAACGTTGCTTGCAAGCCAGTACCACAAGCTTGTGAGATATCATAGGTTGGGGTATGTGGGTTCAATGCCGTGCTTAGTGTCGCTTCACGCGTTAAGTTGATATCGCGGCTCAGTTTCATGACTGCGCCAGCAACCACTTCACCGACTTTTTTGTCTTGTAAGTTAAAACGCTCAACCAAACCATCTAACGCTGCGGTTAGCATGTCAGTGTTGCTGACATCTGCATAAGTACCATTTGAGCGAGCGAAAGGAATACGGTTGCCGCCTAGGATAGCCACGCGATGTTGACCTGAGCTAAGCTTGGTTGGGCTGGCTTTTTTAGCAGTAGTAGTGGTTTTGTTAGCGCTAGTCATATCCGCTTTTTTATCCGCTTCTTTGGCTTTGTTGTTATCTTTAGCAGCGTTGTCTTTTTTAGAGCTGGCTGTTTTTGTATCAGTAGCTTTAGTGTCGTTGCCTTTAGTATCCGCTTTCTTCGACTCAGTCGCTTTTGAATTAGCAGCTGACTCTTTCGCAGCTGATTCAGTATTTTTTGTATCGCTGGCTTTTACAACGGTGCTTTCAACAACAGGGCTATCAGGGTGATTATTTTTATTACTCATAATATTATCCTTAAAAAGTATGGGTAGAAGAAAAAAGGGAAGAACGTATTAATGAAAAAAAGCAGTAAAAAAGTGCTTAATAAAAAGTCTTAAAACGTTAAAAAAAATCGTATACAGATGCTATTACTGAATGATTGCTATCTAACGACAGCGATTATATTACATAACAATGGTTAAAATGCAGTGGCTTATCATAAGGCGTTTTTTACGGCCTTACTGTATGCCTTTGGCAAATGATGTGACACTATGTTTAAGCTATCGCAAGGGTTAATAACGCTTCACGTCAGTTAACAACAGCCATTTCGACTGGCTAGTGTTGATTATTTGCATTGCATAACAGAGCTTTTGATAATATATTGTTATCTATAAATGCGTTTGCCATAACTTATACGTTAGATTTTAGCATAAGTTTGGTGTTTTTGACCTGAGAAAAAGTGGCCATCTTGTATACTGGCTTGTCTACAGATTGTTATAGACATTAGTGGCTTTTGGACTTATTTTGCATGGAAGTGTATAGTTGAGGCAGTTTTAAGCCCATTTACTAAATGCTAATAATTTTTATCAATGATAGTGCTGGTGAGTCTTTATAATAGGCGCATTGCATTTTTGTTTACTATTATTTACCCGTTAATTATAGGATTATATTATGTCAGACCGTTATGGTGATTTTGTTCAGTCTTCTATTGGTAAAAAAGTAGCAAAAAACTTAGGCTTGCCTATGCCAGTAGAGCTTGATCGTTTTGATAGTGGCCAGCCTGCGGTACGTGGTAGCGTATTGGTTGGTCGTGCTAATGGTGATAATACCGCTATCAGTGAGTCAGTAGCCCGTATTTTGTCAGAGCTGCATGCTGACGTGTTTGTAAATAGCAGTGATAATGTGAAAGACGCGCTGTCTGATGCCGGCGTTAAAGCCAAGGCCAATACGGGCGGCGATGATAAGTTTAAAGTCCTATTGTTTGATGCCAGTAATATCAGTAATGCTGATGAACTAAAGCAAGTGTATGAATTCTTTCATGCTGTTGCGCGCCGCGTCGAAAAGTCAGGTCGCGTTATTATTATTGGTCGTCCACCAGAAGACCTCACCGATATCGAAGCGGCATTGGCACAGCGCGCGCTTGAAGGTTTTGTGAAGTCGGTCGGTAAAGAGTTTAAGCGTGGTATCACAGCCCAGCTTATTTATGTTGCCGAAGGCGCTGAGCAAAACTTAGACTCAACATTACGCTTTTTCACCTCAGCACGTTCAGCCTATGTCTCAGGACAAGTGGTACGTGTCAGCAACGGCGCTAACGTTGACGTTGACTGGGCACAGCCTTTGGGCGGCAAAACCATGCTGGTTACGGGCGCAAGTCGCGGTATTGGCGAAGCCATTGCACGTGTTTTAGCGCGCGAAGGCGCTCACGTTATTTGTCTTGATGTACCACAGCAGCAAGCTGACTTACAAAAAGTCGCGAGCGAAATCAGTGGTTCAGTGCTAACAGTCGATATCACCAGTGAAGATGCGGGCAAAGAAATCGCTGAAGCCGCGCAAAAACGTGGCGGTCTAGATTCAGTGATTCATAATGCTGGTATCACGCGTGATAAAACGCTTGCCAACATGGATGAGCAAAAATGGGATATGGTCATCAATATCAACCTGGGCAGTATTGCCAAGCTAAACCGCTATTTGCTTGATAATGATGTGCTAAAAGAAAATGCGCGTATTGTTTGCGTCTCATCAATCTCAGGTATCGCCGGTAACTTAGGTCAAAGTAACTATGCGACTTCTAAAGCAGGCGTTATTGGTTTGGTCAATGCCACTGCTAAACAGTTAGAAGACAATGCGAAAGGTATGACGATTAACGCTGTTGCCCCAGGATTTATCGAAACGCAAATGACAGAAGCGATTCCATTTGCCATTCGTGAAGCCGGTCGCCGTATGAACTCAATGAGCCAAGGCGGCTTGCCAGTAGACGTAGCTGAAACCATTGCATGGTTTGCTTCACCAGCTTCTGGCGGACTAAATGGCAACATCGTACGTGTGTGTGGTCAAAGCTTATTAGGTGCTTAGTAAATATAATGCAGGCAAAATTTTGCTTAATAACATAGATGATTAATCTCAATTAAGCTTGCACTAAGTATATGATATCCAGTAAGGTTTTAGATTTACCTCACATATGCTTACGAAAAAATTGCTGATAAATTGTAATAAAGCTGCCCTAGGGTGGCTTTTTTATGATAAAAACACAGTAATAACAACTTGCCCGGTTTGTTAGATGGTTTTTCATGTTGGCGGCGGGTTATTACTATAATGATAAATAGCTGGATTGGGTAAAGGGAGTGACCCTCTTTGTTGGGCGAAATTACCTTTTAATCAAAACCTATATTAATCAAAATAAGTGTCAATATTACTTAAAACAAGTATTAATCAAAGTAAATATTAATCAAAGTAAGTATCAGTCAAAGCACTTACTAATAAACGAATGCATCGCATTTTACATCTAGCCAGAAAATTTGCTCAAGCCCCACTTAGGATTTATTATGTCAGACAAACATTATGATGCGTTGCCAAAAGCGCATACCACTTATGCTAATATCGTCAAAAGCTTATTGCCTATCGGTAATAGCGGTAAAATCAGTCGCGACCAATTGCCACAAGCGACCTATTATGTAGATGACTTGCACATCGATCAAAGCAATCTTGATGACTATCGTAAGATTTGTGGTTTCGCTGATAATGGCAAAGTGCCTGTGACGTATTTTTCGGTCTTATCACAGACGTTGCAGATGAATATGATGGTCAAAGAGCCGTTTCCATTTGCAATGCTAGGTTTGGTACACGTGGATAATAGCGTCACTCAGTATCGTCCTATCGGTGAGCGTGAAACGGTTGCCATGGCGGTAAAATTTGATAACTTGCGCGACCATGCCCAAGGTCAGCAGTTTGATTTTGTCACCACGGTGAAATCAAACGATGAAGTCATTTGGGAAGGGACCTCTACTTATTTATCACGCGGCAAAAAATCAAGCAGCAAAGATAAAAAAAGCACGCCGCGTCCAGTAACCGTGAAGCCAGCAGTCAATGAAGACGGTGTGCACAGCATCTTTGAAGTACCAGAAGATATCGGTCGTCGTTATGCGTTTGTTTCAGGTGACTTTAACCTTATCCATCTGCATCCACTATCAGCACGCGCGTTTGGTTTCCCAAAAGCCATTGCTCATGGTATGTGGTCAAAAGCCAAATGTCTGGCTTTGATGGATGAGCTGCCAGATGCTTGTACGGTTGAAGTGTCATTTAAACTGCCTATCTTTTTGCCCGCTGAAGTAGAGCTTATCGCGGAACCAGTCGCACAGCTTAAAAATGCAGAAGATAGCTGTGAGTTTGGCTTATATAGCGCTAAGAATGACAAGCCGCATCTTGCAGGTGTGATTAAATTGCAAGCTGACAACCAGTAAAATAGGCCATATTTCTAACATTCATATTTCACGAACACATCACTAATTATGACTTTACATGAAAATGCAATAAGCGCAGCTGAGCCTGATAGTGCAGCTGTGATAGACCAAAGCGCTGTCAATGAGCAAAACGATGCTAACGAACAAAATGCTGCAAGCGCTATAGATAACGGTATCAATTTAGCAGATATATTTGAGCCTTATTTTCGTCCAGAGGCAAATACCATTGTCTGCGGTGCACTCGATGAAGCAAAAGTAGCTGCTTTGGCGGCCGCTGGCGTTGAGTTGGTGATTAACCTGCAGCCTGATGACGAGCTAAGTTTTGATGAACGAGCGGCGGTCGAGGGTGCTGGCATGGCTTATGAGCAGCTACCTATAAGCGGTGCGAATGATTTAAAACAGCTAAAGATATTGGCGTTTGATAACATCCTACGTCAGCATCATGGCAAAAAAACCGTTATGCATTGTGGCTCTGGCAATCGTGCTGGCGCAGCAATTGCGCTGCGTGCTGGCTGGCTACGTGGGCGTAAAATGGATACGGCGATGGAACGTGGGCGTAGTCATGGTTTGACGAAGCTTGCAGAAGAGGTTCATAATCGTTTATTAGTGCCGCGCTAAGCTATCGTCAATTCCATTTATGCTGATTAGCATTACTAACAAAAAGGCGACCAATAGGTTGCCTTTTTATTGAGTAGATTTTATCAGCAGGCAGTTTTTCAAATGTAATAATGGTTTTTTATAACTCAGATTAAAAATAAAGCGAGTAAATAATGATAAAAAATAATGAACAAGCAAATAATAACAACGTCCATGAACCAAGCGCCCCGAATGAAGCGATTAAATCAACTGTAACCATTAACCTTGATCTTCAGCAACGATTACAACAACTGCTAACTGACTTACAGCTTGATGATGCACCAGCTGGCGGCGCATTGGTGGTTTATCAGGCGGGACAATGCATCGCTCAAGCAAGTGTGGGCATGGCACGCGCGGATTTGTCATGGAGTCCTGATACGTTATCGCTGAATTTTTCGACGGGTAAGGGTATTTTGGCGACCTTGGTACATGTATTGGTCTCGCAGCAATTACTTGATTATAACCGACCGATTGCCGATTATTGGCCAGCTTTTGCGGCGCAGGGCAAAGAGCAGATTACGCTGCGTCGCGTGATGTCGCATCAGGGCAATTTATTTTCGATTCAAAGTATCGATGTCGATAATGAAACCGTGCTTGATTGGAATATGATGCTCAAAAAAGTTGCCGCCATGCCGATAACCGCTCCCGAACAGAGTGAGTTATATGATAGCGCTTATAGCGCGCTGGTTTATGGCTGGGTGTTAGGCGGCGTGATAGAAGCCGTTACTGATATGCCATTAGCTGACGCATTGCGTCATTATTTAACCGAACCTCTTGGAATTGCAGATAGCTGTTATTTTGGCGTACCAGAAAATAAGGTAAACGACGTTGCGCATCTAGTTAAGTATTTTGAGACAGCAGAGCAAGAAGGTGACTTAGAAACAAACCAAGAAGGCAGTCAACAAAGCGGGCAAGCGCGTCCTCGCCGTAGTAAACCAGTGTTAAGGGCGGACTCTGCCAATATTTTGCATACTTACACCAGTCTACCAAGCTATGCTTGTTGGCAAAAAAGAGCGCTAACCACTCAAGCAAGCGCAAGTGATGGTAAAAATGGAAGTATAAACGAAAGTACAACGGTAGATGAGCTACCCAGTCTAGATACGGCAAAAATTAATCGTTTATACTTTAATAATAGCCAGCTTAATTTAAAAAATTATAAATCTGCTCTTATGTTAGCCAATAAGCAACCTATTGATTATTATGATAAACGCACATTACAGGCTGTTATCCCTGCTGCCAATGGCGTGGCCTCAGCGCAAGCATTAGCAATTATTTATGCCATGCTAGCCAATGGTGGTACATGGCAGGAGCAGACACTCATTGATGAGCAAACCTTTCAGCAGCTATCAACCCCGCAAGTTACCGGCATGGATGCAGTGATGCCTGCAAAAATGAATTGGCGTTTGGGCTATCATCGCCGTTTTAGTCTTTGTGATAGCGAAGCGAGTAATGATAGGGTGCAAGGCTTTGGTCATATGGGTTATAACGGCTCGGTTGCTTGGTGTGACCCTACGCGCCAACTGTCATTGGCCTTTATCCATAATTTTGATGTAACGATGCTTAATGATGTCCGTCAGTTTGCGCTAACGGAAGCAGTATTGGGTTTGGTGGATGCTGACAGATAAGGTTAATTAGCATCATGGGCAATTGATACTAGTGTGACTTATTGGGCGTCATTTTAAGCAGCCTTGTCGCACTTAAACCATGGATAAAGATTGAGGTTAAAATCACAATGGAGCACACTATCCAAAGTTTAAGGGCATCTTCATTATTAAAGAATCCTTGATTGAGGGCATAAGATAAATAATATAAAGTCCCAATACCGCGAATACCGAGGGCAGAAATAGCGTATTTTTCGGTACGCGGAAGGTTTAATCCTGATAAAGCGATAAAGCCGCCAATAGGACGAATTAGCAATAAAAAGGTAAAGCTGACGATATAGACGCGCCACGTCAGCTCAACCCCCGCTTGCAAGCCTTGACCTAAGAACATGCCAAAGATAACAAGTACTAAAGACATCAGCAAACCTTCTGATTGTTCAGCAAAATCGTGCAATTTGTGATGATAGCTGTGCTCACGCTCTGAGCGCCGAAAGGCAAAGGCTGCAACAAATACGGCAATAAACCCATAGCTATGCACGTATTCTGCCAGTCCATAGGCGAGCAAAGTGATGGCAATCACCACATAGCCTTGGGAAATAGTGGTGTTGTGGCTGTATTTTGAAAACACCAGCTTTGCCAAAACTTTACCAACCACAATGCCAACTATCAGGCCTGCGCCAATTTTCCACAGCACATCATGGGTGAACCAAGACCACAGCATCTCACCCGTGAACTGCTGACCTCCGTTATAAGCTTCCGCTATCTTAATCGCGAGATAGACAAAAGGAAATGCGAGACCATCATTTAACCCCGCTTCTGAGGTTAAAGTAAAGCGCGGTGCATCTTCGCCGCCGGTGTTAGGCGGGCCTACTTGAATGCTAGAGGCTAGTACGGGGTCGGTCGGGGCCAGTACAGCGCCGAGCAAGATGGCAGCGCCCAGCGTCAAACCAAAAGCATAATAGCCTAAGACGGCCATTGCAAAAATACCAATCGGCATGGTGATAAGCAGTAAGCGCACAGTCGGTCGCCATAAGTGCCACGATAGCTCAGTATCAATCTTAATACCCGCACCGACTAATGAAACTAATACCACAATCTCGGTCAGTTTTTCGATAATAAGACCATTATCCATCGGGTTTAAAAAAGATAAACTTGTCCACCAATAACCCATCAGTAAACCAAAGCTCACCTGTAACATGGGTAGTGAGATGGGCGTGCGTTTAAAAATAATGGGAAACAGCGCCCCAAATAAAAAGGCAATGCCGCAGACCAATAAGAATAAATTATAATTTTCAATCATAAGTTTGCTGCACGCTGTTTTATAGGATTTGGAGATGCGATATTAGATGGTGTTTATTAGATGATGTTTATTAGATGATGTTTATTAGCTCTTAATAATAAGGCTAAACGCTTTTTAATACCGCAAAAAAACGTTATCAGAATGGCGGCTACGTTGTTTTTTGGTGAAAAAAAAGCCTGCATAGCGCAGGCTTTGGATAATTCTATAAGAGTATTGCTTTAAGACTGTAGTTTTAAAAACTTATAAGCAAAGTTTTTTGCTTAACGCTCAACTTGGCTTACATCACGTACGGCACCGGTATCGGCACTGGTCGTCATAGCCGCATAAGCACGTAGAGCAGGAGAGACGTGACGCTCGCGACTCACAGGCTTCCATGCATCGCGACCACGTGCTTCCATGGCTTCGCGGCGAGCTGCCAACTCTTCATCACTGACCTGCATATTAATAGTACGGTTTGGGATGTCGATATGAATGGTATCGCCTTCTTCTACCAAGCCAATCGCGCCACCTTCAGCAGCTTCAGGGCTGGCATGACCAATTGATAAGCCTGAAGTACCACCAGAGAAACGACCGTCAGTTAACAGCGCACATTCTTTACCTAGACCTTTAGACTTTAGGTAAGTCGTTGGATACAGCATCTCTTGCATACCTGGGCCACCCTTTGGACCCTCATAGCGAATGATGACCACATCACCGGCTACGATTTGATCAGCAAGCACGGCTGCTACAGCATCGTCTTGCGATTCAAAAATGCGTGCGCGTCCGGTAAAGACTAAGATGCTTTCATCGACGCCAGCGGTTTTGACCACGCAGCCACGTTCGGCGATGTTGCCGTATAGTACTGCTAAGCCGCCATCGGTTGAATAAGCATGCTGAGCACTACGAATACAGCCTGACTCACGGTTGACGTCGAGGTTCGGCCATTCTTTTGACTGCGAGAAGGCCTCAGTAGTACGGACGCCACCAGGAGCAGCAATATAACGTGCACGCGCCTCAAGATTGTCAGGGTTCATGATGTCCCATTTATCGATGGCTTCTTTCATCGTGGCGCTATGAATGGTTGGCAAGTCAGTATGGAGCAAGCCCGCACGGTCAAGCTCGGCTAACAGCGCAAATACACCACCAGCACGGTGGACATCTTCCATATGGTATTTTTGCGATGCAGGAGCGACTTTTGCTAGGCAAGGCACACCGCGACTTAAACGATCGATATCATGCATTTTAAAATCGACTTCGGCTTCATTGGCGGCAGCTAGCAGATGCAAAATAGTATTGGTTGAGCCGCCCATGGCGATATCTAGAGTCATCGCGTTTTCAAAGGCGGCTTTGGTGGCGATAGAGCGCGGTAATACAGAATCATCATCTTGCTCGTAGCGACGTTTGGCCAATGACACAATTGTACGCCCAGCTTCTAAAAATAACTCGCGGCGCAGCGAATGAGTGGCCAGCAGCGAACCATTACCCGGTAATGCCAAACCTAAAGCTTCGGTCAAGCAATTCATAGAGTTAGCAGTAAACATGCCAGAGCACGAACCACAAGTCGGACACGCTGAGCTTTCAATGGCTAAGACGTCTTCATCACTGATGCTATCATCAGCGGCATCCATCATCGCATCGACTAAATCAAGCTTACGAATCGCATTGCCTTTACTGTCAGTGGTATGGACGTCGCTACCGCCATCGTTATTGTGACTATGCGCTACGGTGCTGGCAATCACTTTACCCGCTTCCATCGGGCCGCCTGAAATAAACACCACTGGAATATTAAGGCGCATAGCCGCCATTAGCATACCAGGAGTGATTTTGTCACAGTTAGAAATACAAACTAGGGCATCGGCGCAATGCGCATTGACCATATATTCAACCGAATCGGCAATCAAGTCACGACTTGGTAGTGAATACAGCATGCCGCTATGACCCATGGCAATACCATCATCGACTGCAATAGTATTAAACTCTTTTGCCACGCCACCCGCTTTTTCAATCTCACGTGCAACCATTTGCCCCAAGTCTTTTAGATGCACATGGCCGGGTACAAACTGCGTAAAGGAGTTGGCAATTGCAATAATTGGTTTGCCAAAGTCGCCATCAGTCATGCCGGTTGCGCGCCATAGGGCACGAGCACCTGCCATATTACGACCGCCAGTAGAAGTTTTTGAGCGATAATCCATGTGATATTCCTTACAAATGAGCGAGATTTATTAACGTGTGCAGCATCCGCTGTCATACTGATAGTGTGCTTTTTATGCAGTGTGAGTACTAGTGAATAATACTAAGTCATTACCATACCATTAGATATGAGTAACTGAAAACAATTAACCCCGAATCATAAAGACTTAAGGGTCAATATTTAGGCAAGACGCTCTAAAATAGCGGTCTCAAACCAAGGCAGCTCGCCTTTATCAGCTTCTAGTTTGGCGATGACGGCCAAGGCGTGAGTCGCTGGCAAGAACTGATAATCGGAGCTGGCATCGATAGTCAGTATCTGTTTATCGCCTTCAGCTTGTTCATCAATACTGATTAACGTCTGTTTGGTATTTTTATATAGGACATCAATACGACCAAAAAACTGCCACTCTTTAAAGGCAGCAGTAAGCGCATCCGCTTTATCTTTGGTATAAATTTGCTGGGTGTCTTTACCGGTATTGGTCCAATGCAAACGTACCGCCAATTGTAGGGCTTCACTGAATACGACCAATGAGCCAATTACTTTGACATGCCAAGGGCTGGTTATCAGCGCTTTATCAATACCGATAAGTTTCGCCGCCTCGTCAGCTGTCATTGGAGTATTAAACTGGGCAAGCAACGACGGTGTTAGCGGATAGGTTTGTTTAATACTGTCATCTAAACTGTCGTAATGATACAAAAAGGGCAGCGGCATATCCTGCGTAATGGTTTTTTTGCTGATTTTGCAATTATGGATACGCCAGCTGATAGCTTTATCGCTCAATGCTTCAGCTAAGATAATGGCATTTGGCTCAAGGGTTTGCGTACGAGTTTGCGCCTCAACCTCATTCTCAATGTCAACTTGTTCTGTCGCATCTGCTATAGAGCTAGACGGCAGCGTTGTATCATAGGTTTCTGAATAATAGGGTTGTGAATAAGTGGCGTCATTATCTGACGGCTCATCTGATGGCTTATCTAATGATTGGGTTGGCAAGGCAGTCAAATCCATAAACGTAGGGTGATTAAAATAGAGGATTAATATAACATTTAAAGCGCATCACTCGTCAACAAATTAATCGTGATACCTGCAAATCCTCAAGCCCTTGTACTCAGCCCATATTTCGTCCACTATATTTGCTGAGATATTTACCCTCTAATACTGATCAACAAGTACTGATAACCAACTAAGGAATAAAATAATGAGTCAAGACAATCAAACTAAATACGATGACAATAATATTTTTGCCAAAATGCTTAACGGTGATATTCCTTATCATAAGGTTTTCGAGGACGATAAAACCCTCGCCTTTATGGATATTATGCCGCAAGCAAAAGGTCATGTATTGGTGATTCCTAAGCAAAAAGCCATTGATTTAGTCGACCTTGAGCCAGAATATGCCGCAGCAGTATTAATGACTGCCAAAAAAGTCATGCAAGCGCAGCGCCAAGTATTCGAGCGTGAAGGTATTATTCAAATGCAGCTAAATGGCGCACAAGCAGGGCAAACTGTTTTCCATTATCACGTGCACCTGATTCCATCGAGCATTCATGAACTAGGTCGCCATGCTGTAACGCAAGCAGATCATGGCGAACTTGCTGAAATGGCAAAACAATTAGCAGAGGTTATTAATGCTTAAGCTGTAGAGCTGAGATTTATTGCTTAGACATTGCGTTAGAAAAAAACAATTTTTATAAGTGTTAATAGAAGAGTATGGATAAAAAGGCAGCTAACAAGTTGCCTTTTTTGTTTTTAGGTAATAGTAGTGTAACAAATGTTAAATTGATGTTACATATTTGGCATGGTTCTGGGGTTTGGGCGTTCAATGTGGTAAAAATTGGTTCATATTTTACGTAGGTATTTTTATATTTTGAATGCTTTGAAAACTTTTTGATATTTTTCTCACCGTTACGAGACTCCATTTATGAAGCCTAAATCATCCAGTTCCACCATTTTGCTGCCGGTATTTGTGCCAGCGGCCGTCATTATGTTGCTGTTAGTTATAGGAACATCCCTTAATCCTGAAGCCGCTGGCGAGTTGTTTGGTACAGTATTAAATTATATTACCGAAACCTTTGGCTGGTTTTATATGTTGGCGGTGGCGATTTTTTTGATGTTTATCATCGTATTGGCATTTTCACCTTACGGTAGTATCAAGCTAGGCCCTGATCATGCCGAGGCTGAGTATGGTTTTCTTGAGTGGTTCGCCATGCTCTTTTCGGCGGGCTACGGTATTGCCTTACTCTTCTTTGGCGTGGCAGAGCCGGTCTTACATTTCGCCAGTCCGCCATTATCAGAACCGCAGACCATTGCCGCCGCAAAGGAAGCCATGCAGATTGCCTACTTTCACTGGGGCTTTCATATTTGGTCTATTTATGGGGTCGTTGGTTTGTCGCTCGCGTACTTCTCCTTTCGGCATGGTTTACCCTTATCGATGCGCTCAACCTTATATCCATTAATCGGTGACAAGATTTATGGTCCTATCGGGCATACGGTTGATGTGTTTGCCATTTTGGGTACGATGTTTGGTATTGCCACCAGTTTGGGTTTGTCGGTCTCGCAGATTAATGCCGGTTTAAATTATTTATTGCCAGATTTGATTCCTGTTAATATTACCGTCCAAGTGATTACGATTGCACTGGTTACTGCAGCGGCATTGGTTTCGGTGCTGGCGGGTATGGATAAAGGGGTTAAACGCTTATCTATCTTAAATATGGTATTGGCAACGGCGTTGATGCTGTTTGTCTTTGTCGTTGGTCCGACTGTCTTTATTCTCAATGCCTTTATGGAAAATACTGGCAGCTATTTGGGCAATATCGTTGAGCGCACCTTTAGTTTACAAGCGTATCAGCTGAGTGATTGGATTAGTAACTGGACATTGTTTATCTTTGCATGGACGATTGCATGGGCACCGTTTGTAGGCTTATTTATTGCGAAGATTAGCCGTGGTCGTACCATTCGTGAGTTTGTCTTTGGCGTGATGTTAGTACCAACATTTTTCACTTTCTTTTGGTTTGCCGTATTTGGTGACACGGCGCTACATATGATTATGTTCGACGGTTATACCTCATTAATCAGCGAAGTACAAAACGACCAAGCCATTGCCTTGTTTAAACTATTAGAAAATCTACCTTTTACTGAATTTGTCTCTTCATTGACCGTTTTATTGATTATTACCTTTTTTGTGACATCATCGGATTCTGGGTCGTTGGTGATTGATTCGCTCGCAGCGGGTGGCCGTAGCGATACGCCATGGTGGCAGCGCTCCTTTTGGGTGGTCACTGAGGGCGCGGTCGCTGCAGTACTGCTGATTGCAGGGGGCTTAACGGCCTTACAAACCGCCGCCATCGTCAGTGCATTGCCTTTTGCAGTGATTATCTTAATTGCCATATTTGGCATGTGGCGTGCGCTACGTATCGAAGGTCATCGCAATCAAAGCTTGGCCAATGACAATCATCTGCCGCCGCATCTCCTTAAACTAGACGCATGGCGCGACCGTATTGATTATATGACGCAGCAGCCAACGCGTGAAAAAGTACTGAATTATATTAAAGCTACAGTTGTCTCGTCGATGAATGAAGTCTCAGAAAAATTTGCTGAAACAGGCTGGTTACCTGATGTGAACTATGATGAGGTCAATGATCGCGTGGTGCTTGAGTTACGAGGCGGCGATAACGTTGAATTTTGGTACGAAGTGCGTCTATCAGAACATGAAGCGCCTGATTATTATACGGAAGCGATGGCGAATAAATTACCGCAAGAGCATCATTATCGTGCGGAGGTTTACTTGCGCCGTGGTGGTCAAACCTACGATTTGTATGGCTATCAACCAGAGTCAGTGATTAATGACATTATTGATCAGTTCGAGAAATACTTGCACTTTATCAATGAATCGCCAGATATTTTACCGTGGCGTATGCAAGAGCACGATGATGACATTACCTTAGAGCAGGGCAGTGTCTTTGATAAATAGGCATTTTGTCCCTTGACGTGCGCTGAGCAAATGATTGCCTGAATGACTTGCAATATGCGTACGAACCCTTAGAATAACGGCTTGTTTTCACCATGAATCAAGCCGTTTTTTATGCCTATAAATAATCTAGTGTCTAGTCAATCATCAGCACAAACTGCTAATGACCATCCTTTATTGCAGCCATTGGTTATTGGCGGCTTGACGATTGAAAATCGCCTGATGGTCGCACCGATGGCTGGCGTGACCGACAATCCCTTTCGACGCTTGTGTAAATCCTTTGGGGCAGGGCATGCAGTCAGCGAAATGATTATCGCTGATACGGCGCTTTATGCACGCAAAAAATCGCTCTATCGTGCCAATTTTGATAACGAAATAGCGCCTATTTCTGCCCAAATAGCAGGCGCAGAACCTGATAAATTGGCAGAAGCCGCACGTTATCAGATAGATAATGGCGCACAGATTATTGATATCAATATGGGCTGTCCGGCTAAAAAAGTGTGCCGTAGGTTAGCGGGTTCTGCACTGCTGCAAGATGAAGATTTGGTCGCGCGCTTGCTAGATGCAGCGGTAAATAGCGTCGATGCGCCTGTCACCTTAAAGACGCGCTTGGGTTTTGAGAATGGGCGTGAGAATATTTTGCGCGTTGCCAAGCGTGCAGAGCAAGCGGGTATTGCCGCGATTGCCATTCATGGGCGTACACGTGAGGACATGTATAGCGGCGAGGCGCGTTACGAGCTGATACGTGAGGTCAAAGAAAGCATCAGTATTCCTGTGATTGCCAATGGCGATATCGATAGCGCGCAAAAAGCGCAGCGTGTCTATGAGCTGACCGGTTGTGATGCGGTGATGATAGGGCGTGCTGCGCAAGGGCAGCCTTGGATATTTCGCGATATCGAGCATTTTTTGCGCTCAGGAGAAGTGCTTGCTGCACCTAGTGTGAGCGAGATAAAAGAGATTGTCCTAGCGCATTTGCAAGAGCTATATGAGTTTTACGGCGAATATTCAGGCTGCCGAATTGCTCGCAAGCACATCGCTTGGTATACCACCGGCATTCCCAATTCTAATGCTTTTCGTCAAGCGATGTATGGAGAGGAGAGTACCGCTGGGCAGTTTCGCGTGGTCAAAGCCTTTTTGCACGCGCACGAATAGCAAGAAAAAACAGTCAGTTTAAGCAATCCACTTGATAATAAATACCCAGCTGCTAATATTCATGATATTAAATGCATTTTACGGCTTATTTATTAACTTTAATCCAATTATATTTGTTATGCTTTAGGCGAACATTAACGGAAGTATCATTTACGAAAAGGATCTTTTATGGCCAATCCATCAAAAAAAGCAATCAGCAAAGCAGTCAAAGATAAGCATATTATTATCACAGGAGCATCAAGTGGTATTGGTGAGCGTACAGCCTATCTGCTCAGTGAATGCGGTGCTCATGTTATTTTATTGGCACGTACTGAAGACAAACTGAAAGCCGTTAAAGAGAGTATCGAGGAGCTTGGTGGCAAGGCCAGTTATTACCCTTGTGATTTGACCAATATGGATGATATTGAAAAAGTTAGCGAGCAAATTTTGGCAGATTTCGGCCATGTTGATGTCTTGGTCAATAACGCTGGACGCTCTATTCGCCGCTCGGTTCACGAGTCTATAGATCGTTTCCATGATTTTGAGCGTACCATGGATATCAATTACTTTGGCGCCGTTAAAATAGTTCTTGGGTTTTTGCCGACGATGATTGAGCGCCAGACTGGTCAAATTGTTAATATCTCATCGATTGGTGTGCTGGCGAATAGCCCGCGTTTTGCTGCTTATGTTGCCTCAAAATCGGCATTGGATGCCTTTAGCCGCTGCTTGGCTGCTGAAGTGAAGGGCGATAATGTTACGATTACCAATATCTTTATGCCGTTGGTACGTACGCCGATGATTGAGCCTACTAAGTTATACCGCTACATGCCTGCGCTTATGCCGGATGAGGCGGCGATGATGGTTGCCAAAGCGATTGTCCATAAACCAAACAGTATTGCCAGTAACATGGGCAAATTTGCCTCGGCGACTTATTCATTAGCACCAGCGATCAACGTTGGTATTCAATCGATGGGTTACCGTATTTTTCCAAGTACCCGCGCTGGATTGACGACTGATAAAAAACCAAACCTTGCTCAGCGTGCCTTTGCTAGAATTCTACCGGGTGAGCATCACTAAGATAATATGTCTGATGAATTTAAAAAAAGAGATGCCACGGTATCTCTTTTTTAATGTCTTGAAGTTATTCGTAATTTATATGAATGGGTAGTCAGTGGATTTCTATTTACCATAACGCCCGTTATAAGAATAAATAGATTTGCTAATTTAAGGAAAAATATGAGCTTACTTGATAGTAATGATTTAAAAGAGACACAGAAATTAGATAAGAAACTGACACGGCAAAAAATACTACTGGGTGCTTTTTTGTAGATGCTTTAGAGAATGACTCAGTAGCTGGTTTAAAGGAATATACAGCTGACAATTTGTTGGATTTTTTGACCAGACAGACGGATAAGAATTTAATGGCAGATTTGGTAAAGGGGCTTGATAGTAAGGTTAATATTGAATAAATCACCACCAACTAACTGTGACAACGTTAAAGGGATAAGCTTATCAAAGCTAAAATCAAACTTACTCTAATGCTCTCTGCACTTTTACTACTACTTAGTAGCTGTGACGGCAGTACACCAGAAGAGCGCAAAGCGCGCAGAATCGCTAAGTGTCAGGAGATGATTACCACAACACGCCCCATGCCAACGGCTCATCTGCCCTTGACAGAACGAGGCAAGGAGATTGAGTTTAACGGTAAGTGGGAGCGTTGCCGTACGATGGTTGAAGATAAATGGCTTCCTAATGAGCAAAGAGAAAATGGCTGGCTCAATGGTAAACAATATTACTACACCAAGCTTGGAAACCAAGTCATTAAGGGACCAGCGGATCACCTTACAGCTAATGCATTTATTATTGACTACACATGGCAGCACAGTTACATCGCATACGACATCATGACTAGAAAATATTACGTAGCGCCACCTGAAGCTCGTAATGGTGTGTATTTTGGAATGCATTCGATTAATGACTTAGCCTATCAGCGAGGAATAGCGATAACGTCTAATTATGATGAAGTCTGTGAAAAGTCAAAGACAGACCCAGATGAAGCAGGTGCATTTATCTGGAACGGCATTTTATTTGGCGCCTTAACCCGAATAGAGCACAAAGGCGATAACCAAATTAAATGGCAAGAAGAATGGCAACGGATTTGTCCAATTGCTGTAGAAGCCGTTGTCAGTCAATTAGAGATTGTTGCAACACAACCCACAACGATGATAAAGGAATAAGAGTATGAGCGAACCTATAACGACACTAAGAGAACAGGATATTCAAGCTATTGCAAAAGGGCGCCCGTCCTGAACTCTGTATAAGTAAATGAGTTAAGTCTACACAACGTTGGGAAAAATACCTGAGTATACGGTTCCCTAGTGAGGACTCGAAACTTGGGCTGTAGGCTAATGGTATCAAGGTTTCAACTTATGGAAATAGTCATAGTGTACTTCGTGGTGTACCTGCCATACACATTCTATTCGTGATCGATGCGCTATACAGGAATCGATCTGGCAGATGTATGAAGCACCTCGGAATTTCCATACTCTCTCAGATTGTTGAATCTTAAACATTCCCAATGTGGCTCAGCATACGCATACGCATCAACCATACAGCGTCAAAGAAATACTTTTTGTGGTACTCATCGGCCCAATAGTGATATTGATAATATCGCAAACCTAGAGAGCACAAGAAGCTTACTACCAATGCCAATATAAACCATGAAATGTGCGGTGTTCTTTTAAGAAAAAAACGATAAAGCATTAAAAAAGACATGGCACACAAACTAAAATACCAAGCAAAAGCACCATATCCCCATGCCACTATATGTCCATTTGAAGTGTAGCCGACAGGAAAAACATCATAAAAACTTAGAGCTATCGAACATAACAACAAGATGGCTAAAATGACTGAAAATTTGGTCGAATAGTTTGGTATGGTAAGTAATCGAACAACAAGGTAGAAGAATATATAGTTTCCACAAACAGCTAATATTCCGTAGTCTCCAAACATCAGACCAAAAGGTAAGTATAACGTACCCAATATTAGAGTACCCATACCTCCACCGTCTTCACCACTCCCTACCATTATACTTAGCTTATAAGCAGGTAATAATAAACAAAGAACATAAGTTATCATCAAAAATTGAGTTACTAACTTTAGGTTTTGGTCTGATACAAGCAGAGCTGGTCTTTTATTCATAATATTTATGGCTTGTATGCGATTTTGTAAGTGGATGAGGAAAAGTACAATTCGAGCTTTCTAAGTAGCCAGTGATAGCTTTTGATTCAAGGCTTTTCAATAGAGAGTATACCCCAACGGAACCATTTATTTTACCCTCTGAACCTATTAACAGACCACTTAAAACAGACTGCCATAATGGAACCACTTATAACAGACTAGCCAAAAATTCGCCAAATTATCCAGAACAATCCTGCCATCACCGCAGCAATGACCAATAGCCGCTTTGCCCAATAAGGAATAAGCGGTTTTTTATAGCCTAAGTCATTGAGCTGGCTGTCAACGCCCTCTTGTAGACTTTGGAATCCTTGCTCTGTGGGCGTGGTTTTAACGCGAGTCTTCGTCAAGCGCTCCGACTCTTCTTGCACTTGTTCTCTATCAAAGCTAAAGGCTTGGCTTGGGATGCCTTGTTTGTTGGCGATAGTCGTGAGGGTTTGCTGCTGCTTGTTCTTTAGCGCAAGCTCATAAGCATCTATCCGAGATTTGGCGGCATCCATACTGATATTTTCATCAGCGGCCAAGGTTTTAATCGCCTGCACCAAATTGCCTTTTTCGACCATCATCATAACGGCTTTTGGCAGTTTTTTATTGGCGGGCGTTGAGCCTGAATCAGAGTCAAACATGACAGTCCTTATTTGGGTGTGATACTAGGTAGGTGAGGGTATTATAACCATTTTATCGCCGCAAAATTCAAGCAAAAAAAATACCGCAACCATTATCATGTTTGCGGTATTTTTTATGGCGCTTATTGTATTTCAATAAAGAATGGCAATAAACGCTTCTTATAAATTATCTAGGACAATTTATAGGTCTTTCCAACGTTGGATAGACTCTTTGATGACTTCTTTAGCTTCTGCGACGTCACCCCAAGATTCGACCACCGTTGTACCTGCTTTTTTAAGGTCTTTATAGTGGCTGAAATGGAATTGTAATTGGTTGATCAGCTGCTTTGGTAAGTCTTCTAGGCTGTTGTAAGCATTGCCTGTATCACGGTCGTCAGCCGGTACGACGACGATTTTGTCATCAACTTCGCCATCATCAACGAATTTCATCACGCCGATTACTTTCGCTTTTAAGAAAATACCAGTAGGCAAAGGCTGTTCTGTGATGATAAGCGCGTCTAACTCGTCGCCATCTTCATCAAGGGTTTGCGGAATAAAACCATAGTTACAAGGTTTAGCAAAAATCTGTGGATCAACACGGTCAAGCTCAAAAACTGCCAATTCGCGATTCCACTCAATTTTATGGCTGCTACCAGTTGGGATTTCTACGACCACATTAATGATTCCGCCATCGACGTCGCCTGCGTCCAAAATTTTATTAAAATCTGCCATAAATTGCTCCAAGGTGCTTTTGTTATGAATGCTTCAATGATAAAGGGTTAAATGTTGGCGCGCTAAGGTTATTGCTGCGCCCAATTTGTGCGCCTGCGATTATAACAAGTTTGACTCAAATTTTCTCACAATGCTTAAGTCTAAGCGTGCACGATATTATGCAAAAAAGGATTATGCAAAGAACAGTATTTAATTTAAAAAAACTGTGTATAAAAGACTTGGAAAATTACTTTGGGGCGAGCGCACGTAATTGGATATGTCCCGCATGACGTTTGGCAATATTATCGATAAGCTTTTGGGTCACTTGTTGATAGCTTAAACAGTTTGCAATTGCTTGCATAGATTGTTCCGCTGCCATTTGTTCATCCGCCGTTTGCTCATCCTGCGTTTGCTCATCCATCGCAACGAAGTCAGCCAGTCGTAACATTTGCATGCCCGCATAACCGCAAGGATTAATCGCATTAAAGGCCGATAAATCACAATCTAAATTAATCGCGACCCCATGATAGCTAAAACCATGCTTGATTTTAAAGCCAAGTGAGGCAATTTTACCCAGCATAATGGCGTCATCAGCGGGTGCGTTAGACAGAGATTGAGCGTTCTCGTTGCTGGCAGTATTTAGATGGCTATATAAATAAACACCGGGTGCATCACGGCGCGCATGGGCGCTGATATCGGCACTGGTATTGACACTATTAGACGCGTGGCTTTTTAGGCAGTCATTGACCACATCTTCAATCGCTTGCTCGGCGTGCGATACCATATTGCGTACACTCCAACCCAAACTTTCCAAATCAAACAACCAATAGATAACCAGCTGCCCATGCCCGTGCCATGTCACCTGACCACCGCGGTCGGTCTTGATAATAGGGGTATTGGTACGTTGCAGGATATGCTCTTCTTTACCGGCTTGTCCAAGCGTATAGACATCATTGTGATCGACAATCCATAGCTCATCAGGGGTGCGTAGACCTTGCTCTTTTTTGAGCGCGATACGCGCCAACGTACGCGATAGCATGGCATCAAGGGTGGGAACATAATCAGCAGCTGAGAGCGACTTGCTGACTAGCATTTCATTGAGGGGTTGCGCGGTATTTTGCATAAGAATGGCTGTCTTATATTTTGATGTTTTAGAAGGATGTTTTTAGAGTCTAGTTGCCTAGAGTGATAGTCAATACTAAATATAAGCAATAGATTTATACACAGATGCTGCTCGGATTAATCTTCCTTGCTGTGCCGATGCAGACAGAGGCTGCGAAAAATTAATCCCAACAGTATGATCGCATTTGTAGAGTGGATAAACCCTATTACTGCGATTCAGTGTAGCAGTTTTAGCAATTGTGCCCAACTCTATATTTGCGTCAGCTGCGCTATTCGCTTACTCCATTTAGCGGCAGTAAAAATACTGAGAAATTCCCGCAATATAAGCCTTAAATGACACGTATTTCACACAGACCCACTAGTCAATCAAAGGTGCTGTTCATTCACTGATCGATGCGCTACATTAAACGGCGTTGACTAAAATAGTGTCGAATAGCATTGAAAGGAATCTCATCCGTTTTCATTATTGAAAACTGTTCATCAACAGCCATCAGTTGAAGGTGAGTATATAAGTGCCATATAAGATATAGGCGGCGTATATTGCGCCTGATCATGTATTCAGAGTCTTAAATCTATTATAGCGTGCCGACTCTAACGCCTATGACAAGGAAGATAAATGACCGATAATAATCATAACACGCTTTTCCAAAGCGAGCCGACGCCAACCAACCAAGCTCAAGCTTCAAACCATGCCAATGATGCAAACGAATCCCTTAGCATCATTAAGACGGTCGCTGATATGCAGGCGCAATTTTTACGCCTGCAAAATTTGAGCCGCACGCAGCCCATCAATGATTGGGCCACGCGTGAAAATCAACTCGACAATCTAGAGGTGATGCTAAGCGACAATCAAGAGCTACTTGCCAAAGCGATTAGCGCTGATTTTGGCTATCGTAGTGAGTCAGAAACCCAGTTCGCTGAGCTGTTTCCGAGCTTTACCGGTATCAGCCATGCCAGAAAACATGGTAAAAAATGGATGAAACCGCAGCGTGTATCGATTTCAGCGCTTTATATGCCGGCTCATAATGAGATTCAGCCGCAGCCGCTTGGCGTGGTTGGTATTATGGTGCCTTGGAATTACCCGCTGTTTTTGGCAGTCGGACCTATGATTGATGCACTGGCGGCGGGTAATCGCATTATGATTAAAATGAGCGAGGCCGCACCGCAATTTGCCCAAACGTTCGCTGAAACCATTTCACGTTATTTTTCACCGGATATGGTTTCTGTGGTCATCGGCGAAGTTGAGATTGCTCAAGCCTTTAGCCAACTGCCCTTTGATCATTTATTATATACCGGCTCAACCGCGGTCGGCAAAAAAGTCATGGCTGCTGCTGCACCAAATTTAACGCCGGTCACCCTTGAGCTTGGTGGTAAGTCGCCTGTCGTCGTTTTGGAAGGTGCTAACTTAGAAAACGCCGTCAATCGCGTGATGATGGGCAAAACGCTTAATGCCGGTCAGACCTGTATTGCGCCTGATTATGTGCTCATTCCGCGTCAATATCATGGAGAGTTTATCCGTCTGGCAAAAGAGTGGATGGAAAAACACTATCCCAATATTGCAGACAATCCTGACTATTCACACATCATTAATGGTGCGCAGTTTAAACGTGTACAAGGCTATCTAGATGGCTTGGCGGGCGATGAGATTCATCCGCTGACTAATAGGGATGCTGATATTGACAGCCGCCTGATGCCACCGGTGATTGTCAGTGAGCCTGCACCTGATAGCGATGTCATGCAAAACGAGATTTTTGCCCCGATTTTACCCTTGATGCACTATGACAGCCTTGATGATGCCATTCGTTTTATCAATGAGCGTCCACGCCCGTTGGCGCTATACGTCTTTGGTGATAACAATAGCGAGATAGATCAGGTGCGTAATAATACGGTATCGGGTGGCCTGTGTATTAATGAAGTCATTATGCATGTGGCGCAGCACGACTTGCCGTTTGGCGGTGTTGGACATTCAGGTACGGGCGCTTATCACGGTAAAGCTGGCTTTGAGCGTCTTAGTCATATGAAGCCGGTGTTTGTACAATCGAAGTTGAATGGTCTTAATATTTTACTACCGCCATACGGTGGCTTGTTTAAAAAAGCCATGGCGCTGTTTTTGAAATAGCCAATGATAAAACAGTTTTTGGTTAAGCAAGCAACACGATAAAAAATAGCATCTACTCAGGTAGGTGCTATTTTTTTGCCTAAAATTTAGTCATTAATAACCAATAGTTAAAAACCAACAATTAAAATTAATGAGCATTTGTCATCCTATCTATAAGTCGCTACACTTTGTAGTAAGCCTAAACGATTATAGTGTCAATTTTAGATTGACCAGCAATAGCTAATTTAAGCATTAATTACCCAACTAGTCAAAGGCAACATACTCTTGGTTCAAGATGTCAGCGCTACTAACTTTAGCGTTAATACTGATAATAAAAATAATAAATAGGATATCCCATGCGCCAATGGATTGCGTTAAGTTTACTGTGTATGAGTGCCTTGTTGCTGCCGGTATCGGCGTCAGCAGCTTGTGATGCACCTATCAAATTTGGCGCACTGACATGGGAGAGCGGTCAGTTTATCTCTGGGGTGCTTAAGTACATCGCTGAAGATGGCTATGATTGTACAATTGAAGAAGTGCCGGGTGCGGGGCCTGCGCTTGAAACCGCATTATCACAAAACGACATTCAAGTGATTGGCGAACAGTGGGTTGGGCGCTCGCCAATTATGGAGCAAGCCATCGCACAAAATAAAGTCGCGGTCATTGGCGATACGCTGAAGGGCGGTGCTACCCAAGGTTGGTATGTACCCAAATATGTCCTAGACGAAAACCCAGGTCTACGCAGCTACCAAGATTTGCCTAAGTACGCTGAGCTATTTAAAGACCCTGAAGACCCAAGAAAATCGCGTTTTATGAATTGTCCGTCTGGTTGGACGTGTGAGATATTTAATAGCCGTTTGCTTAAAAATACCGGTTTAGACAGTATTTTTAACAACGCCCATCCCGGAACCGGTGCTGCGCTCGATGCCGAGATTGCCTCTGCTTTTGAACAGCATAAACCGCTATTATTCTACTACTGGCAGCCTACTGGCTTGATGGCAAAATACGACTTTGCGCCATTAGTATTTCCTGCCCATGACGACGCTTGCTGGCAAGACTTGCTACTTGCTGATGGCACAGCGGACTGTGTTTCTGGATTTCCAGTATCGCCTTTAGGTATCGCGGTATCGACACCGTTTATCGAGTCCAATCCTGAGCTGGCTGCTGTCTTCGAAAAGGTTCAGTTTAGCTCCGATGAGCTTAACGGTGCTATCTTAGAGATGAGTGAAAGTAAACGTAGTGGCGATGAGCAAGCCTTAACGTTTTTGCGTGAGAATCCACACATTTGGCAACATTGGCTATCTGATAAAGCCGCCACAAGACTTGCTGCAAAGTTAGGTATTAGCCTAACAGGCGCGGCTGTTGTGAATACTGGTGACAGTGATAACGAGGCATCCAGTGCTAACAAATTTGGCCTATCATCAAACTTCCCTTCGTGGTCACTTGAGACCCTGCTTAATAATACCTTAGCAAACGTTGTCCAAAACTACGGTGACGTCTTTCGTACTATCAGTACGGTGGCGCTAACCTATCTCTTGCTACCCATTGAGCGGCTACTAACGGTTATTCCGCCTTGGCTAATTATTGCACTTGTGACGGTATTGGCGTGGTTTGGCGTGCGCAAAATTTGGTTTGCGCTAGCGTGCGGGGCAGGATTGTTTCTCATTGGTGCCTTTGGACTATGGGGCGCCTTGATTGATACCTTTGCGCTGCTTATCGTATCGGTGTTGGTTACGGTAGTAATTGGTATTCCTATTGGCATTGCCATGTCAGGCAGTAAAATCCTGCGTAAGATTGTGACCCCGATACTAGATGTCATGCAGACCATGCCAAGCTTTGTTTATCTTATTCCAGTGCTCATGCTGTTTGGTATTGGTAAAGTACCAGCGCTATTTGCCACCATTATTTATGCCTTGCCACCACTGATTCGTTTGACGACTTTGGGTATTACCCAAGTCAATCATGAGATGGTCGAAGCAGGGCGCTCGTTCGGTAGTACGCATCTGCAGCTACTTATTTGGATTAAATTACCCCAAGCGCTGCCCAGTATCATGGCGGGTATTAATCAGGCGGTAATGATGTCACTTTCTATGGTGGTATTGGCTTCTATGATTGGTGCCCCCGGTCTTGGCGAAGATGTTTTGCAATCTATCCAAACGCTTAATATCGGTCAGGGCTTGCAAGCTGGTACAGCGATTGTCATCGTTGCGATTATCATTGACCGTATTACGCAAGCATTCGGTCAAGGTAAGCGCGCACGGCAAAAAACCATCGACGCTGGCAGACGTCCTATTGGTTAGCACTGTGCTCCATATTAGAGGTGAATATCACAAGCAGTAAAAGTGACCATCACGAAACACTGAAAGAAAAAATACAAATAGCGAGAGCAACGATGAACCATATCCAGCTAGAGAACATCAGTAAGATTTATAATGCCAATAGCTCGCAAGCACAGTCTGCATTGGCATTATTGGCTGAAGGTATGGATAGCACTGCGGTCAAGGAGCAAACGGGCTACTCGGTCGGGCTATATGATATCAATTTGGATATTAAGGCGGGCGAGCTGCATTGTATTATGGGGCTATCAGGCTCAGGAAAATCAACCTTGATACGCCATATCAATCGCTTGATTGATCCAACCAGTGGCAAAATATTGGTTGATACCAATATCAATACAAAAAATAAGGGCAACGCGCAAAGCCCGATAGCAGAGGAAGGTTCGTCCCAAACCGCTGCCAATACCAACTCGGCTATTAATATTTTAGAGCTTAATGATAAGGAGCTACAACATTATCGGCAGCAAACGGTCAGCATGGTATTTCAGCACTTTGGCTTAGTGCCACATATGACGGTGATGCAAAACGTCGCTTACGGTCTGCGTGTGCGTAAGATGAGTGT
>Ga0208670_100046_pt1 | contig 49131 bp, 44 predicted proteins | sample 24BtaG_FD_184098 | JGI IMG/M metagenome (GOLD analysis project Ga0208670, IMG submission 184098) | Marine viral communities from Cariaco Basin, Caribbean Sea - 24B_WHOI_OMZ_CsCl (SPAdes) (version 2) | ecosystem: Environmental > Aquatic > Marine > Oceanic | place: Caribbean Sea: Cariaco Basin...
GTTTTCTGGGTTAACCGGTTTTCAGTCGGTGCACGCTCTGCCGCAACCAGCTGATCCACCAGATCAGACGTCAGAACGCCAGACCCAATTCCCAGTGATGAAATACCTGCCATACCAATGCCTCCTTGAAGGGGCTGATCACTCTATACTACGTTTAACGGCCAGAAGCGGCAAAACTTTGCCTCTTTCCACCATTATTTTGTAACACCGCGTAACACTGTTTTTATCCCCTCTCCCCCAGCGGGAGAGGGGCCAGGGGAGAGGGGGAAAGCCTTTGCTCCCAAAACCAAAAACACCGCCAGCCCCTTACGGGAGCGGCGGTGCTGTACAACCATTGCTAACATCAATTCTAAAGCGCCAACTCTCTACACACTTCTAAACCTTGATGTTAAACAACGTCAGCGGTTCATCTTGCTGCAATTTCTCTGCCAACCTCAAAGCCACTTCATCCGGCATCTGGCGAATCACTTCCTGGGTAGACTGATCAACCACCTTCACAATGGTCTGACCGGATTCGTTATCCACCTCAAACTGAAGATCCCGCTGCACATTCTGAACGAAATCGTTCAGCTGGCTCACCGCCTGGCCCAGTTCTTCGCGCTGCGCTTCGCTGCGATCCTTCAGCTTCTCAGCTTTGGAGGCTTCGTTCGCAACTTGAGTGTTCTGAACCTGGCGGGTACCGGCAGATGAAACAACAAGGCCAGGGGCTTTTCTGCCCTCGGCCTGAGATGACGACAGTGCCTTGGCCGGAGCCTGGGCGCCAGAGCGCACCAGCTTCAAATCCGGACTGTTCAGGTTAACGTCATTCATAGCTTTACCTCGCTATACTCAAACGGCGTAAAACCGGAACTCGAAGGTTCCGGCTATTACCGTTAATCCCTTACTGCAGGAGGGACAGAACCTGCTGCGGACGGGCGTTAGCCTGAGCCAGTACGGAGATGCCTGCCTGTTGCAGTACCTGAGATTTAGCCAGGTTGGCAGTTTCTGCCGCGAAGTCAGCGTCCAGAATACGGCTGTTTGAGGCGCTAAGGTTCTCTACAGATGTGCTCAGGTTAGCAATGGTAGACTCGAAGCGGTTTTGGATTGCACCCAAATCACCCCGGAGACTGTTTACGGCACCAAGAGCAGAGTCAATGCGATTGATTGCATCGTTTGCGCCAGCCACATCGCTGATATCAATATCTTCAATGGCGCCACTTGCCTGTAAGTTTTTATCACCGCCAATCATTGCAGTGTTCGCACCTGCAATAGTAATCGATTCAAGCGAGTTGATATCCACTTCACCAGAAAACTTTGCATCAGTTGCATCTGTAATCGTAATGCTACCTTGAGTGCCTGCCAAACCGTCAGCTGCAGGATCAAGGGCTGAGTCATCATTGTTAGTAATATCTTGATTTAGCGTGAAGTTTTCGCCGCCCTTGGTCTGAAGCTCAAGCTTACCGCCTACAACTTGAGCAGACAAACCCTGCTCTTTAAGCGTTGTGTTTCCGTTAACAAAATCGGCGACATCTTGCGCAGTTACTGTAGTCGCTGGACTAGTATTATCGTCCAACCCATTTACTGTGAATGTAGTTGCAGCAGTTGCTGCTTCTCCACCAACGCTGATGGCCAGCTTATATTCACCAGCAACTTCAGGTGTTCCAGCAGTGCCATCTACGGTCGCAAGCGTCACATTAGAAAAAGCAAATGATTGCTTATTGGTTGCTTCGACCGAAGAGATCCCATCAATGTTCTTGCTGCGGATGCTTTCCGCAATGGATGCTGCACTGCTACCTGCAACTAAATCAATCGTCTGAGCGTCACCTGAACCGATCTGGACAGTGAACGCACCAGAGCCTACAGTCGGCCCATCTACATCTAGCGTGGCATTTGCAACTGCACCAATACTGCCTGCCCGCGTACCAGCCCCGAGATTGACGCCGATAGTTTCGCCCGCATTCGCACCCACTTGGAAATTTGCATTACCAAACGTTCCATCTAGGACCTTTAAACCGTTAAAGGCTGTCTGGGAAGATATACGATCAATTTCTTCAATCCGCTGCTGCACCTCAGCGTTCAGGGCATCGCGGTCTGAATCGCTGTTAGTCGCGTTAGCAGACTGCACGGCCAACTCACGGATACGCTGCAGGTTGTTGGTGACCTCATCCAAAGCACCTTCAGCAGTCTGCGCCAGAGAGATGCCATCGTTAGCGTTACGGGTAGCCACGTTCAGGCCAGTAATCTGGGACTGGAAGCGAGTAGAAATCGCCAGGCCAGCCGCGTCATCTTTCGCAGAGTTGATGCGCAGGCCAGAAGACAAACGCTGAAGCGCCTGATCGTTCATGCTCTGAGACTTGCCCAACTGGTTCTGAGCGTTCAATGAAGCGACGTTAGTGTTAATTCCGAGAGCCATAATGCTTCCCCTTCGACTGGTGTCGTTATTTCATGGTTAAGGTCTGGCGTTCTCTTTTTGGGTTTGGAGCGCCGCCCTGTTACCTCACTTAACGGCACCTGGTCGCGTTGCTTTAGAAAAAATGGAACTTTCTTTGTAAAAGAATGTAAAAGCGGCAAGCAACTTCCGTTCTTGCTGACGGTAAGTTGGCAAAGAGCATGCTTCCGAAAGAACCAAGCCGACACCAATTACTTTAATAACAAGAAGATAAAACCAGATCTGAGATCTTGGCACACCGTTCGCTTAACTCCCACCAATACGGCAAACAAACAACTTTTCTGCCGGCGCAGCGCCCTGGTTTTCTGGCTCTGAGCTTCCGGCATCTCTGAGTAGGGAGAACGATATGCCTCAGGTTATTAACACCAACATGGCGTCACTGAACGCACAACGGAACCTCAACGCCTCACAAAGCCAGGCCAATACTGCGCTGGAACGCTTATCTTCGGGCTTGCGCATCAACTCCGCCAAAGACGATGCCGCGGGGCTTGCGATTTCTGAACGCTTCCAGTCGCAGATCTCGGGCCTGAACCAGGCTCAGCGAAATGCCAACGATGGCATTTCTCTGGCCCAGACCGCGGAAGGCGCGATGGACGAGATCACCAACAACTTGCAACGGATTCGTGAGTTGGCCGTTCAAGCAGCAAACGCCACCAACAGTATTTCCGACCGTCAAGCCCTGAACCAAGAGGTTCAGCAGCGAGTTGAAGAAATCAACCGGATTGCCAGCCAGACTTCCTTTAACGGGCTGAAGGTGCTGGACGGTACCTTTGGTACGCAGACTTTCCAGGTGGGCGCGAATTCTGGTGAGACTATCGGGATTAGTGGGCTGGATTCTCGTGGGGGGCAGATTGGGTCTGTATTAAAAGAGACTGACGGCCTGTCCGGTCATATACTCGGCTCTGTTAATATCTCAGAACTTGATTTTGGCACTGACATCACCGCCGATATTACACTGGACGGCGAGGATCTCGGCCTTGGAACAGCTTCCTACCCGGATGCAGAGGCTTTTGTGGGCGCCATCAACACTGCCATTGGCACAACTACCCTTGAAGGCGTAGAGGCAGCGCTTTCCGATAATGGTAAGTCTATTGTGTTCTCGAACACTTCGGGGGCCGAGGTGCCGGCTGACATTTCGATTAGTGATGGCACGGGCACTCAGGAAGTTGTAGCAGGTAATGCTATAGAGCCTTTGGGGTCGGCTACCTTTATCCCTGGAGAAAGTGAACTTATCAGTTCGACTAATATAAGCTCACTCGATCTCACAACAGAGACAACGGTAAATTTTTCTTATGCTGACGGGGCTGGCGACAGCGGGACAGTCACTGTAACGATGCCGGCTGATGCCAACAACCCCGGCATCCTGGCGAATTCCATTAACACCCAGCTCCAAGACGATGGGCTGGGCAGCAAGTTTGAAGCTGTAGCGGATGCTGGAGTCATTTACATCCAGAACAAAACGGAAACCGATTACGACTTCACCGGTGTGGGCGGCAGTGACAACGCCGGCAACACCTTCACGACTGGTGACTTCTCACTCCTCAGCGGCACCATTGCGGACCAAACCGAAGCCCTAACCGGCGACATTTCCGCTCTAGATTTCGAAGCCGGTGTTACCGGCTCGCTGGATATCGGCACTGAAACCGTTAACTTTGAGCTGGATGCGGCTACCGGCAACACCATCAACGATTTGGCCAATGAAGTGACCAACGCACTGAGCGCAGACTACCCCGATCTGACGGTTACCGTTAGCGGTGGTAACAGCTTGCAGATTGAAAACAGCAACACCGGTACAACCTACAGTATTACAAACTTCACCGCAGCCGACGGCGGCGTGCCAGATAACTCCGTCGCCACTACTGATCCCATAGCTGACGGCGAGCAAGTGACTCTTGCCGACCAATTCCGCGATGGTGAATCCTATGATTTCAACGTGAATATCAACGGCGAAGACTACGCTTTCAAGGACATGACGTCTTTGAACGACATTGTCAGTCAGATTAATGCTAAATCAAATGAAACCGGCATCCAGGCCAATCTTAATCGACGTAACGATGAAATCTACTTCTCGTCGCAATTTAACGAACCATTTACTGTCAACATTCAGGCTGACTTCGACGGCAATGGAAGCTTTGACAAAGCAACCGAAACTGTCCAAAGCGTCACGGCAACGGTGGAAAATGGCACAACCACAATGGATGGCATCGACATTTCCACCGCAGAGGGCGCTGACATCGCCATGATCGCCATCGACTATGCCATCGACACCATCAACGGCTTCCGCGCCGAACTCGGCGCAGTCCAAAACCGCTTCGAGTCCACCATCGCGAACCTGAGCACCACCTCGGAAAACCTCTCGGCTTCAAACAGTCGAATCCGCGACGCGGACTTTGCGGCGGAAACCGCAGAGTTGGCTCGTACTCAGGTGCTTCAGTCTGCTGGCTTGTCTGTTCTTGCTCAGGCTAACGCAAGGCCACAGCAGGTATTGCAGTTGCTGCAAGGTTAATCGTCTGCGTAAAAAAACGGCCGGGCTAATTACCCGGCCGTTTTTTGTTTAAGGACGACTCCCTTTAACGACAAATCTCTCAACAGCCAGCTGAACAGCTTCGTTTAACCCTAACCCTTCATCAGCGGCCTTCATTGCCAGCTTGCGGTGCAATTCTCTGCCGATTCGGATATTGAACGATCCTTTGAATGGTTTGTTTGGCTCAATCCCCATTGAGGCACAGTCCGCCAGGTACTCGTCTACCGACACTCGAAACTCTTGCTCTAAGGATCGGAGGTTTTCAGCCTCATAGGTCACAAGATCATTGATAAAAAGGAGCTTGCCGTAAAGAACGCCTCTATCAAGATCATGTTCGATGGAACCTATCTGGCCTTTATATTTGATTGTATTCGAGCTCATATCAGCCCCCTCTCAACAAAACCCACGGAGTTCAGACCACATTATGTCTTTGGGTGTTGGCTTTCGAAGCAACTTCGCCCTTACCTTTTCCCTGTTCACCATACGATCATCCCGATCAACCTTTTGCAACCATTTTATAGTTGCACGGTAGTGCTAGCAAGCGATAAATCGGCACCCAAAAATCACCACCTCAAAACTGGCACACCTTTCGCAACACCTCCCCCAAAGCACGGCAATCCGCAAAAAACTGCAGACCTTTGCCGCATCGGATAATGGCTGGTAACGAGGTGTTCCATGCACGTACAAGAAAACAACGCTCATCTTTCCCTTTCGGTTCAGGCACAGGCGGCACGCTTGGTTTTGCAGGCGAACCTGGCGTATGGCGAGTCCAACACCAACGGGCTTTCTTACACCCAACGGCTGAAGGCGCGTAAGGAGTGCCGTGAGTACCTGGCAGACGCCTTGGCGATTGAAGCCGACAACGCCGCAGCACTTGGTTTGCTGGGTCGGGTGGAGATGGACGATGGCGAGCTGGACAAAGCCCAAGCCCTGTTCAATGCCAGCCTGAACAGCCAGCCGGGGCAGGCGCAGCAGTATTGCAACCTGGGCTATTGGGCCCTGCAGACCGAGCGGCCAGCTCTGGCGGAAGACTATTTCCTAGAGGCACTGGAATGCGACCGGCAATCTGCCGCCGCTTTCTGCGGGGTTGCCCATGCCAAACGCCTGCAAGGCCAGTTCGATGTGGCCTACCTGCATTACCGCAAACTGCTGCAAACCGGTTCCGAGTGGGATTCCGTCTATTCCGGCATGCTGACCTGCGCGCAAAACCTGGAAGTTCACCATGCAGACGCAGAGCTGGCACAAGATGCCATTGCCCTACTCCGCCAAGACAACCTGCCCCATCAAGAGATCGGCCGGTTTGTGGGTGCCATCGTTCAGCAGCAGTACGATTTGAACAGCCCCAACGCCGAGATCTTTCTGGATGCAGCCGCGGAAGACGAGCTGCTGATTCTCGCGCTCAAGAAAACCCTGATGCCCAGCGCTGAAGTTGAAGAGCTGATTACCCTGCTGCGCCGCGGCATTCTGGCGGAAGTGGCGCAAACCGTCAGCCTGCGGGACGAACTTCAGCCTTTATGCCTGGCCATTGCCGAATACGCCGACCGCACCGGCTACGCCTTGGCGGTGGAAGATGACGAAGAACGCCTGATCGCCACCATTAACGATAGCATCGACGCCCAGTTTGCGATGGGTGAGCCGCAAGAAGCGCTAATCGGAAGCTTGATGATCAGCGCTCTGTACGGCGCCCTATTCCATCAAAGTTTTGCCATGAATCTCGGCCAGTGGAACCTGGTGGACTGGCCCTTGGCTATGCAACCTATGATGGCCGCCAGCTACTACGACCGGGCGGAAGAAGAAGCCATCAAACAAAACTTTGATGAGAAAGCCGACGAACTCTGCCTGGCGAAAACGGATGTACCGCAAGCCTGGCCCGCGTGGAGCCAACTGGCCTACCGCACCGAAACCAGCCTGAAGTCGGTGATAGCGCAGGAACTGGGTCTAAACACCGACCACCTTCCCGCCATCCTGCGCATCATGGTATGCGGCGCACAGTCTGGTCAGCGGGCGATGGAGTTGGCGCAGTATCTGGATGATGTGGAAGTTATCGCGGTTGACGAATCCCTCGCCAACATCGCCAAAGCCACGCGCATGGCCAGCACTCTAAACATCGAGAACATCGTGTTCTGGCCCTGGTCCATCGCTCAGCGATTCGTGGCGGATGGCCATCAAGTGCACTGGGTGGAAGTCGGCCGCTTGCCTTCACCGGCCATGACAGAGCTTTCTGTTGCGGCACTGGTCAATAACGCCGCCATCAGTGGTGCTGTGGTTCACATGCACACCAACATGGCCGAGCAAACCGCCGGCGACAAGCACATCCGCCGCTTGATTGACGAGCACAACCTGCAACCCACGCGCACCGCCTTGCGGCAACTGCGGCGTATGGTACTTGCGAACAAGCAGGACTCCACCTGGGCCGATCTGCTGAAAGACGAAGCCTTCTACAGCCTAGGTGGCTGCCGCGACCGCTGGTTCCGCCCGCAGGATGCCAGCCAACTAAAAGATCTGCTGGCGCTGGCCAGCAACGAAGTGGAATGGAAACTCGTCAAAGCCCGCGATGAAGATGGCCACAGTTTGGCGACTGCGCCTGTGCAAAAGCAGATTCAGGCGGAGGCTCTGAGGAGTGAAGTGCAGAGCTTGATGGGGCAGAGTTTGAGTGTTTATTTTCAGCGGCGGAGATAAACGCAACGGGGGCCAAAACTGGCCCCCGTTTTTTTACATATAAGGAATCAAAGATTCCCCATACAAATGCAAATCCTCCAGGATCTGCCGGTTCCTCGGTGTCAGCTCCGGGTCACTCGCAAGGCGCTGTAATTCCAGCCCGTAAGCTTCCAGCGAACGCCAGCCTTTCTTCGGGTTCATCAGGCGCTCCGTTCTGAAGGCTTCCCAGCGTTCCATTTCTTCGCCGCTTAGGGTGTTTGGGTAGTTTCGGGCGCGGTAGCGGAAGAGCATCTCAGTTAAGCGTTCATCATCAAAACGTACTTCTTGCTCACCTAGCGTCTCTACCGGCTGGGCGATCAGTTCTTTGAGTCGCTCTCTATCGGCGTTACTGATGAAGCCACCGGCATAGAGCTGCTCGTCTGGGTCCGTCAGGTCGCTGCCTTCAAAGCTACGGTCGAAGGCTTGGGCAATTCGTTCAGGCAAGCCCGGTGCATTTCGCAGTTTGGCCAGATTCGCGCGCAGCACATCGCCATCCAGTTCCAACTCTGCCAAGCGTTCTTTGGAAAGCGTAGACAGCATGTTCGCCGGGGCCAGTACGGGGCATTTGTTTACCTGAATGCCTTTCAGGGGGAAGCGCGCTACGCCCTCACCCAGCTCGGCTTGTGAAGTAAACACTCGCTCCTGAATCTGCTCCGGCGTGGCGTTGATAAGCTCCGCTGGGTCTTCCCGAAGGTCGTAAACGATGACCTGATTTTTATTAGTGGGGTGTTCCGCCAAAGGCGCAACCAACGCACAACAGCCGCGGCTGGCCGGGAATTTGGCGGAGATGTGGAACACCGGTTTCATGGTGGCGGTGTCCAGCATTTGGCGCGCCGCGTGTTTGTCTTTGTTCTTGAGAACAAAATCAAACAGCTTAGGCTGCTTCTCTTTAATCAGCTTGGCCACGGCAATGGTCGCCCAAACATCCGACATGGCATCGTGGGCCGCTTCGTGGGCAATGCCGTTGGCGGCCGTGAGCTCTTCCAATCGGAAACTGGGGCTGCCGTCTTCTTTGCGGGGCCAGTTGATGCCTTCCGGACGCAAGGCGTAAGTCAGCCGCACCATGTCGATGATGTCCCACCGGGAATTACCGTTTTGCCATTCGCGGGCGTAAGGGTCTCGCAGATTTCGATAAAGCGTATTGCGCGTCACTTCGTCATCAAAGCGCAGGCTGTTGTAACCCACCACGCAAGTGCCGGGTTGGCTGAAGGCTTCGTTAATCTGCGCAATGAATTCCGCTTCGGGGAAGCCATCTTCCAAGGCTTTTTGCGGGGTGATGCCGGTAATCAAACAGGCTTCAGGGGCAGGCAGGTAGTCGTCCGTAGGTTTGCAGTAAATCACCAACGGATCTTCGATCACATTTAAATCCGCGTCGGTGCGAACCCCGGCAAACTGGGAGGGCCGGTCATGCAGCGGGTCTACACCAAAGGTTTCGTAATCGTGCCAGTAAAAAGAGCGGATCAAAGGAAGACTCCCACCGTGTGAATGAATAGCAGGAGTCTAACAAAATCAAAACAACTTAGTCCCCATATCCACCTGATGGGTGCGACGGCGGTCGATGCCAGGGCCGGTCAATTGCTCCAATTTCACGGTCATGTTTGTAGGCAGGTTGATGTATACACCTTTGCCAACGCTGATAGAGCTCATGCCATCCAGTGTTTGCCAGGCCACACCATCATCCCGCTGAAACCCCACAAAGAAACCATCGGTAAATCCAGCGACACCTTCCTGACCAGAATCTTCGCCGATATCCAACGAGCGCAGCTGGGTGAGCGGCGCACAGTTCGCAAGCGTTGCCCCCACGTTACAGCCAGCAGCCTGATTCGGATTATTTGGCTTCAAGCCAATGTGCGTAGCACGGTAATCCGTTGCCGCACCACCCGCGCCATCGAAGAGCTGCGCGTCATACACCTGCCCACCGGACTCGATTTTCATTCCGATATTGCCGCTAAAGCTGGTGGTATTGGAAGAAACCGATCCACGGGCTTCGTGAAAGCCCATACGAAAGCCGGCCAAACCGGCGGCATCTTCCGCCAGTTCGATATAAGGACGGCGAGCCTCAAAGGGGACAGCATCACCTTCGTTATAGGTAACGCCGTTATAGACTTCACCGTTAGCCCGAGCAATGTGGCCAAGAGCGAGATGGCTAGCCGCGAAATCCGTACCAGCATTTAATTCGCCAACCTTTACGTCATCCACATTTACCCGGGTCTCCACATCAATGCCTAGCGACATCCGGGTAAAATCGTGGTTCTCGCCAGCGATGTTTTCAATCTGCATAAACGCCTGCCCGGTCACCTCACCCATCGCATCATCAGAAATGGGTGCTAACTCCGCTTGGGCAACGGGCATAATACCCAAGCAAAACAGGGTAAGGGCAGCGTATCCGTACGCTCGCTTAATCATCGATCGTGTCTCTATTTGTTTTTTTAGCACGCAACCACTATAGCCGAGAGCAGACCGGCAATAGAGTGAGTTACCTCACAAACCAGAACCATCGAAACGTAGCATATATCGACACATTAAAGTAAGTTACTCTTGCCATCCCCCCGATTCGGCCAGCACACTACGTACCATGAGCACCAAAATCCTGATATGCGACGATTCTGCGCTTGCCCGCAAACAAATGGCCCGCGCGCTGCCGGCTGGTTTGGCAGACAACGTGCTGTTTGCCCAAGATGGCGAAGAAGCCCTTGCCATTCTTCGCAAAGGCGAAGCGGAGCTTTTGTTTCTTGACCTGAACATGCCAAGGCTAGACGGCTATCAGGTGTTAGAGCGAATTCGTAAAGACGATCTGCCGGTACTCACTATCGTAGTTTCCGGTGACATACAGCCCGAAGCGCGGGAGCGGGTGCGCAAACTGGGCGCCATCGACTTCATCAAAAAGCCCACAAGCACAGAGCTTGTGGCAGATTTACTGCAGGAATACGGCTTTTTCCGGCCAGAAGAACTTGCTGCGTTGGCAGCCAAGAATAGCGCCTTCTCAGAGCCCAGCCGTACGCCGGAAATCTCGGTCAGCCTAACGGAATACTTGCAGGAAACCGCCAACGTCGCCATGGGCCGCTCGTCTGACCTTTTAGCGCGGCTACTGCGTGTATTCGTCAAACAACCCATCCCGAAAGTCGCCTTCATTGCCAGCTCCGAACTCCACATGGCGATTTCCTCTGCCGATGCCGGCAACACCTTTTCGGCGGTATGCCAAGGCTTCACGGGCTCCGGTGTCGCTGGCGAAGCACTGCTGCTATTCGACGATGCCAGCTTTGAAGAAATGGCAGAACTGCTTCATTACGAGGGCGTGGAAGGCGAAGCCATCAATGTAGAAGTGTTGATGGACATGTCCAGCATACTGTTCGGCGCCTTCCTGAACGGCGTGAGTGATCAGCTCGACATCAAACTGGGGCTTAGGCACCCAACCGTTCTGGGCCAGCACCGCCCTATTAACGAATTGCTGGAACACCACAGCAGTCGCGAAGAACAACTGCTGTGCCTTGAAATCTGCTACACCATCGAAAACCGGGACATTCGCTGTGACATGCTGGTGCTGTTTACCGAAGACTCGGTGCCCTTTTTGGAAAAACGTCTCGAATATCTGGTGGACTGACCATGGCCTTTGATTCACAAAACGCAGATGCCTTCCACTGGCTAGCCGACATGATTGAAACGGTTGAGGTGGGCCTAGTGGTTCTGGACCTCGATTTCCGTGTGCAAGCTTGGAACGGCTTTATGGAAAACCACAGCGGTATCACCGCCAGCAAAATCCGCGGCCAGCAAATATTCACCGCCTTTCCCGATATTCCCAAAGCCTGGCTCACCCGCAAAGTGGATGCGGTCACTACACTGAATACCCGCGCCTTCACGTCATGGGAACAGCGCCCTTATCTGTTCAAATTCCGCAACTCGCGCCCCATCACGGGTACCGAAGAGTTCATGTATCAGAACCTCACCATCAGCCCACTCAGTAATTCGGCAGGAAAGGTCGACAAGGTCTGCTTGCTCATTTACGACGTCACCGAATTCGCCAGCAGTAAACGGGCACTTGAGCGAGCCAACCAGCAACTGGCCAAGTTAAGCATGACCGACCGGTTAACCGGCTTGCTTAACCGAGGCACCTGGGAAAACCTGGTGGATGCAGAATTCGAACGTTACGGCCGCTACGGCCAAACCACTACCTTGGTGATGTTCGACATCGACCACTTCAAATCAGTGAACGATACTTACGGGCACCTCGCCGGTGATGGGGTGATTCGCCACACCGCCCAAGTCACCCGCGACAGCATCCGCCAATCCGATTCCGCCGGCCGTTACGGCGGAGAAGAGTTTGGCCTTATCCTCCCGGAAACCGATGCGGAGAACGCACGCATATTGTGCGAACGCATACGAGAAATCATTGCACAAAGTACCGTGAACACCACCGCAGGTGATATCCAATACACCATTAGCATGGGTATCGCGCAATTATCGGGTGAGCCGGAGAATTATATGCAGTGGATGCAGGAGGCGGATAAGGCGTTGTATAGGGCCAAAGAAGGCGGGCGAAATAAGGTGGTTATCTATTAACTCAGGGCCTCACCCCTGAGTTAATTTCAGTACGACTTTCCCGGAAAAGCTTGGCCATGGCTCCGCCGACATCAGAAAAAGCCGGCGACTTCTCACAGTATGTCTCAATCTGCGCTGCAACCTCCCTAAGCTTGGCGGCAAGCAAGGTCAAATCTTCCGAAATTTCTTTGGTCGTCAAACCACACGATTGGCGGCCATATCTCCTGAGATAATCGACCGGCCACCATATTTTTCGGCCCGCTAACGTGAGTGCCGGCACGTCATGCTGCAGATAAGGCGTTGTCGAAACGATATCGTAAGTAGGCGCTAACCAGCGCTCGGTAAAAGGCTCTCGATATAACAGGCCGAAATTCTTTAAATGAGCATCGCCATTACGCACTGCCCAGGACAGTGCCACCGACATAAACAACCAACGCAAACCTTGGCGACGATGCTGCGGAGAAAGATAACGTGAAAAGGTTTTTGCGAGTTTCTCGTAGCTGCCCGTGTATTTATCTTCCGGAAGCAAACCCTGAAGCACGCAGGAATCTTCAAACCCAAGCCAAGCCCCATCAGAAGACCGATCGAAGCGCGACATAATAAATAGCCGACCATTACCAGACAAATAAAAATCCGGCACGGGAAGCCCAATTTTCATGGCGAGAGTCATGCAGAAATACTCATTAGCCGCCAACTGGGGGAAATCATCGCCCCACGTTTTTACAATGTACCCCTCGGTTCGAAGGGTGGATTTTTCTGAAATCCGTGCGGGCACCAGAACTTTCGGCTGAACACCGGAAATACCAGAGCGTAAAGCGTATTTATCAACCAGCTCCTCAAAGAGCGAACCGTCATCCGCAGCTAACAAACCAGCTAACGACTCGCCAGCAGTCTCACCCTCACTTTCGCCGGAGGTTGCCCCCGAAACCACCACTCGCCCAACCTGGTGTCGGCCTAGCGCAGCAAGAACCGTTAAATCGCCAGTTCCGTATATCTTTGCAATATGCTTGCGAATCACATCCCCTAGATAGCCCTCAGGAAGATTCTGGGCAAAAATTGGGTGAAGTCCATCGTATGAATAGCTCGAACCGTCAACGGGCATCGTAACGGAAACCGCGAGCTCATCTATGACATTGTCACGATAACCGAAGACCGAAGGCTCCGGTCGCCCGGGGGAAAACAAGTCTCCAACTTTTTGGCCGGAAACCTCGACAGCCGCCCGGCGAAGTGAACTCATTCGTCACCTCCTGCACGTTCACGCTGCAGATCTTTTAAGGTAGGGAGTCCACCAATGGGGCGAACAGAGAACTCTAGATTCAAAGCTGCCAGCAAACGCTCGAGCTTTGCGTAGCCCATCTCAGGGAGGCGCCGGTTTTCCAGCTTAGAGAGTGTTGTGCGGTCAACCCCCGCCATTTCAGCCAACGCCTGCATGGAAAGCCCTGCACGCTTTCGCTCTTCACGGATGTAAGAGCCTAGATCAAGAAGGGTCATGTGAATATACTCTACAAATCTACGTAATTAGCAGTTATTGTAGCGTATATTCACACTTTTGCTAGATACCGAACGGTATGGCTTCAGATCAGTCCTGCTGCTGCCAGCTTTGAACCGCTTCTTTGCCGTGCTTCTCACGCCACTCGTTCAGAGTCTTGTGATTACCGCCACGGGTTTTAACCACTTCACCGGTATGCGGGTTTTTATAAGTCTTCATCGGGCGCTTGGCACGAGTACCGGTTGAAGTTTCTGCTTTTGCACCGGCAATAGAAGGATCAATCGCTGCCAGAATCTGCAATACGTGCTTTGGCGACTTATCGTATTCAGCCATCAACTCACGAACTTTATTTTCAAACTCCAACTCGCGCTTAAGCGCCTGATCGTTTTCGAGCTGCTCCAGCTCTGCCGCAAGCTTTTCCATAAGCTGTTTTTTCTGATAGTAATCGTTGATCTTCGCCATGAAAGTAAGACCTTATATCGGATGATTTAAACAAAAAAAACATGACCGGAAAGTCAGGCTGCATAATAATAAATAAATCGGGTATTAGTAAAGCAGATTAATTAATACTCATAAAAAGCCGACACATTGGTCGGCTTTCTTAAAACAAAACAGTTTCGATTATTACAATCGAATGTCTGCATCACCCAACGGCAACACGCCTTTCAGGTCAAAAAGAATGCCATTGTCTTTTGCAAACGCTCGCAATTGCTCAGCACTCATTGCTGCATACTCGTTGTGAGGCACGGCTAGAAATACTGCGTCGTAGTATCCGTTTTCAGGCTTATCCACCAACGAAATCCCGTATTCTTCTTGCGCTTCGGCATTGTCTGCCCAGCAGTCGGTTACGTGCACTTCGCAGTTATAATCCTTCAGTTCTTCAATCACATCAACCACGCGGGTATTGCGCAAATCCGGGCAATTCTCTTTAAACGTCAGCCCCATCACCAACACTTTCGCACCGGAAACCGCTTGGCCATTCTTAATCATCGCCTTAACCAACTCAGAAGCCGCATAAGGCCCCATATTGTCGTTAACACGACGGCCCGCCAGAATGATTTCCGGGTGATAACCAATGGCCTGCGCTTTATGGGTCAAATAATACGGGTCCACACCAATACAATGGCCACCCACCAAACCCGGCTTAAACGGCAAGAAGTTCCATTTAGTTCCTGCTGCGGCCAATACTTCATGGGTATCAATGCCCAGCTTGGCGAAAATCATAGAAAGTTCATTCATCAACGCAATGTTTAAATCGCGCTGAGTGTTTTCAATTACCTTTGCGGCCTCAGCCACTTTAATGGAGCTGGCTTTATGAGTGCCGGCGGTAATAATGTCCGCGTACAACGCATCCACTTCTTCGGCAATTTCCGGCGTGGAGCCAGATGTCACTTTCATAATGGTGGTAACGCGGTGCGCTTTATCACCCGGGTTTATGCGCTCTGGGCTATAACCGGCGAAGAAATCTTCATTAAACGTAAGGCCAGATACTTTCTCCAAAACCGGCACACAAACTTCTTCCGTGGCGCCCGGGTATACGGTGGATTCGTAAATAACGATATCGCCCTGCTTCAGCACCTTGCCTACGGTTTCGCTAGCTTTGACGAGTGGGGTCAGGTCCGGAGTTTTAAATTCATCAATCGGAGTCGGTACCGTCACAATATAAACCTGACAATCCGCAATCCCTTCAACCGAATCCGTAAACGTCAATTGCGTTGCGGTTGCCAGCTCTTCGCTGGACAGCTCACGAGTGAAATCAACGCCATCCTTCAGCTCTTCAATACGTTTGGTGTTGATATCAAAACCCACCACCTCACGCTTCTCACCAAACGCCGCAGCCAGTGGTAAACCCACATAGCCCAAACCGACAACCGCAATTTTCTTCATCACTCCTCCAAACCATGACTGGGGGCAGACCCCGGATACATTTCAATCGGTCAAATGTCTGGGGGTCTGACCCCAGGTATTAAAATTTGTGTGTTGGGCAAGCGCGTTTCTAGTTCGTGTTTGAACGCTGCCTTTGCATCGTCATCACCGTGTACGATGCGAATTTCATTGGGCGGTACTGGTATGCCACCAATAAACCGCAATAAATCGTCTTGCCCGGCGTGGGCGGAATAGCCGCTTACCTGATGCACTTTAGCGCGTATGTCATAACGCTCACCATCCAACTCAACCCAGCCGCCTTTCGGGCCATGGGTGAGAATATCCCGCCCGGGTGTGCCGGCAGCCTGATAACCCACGAACAACACATCGTTGCGCGCATCGCCCAGCATGGCCTTTAAATAATTCACCACTCGGCCACCGGCGCACATGCCGGAGCCCGCCAATACCACACACGGGCGATGAGATTTGGCGAGGTATTCTACGGCATTCAGATGATCATCGTGAGAGTTGATGACCGTTAGCTGCTCGAACGACAGCGGGTGACGGCCCGATTTTACAAGTGTTTGCGCTTCTTCGTCCCAGAAGGGCTTGAGCTGGCGGTAGATGTTGGTGAATTCGGCAGCCAGCGGGGAATCAACCACTACTTCGAGGTTGCTCCAAGTCAGGCCTTGGGTGGGGTCTGCTCCCTCTGTAACCTGCTGGTCACCAAACTCTGCGATCAGGCCCTCAATCTCGTATAGAAGCTCCTGAGTGCGCCCTATACTGAACGCAGGAACCAACACCGTACCACCATCCCGCAGCGCATGTTCCAAAACCGCTTTCAAGCGGTAACGGCGAGTTTCACGGTCTTCATGATTTTTGTCACCGTAGGTGCTTTCAATCACCAGGCGGTCAGCACGCTCCGGGGAAGCAGGTTCCGGTAGCAAAGGCGAATGCGGTGCACCGAGATCGCCGCTAAACACGATTCGCTCTTCAAGCCCGCCAACCCGTGCATCACACTCCACATAAGCCGAGCCCAAGATATGCCCCGCCCTTTGCAAACGCACCGAAAGCGAACAGCCGGATTCATCGAATACCGCGTGCCACTGGTTATAAGGCACCGGCACCAGGCGCTTGCGAATCACGCCCAATACACGTTCGATTAATCGGCGGTCCCGCGTAAAGCCAATCTTTAGGGCATCTTCCAGAATCTCAGGAAGCATAACAGCAGAAGGCTCGGAGCAAATAATGGGGCCGTCGAAGCCTGCGGCTAACAAATAGGGAATTCGACCAACGTGGTCAATATGAACGTGAGTGACCACCAAGGCGCGAATGTGATCGATGGGGAAATCGATGGCCAGGGCTTCGGCGGAGGAGCGGCCTTTGGATTCGTTGCCTTGGAACAGGCCGCAGTCTATGAGGACTGCACTTTTAGAATGGTGGTCGTCCGAGGTTAAAGAGAGTTCGTGGCAGGAGCCGGTAACGCCACTTGTGGCGCCATGGTGTTTAATTTCAATCATTACAACTTCCTTGTTGTATATAAGATTTAACTCAATTGGTGCTAGCCAGTGCCTACGGATCGGTATCACTGGCGGGCGAAGTTGGGCGGCATGGACGCCTCGATAACGAAGCGTATGACTGATCAACGACTACAACCGCGAAGGCCTAGGCATTAAAGTCGACTTGTCATTGCCCGCGCAAAGGGTAATTCGTGTGCCGGATCAGATTATTGAATGGCGCTGCAAGCTCACCCAGAATGCCTACATCGAGCATTTCAATCGAACCACACGGCATGAATGGTTGGATTTGCATCAGTTCGAAGATATTGCCCATGCTCGGCTCTTGGCGACTCGCTGGCTGCAGCACCACAATGAACGACCGAAAACCGTTAACTTGTTACAGTTTGCTTATTCACCCCAACTTCCGCTTCTCATAAATCAAATCCACAATGCCGTTACTCGGCTGATACCCCTGCACCGTGCTCAGCAACAATTCCCGCACATCCTCGTAGGCATCGGCCTTCACCGCATCCTTCATTGCCAACAGAATTGCTCGCAGTTCGGCCCAGGGAATAAACTCCTCATCGGCACGGTGAATTTTAGGGTGTTCCGTAGGCTTAGGGTTATCACCAATAAGCAATTCCTCATATAACTTCTCGCCCGGGCGAAGGCCCGTGAAGCTAATCGGAATATCTCCGTTCGGTGTCACTTCATCACGGACCGTCAAGCCGGAAAGCATGATCATCTTACGAGCCAACTCCACAATCCGCACCGGCTCGCCCATGTCCAGCACAAACACATCCCCGCCCTGCCCCATACAACCGGCCTGGATCACCAACTGGGACGCTTCCGGAATGGTCATGAAATAGCGAGTGATGTCAGGGTGAGTTACCGTCACCGGCCCACCACGGCGAATCTGGTCACGAAACAGCGGAATCACCGAGCCGGAAGACCCAAGCACATTGCCAAACCGCACCATGGTGAAGCGGGTTCGGTTCACACTGCTCACACCGGCAAAGTCACCGATCAACTCCGGTGCCTGCTCCGCACTGAGAGCTTGCAACACCATTTCGGCTAAACGCTTGGTGGCCCCCATTACATTGGTAGGCCGCACCGCTTTGTCGGTGGAAATCAACACAAAATTCGTCACACCGCAGGCAATGGCCGCTTGCGCCACCTTCTTGGTGCCAAACACATTGTTCAAAATGCCTTCAGCAATGTTGTGCTCCACCAAGGGCACATGCTTGTAGGCCGCAGCGTGGTATACCGTATCAACCCCCCACACCGACATAATGTCCCGCAGGCGACCGCCGTTTCGGATAGAACCGAGAATCGGCACCAACTGGACATCCAGCTTTTGCGAACGCACCCAGCCTTCCAACTCCTTGTGAACGGCGTACAGCCCGTATTCGTTGTGCTCGTATAACACCAGCGTGGTCGGGCTATTATTGACAATCTGCCGGCACAGCTCACTACCAATAGAGCCGCCTGCGCCCGTCACCATCACCACTTGACCTTGGATGCAGCCACCCAACAACTCGTCCACCGGCGGCACCGGATCACGCCCCAGCAAATCCGCTACATCCACTTCCTGGATGTCGTCCACTTTCACTTTACCGCTGGCAATATCCATCAGCCCCGGAATAGAGCGCACATGCAGAGGGAAACGTGCGAGATTATTCAGAATATTTTGTCGCTCAGCCCGGCTAGCAGATGGAATGGCCAGGAACACTTCCTTCGCACCGGTTCTATCCATCATCTTGGGCACCTCGCGGGACGAAAACACCCACAAACCCGCAATGCTGCGGCCAATCAAACCGGGATCGTCGTCAATAAACGCCACCGGCCGGTACAACCGTCCCACCCATAAAGACGCCAGCAACTGATTGCCGGATGCACCTGCACCGTAGATCGCCACCGGCATACCGCCTTGTTCACCTGCTTGCTCTTGATCACTCGCACGCCGACCAGCCTGCAACCAATCGCCCATAAAATATTGCCTAACCACCAAGCGCAAACCGCCGATTAACAGCAGACTTAACCACCAATAAGAAATCAGCGAGGAACGCGGAAATAACAAATCCCACCCGGCGGTATGGGTAAAAAACACAAACATGCACAAAGCGCCAAAACCCAAAGTAACGGCCTTGAACATGGTAAACAGCGCCTGCCCACCAAAGTGCCGCATAACCGCCCGGTACATACCGGTGACGATGTAAAACGGCAAGGCAAACATCGGTGCCAACACAAACAGCCACAACTGATCACCCTGTGGCCACACCCAGCCTGCACCGCCCAAGCGCAAATACAGCGACAAATATAGCGCCAGCCAGATCAGAACGACATCGGCGACAATTTGAAGCGAACGCTTCTTGGCATAACTAAGGCGAATTAACCGTTCCTTGAACATGAAAAGATCCTGGTAAAAGCGGTTACTACGTTAAGAAAAAAAGAACGCCTATTGTAATCGATTGTGAGGAAGTTGGCGTTATTCTTTATCAAATCTTGCTAGCGCCGCCTGCGCCATAACGCTTTGCAATACGGCGCAGGTCTTGGCGATCTCAGCCTCAGTCAACGTCGGGTGCACCAAAAGCATCAAACTTGTTTCACCCAACTCCTTAGCCATAACCAACCTCTGCTCAGGCCGCCACCCGGTATTATCAAAGGCTTTTTCCAGATACACCTCGGAGCAAGACCCCGAAAAACACGGCACCCCTGCCTCAACAAGCGCGTTCTGAATGCGGTCCCTGTCCCAACCTTCTTTCAGCTGATCAGGCTCCACAAACACATAGCATTTATAGGCGGCGTGCTCTAAACCCTCAGCAATGCCGGGAACGCGTAAACCAGGCAGCTCAGACGCTGTATCCCAGATAGCTTTCGAGTTTTTCTGGCGAGCCTCTTTCCATTCCGGCATACGAGCCAATTGAATACGGCCAATCACCGCCTGCATCTCTGTCATCCGCCAGTTGGTGCCGAAACTTTCATGCAACCAACGAAACCCGGGGGCGTGATCGCGCTCGTACACCGCTTCCCAGTTTTTACCGTGATCCTTAAACGACCACATCTTTGACCACAATACCTTATCGTTGGTGGTCACCATGCGACCCTCGCCGCCCGTGGTCATGATCTTGTCCTGGCAGAAAGACCAACAGCCCACATGGCCAATCGACCCCACCGAACGCCCCTTATAGCGCGCGCCGTGGGCCTGGGCGCAGTCTTCAATCACATACAGCCCGAACTCCTCCGCCAGCGCCATAAAGCCGTCCATGTCACAGGGCCAGCCGGCCAGGTGCACGCACACAATGGCGCGGGTGCGGTAATCACCTTGCGCACGGTTTCCGGCGTAATGTTCTGGGATTCCGGGCACATCTCCGCAAACACCGGCACCGCACCGGCGGTAACATTACTGGAGGCAGACGCCAGGAAGGTGCGCGGCGTAACCACCACCTCATCGCCCGCGCCAATCCCCAGCGCCTTCAACGCCAAATCCAGCGCCACAGTACCGTTGGCCAGGGCAACGGCGTATTCAGCATCCGCAAACACCGCAAACTCCCGCTCAAACTCCCCGCACTCCTGGCCTGTCCAGTAATTCACCTTATTGGAGAGAAGAACATCACGCACAGCATTGGCCTCTTCCTCAGAAAAGGAAGGCCAGGGAGAAAAAGGTCCCTTAAGCATGGTTACTCTTTATACCGTTTAAGAAAAATCAGAGGTGGGCCCCTACCCTCAAACCACCGTTACACCATCCCACCCAACACGTTCAATCAACTCAGCCAAGCCCGGGCTTTTATACTTCACCGCCGCATCCTGCCAGCGTTTTTTAACACTCACATGCACCACCGGCTGAACCGGCCGCACATACTTACGCCCCATGGCTTTGTAAAAACCCTTGTATTCATTATGCTGTCGCCCCGCATAATCCGGGTTCAAGCGCAGAAGGAAATGAGGCTCCAACCCCAAGCCACATGCCCGCGCCTCTTTAGCCATCCATTCACCGGCCACATCGCCCAAAGCGTGATCCGGGTAGCCGCCCCCGATGTCGGTATGCACGCCGGCAAACCATACCTGCTGCAAATCAATCCCGGCTTTGGGGCTCCACAGGGTCGGCTCGAAATCCTGTCGCATCTCGTCTATCGCCACCGCATGGCGGGCGTGGTTGATGATGCGGCTGGGCTCGGTGTCGTGGAACAGGTAGCGGCTGGTGCCCAGGGTGCCCAGAAACGGTGCGGGAATGCCCAGGGCGCCGACAGTATCGAACACCCCGATAAAATGAATACAGCTTACATCCGCCACCGCGTAGTTCCTGCGGAAGGTCTCCGCCTTCTCCCGCCCGGGGGCAGAGGCCGGGCCGCGGTTGCGGTACAGGGCATAGGCATGGCCCACCTTTTCGGCATGCTCGCGCCGCAAAATCCCGCAGTTGCGAATCAGCCCCGCCAGCGAACGCACGGTATAGGCCCCGCGGCTAAACCCGAAGAAATACAGCGCATCCCCCGGCTCGTAGTTATGCACCACAAAGCGGTAGCAATCCTGGATGTTCTTGTCGATGCCCTTGCCGGTAATACCGCCGGAGAACTTGTCTCCCTCCGAACCCACACCCCAGTCGTAAAACACCACCTGCTTGTTACCAGTCGCATCCTCCGGCGCAATGCCCTCAGCCAGGCGCAGAACGTGGGTGGAGGTGTCGGACTCCGGCGATTGCCAGGTACCGTCTGAACAAATGATGATGTTTTTCATGGAGCCTCCTGTTCCTTGGAGTTATTTCGAATGTTTTTAATCCTTACCCGGCACCCGATCCCCAGCGCCTTTGCCAGCCACTGTCATAAAGATGTACTTGAAGTAAGCACCAACCGACAGGCTCGCTAACATCTTCTGGTCAGTTTCTGCCAGCAGCTCCGGCGTAGACATATCTATACCATTCACCTGAGCCAATCCCGTAATTCCCGGCCGGGCAGCCAGCACACCGCGGCTTTCACGCTCGGCAATCAGTTCTTCCTGATTAAACAAACAAGGGCGGGGCCCTACCAGGCTCATCTCACCCTTGAGCACGTTCCACAGTTGGGGGAGCTCATCCAGTTTGGTGCGGCGAAGAAAGTGACCAAAGGGGGTTATGGCATCAGCGCTTGCAAGGTGACTGGCCACGGAGGCCGTATCCTTTTTCATGGTCCGGAACTTTACCAACGTAAACGGCTTTTTATTCCGCCCTACCCGCTCTTGCCGAAAGAGCGGCGAGCCGGTATCGAAGAAGCCAATCACCCACAGAATCAACAAAACCGGGAAACCAAACACCAACCCAAGCAGGGAAAAGAAAAAATCAAACAGACGAATCAAGATACGTTCTCCGAATCAAAACAGCGGCGAAGCCCCTCTTCAAAAGAAAGGGGCGGCTCCCAGCCCAACAGATTTCGGGCTTTCGAAATATCTACCTGCAAAGAGCCCAGTACACGTTGTGCTACATCCTTTTTGCCCATCAAACTGGCTCCAAACATCAGCAATCCAGGCGGAACAGCAATTAAACGCGCAGGTTTCCCCATGGCTTTACCGATCCCCCGAAGCAATTCGGTGGTTGAAAGATCGGTACCATCACCAGCCAGAAAAACTTGATTTGCAGCGGCAGGGTGGCCAATACAGGCAATGATCAAATCCACCAGATTATCGAGGGCTACCAACGAACGCTTATTGTGAACTGCACCAAGAGGTAGAGGTAAGCCTTTATGAACCAACTTAATCATTGTGGCAAAGTTACCCTTTACACCGGGCCCATACACTAGTGGCGGGCGGATAATTACCACCTCCATGCCCGTTTCCTCTGCCAAAGCTTGCAGCGCCTGCTCCGCTTCAAGCTTTGAGATTCCGTATGCGTCCTCAGGGGCTGGCAGCTGATCAGCCGTAAAGCGCATTCCCTCACCGGTTTCCTCGCCATTCACCTTGATTGAACTGACAAATACAAACCTGCTAACCCCGGCTTCGGCTGCCTGGCGAGCAAGGTTAAGGGTACCGTCAACATTTACCCTTCGGTACTCGGCTAATGGATTCTCGGTTTCATCCCGCATAACGTGGGCCCGCGCCGCTGCGTGGACCACCACATTTTGTCCGGCCAACGCTGCAGACCAATCCGTAGTGGCCTTCAGCTCACCAATCACAAACTCTTCACCATACTGAGACGAGCCAGGTCGGCGAACGGCACACGCCAAAGAAACGCCATCCATACGTCCCAACTGTCGAGTCAACTCCTTTCCAACAAACCCCGTCGCACCTGTTAACAGAACTTTCACAAGTTCAACCATCCATAGTTAACCATTGGCAGAAACCTCCTCATAGATATTCAGGTGCTGAGCGACGATTTTCTCGATAGAAAACGCCTCTTCTGCTAACTCGCGCCCTGCCTTAGCCATACGCGTTCGAAGCTCGGAATCTTCCACCAGTTTTTGAATCGCATCTGCTAAGGCAACAGAATCCTTAACCGGAACCAACAGCCCCGTTTCATTGGGAGTGATTGCATCACGGCAACCCGGCACATCCGTTGTTACCACGGCTCGCCCACATGCCGCCGCTTCCACGAGACTCTTTGGCAGTCCTTCACGATAAGAGGGCAGGCAAACGATATTCGCTGCTGCATATTGAGCAGCAATATCAGGGCGGAACCCCATTAGCTCGACTACCCCTTCTTTACGCCATTTATCAAGCTCCGCCTCCGTCACGCTGGTAAGGTTTCCAGCATCAGCAGAACCAATCAACTTCATCTCGACATCCACGCCGCGACTGCGCAACAGTCTCGCCGCTTCCACAAACTCAAATACACCTTTATCCCGCAACAGACGAGCAGCCATCACCACGACTGGCCTCGCGGCTTCAGGTTCAGGCAAACAAGGGTATTCATCCAGCGAAACGCCGGAACCGCGTATCATCCGGACATCACCTAGTTGAAGAGCGCCAAGCGAGATCAGCATATCGCGATCATCCGGATTCTGAAAAATAACTGCCAAGCGCTTCTGCTTTAACGCTGCCGAATACAGTTTAGCGATCAACCAGCGTCGAGCCCTTGCAAGCCCTGAATCAGCCAGGAACACTGTACCCAATCCGGAAACGGCTGCAACAACCCCAGGCACCCGAGCCAACCTCGCCGCGATGCCGCCGTAGATCACTGGCTTGATCGTTACAAGATGAACGACGTCTGCCCGAGCTCTGCGAAAGAGCCGAACCAAACTCACCAACGTTCTGAGCTCCACCCAGGGATTCTGGCCACTTCGCGCAAAACCAACCGAATGATGGATGAATCCCCTTGCCCGAATGCTCTGAACGCTGTCGCCGGGGGCGGAGGCAACGTGTACCTCGTACCCCGCTTTTTGGGCTGCAACGGCTATCGGCAACCGGTGCGACAGAAAAAACTCTGGGGCATTAACTACAAACAGTAGTCTTCTGGAATTGCCTGACAACGTGTGTTCGCCTTACGTGCTGGAATGTTATTGAGCCTTTCTTAATATTTGACCCGGCCGCTCACGCTGTGAATTACAACCGCAAATCCGCCTCACCCAAAGGCAACACACCCTTCAGGTCAAACAACACACCATCCGCCCTCAGATAACCGCGCAGATCACCGGCACTCATGGCCGCGTATTCTTTGTGGGGCACCGCCACAATCACACCGCTGTAGCTGCCCTGCTCCGGCTTATCCGTCAGGCTGATGCCGTATTCATGCTCCGCCTCGGCGCTGTCTGCCCAGCAGTCGGTTACGTCCACCTGGCAGCCGAAGTCCTGTAGCTCTTTCACCACATCAATCACCCGGGTGTTGCGCAAATCCGGGCAGTTTTCCTTGAAGGTGAAGCCCATTACCAGCACCCGGGCATTGGCGATGGTGTGGCCGGCTTTGATCATCGCTTTTACCAGTTCCGACGCCACATAGGGCCCCATGCCGTCATTGGTGCGGCGGCCCGCCAGGATGATCTCCGGGTGGTAACCAATGGCCTGGGCTTTGTGGGTGAGGTAGTAAGGGTCTACCCCAATGCAGTGGCCGCCCACCAGGCCGGGCTTGAACGGCAGGAAGTTCCACTTGGTACCGGCAGCGGCCAGCACTTCGTGGGTATCAATGCCCAGCTTGGCGAAGATCATGGCCAGCTCGTTCATCAGCGCGATGTTCAGATCTCGCTGGGTGTTCTCGATCACCTTCGCCGCTTCCGCCACCTTGATGGAACTGGCCTTGTGGGTGCCGGCGGTGATGATATCCGCGTACAGGGCATCCACTTCCTCGGCGATGGCCGGGGTAGAGCCGGAAGTCACCTTCATGATGGTGGTTACCCGGTGTTCCTTATCCCCCGGGTTAATCCGCTCCGGGCTGTAACCGGCGTAGAAGTCCTCGTTAAACTTAAGGCCAGACACCCGCTCCAGCACCGGCACACACACCTCTTCCGTGGCACCCGGGTACACGGTGGATTCGTAAATCACAATATCGCCTGATTTAAGCACCTTGCCCACACTCTCACTGGCCTTCACCAGCGGCGTGAGGTCCGGAGTTTTGTAGTCATCAATGGGCGTGGGCACGGTAACGATAAACACCGTGCAGCCTGCGATGTCATCCAGAGAATCGGTGAAAGACAGCTGGGAGGCAGCGGCCAGTTCCTCTGCAGAAACTTCCCGGGTGAAATCCTCGCCTTGCTTCAGCTCGGCAATGCGCTTGGCATTGATATCAAAACCCACAACCGGGCGTTTTTCGCCAAAGGCAACGGCAAGCGGCAGGCCTACATAGCCCAGGCCAATAACAGCAATCTTCTTCATAAGTTAATCCGTAACAAATCCACCAAAACCAGCAGTCTACAAAGGGGGCTGACCCCACGGGTCAGACTCCCTACCCAAGCCAGCGCCAGTCACCAAACAAACGAAACCACCTCAGTTCTCCAAATACCAAGGCATAGCCTTAGCAATCCCCTCCCGAATCCTGAACTCCGGCGCATACCCAAGCTTACTCGCCGCCTTACCAATATCCGCCTGAGAATGCCGAACATCCCCCGGCCGGAAATCCCGGTACACCGGCGCTTTCTCATACACCACGCCATTCTCCGCCAGGGCACTCTTCAGCGCCGCGAACAGATCATTCAATGTGGTGCGGTCACCCACCGCCACGTTGTAAACCTCGTTCTTGGCAGAATCCTCTGCCGTGGCCGCCAGCAGGTTGGCCTGGACCGCGTTCTCGATAAAACAGAAATCCCGACTGGTTTCTCCATCGCCGTTGATGAACACATCCTCACCCCGCACCATGGCGGCGGTCCATTTCGGGATAACGGCGGCATAAGCACCATCCGGGTCCTGGCGCTTGCCGAACACATTGAAGTAACGCAGGCCAATGGCCTTGAAGCCGTAACTGCGGGCGAACACCTCCGCATACAGCTCATTCACATACTTGGTGACCGCATAAGGCGACAACGGCTTGCCAATGTTCTCCTCCACCTTCGGCAACGCTGGGTGGTCGCCATAGGTAGAGCTGGACGCCGCATAAGTGAAACTCTTCACCTTCGCATCCCGCGCTGCCACCAGCATATTCAGGAAACCGGTGATATTGGCCGCATTGGTGGTGATAGGGTCATTCAAAGACCGGGGCACCGAACCCAGTGCGGCCTGGTGCAGCACGTAATCCACGCCCTCGCAGGCCTGCTGACAGTGTTCCAGATTTCGGATATCGCCTTCGATGAAGGTGAAACGGGACCACTGCTCTGGTGAAACCAGAGACTGAACTTCATCGAGATTGCTTTGGTGGCCGGTGGCGAAGTTGTCCAGTCCGATTACGTGTTGGTTTAGTTTTAGGAGGTGTTCGAGGAGGTTGGAGCCGATGAAGCCGGCTACTCCGGTGATTAGCCAGGTTTGGGAACCGGCTAAAAGATGCTGATTGATTGTCTGATAAGTAGTCATTTTTTTAGCTGTCGTTAACAAGTGGTGCAACCTCAAGCGAAGATCGGGATTTGCGCTCTCGTATTACCTGCGTCGCCATAGCCATAGATGCCGCAAATAAAACCCAGAATGCGGTAAACCTTGTGCCGTTATGAGTAATACCATAAAGCATCGCTGGGCCAGTCAAACAGGCCATGCCTATAAACCCATAAGCACGCCATAGTTTAAGAGCCCAGGCAAGCAATGCACCAGCAAACAGCAAAAAACCAACAACACCATAATTATTCATAACGCTTGCCAGGGTTGAGTGCACCTCGTGGCCCACGATGTCTGCAACGCCCTTGGTGCCAAGGCCCAGAAAAACCTGGATGGTATTACCTTCGAGGAACGCAAAGTATCCGCGAGAATCCAGAGAGCTATCATCTTCATGCGCTATATTCTGAAGCCGCTTAACAAACAAATAGTCATCAAATGAACCTTGAAGGTAGGACGTAACAATAAAGCCCAGGCCAAATACAACCAATGAGATCCAGAAAATGGGAAAACCGATAGCCAAGAGCTTGCTTCTCGGTTCGCCTTCACGCCTCACCGGTTTCAAAGCAAGAAAAGCGACAACAAAGTTAGCTATCATTGCAGCCTTTGAAAGGGATGCAATGGAAAGAAAAATAGCGACAGCAAACATCCCTACAGCGACAATATATTTCAAATGTCCATGGCTGTAGAGGAGGTAAGTCAGAGAAAGAATGCAAACTGAAAAATAGCCTAGCTGATTAGGATTATTGAAAGCACCCGTCGCACGGCCCTGCCCCCCTTCCTGAAGGGACACTCCTGCTACACTAATGGCAATTATGGCTATCGCGCAGGCCACAACTACGCCGGGTTTAAGGGCCGACAGCCCGTAACGACTACAGTATGAATATATTGCGCTAACCACGAATAGGTTATAGAAAAAAAACACACTTGTCATGAGTGATGTAACTTTGGCGCCCATCGCCACATAGAAGCTTTCAACGAAAAATGAATAAATTGCCACTCCCGCCAGAAAAAATACAAAAGTTTCAGATGGAAAACCTCTCTTTAACAAAGCAATCAGAGAAAACAATGCAAGGACTGCATGTGCTGGTTGAACACCTCCCGAGCTAAATGCGTAGATAGGTAACAACGCCACCCCTAAACCCAAAACAAAAGGCTCAAAGCGACTATCACCCTGACTATAAGACGACATAAATCAGGCTTCTCTTACTAAAAATTTTTCAACCATCCACCTTAATTTAAATTAACTTATCACTATGGCAGACCCCAAAAAACAAATCACTAATTCATTCGCTTAAGCGCCAAAAACAAATAAAACTTAGACAAAGAAATTAGCGCACCAAAAATAAATATCGGACTACCGCGAAACAGCCCCTCACGTAAAGTCAACCCCACTCCATCAGCATAAGCAATTTTGCTTCCTTTCACCTGATATGGGTTGATTCTATACTGGATAGCAGTGAAGTCTCCGGCAACCAATCGCATCCCCATTCGATTCATTCGAAGCCATAAATCACGATCTTCACAATTTATCCCCCCTAGATATCCACGCACCCTCAACAAGGATTCACGCTTAACAGCAGAAGCGGGATGTACGATAGGGTTTTTAAATGGCAACAAACGTGAAATTTGCTTTTCGCTTCGTACCTTACCTGGCGGGCCAAGTGCTACTCCATTCTCATCAATTTTCTCAGCCAATCCAGCCAAAACATCCGGATATCCGTGAACCTCCAACATCTCCGCCGTCCGGGTCAGCCTATCAGGAAAACAAACATCGTCTGCATCCATCCGAACCACATAGTCACCCTTTGCTTGATCGAAGCCGTAGTTCAAGTTGAAGGCTAACTGGCCAATGGAGGTACGAAAAAGACGAATATTCTTCGATTTCTCGGCATAGCCTTGGAGTTTTTCGTAGAGGGCATCCCTGCAATTATTTGCCACGATGATGATTTCGTACTCGTCCTTATAATCTTGAGCGATCATGCTGTTTACAGCCTGATCTAGGAAGGGTTGATCTTGGTTAACACACATTAAAAAACTAAACTTCATGGGCCTGCCTCAAATGACAAAACGAAACATCCAAACATACTTAGATTAGGTCAACCTAAGAATTGAAACAACGATAGAAACGATAAAGAAAAAAATCGAAGAGTAGAAAGCCAAATGCTTATTAACCTTTCGATACAGCAACGCAAACCCAGAACAAAGAATCAACGGAATCAGAAACCACAAAAAAATGAGAATTCGATCTGAAAACGCGACAAAACCTATCATCAAAAATGGCAAAAACAAAATCAAGCAATATCTAAAAATCCGACCACTCAAATTAATCCTATTACTTACAAAAAAAGAAATCACCAAAAAAAGAACAGAAAAAAACCAAAAATCAAAACGGACTCCTGACCTGTATTCAATATTTTCTCCATAGCTAACAGATGACTCGTACAACTGATCAAGCCCTACTATGGTCATCAAGGAGCCAAGTACCGCACCAGAAAGGTTGGAAAGATAAGATACAGAAAGCATGATGGTAATTAGTATTAAGATTCGCACCCTCAGCCTGAGTAGCGGAGCCAGAACCAAGAAATAAGTGGCACTCCAATGGAAACCTATTGATACAGCACCGAAAATAAAAAACTTTAGGTACTTTCGGTCATCAAAAAACGCAAGACTCGTTATAAGAAAAGGGGCAGACAGGCCATGCCTGACAATATTAACCTGAGCAGAAAAGAAAAATGGGGATAGCAGAATAAATGAAAACAAAAAAACAAGTAATGAGTCCTTCCGAACTAGGTACAAACCATCCTTTTCGCCTAGATAGTATAAAGCGTAAAAACTGGAAGCTATTAGGATACAGGAGGCAAAAAAAGAAAAACCTCATAATCTTCGGTAACCATTCCAACCAAAGACATCAGTAGTAAAAACCCCGGCTCGAAACGGCCTAAATAGTCGCCAGCCAGATTAAAGTAAAAAACCCTCATATAGGCATAGCTATCAGCTCCGACACTCAAATCTCTAACAGCGACTAAATATGACAAAAAGGCCAGCATCACGCCATAAAAAATTCATTATTAACTCTCAAAACATATCACTCTTAATTCCATACCAATATGAAAATAAAACCTTCAGAACGAAAATCTAAAGAGTCATGGGAACATACAGTATTCGAATCCGATTTCGTTAAATTTATAAATATAAACCTGCAAGCTTTTCCGCACCGGATTTGGATGAAAACCCAGCTTGCTCCAACAATTTATATCTTAGCTCTACAGCTGGCGGACTGAGGTTCACCGCCTTCATGATTCGATCAGCCCACAACCCAGCTCCCTCATCCAAGCCAACAAACTCAACCAACCCCAACCCAAGATTAACCTCCGGTGATATCGCATTGGAAATCACCGCAGGCAACCCCGCAGCCTGAGATTCTACAAGCACCACCGGAAAGCCTTCATGCAACGAGGGCATCAACATCACATCTGCTGCAGCCATCAACTCGGCAATATCCTCACGAAGCCCAAGGAGTTTGACGTTCTCGCCAAGCCCCAGCTCAGCCACTTTGGTTTCCAACCCTGCCTTATCCGGCCCCGCACCCACAAATAACATCCTGAAATTCACACCAAGCTCACGCAGTGCTGCCGCCACATCCACAGACCAAGTATGGTTTTTTACCGGCATCAACCGCCCAACCTGCAAAATCGTGATACAACCATCCGGTATCGCCAACTCACGCCTACTGCCACTACCATCCGCCTGCGCGAATCGGTCAATATCTACCGCGTTAGGGATAATCTCGACGTTCGGCTGGCCAGGGAAAAGGTACTCGGCCGCGGCTGTACCGCAAGCTACATAGCGAGTGGGCACCCAGGACATCAGCCACCGCATCGCACGCTGGTACATACGGCCAACCGCAGAGGAAGAATTGGCGTCGCTGGTGCTGTGAGAGTGTGCAATGCGAACCGGAACTCCCGCGAGCCTGGCTGCAAGCAGGTTCAAGCCTATGCTGAACAGCATGTGGGACTGAACAATGGACCACTCACCCGCCCGCAATGCCTTGAACAGGCTCCAGAAGCGCTGAACCGGATTACCGCCCTTGAGGCGAATGATACGCCCGCCCAGTGCTTCAATTTCATCGTCAAAGTCGCATCGGTCGTTAGTGAAGTACGCGAAGTCGAACTGGTACTGTGACCGATCCATTTCCCGGTAGAGGTTCATAATCATGGTTTCGGCGCCGGCGCGGTCCATTCGGCCGACGATGTGAAGGATTCTAACCATAGGTATTCCTAAACAAGGTTGGGGCAGTGTAATAGACGTGGAAATGAGTAGTTTCTAAGAAATCAGGCAACAATGTATCTAACGAGCCGCGGAGCCGCCCATATAAACAGCGGTAAATTCTTCATCCTTATGGACTGCCGAACCTTCGATATCAAAAAGCCTCTCCTCATTCTTCGGGTCATCCCCCCGCACCACCGCCCATAAAACCGCTCCACAGAACTAACCGGCAACCGAACCTTCCTACCTGGCATCCAATGCACGATTACACTTGGCTCAACCTTCGCGTCCCCCCGACAAGTCTCAACCAACCGAAAGAAAAAGTCCCAATCCTGATGCCTGTCCAGCTCATTATCCCACTCCACCACTTCGGCGGCTTTGCGAGTCAGAACATAGGTTGGAGTTGGCGCCTCAAACCCCTTACCTTCGAACAGATAATCCGGCCCACTTTCATTTGGTCGAAGCCGGCGAGCAGGGGCGATTCTGTACGCTGTGCCATTGAATACGCGCATCGAACCAAAGCAGAAATCCAAGTCGTTAACTTTGATAAACTGAATCGAGTCCTGGATATGGTGAGGCTCAAACTCATCGTCGGAGTCCAGAAACCCGATATAGTCGCCGGTTGCGACAGACATGCCAAAGTTGCGCGCAACATTTGCGTTTTTGCATTCACTCAGGGAGTGGAACTTGATGCGTTCGTCATCTAATTCATTCACAACGGAACGCAACAGCTCTGGGTCTTTCGAGTTATTCTCTACTACGATAACTTCGATATGTTTGTGCGTTTGATTCAATACCGAGAGCACGGCACGTCGCAACTCGACTTCACGGTTGCAGACCGGAATGATAACTGAGGCTTTTTCAGACACTGGACGATTAACCCTTTATATCGCTTTGTAAAACAGGCTTTACATGAAGGCTCATTAGCACGCCCTCAACCACGAAACCATTCCCTTGACCAACCCAAGCTCAGCCACACATTCCCCAAGGTTTCCTCGCTCTAATCTCCAGCAAAACTCCGCCCACTCCGCCTCTGATTTATCACCCGCCAACCCCAACACCGATTCAATATCACCCGTCGGCCAGGTCCAAATACCGACAGACTTCAGTTTTCGATGCAACGCCGCGGCAACAGGCTTACCCTCGTCAGTCTTGGCCCAGTCCCGGTAAACATGCGTCGCTTTCTTTTGCGGGCCGTTTACAGCGCGGCCGTTTGGGCCGATTGAAATGGTAGAGTCCGTCTCGCTCATGTCTTTGATTTGCTCCAGGCAGGAGCGGACATGTTCATCATTGTCATCAATTAACCCGAGGCGTACGGCTTGATTAAGTGCAAAGTCGAAATCTGTAATGGCGCAGGCCTCTAATCCCAGTTCTTTGAAGGCCGTCAAACAGTCCGGCACTGAGCCAGCGCCGCCTAGTTCCATAACCGATATTCTGTCAGCAGCCATCGACTTCCCGGTTACCGCGCGATACAGGTCAGGCAGTATGCGCTTCTCCGTTTTGCCCTCGGCCAACAGCACCTTATCACTGAACAACCAACCGCTGGCATTTTCCAGCGCGAACAGTGTGTGCAGGCGTTTATCCTCGCTCTCCACACGGCGCTCCAAAGCTTCTCGCAAACTTGGCATCACTCGGGTTTTGCCATCTGCCTGCGCCTTTCTCACAATGCGGGTGCTGGCGACAGCACTCCTGTCGATCATCATTGGTGAGTGGGTCGCGAACACTACCTGATAACCCGACTTCGAAAGACTTTCCAACGCCATCCGCACCTGCTCAATGGCCTGGGGGTGCAAAAACAACTCAGGCTCTTCAACCAGTAGCAGCCTACGCTGCACCTGATCACCCTCTACCGCCTTCATATCGGCCAGGTAACGAACCAGTGCCATTTGGATGCTGCGCTGTGCCCCGTGGCCCAAACTGGTGAAGTCACGAATTGCCTCGCGGCCATGCTCGCTGACTTTCACGGAGCCTTGCTTGAACAGATCTTTCAGCCCCGGTACAGGAATATCCAGATGAAGCTTCAGCCCAGGGAAGAAATCACCGACTACATCGCTGGCTTCTTTGTCGAACCGCTTCAGCTCGCCAACTCTCTGCGCACTGCCCGGCGAAAGATGCCGTTCAACTTCATCCAGAAAACCCTGCAGCTTAGCGCCATGGGCCCGTTCCAGCGTAGCGGTGAACTCGGCGAGCAGCTTACCCAGCGTTGTGCTCGACTTGGCTTTGGCTGCGTCTTCCGCTGCATCCTGCATGGCACCGATAAAAATTGCATCGGGAAACAACGCCTGAATAGCTTGCGGGATACCCGTGGGCGCGGCTTGCCATGCCAGGGCTCCAGAGCTCCCCGCTTCGGGATCAGACACTTCCAGCTTCACATTCTTGATTCCGCCGCCGGGCTCGTTCTGCACTCTACGCAGTCTCAGAGTGCCATTGCTTATAAATCGCACAAGCTTCTGGTGATGACGGGGCTCAAGCAGGTCCAGCATGGCATCGTCTAAGCCTCGGATAGCCCCTTCTACGATGACCGGGCATTCAGAGTCGTTGAAATCAGCCTTGCCAAGCGCCTTGGGCGTAACCAACCATTCGATGGCCTGCAGAATGTTTGATTTACCGGCGTTGTTGTAGCCAACGATGGGGGTGCAGTTATCGAGTTCCAGTGAGACATTCTGGCAGGAACGGAAGTTCTGGATTTGGATGTTGATCAGGTGGTGCATTTTCAGATCCCTATAAAATTACTATTCCATTAAGCAGGCCTCAACACCGCCCCCACTCCCGATCCTCATACCACCGCCTGGGCGACAAGTAGCCCGCACGCTCAAAATACCTCGTAGTCGCCTCCGAGGCAGGTCCCATGCCGGTAATCTGCACGCGGATCTTTGCAGAGTGGCGCTGCACCACAACACCTCTTACCCACACGCCCTCAATCGACCTGCAAACCTGATCCCCAGCCTTAACGTTGATGTAAGGCAGAAGGTCCATAGCGGACATGTTCTTGCTACGCTCTTCACGGGCCTGGTTCTTTTCAAGAAACCTATGCCACTTGTCTTTCAGGCGCGGCTCAGTGGCGAGGAGTGCCATGGTGTGATGCAAGCATCCAACCAGCCCGCTCTAACGTACCGGTGCCAGACACCACAATTCCGGTGGTGCTGTCGTCTATCCGGTAGATGTGTTCACCTTCCTTGATAGCCGCCGCGATTTCGACAAACTGGTCTACGGACTTAGGCTTTTGCCGGGCGATTTCGTTTACCTGAAAAGGTAACAGCGGAGGTGTGGCGCAGCCGGTTAGGGTGAGTGCGGTGGCGATGAGTATGGCTAGGGTGAAGTCCTTTTTTATAACAACTCGATTGTCCTTTCTATTTACCAATTCTTGAACAACACATCCCAGTTGTTCAAAAACCCACCAAAATCCCGCTCCGGCGCAATACGCCCATCCCCCAATACCAGCGCATCCGTTTGCGCCTTCTTCAAGCCCCGGGTTTCCCAGCATAGCTTCACGGCGCCCTTACCCTTGGTTACCCAAAGATAAGACTGCAGCGATTTAACATCTGGGTGAATGACATCCAGTCTTTCCAGCAGTTGCTGCGGGGTGAGTATTACGTACTGCATGTCCTCTTTGTCGTGGGTGTGTAGTACAAACACCCAGTAGTCCGCTGGGGACTTGCGGATCTTTTCCCGGTTAATCGTCCACCAGCCGCAGGAAAGCAGCTTGTCGCGGTATTCGGGCCTGCCGTGGGTCAGCAGAAAACCCTTGGAGAACTTTACCTGCAGCGACGTGGTCTTTTTGTTGGTTTTGTCGGTAACGAGCAGGTCGATGCCCGTGTCTTTAGACGGCACCCATACATTGACTTTATCGCCGTTCGGGTCTCGCAGGTGCTGCTCGATGTGGGAGCCTACCAGGTATTCGCCGGCGTGGATGGTGAATAGGGGTTGCATGGTTGTCCTTTTAGTTTTGCTCTACCAGACTCGCGGATATATCCCTTCACCGACTCTCAAACACCCTCCGCAAATACAACTCAATTGTCGCAGCCCGAAGAATTTCGTTGCTATGGTTCTTCAAGTTGCCTTCCAAATGCGGCTGCAACCAGCGACCAGCCAGATCTGTATCTGTCAGTCGCTTGTATTCAGCCGAATCGTAATTCAGCAGCCCAGTCAGCTTTTCCGAGATTTCTTTGTCGCGAATCCAGGCTGGGTAGTCTGTATAGCCCTGGGTTGATTTAGTGCCCATTAGTCCTTTGGTGATCCGGATTCCTTTTCGGAACGCTCGAACCGGGATGCTGGCTTTGCGAGTTATCGCGGCTGGCTTACCGGTTTGTTGCCAGGGGATATCCCGGAAATATTTCGGGAAGTACTTTTGTAGCATCGCTGAGTATAGGCGATTATCCGCTCGGTATTCATCAGGGAGGCTGAACACTAACTCGATCACATCATTATCAAAGAAAGGCTTTCTTTGGCCGATCCAAGGAAGAAGATTTGCTGTTCCATAGTTAATCAGCCTTCGGCCCCGAACCATATAAAAAAAGTGATCGTAGTGCGCAATACTATAGAAGTCGTCGGCGTAGCCCTCAGCGTGAGCGCCATACGCTTTGCTGGCAAGGCTTTTATCAACTCGCTGGTTCAGCTCATTTTTTGATTTCAGATAACTGCCACCTAGAACAGCATCACCAAGATAGCCATTGAGATTAACGTCCATATTCTTTTCAATTTCTGATGCAAACTCACTCCCATGCATATGCATCATGTCCTGCATGCCATCAGTGTTCCAGATTTTCTCCTTCCGCGGCTCAAACCAGTTATCCGCACTAAAGTAAAACTTCTCATGCTTCCAGTTCTTAGAGCGTGAGATCACCTGTTCAGCAATGGTAATGTCATCACAGCCGGGAATACCGAAGGTATAGGCATAACCTTTGTAGTCCGGATAAAGGTAATCAACAGCCGCAAAGATCGCCCGGGAATCCAGTCCGCCACTCAGGGAAATTCCGATACGTTCGCTTGGGTCGAATCGGCGCCTAACAGCTTCTATAAACCGTTTACCTAATTCATCCACCGCTTCATCAAACGTCAGATTCGATGGCTTGATTTCGGACCATTTCCAATAGTGGTGCTGGTTAACGGCGTCACTCGCCAGATCGTATTCAACAACGGTTGCCGGTTTGATCAGCTTGATGTGCTCGAACCAGGTGTGTTCGCCCATCAGGTAACCAAGGTCCATAAAGCAATCGTAGCTTGTTGGGTCCAGTTCCTTATCTACGCCCTCAACCGCCAGAATAGCTTTAACTTCACTGCCCCAGGCAAATACGCCATTTTTGTGGTACCAGTACAGTAAGCGCATGCCATAGCGATCGGAGATCAGCTTTAACTTCCGGGTTTCTGCGTTGTACAGCGCTGCACAGAAATAACCATCCAACCTGTTCAGGCACTTATCCAACTGCTGGCTATTCTCAGCGGCCAATAGCAAATCAGAAAGACTTGTAGTCTCTAAACCAAGTTCATCAGCTACGTCACTCACATTGTAGGCTTCGCCTTCAACCCACAATGCGTTGCTCCAATGCCTGGCGGGAGATGTCGCTTCACCGACCTGCCCGGTGTGAGCTCTTGAGGCTCCAACATGGTCGTCATGGAACAACTCGTTCTGAATGAAATGGTCATACAGGTACATGGCATCGGCCATTTTTTCAAGATTGGCTTTTGCGTTATTGCTGTTTGCTACACCGTAGATTCCAGGCATTTACGAATTTCTCTTAAGCATTTGAAACATTGGCTTTTCGAATAGGTACAGATACAGGCTATAGAACAAAGCGCAAATAAGACCCCCGACGAAAATGCGGAGTAACGCATGACTCAGGCCGATTGCATCTGTGAGCGATGAACCCAGCCACCCGATGCCCATAACCACAACGAAAAGCTTCAAAAAATGCTCGGCAATGGGCCTGTATTCAACTTTTGCGATTCGGGCAATCAACACATGCCAAATCATGCCCACCGTTAACGACAAACCCAGCAGAACATAAACAGCGGTATGAGCCGTTGGAGAGATCAGCAACCCGATGGTCAGCCCAGTGACTATTGAAATAGCCCAGATAACGTTCCACCAGAAGCCAACATCCGCTCGACCCAGCGCAAGAATAATGGCTCCACCCGGGTTGCCCAGGGCTTTGATAATCCCGACCAGAGCAAGGGCTGGCAGCAGTTCCGCCGTGGCACTCCACCCCTCACCAAAGACAACTCGCACCACTTCCTGAGAGAAGAACAGCAGGAATGCCAGAAGCGGCATGGTGACAATTGAAAGAGCTTTAACGTTAAAACTGTAATAACGATTCAGTGCAGCGGGGTCGTTCTGAACCTTGGAGTAAACCGGGAAAGCCACTTTGTTGACGATCGGGTTGATTTTACTCAGCGGAAAAATAATCAACTGCCACGCGAGGTTGTAAAAACCTGTCGCATTCATGCCCACCAACTTGCCAATCAGAAGTTTATCGGCATTGGCGCTGATGTAATTGATCGACCGTTCTCCCATCTGGTAAAGGCCAAACCCGTAGAAGCCGCTCAGCTCAGAATGCCGATAGACCAGAGACGGTTTGTGATAGCGGCGCAAACCAACCCAGAGAAACAGCGCACTTGCCAACCCGGCCTGAGTAAGCATGGCAACGACCAGCGTAAGCACGCCGAAGCCTTGAACCGCCAGAGTTATAGCAACGGCGAGCGCGGCGATAGCGGCAACGACGTTGATCGTCTCCATGGTGCGGAAATCCAGCTCTTTCTGGCACAACACCCGGTACTGGTTTCCTATCGCGACCAGCACGAAAACGCTGGATAGTATGGCCATCAGGCCGGTGATTCTGGGCTCGTCATAAAAATCCGCCACAAGCGGTGAGATCGCCAGCACAATCAGGCAAAGCACTACCCCGGAAGCAATGTTCAGCCAGTACAAGCTGGAAAGCTGGGTGTGGGTGATGTTCTGGCGCTGGATGATGGCGTTGCTAATGCCCATATCCTGGAACGCCTGGGAGAAGCCGATAACAACCATCATTACGGCCATCAATCCAAAGTCGCCCGGGTCCAGAAAACGAGCCAATATGGCCATCTGGGCGAACTGCAGAACGGTAACGATGAGCATTGAGACCGTGGTCCATTTTACTCCGCCCAGGGCTTGTTTTTTTAGGGTCACGCGTAAAACTCAAATATAGCGTCTACAACGCGCTGCTGCATTTCCTTACCAATACCAAACCACATCGGCAATCTAACCAGCCGCTCACTCTCAGCAGTCGTGTAACGATCCTCACCATTAAATCGACCAAATGCTGCTCCGGCCTTGGCAGAGTGCAATGGGACATAATGAAACACACCCAGAATGTCGCGGTTTTTCAAGTGTTCCAGAAGTGCACTCCGCTCTTCCAGGTTCGACGTTTTCAGGTAGAACATGTGCGCATTATGAGTACAGCCATCCGGTATATCCGCAAGCTCAATCTGCCCCGCATCCGCTAATGGTTGCAGCTTCTCGCGGTATTGATGCCAGGCCTCAAGGCGGGCATCGTTAATAGTTTTCGCGTTTTCGAGCTGGGCCCATAGGTATGCTGCCTGCAATTCGCTCGGTAAATAACTACTGCCAATGTCCACCCACTGGTACTTGTCCACCATGCCCCGGAAGAACTGGCTCCGGTTGGTGCCTTTCTCCCGAATTACCTCCGCACGCTCTGCGAAACGCTCATCATTGATGATCAGCAGACCACCTTCACCGCCACTGGTATAGTTCTTGGTTTCATGGAAGCTGAAAGCCCCCAGATGGCCGATGGTTCCCAGCGCACGCCCTTTGTAGCTGCTCATCATGCCTTGAGCTGCATCTTCAACCACGTAAAGGTTATGGCGCTCGGCAATGGCCATGATGGCGTCCATTTCGCAGGCAACGCCGGCGTAGTGCACAGGCACGATGGCTCGGGTTTTGGGAGTGATTGCTGCCTCGATCAGGCGTTCATCGATATTCATGGTATCGGGCCGGATATCCACGAAAACGATCTTTGCGCCACGGAGAACGAAGGCATTTGCCGTGCTCACGAAGGTGTAGCTCGGCATGATGACTTCATCGCCGGGCCGTATGTCGATCAGGAACGCTGCCAGTTCAAGCGCAGCGGTGCAGGAAGGTGTCAGCAGTGTTTTCTTGGCTGGCAGATTTCCTTCAAACCAGTTCTGGCATTTTTTGCCGAAAGGGCCGTCGCCGGAGAGTTTGTTACGACTTATGGCTTCAGCGATGTACTTTTCTTCACGCCCTGTTCGGGGCGGTAAATTGAATAGAATTTTCATTTAGCAGGTACCAAACCGCGTTCGAAAAGGAATCCTTCCTATCAGGGACTTACCACTTCCATCACAGATATCAATTAGTTTCACCAATCCTTTGCCGCAAACAACTGTTGGGCAACCATCATTCATGAATATTACTTTTCCAAGGTGAGAGTTCCTGCTTTCAACTTCAACGTCCTTAACTAACTCCACATCCAAAACCCGAACCCATTCGCCATGCATTTTTGTTTTTGCACCGGAGTAGGGATACCCCACAGCATCCACAAACCGCTTCAGTTCGACTGAACTAGCGCTCCAGTTAATTTCATAATCAGATTCATCACGCCATAAACTAAACGTCGCTGCGGTTCTATCTTGTGGGATGCCCAATAATTTGGAACCAGAAATTACACGATCAACTATTCTTAGCAGAACCAACTCGTAAAGATCCGATACGATGTCAATTGCTTGTGATACTTTTATCGGATAACTGATTCGGATTGATTGCTGATCGATAATGTCGCCTGCATCGTAATCCTGAGAAGCAAATAGCGCTGTAACGCCGACCTTTTCTTCACCTCTGATTAGCATGTTCACAAGCGGAGCAAAGCCTCGGTAACTGGGCAGGAGCGAATCGTGAAAAACGATCAAGCTGCCGCTATCCGATATCATCCATCTCCAGCCAATCGCAAAACTAACATCAAAGCTTTCACTAACATGTTGTGAGCGATCGTAAAGCTTGACCGCATGCTTCCTGCAAAGCTCCGAAATCTCGTTAAAGTAGTCATTCTGAACGCCTGAGTCTTTCGCACAAACTACAAAGGAAATCACGTCCCCAGTATGCACTTCGAGAAATCGATTAAGGCATCGATAACCTTTCTTCCCCAGCAAGTAAAACGCAAACTTTTTCACGAACCAAAAATCCTAGCGTATTGTTCAATAAGTTTGTCCCGGCTAAACTTTTTCTTGACCACCTCAATATTGTGGTCAACAGACTCAGCGTCCAGAAGCTTCAGATCACTTCTTTCAACATCAAGGATCGTAATTCCCTCATTGTTGAAAAGCTCCCACTGCGATACGTCACTCCGCATAAACACCGTCTTCCCCATACCCAAAAGCGTAATGGTGTTGCCCATGGCCTGCTGTCGTTGATGATTGAAGATCGCGATATCAAGGCTTTTCAAAAACCCTAGGTACTGCTCAAACGGCATAAAATCCGTCATGGGTACAAATTTATCTCCGAACCACGCTTTGCCCTGACTGATTACTTTCTTGGCGTGGTTCTGGTCGCCATAAGACAAAGGCGCATATATTTTCAAGGGCTGGTCCTTGAACGGCAACAGGCGTTCGAGCGCTTCGATGTGGTTGTTGCTTGGATCTGCAGAGTTGCCGAGGAGTATTTTCAAGCCATCGTGATCAGACACGGGGCCGGACTCCACGGTCATTTTAGGATCGACCACATTGCTCAGGTACATGATGCATTCGTGGTGGGTGCCTTTAGCTTTGTACCATTTTCGCGCCAGCTCTACATCACCCTTTACATAAGTCACCAAACTCCCAACGCGACGAATTACGAACCGACGAAAAGCCTCATTAATGCGGGAAGAAACCGTAGTCTTTGGCTCCTTATATCGATATAAATCCCCGCCCCACATTACCCAATGGCATTTCGGGAGCAACCAAGGGCAAAACACAAGAATTCTTATAACGTTTATGTTAAACAAGCCATGCAGAATGACCTTTCTTGCTCTGTGCAGCTCTTTGAGTAATTCAAAATACCCCAGCAACCTGCCGTTAATACCCTCTCTGACTACATAGACTGAATCATCCTGTTGGACTGGATAGTCTTTCTGAGATCCCAGCAACCAAAACTTATGCTGCTCAGCATTAAACTCTTGCTTAACAAGCTCTACGAAGGGTGGAATAAACTTATCAAGCCCCGCTACATGTAATATCATCAAATTAATCCTAAAGCTCTCCCTTCACTAGGGCCATCAAGTATTCCCCATAGCTATTCTTTCTTAACTCTTGAGCTTGTTTTTTAACCTTACCTTTACTCAACCAACCATTGTTGAAACCAATTTCTTCCAAGCAAGCAATTTTGTAGCCTTGCCGCTTCTCTATAGTCTCTACAAATTGGGCCGCTTCCAGCAGGCTTTCGTGAGTGCCAGTGTCTAGCCATGCAAACCCTCGGCCCAGAAGGTTTACGTTTAATTCGCCCCGTTCCAGATACGCCCGATTCACATCGGTAATTTCCAGCTCACCACGGCTGGATGGCTGAACGGCTTTAGCTACATCGACCACCTTATTGTCGTAGAAGTAGAGACCAGTAACCGCAAAATGTGATTTTGGCTTGGTGGGTTTTTCTTCAATTGAGATGGCCTTTTGGGCGCTGTCAAACGACACCACACCAAAACGTTCCGGGTCTTTAACCTGGTACCCGAACACAGTTGCCCCACCCTGCTCGGTTATTTGCTTCACCGCTTCGTGGAGCTTGGGAACAAACCCCTGTCCGTAGAAGATATTGTCACCTAGCACCAGGCACACACTGTCGTTACCAATGAATTCTTCCCCGATGATGAAGGCCTGAGCGAGGCCGTCCGGGCTTGGCTGTATTGCATAGCTGAGGTTGATGCCAAACTGCTCACCATTGCCCAGTGCACGCTTGAAGCCGGCCTGATCTTCCGGGGTGGTGATGATAAGGATGTCCCGGATGCCCGCCAGCATGAGTACAGAGAGCGGGTAGTAAATCATGGGTTTGTCGTACACCGGCAGGAGTTGTTTGCTGGTGCCGAGTGTTATGGGGTACAGGCGGGTGCCGGAGCCGCCTGCGAGGATGATGCCTTTCATACTGCTGCTCCTAAGCGTTCGCGCTGGTAGCTGCCGTCTTGTACTCGTTGGCACCACTCTTGGTTATCGAGGTACCACTGCACGGTTTTTCGGATGCCGGTTTCGAAGGTTTCTTCTGGCGTCCAGCCCAGTTCTTTTTCGATTTTGCTGGCGTCTATGGCATAGCGCAGGTCGTGGCCGGGGCGATCTTTTACGGTGGTGATCAGGTCGCGATAGCTGGTTCCCTGCGGACGAAGTTCCTGCAGGATGTCACACAGGGTGTGGACTACTTCGATGTTCTGTTTTTCATTGTGGCCGCCGATGTTGTAGGTTTCGCCAGCTTTGCCTTCTGTAACCACTTTGTATAGCGCTCTGGCATGGTCTTCAACATATAGCCAGTCGCGAATTTGATCGCCTTTGCCGTAAACGGGTAAGGGTTTGCCTTCGAGGGCATTGAGGATCATCAACGGAATGAGCTTTTCCGGGAAATGATATGGGCCGTAGTTATTGCTGCAATTGGTGATCAACGTTGGCAAGCCATAGGTTCTTAGCCAGGCTCGTACTAGGTGGTCTGAACTGGCTTTACTGGCACTGTATGGGCTGCTCGGGGCATAGGGGGTTTCTTCAGTAAACAGATGTTCTTCCGCATCGGCCGCTTCGCTTGGATGCGGCAGGTCACCGTAGACTTCATCTGTGCTGATGTGGTGGAAGCGGAAGTTGTCTTTTTTACTGCCTTCCAGTGCCTGCCAGTATTGGCGGGTGGCTTCCAGCAGGGTGTAAGTGCCTACGATGTTGGTTTCGATGAACTCGGCCGGGCCATCTATGGAGCGGTCTACGTGGCTTTCGGCGGCCAGGTGCATGATGGCGTCTGGCTGGTGCTGGGCCAGTACGCGGTCTACTTCGGCGCGGTTGCAGATGTCGACTTGTTCGAATGCGTAGCGCTCGTTACCGCTGACCTCCGCCAGGCTTTCGAGGTTGCCGGCGTAGGTGAGTTTGTCGAGGTTGACCACTTCATCGTTGGTGTTTTTGATGATGTGGCGAATTACGGCGGAGCCTATGAAGCCGGCGCCGCCGGTGACTAGAAGCTTCATTCTTACAAATTTCCCTGTTCTTCGTTGCCTGAACGGACGAAGGCAATAATAAACACAACCAACACTCCCAGCATGCCTCCCAACATGGTAGCCACCACGCAGATTAGTGCGCGCTTAGGCTCGCTTTTTTCTTGCGGCACAACAGCTGGGTCTATGGTTTTAAATACATACTCGCTTTGCGCATTTGCCAGCATCACGGTGCGAGTTTCGTTTTCAATCAGTTGGTAGAACACTTGCTGCATTCCGGCGATATTGGTTTCGCTGAGTTTCTTTTCCAGATAGGCAATTCGGGCTTCAGCTTCTGCGACGTCTTGTTCGCGCATATGTTCGTTGATATCCCGTACCAGTTTCTCAGCCCAGTCTTTAGCGACAGGAGGTGCGAGATTTTTAACGCCGAGGGTAATCATGCCGCTGTCTTTATCTTCGGACAAACTCAGATGTTCGTTTTTGAATTTTTTTACCATGTCCCAGTCTGTGGGGGCCAGGTTTTTGCCGCCTTCATCCGTTTGCCACTGCTCGTTGGCACGATCGTAAACCTCTCGGTCAAAAACCCACTGCTGGTTTTCGTCATCCCAAGCTTTCGCGGCGATTAGCGGTACAGACAGATCGTGGCGATGGATAAAATCCCGGAGAAAAGCCCGAGACTGCAAAACCTCCTTTGCAATCACAGTGGGGCTTGCTCCACCGCCACCGCCAACACTTATGCCAGCTAAGCTAGCCAATCCACCAAGCTGCCCCTTTAAGCCACCAGCACCGCCCTCGTCCTGAGCCGGGGCAAGCAACACGGTGGCTTGGTAGATATTGGGTTTACTGAGCGCGTAGGCTACCCCTCCCGCTGCGAAAACGACTGTAAATAGAAGAATTATCCATTTACCACGCCATAGTGTGGCGAACAGTTCACGTAGATCGATTTCGTCGTCTGGGTAGTAAGCTTGCGGCTGTGCGGATTCAGTCATCAGAGGTTCCCCACCGCAGCAGCACCAAGGGCCATTTGGTAAACGATCTGACTGACGTTGGTCCAAAGCTCAAGCTGGTTCAGGCGGTCTACATCAATGGGCATGATGATGGTATCACCAGGTTCAAGCTCGCTTGCTCCGCCACCAAACCAGTTGCTTCGCTGGGGCAACATTACTGAACCATCGGCCTTCACAACGTAAACGCGACTTTCATCCGCCTGACGGTTTGGCCCACCGGAGCGCTCCAAATAATCCTCTATGGTTAGGCCATCTTGATGCATATGGCTGGTTGGAAATTGCACTTCGCCGAATACACTTACTGCCTGTGGAATTTCAGGTACGGTCAGACTGTCGCTATCTTGCAATCGTACTGATTGATGATTTTCGCCAGCAGCAATGGCCGCCAAGTCGATCACCATGCGCCCCACTGGGCGGCTGTTCTGCACGTCTTGTAAGAGATCTTGCACCTGCCCAACCCGGTCGGCCGCATTACCGCCAGCATCATTACCTTTAAGTTGAACGCCTAAAAGATCACCCTGCAAACGTTCTTCGGCCTCCCGCAGGCGTTGAGCTTCCAGCTGGCGAAGTTTGGCACGAGTGAAAACGGCACCTTTAGGATAAGCACTGCTGGTTAAACCACCAGCCCGCTGAAGTACGTCACTTAGAGTTTCGCCAGCGTGGAAAGTGTACTCACCAGGATAAAGCACTTCACCCGCAAGGGTGATGGTGCTGGTCTTGGCGAAGTCCGGCACACCTTTAATCAGGATTCGGTCTCGGCCTTGTAGAGCGACGCTTACTCTGCCCTCCAGTACCTCCGACGGGGTGAATTTAATTACTCTGGTTTCACCGGTACCCTTTTCGCTGGTGCTATAACGGGTGATCTCGCCGTCCAGCAACAGAGCATTTTCTTTCAATCCGCCAGCGGCATCCAACAATTCTTTCAAGGTGCCGTTTTCAGGCATGGGATAAGTACCCGGGAAGCGCACGGCTCCCGCTACCCGCACCACTGGCGCCCATTCGTTGGGGCCGGTTTGCTCTTGAAGACGGCGGTTAATATCGGCCAAAGATTCCTGACGTTGTTCTGGGCTTGCTTCTGAAAGCAGCAGGATTCTGTCGCGAGATTGCAGTAACAGATCGTGTGCGGGGTCACCGTCTACCACGGCTTTGCGTAAGTTGAATGATTTCACTTCAATTATGTTGCGCTCGACCTGTTCACGCACACGCAAGGCGTAACGGTAATCGGCACTACGGGTTACATCAAAGGTGAGGCTGTCGATCAAATCGCTCACTCTTAGACCGGGCTTCCACGCATAACGGCCCGTGCGCACGGCCTCGCCTTCTAGTGACACAAACCCTTCGGTGAGTTCGGTTACTGAGGACACTGTCAGTACGTCGCCAGTTTGCAGGCGGGTGTTTTTGGCATTTGCACTGGTTAGGTCAAGATCCTCAATGCTGAGATTGAAGTTTTCGTCTACGCGCTGTAGCTGTGCACGTTTTGGGTAGGCGTCGGCTGTGAATCCACCGGATAACCGAATTATGTTACCTACGGTTTGCCCGCTTTCCAGCTCATACAGGGCCGGGCGGCGCACTTCGCCTTTGATGCCGGCCAGCTTGCCTACGGGCGGTATGAAGATAACGTCACCGGGTTGCAGGCGCTCGTCTTCACTTGTATCGCCTTTTAACAGTAGGTCGTATAAATCTAGCGTGCCGAGTACTTTGCCATTCCGTTTGTGTTGAATATTTCGTAAGGACCCCGTTCGCTTTACGCCACCAGACACAAACAATGCGTTCGTTATGGTAGACAATGAACTTACCGTGTAGGCGCCTGGCGTTCTTGCTTCACCTAGAACAAATACACGCATACTGCGCAGCTCACCCAAGCTGACGCTAGCTTTCATTCCGATATAGTGCTCGCTGACCAGTGCCGTGATGCGTTCCTTCAGATCGGCGAAAGACATACCCGCTACCGGCTCAGGACCGATTTCAGGCACACTGATCACGCCATTTCGGTCTACAGTGAGGGTTAAGTCCCGGCTTTCTTTTCCCCACATCTGAATGCGGATTTCATCACCCGGGCCGATGGTGTATTCACCGGGTACGGGAATGGAGGTTACCGGTGCAAACGTACTCGGACTGCCGGCGAAAAGATCGTAACCGAAGGGTTCCAGGCGGTTGGTTTTCTTTTCGTTTTCCGCACTGCTGCCTTGGGTTGCAACGTTGCTTTCTTCCAGCTGACCGTCTTTTTGGCCGGAGATTGGCTGAACCACCGGTTTGGGGTTACGGATTTGCGCACCGTTGGTGCTGCGCGCGCCGCCACTGCCAATGGAGCTCAGGTCCACTCCATATTGGCTGGCCAGGGCTTCTTGCTGTGCTTTAGGCAGGCTTTTGAAGCGTTCGATTTGTGCTTGGCTTATGGCTTGGGCCTGAGCGGTGAGAGGAAGCGCCAACGCCAGGGGGAGCAGTATGTTTTTTAAGTTCACGGTTTGTGTTCCGGTTTTTACTGAAATTTAAAAACGGTATGTCCAGCTGGCAGACGCAGAAAATTGGTCTTTCTCGCCGCTGATGTATTCAATCTTGTCGTCACTTGCTTGAAGGTTTAACTCCAGCCAGCCACTTAATATTTGAGTGCCGTAGCCAAGGCTTGCGATGGCCACTTTCTGATCCGTGGCTGGCACGTTGTAAAAAACGCCCTTGCTTGCCACTGTTCGGCTTACGCCGTCTTTGTTCAATTCGGCGTAGCTTATTTTCATGCTAAGGTTACTGCCGCTGCTAAAGAAGTGATACCCACCCAGCGTGAGAGCATCCGCGTCACCATCAAAGCTGGTAGCGATGTTGCGGCCGTAGTAACGGTTGCCGCTGTTGTACCGGCCATGTTCGTAGCTAATATTGGGCATGGCATCGCCCAGAAAATCGTCTGCGGTGGTGTTGGTGTATTCTATGAACCACTGCTGGTCGGCTTCGAACAGCTGGGATGTCCAGTCGGCCCCCAAGAGCCAGGATTTACGGGCCGGAAAAGCACCGGCTTCGTCCTCGCCCATCATCTGGGCATAAAGGCCTACTGCTTGCTCGCCAATGGGGAAGCCGTAACGAACGTCTATGCTACCGAGCTGATCGCCGGGTTCGTTAGCGCCGCCCTGGCCATTATCTTTGCCGATCAGGCCGTTCCAGATGGTTTTGCCATTTTCCGAGTACCCTTCGCCGCCAAACATCAGGATGCGTGAAAGGCCAACTTCCAACCCGGTGACTGGCTTAAAGGTAAAACGCATGCCTAATAACTTGGCATCTGGCACTTTTCGATCGCTTTCCATTTGGCCTGCCAGGATGGTGAAATCCCATGCTCCAACCCAAGTCAGCCAGCTTGTTTCTGGTGCTGATGTGGCGTTTCGACTGACCCATACGCTGGGCATAGGCCGCGCGTTATTAGAGAGTATCAAACTGGACTGCCAGCCCGGGCCCCACCAACGGTCGATGGCACCGGCACCCAATACCCAGTTACCCGGGTTAACGGCTAGATAGGAGCCGTCGAGCCTGAGTTCTTTATCATCGTCTGGCTTATGGGTGTAGGTAGGCTTGAGGCCGAACGCCCATGCACTGCCCTGCCATTGCAGGTTAACGCTGGTTTTGGCTTTGCCCGTGCCGGTTTGCTCGAAGCCGGTAATGCCGGGCACTTCGCTCTGCCCGCGGAGGTTAAATTCACCACGAAAGCCGTCACTTGCTTGCTGGTCTCTTTCGAAATTCAGATAAGCGGAAGCCATGCCCACGGCCTGCTGATCACGGGCAGCGCTTTGTTTGCCGGAGGTGGCGTCTACCCAGCTGACTGGCCAAGTGGTGGTGGAAGCTTCGATATGGCCACGGTCGGCCAGCTTTTGGATAGCAAATCGCGCACGCGGGTCACCCGGCTCTACCCAAGGGGCTGCCATCACAGAATATACGTTCAAGCACGCTACCGCCCCACCGACCAGGGCCCAGTGTTTTAAGGTCATAGAATAAACTTCTGATGAACAGGGAAAAGCCAAGAAAGGAAGGCCCTAACGTGATCCCTGTCAGGTTTTTGAAAAAAAATAATATTCCGGAGCGGAGACGGATTCTACTAGATGCTGTGTGACAAACAAGTGACAATTAATTTTGTTTATCAACAATCACCGGTTACCAGCGTAAACTTTTGTAAAAACTCAGTATGGGGTCAAACCCTCGGTTCTTTTGGCAGGATCAAATGTACCAACGCATGTTAGGTTAGGACCGAATCGCCGACACCGGCACACTCACCCGCTGCTGCTTTTGCATGAAGTTGATGAGCACAATGGCGCGCTCCTCGCCATCGTAGGCTTGAAAAATAGCGCCCAAACCTTTGAACGGGCCATCGTCCAGCTCTATTGCCTGCCCTGCCTTAATACCGCCCTGCTCCGCCACTTTACCCATACCGGCCTTGATGAGCTCGATCACCTCATCGGCAATCGCCGCCGGCTTGTTGGCAAAGCTGACGATGCGCAACACACCCCGAGTGGAGCGCAACTTTGCCCACACTGGGTCAGTTTGCTCCAGCTTTACGAAGATATACCCGGGAAACAGAGGCTCAAGCCTCTTGCTTCGCTTACCCGCCTTAATCTTCTCCACCTCGATTTTCGGGTAGAAACAAGCAATCTCCTGATTCTGCAAATGCTGAACCGACCGATCACCCTGTGCCGGTTTGTGCTGAAGCGCGTACCAAGTCATAAAAAACCCAATCTTTAAAAGTACCAACTACCTGCCGCGATGAAGTGCGGGTTGAGG